>Ga0181533_1000735_pt1 | contig 44126 bp, 41 predicted proteins | sample PEATcosm2014_Bin_45_FD_119772 | JGI IMG/M metagenome (GOLD analysis project Ga0181533, IMG submission 119772) | Peatland microbial communities from MTU Mesocosm Facility, Houghton, MI, USA - PEATcosm2014_Bin11_60_metaG | ecosystem: Environmental > Terrestrial > Soil > Wetlands > Peat | place...
CAGACTCCGCCACCCCACCTTGCCCCGAGGCCGCGCCAGACCCCCTCTCTGCGCTCTTCGCGTCTCTGCGTTCTAATTGCCCATCCGAACCCCCCTGCCGCCTCCCACTCGCCCCCGGTCTCCCCTCCCTCAACGCTCTCACGCTCTCCACGCTCCTCTCGCTCCTCCCGCTCCTCCGACTCAGGCCCCTCCTGGACTGGGAAAGACTCCTCCTCAAACACGCCCAACTCGTCCTGGCCTTCCAAAAGCTGCAAAACAAAGCCGCCCATCCCGAAAAACCCTGGGCCACCGACTTTCAAGACGACGAGCAGGACCACTCCGAAGCCATCGCCCTCATGCGCAAGACCTTTTTCGCCGACGTCGATGAATACGAACGCTCCGGCCGCCTCAAAATCCCTCCCATTCCGGACCCCGACCCGGAGTGTGGCGCGGGCATCCTGCCCGCAGCCGGCCCCAGCATCCCCGCCGTGCCCGGCCTAAACCCGGCCGGAAATCCCGAAAGCACGATAGCGTGAAGGTAAAAGCTGGTTTCATGCGGAGAGGCCTGGTACAGTCCCCTCTGACAAACCGACTGCAGCTCCATGAAACCAAATCCCCTCCAATCCCGGTTCTTTCTGCTGCTCCTGCTTGGCCTCCTGGGCCTGGCCCTCACGAGCGCCGCCGCCGACCCTCTGGAACAAGGGTTTACCAAGGCTCCGCCCGAGGCGCGCCCTTGGGTCTATTGGTTCTGGCTCAACGGGAACATCTCCAGCAACGGGATCACGGCCGACCTCGAGGCCATGCAGCGCGTGGGCATCGGCGGCGTCCTCATCATGGAGGTCGACCAGGGCGCTCCCGTCGGTCCGGCCGACTTCATGAGCGCCTCCTGGCGCGCCCTCTTCCAACACGTTGTCGGAGAAGCGCGCAGGCTCGGACTCGAGGTGAACATGAATAATGATGCCGGCTGGAACGGCAGCGGAGGCCCCTGGATCAAGCCCGAACAGTCCATGCAGAAGGTCGTTTGCAGTGAAACCAACCTTGCCGGCCCGATGCGCTTCGACGGGGCGCTCCGGCAGCCGGAGACCGTCGCCGGGTTTTACCGGGACATCACCGTCCTTGCTTTTCCCACGCCCGGTTCCTATCGCATCCCGGCCATTCGGGCCAAGGCCATGTACGATACCGGAGGGTACGGCGGCGGCATCTCCCATGAGCAATTGCCCGCCGAGATGGTCATTGATCGGAACGCCATAGTAACGCTCACTTCAAAGATGGACCCCGCGGGCCGCCTCCTATGGGACGTGCCGCCGGGCCGATGGACCGTCCTGCGCATCGGACACACCAGCACCGGGATGGAAAACGCCCCCGCCCCAAAGACCGGACGCGGGCTCGAGTGCGACAAGCTCTCGCGGGAGGGCATCGAGGCCAACTTCGCGGGCATGATGGACCGCCTGGCAGCCGATAACCACATCAAGCCCGGCAACACCGGACCCGGCCTAGTGGCCACCCACATCGATAGTTGGGAGAACGGCTCCCAGAACTGGACCCCCAGGATGCTCGAGGAATTTCAAAAACGCCGCGGCTACGATTTGGTCCCGTTCCTGCCGGTCGTCACCGGGCGCGTTGTCGAGGGCCTGGAGGTCTCCGAGCGTTTCCTCTGGGATTTGCGCCAGACGGTTTCGGAGTTGGTCGTCGAGAATTATGCGGCGCGCACGCGCGAGTTGGCCCATGCCAACGGGTTGCGTTTCACCGTCGAGGCCTACGGCAGCCCCTGCGATTTCATCCCTTACGGCGGCCAGGCCGACGAGCCTATGGGCGAGTTCTGGTATCCCAGCGGCGCGATGGAGACGTGCAAAGGCATGGCCGGCTGCGCTCATCTCTATGGCAAGCGAATCGTCGGCGCCGAGGCCTTCACCGCCGGGGACCAGGAACGGTGGCTCCAGCACCCCGGCTCCATCAAGGCCCTGGGCGACCGGGCGTTCTGCGAGGGCATCAACCGTTTTGTGTTTCACCGCTACGCCCTCCAGCCCTGGCCGGAGCCGCGCCGGCCCGGCATGACCATGGGACCCTGGGGCGAGCACTATGAACGCACCCAGACCTGGTGGGATGAGACCCCCGCCTGGCATCAGTACCTGGCCCGCTGCCATTTCCTCCTCCGCCAGGGCTTCTACGCCGCTGACATCTGCTACTTGCAAGCCCAGACCCCGCCCCAGGGCTTTGGCGAACATCCGCGCCTCGGCTACGACTGGGACGAATGCTGCGCCGACGTCCTCCTGGAGCGCATGTCGGTCAAGGATGGCCGTCTCCTCCTGCCTGACGGCATGAGCTACCGTCTCCTGGTCTTGCCCTCGACCCATACCATGACCCCGCCCTTGCTCCGGAAGATAGAGGACCTCGCCCGGGCCGGCGCGACCGTCATCGGCAGCCCGCCCCAACATTCCCCCAGCCTCAGCGGCTACCCCCAGTGCGATGCGGAAGTCAAAGAGCTTGCCGCCCGCATCTGGGCCGATTGCGACGGCGTGAAAACCACCGAGCACCGCCTGGGCCAGGGGCGCGTCATCTGGCAGACTGAGCCGGAGAAAGTGTTGCGCCAGTCGGGCATCGCTCCCGACTTTGTCAGCGGCCAACCGCTGCGCCACATCCATCGCATCGCAGGCGAGGCCGATCTCTATTTCGTTGCCAATTCCGCTCCCCGCAGGATCGACACCTCCGCCACCTTCCGGGTGAGCGGAAAGGCCCCCGAACTCTGGTGGCCTGAAAGCGGACGCCTCGAGCGCGCTCCCATCTGGCAGGAGCGCGAGGGCGTTACGACCGTGGCCCTGTCCCTCGAGCCGAGCGGCTCGGTCTTTGTCGTGTTCCGCTCCCCGTCGGGCAAAGAAGAACCGCCGGTCAGCGTGGCCCGGGATGGCAAACCGCTCTTCTCGGCCCTCCCCGAACCCCCGCTTCCAGTCGTGGTGCGCAGCGCCCTTTACGGCGTTCCCAATGACCCCCTGCGCACCCGCGACGTCGCAGACAAAGTGCGCCGCTTCCTCGAGCGCGGCCAATACAGTTTCCCCGTCTCCGCCATGGCGGACGGCTATGACCCCGCCCCAAATCTGATCAAAACCCTCACGGTGGAATACACCATCGATGGCAAACCCTGCCTCGTAAAAGCCCAGGACCCGGCCACCATCTATCTCACCGCCGATGCCCTCAAAATCACAGTGGAGAAGGCCCGTTACGGCGTGCTCACCGATCCGAAGCGGACCCGCGACGTGCGCGACAGGGTCCAGCGCCTGGTCGATGCCGGCGAAACCAGCTTCCAGGTTGCCCGAATGGCCGAAGGCGACGACCCCGCCTTTCTCGTGGTCAAGACGCTCGAGCTGGAGTACACCAGAAACGGCGAGCTTGTCTCCGCGCGCGGCACGGACCCCGAGTTCATCGATCTCAAACCTCCCGTCCTCGACCAAGCCGAGCGCGTGGCCGAGGTCAGCGGCGCTTCGCCCGGCCACATCCGCTTGCTGGCCTTTCAGCCGGGCCTTTACCAGGCCCAGACCGCCGCCGGAAAACGCCGCGAACGCACTCTCACCGCCTTGCCGGCGCCCATCGAGCTCGGCGGCCCATGGGAGGTCCAGTTTGCCCCGAACCTCGGGGCGCCCCAGAGAGCGAGCTTTGACCGCTTGATCTCCTGGACGGCGCGTCCCGAGGCCGGGATAAAGTACTTTTCAGGCGCTGCAACCTATTTCAAGACGATCCAGTTGCCGCCCCCGATGCTCTCGAAGAGCCGGCGCATGTTCCTGGATTTAGGCCGGGTCGAAGTCATGGCCCGGGTCAACCTCAACGGCAAGGACCTCGGTCTGCTTTGGAAACCGCCCTTCCGCCTCGACATCACCGACGCGCTGTTGCCCGGCGAGAACAAACTCGAACTGCGCGTCATCAATCTCTGGCCCAACCGCATGATCGGCGACGAACAGTTGCCCGAAGACAGCGAGCGCAATCCCGACGGCACCCTCAAGGCCTGGCCCCAGTGGCTCCAGGCAGGCAAACCCAGCCCTGCCGGACGCATCACTTTCAGCACCTGGCGCCTCTGGAAGAAGACCGACGCCCTCCTGGACTCCGGCCTGCTCGGCCCCGTCACCCTCAGCGCCGCCGAACAGATCGAGCTTTGACAAGACACCATGGAACAACACGGCCTTGGCAGGGATGAATGGCTGGAGAAGCTGACGCTGGTGGATCAGAGTTTGCGGCGTCAGGGCGCGACGGCCCGACTGACGCTGGTGGGCAGCGCGGCGGGGATACTTGCCGGTCAACCCGGCCGAACCTCGATCGACCTGGACGTTTGGAAACCAAAATCCCGCTACGAGTTCCCTGCGCTGAAGAAAGCTGTCGAGGAGGCGGGGCTCTTGTTTGATCCAAACGAGAACCTGGCGTACCTCAGCGCCATGGGTGCCAACGAAAGCGACTCCTGATGCCCCTGACCGCCCGTCAACAAGAATTAGCTGCGCGCCACTCGCTCGCTCACCCCGAACAAATCGCGGTGTACCTCAAGGAGCGGCGGTGGGAGGAACTGGCCGCCTTAGTCGAATTTGCCCAGAAGGATGCCCTGCCGTCGTTGGTCCCTACTGACCCCCGCGCTTTACCGGGTGCTGCGACAGCAGATTACCGAGTTCCATCTGCGCGGTTGGTCCTGTCTGAGCCTCAAGAAGCTGAAGGACCTCGCCGGCGAATAGGGCGCCGCGAAGGCCCGCGAAAATAGATTGAACAAACCGGCATTTTGCTCTAGAACAGCCTGAACTGAAACCGCACATTATGAAAAACTTCACACGCCGGAATTTTCTCAAGACGGCCGCCCTTGGCGCCGCCGCATTCAGCATGGACGCTCGTTCCTGGAGCCGGGCCGCCGGGGCGAACGGCGATATTCGCGTCGGCCAGATCGGCTTTCACGGCCAGGGCGGCAGCCATATCAGCAGCCTGACGCATCTCGAGGGTGTGCGCCTGGTGGCGCTCTGCGACGTGGATCGACACGTCCTCGACAGGAAGGCCCAGGCCCTCGGCGGTGGGATTGCGACCTACACGGACCTGCGCAAGCTGCTCGAGAGCAAGGAAGTGGACGCGGTTTCCATCGCGGTGCCCAACCATTGGCACGCTCTGGCCACCGTCTGGGCCTGCCAGGCCGGCAAAGACGTCTATGTCGAGAAACCCGCCTGTCACAATCTGTTCGAAGGCCGCAAGATGGTCGAGGCCGCGCGCAAGTACAATCGCATCGTCCAGACCGGCACTCAATGCCGTTCCTCGGCCGGCCTCCAGGAGGCCGTCCAATACGTCCGCGAGGGTCGCCTGGGCAAGATGGTGCTGGCGCGGGGCTTTTGCTACAAGGCCCGCAAGAGCATCGGCCTGGTGGACGGCCCGCAACAAGTGCCCGATTACATCGATTATGAAGTCTGGTGCGGCCCCGCCCCCCATGAACTGCCCCGGCGCAACGGCGGTAACGGCCCGGTCCACTATGATTGGCACTGGTTCTGGCCCTACGGCAACGGCGACTTCGGCAACCAGGGTCCGCACCAGGTCGACATCTGCCGCTGGTTCCTGGGCGAGCAGGCCATCGCCCCGTTCTCGATGGCGGCAGGCGGCCGCCTGGGCTACAAAGACTCGGCCGAGACCCCCAACACGCTGGTCGTTTATCACGGATACAAAACGCCGATGATCTTCGAGGTGCGCGGCCTGCCCCGCGACAAGGAGTCGCAGAACCAGGGATGGAAGATGGACCAATACAAAGGCGTGGGTGTCGGCAACGTCATCGAATGCGAGCACGGTTACGTGGTCGTCCCCAGCTATACCGAGGCGATCATTCATGATAACGACGGCAAGGAAATCACCCGGTTCAACGGCAGAAAAAAGAGGAATGCGGCCGAGGACGTGACGACTCCCACCGGGCTGTCGGCGGAGTCCGGAGGCCACCATGGCAACTGGCTCGCCGCCATTCGCAGCCGCAACTTCAAGGACCTCCATGCCGACATCCTCGAAGGCCACCTCTCGGCGGGTTTGGTTCACACCGGCAATATCTCCTACCGGTTGGGGGCGCCCAAGCAGTCGGGCGAAATCAAGGAAGCCCTCCAAGCCAATAAGGGCCTCGCAGAGGCCTACGACCGGATGGCCGGCCATTTGGAGGCCAACGGCGTGGACCTCGCCAAAGACAATGTCCAACTGGGAATGCCCCTCCAGTTCAATCCCCAAGAAGAGCGTTTCGTGGACAACGCCCAGGCCAACCAACTGGTCTCACGCGAGTATTGCAAGCCCTTCGTGGTCCCGGAAAAAGTCTGAATGGAGTTTGAAGCAGCAGCCCAAGGGCTTGCCTTGGGAAATCAGAAAACGATCCTTAAAACACTGCGCGGAAAACGAACGCGGGGACGCTAATAGTTCACGGTTTGACCCAGGATTCGGCCGACCATCCGCGCAGGCTGTGTGTCGCCGTTGGCGAAGGTCAATTGCAAGCTGGCAGGGCGGCTCTCACGCAGGCCGGTGAGCAGAACTTGCGAAAGGGCCAGGGTTGGCTTGAAGGTGCCCGCGAGGTTGGCGTACAGGGTGAGCGTGCCGGGCAGGTAGGCGGCCCGGTCGGGCGACGCAGAGCTGTCAATGACAATCGTGGCGGTGCCCCCGAGCCGACTGAGCGCCAGGATATCCATGTTCACGCTCCAGCCGCCGTCCACGCCGCGCGGCAGGGCGACGGCGAAATCATCATCCGGGATGACAGTAGCGGTGCCAACGCCTGACACCTCCACGATGCCGCGCACCGGGGCGCCGCGAGCCGGCGCGATCCAGGCCGGCGGGTTGGCCGGGTCGGGGTCCACCATCAGGTTATAGGCCAGAGAGATGTTGTAAGAGCGAGGCTGGCCGGCGATGAGGTTCAGGCCGCCCCCGGCGAGGGTCACCGTGAAGGCCACGCGCGTGGCGTTGCCGCTCAGGCTAACGGTCCCGTTGAGCGCGTACTTGGCGGCCACCACTTCCTGGCCGAGGGTGACTATAGTCGTTCCCGTGCCGCTCAACCGCCCGGCCAGGTCATGGGTCATGAACACCTGGAAAGACAGGGGCGCCAGGGACCCAATCCCGACCATTTGCTGACTGAACTGGTAGGCCCCCGTGAAATTCCAAAGAGGGAATGTACTACGGTCGAACGCGAACGAAACAGCCCCCGAAGGCGCCTGAGCCAAGGCCAGCGGAAGGGACAGCAGCAGGGCGGGGATGAACAAAAGCCGGTTCTTCATTGCACGAATCATATATCAATGCTCGGGCGCAATCGCGCCCGTTCAGCCGAGAGCATGTCCCCGCGACTCCATTTCGTCAAGCAATCAAATTGCCTGAAAACCATTGCCTCCCAATGGGGCCGGCCCTAACCTGTCGGGCATTCTTTGTGAGTGCGACCGAATCAAAATACATCGAGAACAAATCCTACTGGTCCCGTTACCCAGGCGCTCAGACGCTGGCCATGCGTGAAGCCCACGCGCGGCGGGCAACCGAGTTCGCCGACGAGTCGGAATGGTTCCGCTGTGTCAAGAACGATTTTCCCAAATACCTCCCCTTCTTGAAGGAACAGTGCGGGATTGAGTTCTTCGGGCGCATCCTCGAGATCGGGGCGGGCGGCGCTTGGCTCAGCGCCGAACTCTCCAAGCAACCGCGCGTGGTCGAGGTTGTGGCGACCGACTTCTCCCAACGCCTGCTCCGGGAACAGGCCCCCAAGGTCTTTGCGCTGCTCAAGGCCAACACGGCCAAAATCACACGCATGCCCGGGGACTTTCACCAACTCGATTTCGCCTCCGATTACTTCGATTTTGTCGTCAGTTCGGCGGTCCTCCATCACGCGGACAACATCGTCCAGGTCTTGCGCGAAGCCAAACGCGTGTTGAAACCCGGCGGGCAGTTCGTGGCCATCCGCGAGCCGGTCTGGCCCTTAGTCAAAATCAAATCCCGGGCGAAAATGATCGAGAAACTTGTGGCCACGGGCGTCAACGAGCGATTCTATACGCTGGCCGACTACAAAGAGTTTTTCCGGCAGGCCGCCTTGCCCATGGAGGTCAGGCGCGTGAACCTTGCTCGCGGCTTCAAGTACTACGTCAACAAGGTGGTCAACGGCCTGACCCACGCCCGCTATGCCTTCGTGGGCGCCAAGCGCAGCCCCGCCGCCAGGGGGAAATGACTGACTTCCCGCCAGCGGAGCGTGTCCTAGTCATGCCTGCACTGGTCTCAAATGTGCATGGACTCTCGGGCGGCCCATTGGGTAGAATCTCGGATTGTGGCGGTGTGAAGTGTAATGAAAGAGCGCGAAAATCCATCCTCGCCGAAACCCATGGGAATCCTGGTTGTCGACGACAACGATGTCTCGCGCATCACCACGAAGTGGTTTCTGTCCAACTTCGGCTTTGTGGTCGAATCAGTCCGCGACGCTGAGGTGGGCCTCGAGGCATTCGATCCAGCCTTGCACGGGCTGGTGATCACGGACAATTCCATGCCCGGCATGAGCGGGGCCGAGATGGCCCAAGCGATCAAGGCCATCTCACCTGCGACACCAATCCTGATGTACTCCGGAAACCCGCCTGAGGATTGCCCATACCTGGATTGGGTCATTCGCAGGCCCGCCCATCTCCTCGAGGTCAAGGACACAGCCGACCGTCTGCTGGCTAAGAACCGGGTCCTGCAGCCTTAGTGGTCCATTTCTACACCGGCCTGAAACCGCGGTGCTAGTGAGACGTTTTGTCTCAAGAACCCGGGCTAGAGCCCGTCCGAAAACCGCCAACTCCGCATCTTCGTCGCCAACTTTGTCGAAACCAGCCAACCCGGGAGAGTTTATGACCAAGGGTGCGACAGGGCTCTCATTTCGGCCAGGGAATTCCTGGGGCTTATTGCCAATTTATGTATAGACGAAATTCCTGATTTCTGATTAATTAGGAATGTTCGTTGACATTGAGGGCGATTTCATCATTATTTGCCCTTATAACCACGTTGCGCGGAAAGCTTGTTGGTCCTGCTATGGACGCTGGACCATGGATCTGCATGGATCCAGCTTCAGTTCAGTTTGTGTTTTTGAGACTTTATCGAGACAGGAATCGCGGGAAACCGGTTGGCGCTCGGCTTTGGCGGCATGGTCCGGTTCCTGCTCTGTCCTTCAGCATTGGCATACGACCCGGCGAAGCCAAGCAAGCGTTTCCCCGGCTGCGCGGCGTGGAAGAGGTCTTGCAGTGGGATCGGTCACAGATTCGAACGCCCGAGGGCGTTCGATTCGGATGTGCCTGGCGGCAGAGGGAAGTTTTTGCCGACTGGACACAATGACACAGGCAAATCCGCGATAAAATGGCTGCGCAAGATCATTTAACACTGCGTACCGTCCACCTGAGGCCCCATGAAGAGTGGAGCAGCGAGGGACAAGGCTTGGCATTCGTGCTGGCCACCACGGGCCATGCCAAGCACCTCCAGGGGAAGATGGCGCAACCGGTGGGGCCTGGGGACGTACTTGTGCTCGACAGGGCCTGCGGCGGCAAATTGGCAGCCCAGGAAGGAGGAGAGTTCTGTTTTGGGAGTTTCGGCCTCAACCCCGAGCATCTATTCCCGCTTTTTGACAGCGCGGAGCTTTCCTTTCTCCAGAAGATCACCGACAACTTCAAAGGCGCCAGGGTTTATCCCGCCCAGAGCGAGTCGGCGCGCGAATGTCATCAGTTGGCCGACGGTATCACGACCCAGCACGATTTGGGCCATCGCAGCCAGTTGCTCAGAGTAGCGGCGGTCATCCTCTCGGTCGAATTCAAGCAGGCCCGCCGCCAGTCCAGCGGCTATGTGCGGATGGAGGAGCACATGCTGCAAGTTTTCGAGCAGCTCTCGACAAGCGAGATTCTCAATTCCTCCGTGTGCGGCCTGGCGGAGAAGTTTGGGTGCAGCCGCCGCCATCTCAACCGCCTGTTCCATCAGCATTTTGGGATCTCCGTGGCGGCCTTGAAAATGGAGATGCGGCTTCTGAAGGCCGTGTCTCTGCTGCGAAATCCGGATGCCAAGGTGATTCACGTGGCTCAGGAGTGTGGTTTCAATCATCTGGGTCTGTTCAACGCGTGCTTCAAACGGCGGTTCGGGACCAGCCCGGGCGTCTGGCGCAAGCCGCTCGGGCCGTCCGGGGGCCAGCTTGACGGCTCAATGATCGGCAGCCTCGGTTGCCCGTTGCGGGTCACCGGGCTTTGCCCGCATGTCGGGAGCGCGGACGCCGGCCCGCCCACGCTGCTGGAGGCACCGCAAAGGCAACCGGACCGGTCGCTGGCCGGCGGCCACGCCGCCGAAGTTCGCGGCAAGCCCTTCGGGCGGGACCGGATGAAGGCCATTGCCTCACACGACCTTTGCGCAAGGCATTAGCCCATGACACCAGGACACACAAGCATGCGAGCGAGTCGCGACATTCGAAACCCCAAGCCCGGAGGGAAATGCGAGATCATAAGGCCGAAGCCCGTCGCGCGGCGGTTGGGGGCGGGTGTCGCCGCCCTGGCAATTCTCGCATCAGGCCAGGGGCGCGGACAAGAGGCCCTCCTTACCTCAAGGGCAGACCAGGCGGCAGCGGAAGCACGGCGCTATAACGTCGAAAACCAGCCTTACACCGTGAAGGTAGAGGAGTTTCGCATGTTGGCCGCCACGAGCCTGGAACTGGATTGGAACGACAATATCAACGTGGCCCAGCGCGGCGCCGAGTCGGATTTCATTCTGCGGCCCTCCGGACAGGTCACGGCCTCATATCCAGTCACCCAGAACAGCCTGCTGAGCCTGAATGTCCAGGCGGGCTATACCAAGTACCTGGAGCATGACACTTACTCTTTCTGGTTTGTAGGCTCAGGCTCGGGTCTGGCCCTTGACCTCGATGTCGGCCAGTTCACCTTCGACGTGCATGAGCGGCTGCTATACATCCAGGACGCCGCCACACTGGGCGCAGTGGCCGGGACGGGCCTTTACGGCTATCTCGATAATGTGGCCGGCGTTCTTGCGACATGGGACTTGAACGACGTGATGCCGAGCCTGGGATACGACCACGAGAATTACATCGCCTACCCCTCCGGCTTCAACTTTGGCACGCGGTCCACGGAGAATTTCTATGCTCGGACCTCGTTCCGGGTCCATCCGCGGGTGACGGTGGGCGTTGAGGGCGCGGTTGGCCTCACGACCTACCAGGAGCGGTTGTTAAACAACAATACGGACCTGAGCGCCGGGCTGTTTGGCGATTGGCGGGCCAACGCCGCGCTTCGCGTCACGGCCCGGGCAGGCTATGTTGTCTATATCTTCGAGCAGATCCCCGGCCAGATTAGGGTTTCCGACGAGAATGCCGGGTATGGGGATGTGACCGCATCAGACCAGGTCACAGACAAGCTCACAGCCAGTCTGAGCGTGGGCCACCAGCTTCTCCTTGGATATCAGGGTAATTCAACCGATACCTGGTACGTGCATCCGGGCGCCTCCTGGAGAGTGCTGCATGATGTGACTTTGCGGGCGACACCCTTCTATGAGCAGGGAACCCAAGGGTTGCTGTCTCTGGCCGGCAACTTCCAAGAGAATTACGAGTGGTACGGCGTTGATATGGGCTTGACTTATACGCCCCGGAGGAATCTCACCGTGACCGCCGATTACCGCGTGACTTTGCGTTCTTCGGACCTTGCGCTCCGTTCTTACACGCAGGATCAGATTGGGATCATGCTAACCTATACCTTCCAATGAACACACCTTCGAGCCGACCAGACAAAGCGGGACTGATTGAGGCGCTTAGACCCCGATCCGTAAGCGATCGGACATTGAAGGGGCGAGTGTCGAGTGTCGTGGGGCGTCCGCACTGCGTTCTCTCGACACTTGACACTCGACACTCGGGTCTGGAAAACAATGAAGGGAGGTCTAATGAAGCGGCAGCCCCGTTCAGGACAAGCGGCATCCCATGGACGGGGGCCGGCGTGGCGATTTGGCTGATGCTGGCGGCCTGGGGCTGGGGCGCAGAGCCGGCCGACACGCCGGGCGCGGCTCCGGCGGCAACCAACGCGTCGCCGGCGGGCCTCTCGAGCGAGGTTTCCGCGGCCCCGAAAGTCTTGAAGGCATCCCTCATCAACAGCATGGACGCCCTGGATGAGAAACATAAGCTCGCAATCGGCGACCGTTTGAGCTTTCGTATCCTCGAGGACGAGGAGGAATCCAAGCTGCTGCTGGTGACCGATTCCGGCGAACTGGAACTTCCCTATATTGGCCGGTTTCCCGCCGTGGGCCGAAACTGCAAGGAACTGGCCCAGGCCGTCAAGGTCGAGTTGGAGAAGGAGTATTACTACCATGCCACCGTGATTGTGGCGGTCGATGTGATGGCCAAGAGCCGCGGAAGGGTGTATCTCAACGGAGCCGTGCGCATGACGGGTCCCCAGGAGATTCCCAGCGATGAAGTGCTCACGGTTGGCAAAGCGATCTCCAGGGCGGGCGGTTTCGGCGAGTTTGCCAACAAGCGAAAGGTCAAAATCACACGCAAGCCAGCGCAACCTGGCGGTGAGGAGCGCACTTACTTTGTTGACGGGATCGATATCCTGGAAAAGGGAAAGACGGAGTGCGATCTGCCGCTCGAGCCGGAGGACATGATTTTTGTCCCTGAAAGGGGATTTCACCTCCGGTAGCCATCAATCAGAAAGGCAGAACATGCCATGAGAAATTATCTTCCAGCGCCGCCCAACCCGCCGCTGCCGCCTGCCGAGCCGGAGTTCGACCCCCTGTCCAGCGCCGAAGAGGAAGCGGCCCCGATGTCCGGGATTCCGGTCCAACGATTCCTGTGGTTCCTGCTGAAATACTGGTGGGCGCCGCTGGTCACCATGGCGCTGGCCCTGGTTGCGGCAGGGACCTACGTCTGGCTGGGGCCGCCAACTTATGTCTCGACGGGGGTGATGTGGGAGACCGAGCAGTTGCGGCTGGGAGATATGGGTTTTCAGCAGGACCTGGGGAGCTTCTTCGGCACTGAGGCCGAGCTGCTCAAGAGCCCCACAATGATCAACAAGGCGGGTGAGATTCTGAGGTCCGCCATCACCAATGCTCCCCTGGCGGCCGGCGGCGACACCGCCTCCAGGATAAAGGTGCAGGTAACCCAGGTTCCCAAGTCCACTGTCTTCGACGTGGTGGCCACGGGACCCGAGCCCGCCTACACGCAGGCGTTCCTGGAGACCCTCATGAATGAGTACATCGCCTACAAGCGCAATGTTCACAAAGAAGTTGCCGGGGGCGCCGAGGCCTCGATCACGACGCAGGTCAACAGCTATGAAAGCGAAGTGCAGGCCGCAGAAAGGGCCCTCAGCCAGTTCAAGAGCACCAACGACATGGCGGTGCTCGAGGAGGAGGCCAAAGGCGCAGGCAGCTACCTGGCGTCATTGAAAAGCCGGCTCTCCGAATTAGAGCTGGAACGTAAGATCCTCGAGGCGACCGCCCTGGAGCGGAGCGTCAGGCAGGCCTCCTTGACCAACCGGGCGCCGGGGATTTTAGACTACCTCAACGGCCTGACACCCGGGACTGCCGGGGCCATGCCAGCGCAACGCTTCGATGCGATACGGGAATTGGAGATGCTCAAAGGAGAACGCGACCGGCTGTCGCACAACCTGCGGCCCAAACACCCAAAGATGCTTAGGCTCAACACGGAAATCGAGAAATACGACAACCTGGTCGACATTTTCCGCCGCCAGAACGAGGAGGAAACCGCCGCCTTCCAAAAGTCGATCCAGATGAAAACCGATGACGTGCTGGCTTCAATCAAGGAATGCGAAGCCAGGGTCACTCTGGCCAGCGGCCAGCTGGCCCAGGCTGAGAAGCTCAGGCAAGCGGCCGAAAGCGCCCGCGCCGTTTACGACCAGACCCGCTCCGTGCTGCATCATGCCGAGATCGGTGGCAGTGTGGCGCAGGAGACCCTGCAGATTTTGCAGCATGCGGGGCCGGCCATTCACTCCCACCGGGAGGAGGTACTTGCCCTGGGACTGGCAGCCCTGGCCGGGCTGGCCCTGGGTTTGGGCATTGTGTTCGTGGTCGCGATCAGGGACGACCGGTTCAACTCGCTGGAGGAGGTCAAACAACAGCTTCAGGAACGGGTGGTCGGGCAGGTGCCGGAGGTTAGCGCCACCGGCGGCAACGGGCATGTCCCCTTAATCGAGATCGAGGACCAGCGCCAGACCTACGCTGAATCTTATCGGAACCTGCGTTCGGCCATTCTGTTTCTGACGCCAGTGCAAAACGAGCGTCCGAAGGTCCTGCTCGTCACCAGTGCGACGCAGGAGGAGGGCAAATCCACTATCGCGGCCAACCTGGCGCGGACGCTGGCGATGGGCGGCTCGCAGGTCCTGCTCATTGATGCGGATCTGCGCCGGGGCAGCTTGCATGAGACGCTGGGCATGGAGCGGCTGCCCGGGTTGGCCGAGGTGCTTCGCCATCCCACCCTCCTGGCCAAGGCCATCCAATCGACAACCGGTCGACGCCGGGGTGCCCCTCGGCGGACCGAGACATCCGACCCCGGCAACGCCCCTCAGCCCGGACCGACTCGCTCCACCTCCCTGCCCAATCTCTCTTTCATGGCGCGCGGCGGTGATGTGAACAACCCGGGCGACCTGCTCCTGAGTCCGGCCCTGGACCAGATCCTGGCCCGGCTGCGCAAGCAATTCGATTACATCCTGATTGACTCGTGCCCGGTTTTCGCGGCTGACGACGTGACAACGCTGGCGCCGAAGGTGGACGGCACCATGCTGGTTGTGCGCAGCCGCTTTTCGCGTTTTGCACAGGTCCGCGAGGCCCTCCAGTTGCTTTACCAACGCCAGGCCAAAGTCCTCGGCGTCGTGTTTAACCGGACCGATGCCCGGGCACGTTCCTATTACTATTATACGAACTCACGATACTATGTTCCAGCCTCGGCTCCCAGCTAAGTGGATCGGGATTTGCCCTGCAGGGACCCGGCTCCCGGCAGGGCGCCCGGTTGGGTAATGTCCCCGCGGCATCTGAGCCGGGCGTCTGAACCGGCCCGCCGGGCGGTTGCGCAACCGGGGCCGGACGAATCGAGGTCCCGGAGGGCGTGGCATCCGCCGGAACCCCGGCTCAGAAACCGATGGAAGAAAGTCATCGCACCCGAGCAAGTCGATCACGGCCAATGCGAAAGGCAGGCCGCGAATTGACCGGCACGGAGTGTGCCTCGGGGGGATTCATGCTCCTTCCAAGGGGTGTCCGCCGCTCGTTGGCTCTGCTTTGCCTTTGAACCTCCCCTCGAGCCTCGTGAAGACCTGGTTTGCCATCGCGCTCTTTGCGGTGCTATGGCTGGACCTCGTCCGCCAGCTCAGTTTCCAATGGTCGGCCAGCGAGCAATACGCTTATGGCTGGTTCGTGCCTCTGCTGGCGGCGGGGCTGTTTTTTAGAAGATGGCTAAGTCGCCCTGCGCCCCAGCCCGACAGCGGGCCGCGATGGATTGGGGGCGGGGCGGTGGCGCTGGCACTGAGTCTGCTGCCGATTCGAGTGGTGTATGAGATCAACCCGGACTGGCCGCTGGCCGGCTGGCTGGCGAGCCTTGCGGTCGTCGGTCTGTCTCTGTATGCCATGTTCCTGATGGGAGGGCGGGTCTGGCTGTTCCACTTCGCTTTTCCGATTTGTTTCATCCTGGTGGCGGTGCGCTGGCCTTACCGCATCGAGCACTCCCTCACCCAGAGCTTGATGAGAATCGTAGCCGGTCTGACCGTGGAAGCGTTGGCTTGGATGAATATCTCCGCCGAGCAGGTTGGCAATCTGATTCGCGTCGGCTCCGGGGTAGTGGGCATTGACGAGGCCTGCAGCGGCATTCGTTCTTTCCAGTCCACCCTGATGGGGGCCTTGTTCATGGGCGAGTTGTACCGGATGCGCTGGCCCGTGCGGGCGCTGTTTGTGGCGGGTGGTGTTGGGCTGGCATTCCTGTTCAATGTCCTGCGGACGCTCATTCTGACCTGGCGCGCCTCCAACGCGGGCCTGGCCGCGCTCGAGAAGTGGCACGATACCGCCGGGTTCAGCATCTTTCTGGCCTCTTTCCTTTGCCTCTGGGCCATTGCAGGACTGCTGGCCCGGGGCAAGAAAGGGGGCGTCGCGCGGCCCCATGAGCGGGCGCGCGGAGAGGGCGGACTGAAGTGCGTCATACCGCGCGGCTACTTTGCCGCCACAGGCTGTTGGATGATCGCCATTCTCGTGCTGACCGAGACCTGGTACAAAACCCATGAGGTCAAGGAGGCCGGGCTCTTTCACTGGTCAGTCCGGCTCCCGCAAACCAAGCCGTCCTTCGAGAAGATCGAGTTGCCGCCCCGAACGGTCGCGTTGCTGGCCTACGATGAGGGAGCTGTCGGGCGCTGGCAGGAACAGGATGGTTCTCTCTGGACCGTCAATTTCTTCCGCTGGAAGCCCAGGTCGGTCGAGTCGGTCATTCATGCGCGGCTGCATCGGCCGGATGTCTGCCTCCCGGCGGCCGGATTCGAGCAGGTTGCAGACCGGGGCGTGGTCTGCCTGCCAGCCGGGGGATTGGACCTGCCCTTCCGCAGGTACATCTATGAGGCCCAGGGCCAGCGGCTGTATGTCTTCTTTTGCCAATGGGAAGACGGGACCGAGAAGCAGAGCGGGATGGCTGCCTCCAAGGGGGCAGACCGGGTGCTATCCGTGCTCAAGGGCCGGCGATGGCTGGGCCAGCAGACGTTGGAGTTCGTCATCATGGGTTATGAGAGTCTCGAACGGGCCGAGCAGGAGCTTCGGAAAGAATTGCCGGCACTGATCGCCGTTGAAAGGCCGAAGTCATGAGCTCAGAAGCAACCTCCACCGCTCAAACCCCGGCCAGGGCCTGGCCGAGTGCGCCCGGGCAGTGCTTCGTGGTCGGTGAGGTCGCCCAGGCGCATGACGGCTCCCTAGGCATGGCTCACGCTTTCATTGATGCCATCGCCAATGCCGGGGCTGACGCCGTCAAATTCCAGACCCATATCGCCGCCTGCGAGAGCACAGCGGCCGAGCCTTGGCGGGTCAAATTCAGCTACCAGGACGAGACTCGTTTCCAGTACTGGAAGCGGATGGAGTTCACCCAGGCGCAGTGGCAGGGGCTCAAGAAACATGCCGATGACCGGCGGTTGCTGTTTCTGAGTTCCCCTTTTTCGCTGGAGGCAGTCCAGTTGCTGGATGGCGTCGGCGTGGCCGCGTGGAAGGTGGCCTCCGGCGAATTGTCCAACATCCCGATGTTCGAGCGGATGTTGGCCACCCGGCGGCCAATCATCCTCTCCAGCGGGATGAGTCCCTGGGCCGAACTGGACGCCGCCGCGCGGCGCGTGCAGGACGCGAAATTGGACCTGACGATCCTGCAATGCACTTCGGTCTATCCCGCGCCGCCGGAAAAGCTCGGCTTGAACCTGCTGGCGGAGATTCGGAGCCGCTACGGTTGCAGGACGGGGCTTTCCGACCATTCGGGGACCGTCTATGCCGGGCTGGCAGCGGCGGCCCTGGGCGCGGACCTCATCGAGGTCCATGTCACCCTCAGCCGCGAGGCCTTCGGTCCGGACGTGCTGGTTTCCCTGACCACCGCCGAACTGCGCCAACTCGCCACCGGTGTCCGCTTCATCCGCGCTGCCCTCGAACACCCGGTCGATAAGGATGCGCTGGCCGAGGAACTGGGACCCATGCGCGACCTGTTCACCAAGAGCATTTCCACCAGCACAGACCTGCCCGCCGGCACGCTCCTCCAAGCCAGCCACCTTTGCCTGCGCAAACCGGGCACCGGGCTGCACCCCGACCGTCTCTCTCAAATCCTGGGCCGGAAACTGCTCCGGCCCCTGGCCGCCGGGACGCTCATCGCGGAAGAGGACCTTGACTAAGAACAACCACAACACCCGAAGAAAGGTCTGCGTCGTGCTCGTGGACCGCGCCAATTACGGCAGGCTCAAGCCAGTGATGCTGGCCATGGCGTCGCACCCGGCCTTGCAACTTCAGGTCGTGGCCGCCGGCACTATGGTGCTCGAGCGCTTCGGACAACCCGTTCAGATCGTCCGGCAGGACGGCTTCCCCGTTGATGGCGAAATCTATCTCGAGCTTGAAGGCTCCACTCCGGCGACCATGGCCAAGTCCGTGGGCTTCGGCATCGTCGAGTTCGCCAGCGAATTCCAGCGGCTCAAGCCGGACCTGGTGCTGCTCATCGGCGACCGCTACGAGGCCCTGGCGGCAGCCGTTGCCGCCGCCTACATGAACATCTGCATCGCCCATATCCAGGGCGGGGAGGTTTCCGGGTCCATCGATGAGAGCGCGCGCCACGCGATCAGCAAATTCGCGCACTTTCATTTCCCCAGCACTCGCCGTTCGGCGGAGTATTTGCTGCGCATGGGCGAGCGGCCTGACTCGATCCTGGGAACAGGCTGCCCCTCCAGCGACATCGCCAGGACCATGGATCGCCTCCTGACGCCTGAGGTCCTCCATGGGCAGGGCAGCGGCAGGGTGCTCGATTTGGACCGCCCTTTTCTGCTGGCCATTTTCCATCCCACCACCACGGAATACGGCGGCGAGCGGTCCCAAATGGAGGCCCTGCTGGCCGCCCTGGACGAGGTCGGCGAGCAGACCGTCCTGCTCTGGCCCAACATCGATGCCGGCGCCGACCACGTCAGCAAGGCCATCCGCGCCTTCCGCGATCGTGCCCGGCCCGCGTGGCTGCGGACCATCATCAATCTGCCCCCCGAAGAATACTTGAAAGTACTGGCCAATACCGCCTGCGCCGTCGGTAACTCGAGCAGCTTCGTCCGCGACGCCGGCTATTTCGGGACCCCGGTTGTGCTCGTGGGCGACCGCCAGAAGGGCCGGGAGACCGATGCTCACGTCATCCGAGCGCGGCCGGCGCAGGAGGAAATCCTCCAGGCCGTCCGGCTTCAACTCAAACAAGGCCGCTACCCGCCAAGCCAACTCTATGGCGACGGCCACGTCTCCCAACGCATCGCCGACAGCCTTGCCGGACTGAATCCGTACATCCAGAAACGGCTGCATTTCGTTGATGAGACCGACGGGAGCCGGTAAACAGTCTTCGCTCCCGCGCGGAAAAGGTCCAACTGGGCGGGCGTTCCCTTTGGGTGGCGCATCTGGCCGACATCATCGCCAGCAAACGGGCAGCCGCGCGGCCTCGGGACAAGGCAGTGCTGGATGTTCCGGAGGCGACATTGCGTGAAAAAAGCAAGCCGCAATAAGAAGCGCGCACTCGCCCTGTCCGCGTTGCGCAAAGAAAGCGACCGCGCCCTGGTGGACCTTATCCGGCGGCGGCTGGCGCTGCCGGTGGGGCCCTTTGAGCTCACTCTGGCTTTCGGTTGGTGAGGCTGCATGCCGCTCCCCAGGCTTAACGCCGCCGGTGATCTGCCTCAGGGCCTGCATCGAGCCAAGCTGAGCGAAGTGTTGCTCCTTTTTGGCTCGCAGCGTGGGCAGCGCGGCTGTTGCACACGGCAGTTGAGTCACATCTACGAACTGGCGTGGCAGACTGGCTATCTCAAGCGGTTCGTCATCTTCGGCAGCTACGTGACGGCTAAGGCGGAACCGAATGACGTGGACATCGTTCTGGTGCTGGATGACGAATTCAAGTTGGAGAGTTGTCCGCTGGCATCTCGTGGTCTGTTTGATCATGCCGTTGCGCAATCCCGTTACGGCGCGAGTGTCTTTTGGGTGCGCCCCAGCATGTTAATCGGAGAAACGGTTGAGCAATTCATCGATTTCTGGCAGGTTAAGCGTGGCGGCGATAAACGCGGCATTGTTGACGTGCTATTATGATCACCAACGAACGGGAACTCAGGGCAACACAGGAGCGAATAGAGCAGTTTCAAGGGTGGCTCGGGCAGATCCGCCTGACTGCGCGCCGCGAGGAATTTGAGGCGGTTGCCGGCGGCTATCGTCTCGAGATTGAGCGAATGCAGGCAGAGATTATGGACTACCTGCTCTGTCCGCCGGCGATCCAGCCACAACCTCAGCAGGCATAGTACTCTTCTAGGCCGCTGTTTGATTCAACATCGCGTGAAAAAAGCAAGCCGCAATAAGAAGCGCGCACTCGCCCTGTCCGCGTTGCGCAAAGAGAGCGACCGCGCCCTGGTGGACCTGATCCGGCGGCGGTTGGCGCTGCCGGTGGAAAAGCGCATGAACTTTCTGCGAGTGCGCCTGCCAGGCGGCGGCTCGTGCTTGTGAATCCGAATCCTTGAAAGTTCTAGGCGTTATTCCAGCCCGCGGCGGTTCCAAAGGCATCCCGCGCAAGAACATCCGCATATTGGCCGGAAAACCCCTGCTGCAGTACACCGCCGAATCGGCCCTGGCTGCCAAGCGCCTCACACGGGTCGTGCTGAGCACGGAAGACGCCGAAATCGCCGAGGTCGGGCGTCGTTGCGGCCTCGATGTCCCCTTCCTGCGCCCCGCGGACCTGGCGCGGGATGACACCCCGACACTGCCGGTGTTGCAGCACGCAGTGAGGACGCTCGAATCCGCGAGCGAGCGTTACGATGCCATTTGCCTTCTCCAGCCCACATGTCCCATGCGCCGGCCAGCGGATATCGATGCCTGCATCGGCTTGCTCGAGAGCAGCGGTGCCAGTTCGGTCGTTACCCTCCTGCCGGTCCCTGCCGAGTATAATCCCCACTGGGTCTATTTTCGGAGCGACGACGGTTTTTTTCGCCTGAGCACGGGCGAGGCAAACCCGATTCCCCGCCGCCAGGCCCTTCCCCCGGCCTTTTTCTGCGAGGGCTCGGTCTATGTCACTTGCCGTGACGTGTTGATGCGGCAGAACAGCCTTTATGGTCCCAGGTTGAAGGGGTACTTCATCGAGGCCTCGAGGACCGTCAATATCGACACGCCACAGGACTGGGAACGGGCGGAAGAATTGCTCCGCAGCCGCGCCGCCGGCGCTTGATCCTCCGATACCTCAGTACTCTTTCATGTGCGGCATATCGGCAATGTTCGGCAGAAATTGGTCCCGTTCGCAACTCGAGGCGATGGTCGCCAGCCAGCGGCATCGGGGACCGGATGCGGAGGGAGTTTTTGTCTCGCCGTCCGGGCTGGCAGGCTTAGGCCACAATCGGCTGAGCATCATCGACCTGTCCGGGGCGGGCCGCCAGCCGATGTCCGATTCGACCGGCCGCTACCGGATTGTCTTTAATGGCGAGGTCTATAATTATCTCGAGCTTCGGGCGGAGTTGGAAGGGGGCTATCCGTTCCAGACACGCACGGACACCGAGGTGCTGCTGGCCGCCTATTTGAAGTGGGGCCCCTCCTGCCTGGACAAACTGATCGGCATGTTCGCTTTCCTGGTTTGGGATGACCAGGAGCAGCGGCTCTTTGGGGCGCGGGACCGCTTCGGCGTCAAGCCCCTGCACATCTGCCCGAGGGCCGGCGGCGGCCTCTGGATTGCCAGCGAGATCAAGGCCTTGCACCAAGCGGGAGTGCCGCGCCGTCCCGACGCCGGCGCCTGGGCGGCCTACTTGGTTTCCGGCATGCATGACCACGGCCAGGCGACATTTTGGGAGGGCATTCAGCGCATCCTGCCGGGAGGGTGTTTCACGTGGTCGCCCGCCGGGGGGTTCCGCCAGCAGCAATGGTACGATTCGGCCGACCGGCTTCTCGAGGCCGGGCCGGACTCGCGCCCCGAGCCGGTGGTGGCCGACGAGTTGCTGGCGCTGCTCGAGGAGAGCGTGAGGTTGCGCTTTCGTTCGGATGTCCCCGTCGGGGTGTGCCTGTCGGGCGGCCTGGATTCCTCTTTGCTGCTGGGCCTGGTCCAGCGCGTCCAGGGGCCTGATTCGGCCTTGAAATCTTTCACCTTTTTCTGTGGAGACCCGGCATACGACGAAGTGCCGTGGGTGGAGCGGTTGCTCGCCCAGACCCGGCACGCAGCCCTGTTCTGCCGTCTTGCGCCCGAGGAAGTTCCCGCCCTTGCCGCCCGCGTGCAGCGCCACCAGGACGAACCCTATGGCGGGTTGCCGACCCTCGGGATGGCCAAAGTCCACGAACGCGCCCGCGAGGAGCGGATTGTGGTGCTTCTGGATGGCAACGGTCTGGATGAAGGCTGGGGCGGCTACGAATACTACCAGTACGCCGGGGCTGTGGATGCCAGCCGGGCGCCGGTCCAAGGCTCCAAGTCCCCCGCGACCCGTCCGGAATGCCTGGAGCCTGAGTTTGCCGCGCTTGCCTCAAGACTCACAGTCTCCAAGCCGCTGCCCGACCCGTTGCTGGCCCTTCAGTATCGGGATATTCGTTTTGCGAAGCTTCCGCGCGCCATGCGGTTTGCCGATCGAGTGTCCATGATGTACGGCCGCGAACTGCGCGAACCGTTCCTCGACCACCGCGTAATGGAGCTGGGCCTGCGCCAACCGGACGACCGCAAGTTGCGGCATGGCCAGGGCAAGTACCTGCCCCGCCAGGTGGCGGCCGCGATTCTGCCCCGGCAAGTCCAGCAGGCGCCCAAGCGCCCGGTCCAAACTCCCCAGCGCGAGTGGCTCCGGGGCCCCCTGCGCGAATGGGCGACCGGCTGCATCGAGACGGCCCTGGCCGGCCCAGGCGCCGGGTGGCTGCGGCCTGAGGCCGTCCGTTCCGAATGGACCCGCTATTGCTCGGAGGCCGGCGAAAACAGCTTCTTTATCTGGCAATGGGTTTCCATGGGCCTGCTGCTCGCGCCTGCCAGTCCTCGTCCATGACAGCGCCCAACGCATCAACGGTCATCCGCATCCAGCCCTCGAAGGGCTGGGTCTCTCTCAAGCTCGACGAGCTTTGGGAATACCGCGAGTTGCTATACTTTCTGACCTGGCGCGACATCAAGGTCCGCTACAAACAGACCGCCTTGGGTATCCTGTGGGCCGTTATCCAGCCGGTCATGATGATGGTGGTCTTCAGCCTCTTTTTCGGCAAGCTCGCCGGGATGTCTTCGGACGGCCGCCCTTACGCGATCTTCAGCCTCGCCGGGCTGGTGCCCTGGACGTTCTTTGCCTACGGGCTGGCCCAGTCGTCCGGCAGCCTGGTGGGCAGCCAAAACCTGGTCAAGAAGGTCTATTTTCCGCGCCTGGTCATTCCGATCTCGAGTGTGCTCTCCGGCATCGTGGACTTTCTCATCGCATTCGCCATCCTGCTGGCGATGATGCCCTTCTTCCATCTCTGGCCCACGGCCAACGTCATCTGGCTGCCGCTGCTCTTGCTGCTGGCGTTTGTGACCTCGCTGGGCGTGGGCCTTTGGCTTTCGGCCCTCAACGTCGAGTACCGCGACGTCCGCTACATGGTCCCGTTCCTGACCCAGTTCTGGATGTTCGCCACGCCCATCGCTTATTCCAGCAGCCTGCTCGACAAGTACCCGGCCTGGAAGACCCTCTACGGCCTCAACCCCCTGGTCGGAGTGGTCGAGGGATTCCGTTGGGCCTTGTTGGGCACGCACACCCGCCCGGGCCCGATGATCCTGGTCTCGGCCCTCTCGGCCGTCCTGGTCCTGGTCAGCGGCGCCTTTTACTTCCGGCGAATGGAGCGGAATTTCGCCGACGTAGTATGATGCGGTATGTCTGAGATTGTCATCCGGGTTGAGAACCTGGGCAAGATGTTTCGCATCGGCGCCAAACGGGAGCGCTACCGGACTTTTCGCGACGCCTTGGCGGGTCTCTGGCGCCGCTCCGGTTCAGAGCGAAGCAGCGGCACCACGCCCTTTTGGGCCCTGAAGCACGTATCGTTCGAGATTCGGCGGGGAGAAGTTGTCGGGGTGATTGGCCGGAACGGGGCGGGCAAGAGCACCCTGCTCAAGGTGCTCTCGCGCATCACGGAACCGACGGAAGGGTTTGCCGAGATCCGCGGGCGAGTGCGCTCATTGCTGGAAGTGGGAACGGGTTTCCACCCCGAGTTGACCGGGCGGGAAAACGTCTTTCTGAACGGGGCCATCCTGGGAATGCAGCGCGCGGAAATCGAAGCCAGATTCGACGAGATAGTCACCTTCGCCGAAATCGAGCAGTTTCTCGACACCCCCGTCAAGCACTACTCCAGCGGCATGTATCTCCGGTTGGCGTTTGCCGTGGCCGCGCATCTCGAGCCGGAAATTCTCATTGTGGACGAGGTGTTGGCCGTGGGCGATGCGGAATTCCAGAAAAAATGCCTGGGTAAGATGGAGGAGGTCGCCAGGGGCGGGCGAACAGTTGTCTTCGTGAGCCACAACATGGAGGCCGTTGATCGACTGACCTCGCGGTGCCTCTCATTGAGCGACGGGCGGCTGAGCCAGGATGGCAAGACCAGCGACGTGGTTGGAAACTACTTGCGCGGCGCAGAGCGCAGAGTGGGCGACCTCGCATGCTTCCGCGTCTCCGCCATTCCCCGCACCGTCGCTTTGGTCGACTTGTGGGCCGAAACGCCCACTGGCGAAAAAGCCGCCACTTTCCGGCAAGGAGAGCCCTTTCGAATTGTCCTTCGGGTCACGTCGCACGAGCGGCTGAAATGCGATTTTGCCATCGTGATCGAAAGCTCGCAGCAGCACGCGCTCTACACCACGCACCTCTCGGACCTCTCCGAGGCGATCACGACCAACGGTTCGCATTTGCTCGCCGCCGAGCTGCAGAATCCAATGCTGCGCAAGGGGCAGTACCTGGTGTCCGTTGCCGCTTTTTCTCCCGATCTGCGGCTATTCTACGACGTGGTTCACCATTTTCCGCTGCTTGAGGTCGCAGGCACCAGGGACAAGAGCTTTCCCGAGGACGCTCGTTGGGGCGCCCTTTATGTCCCCGTTCGCTGGAATGTAAGCAACTGAGATGAGCGCATTCAGACGGTTCCTCAGGGCCATTACTCCGCACGGGCTCGTTGAGCTCCGGCACGCTCGATTGGCGAAAATCGCGGCCACGCAGCATCGCGCCGAACGTGCTGCGTTCCATGCTGAACGCCGCGGCCGAATTGCGGCGTCCAGGGCTGTGCAAAACGCCGACGCAATCCAAGGGGACGACCGCGAGCAGGTGCTAGCCTTCCTTGGAGCAAGAGGATTAGCCGAGGCGCACCTCGTTGAGGGCAGCGTGCCCGAGCGGTCGCTCGAATACATCCGTCGTCTTGCGATCCTGCCTTTGGACTCGAGCCGCTGCCTCACCGCGCTCCATATCGGGAACTTCGTTGGTGTGTCTCTGGCATTCGTGGCCGCTGCGCTCAGGCAGCGGCATCCAGATTCACTGGTTGTATCAGTCGATCCCAACCTTGCGCATCGCGGCATCAATAATCCGCAGGCGCACGTCGCAGCTCTGCTAACGGCCTGCGGCCTGCAGGCAAATGCGATGATCATTGCCGGGTACTCCGGCCGGAAAAGCATCAGCAACGACGGCGTGGTCTACGCGGGCTACGACCCTCAACAGGAGTTTCCCAAAGAGTGCGCCTGCGAGGAGTCCCTGCGGAATCTCGGCAAGCTCTGCCCGCGGGCCTTCGATCTGGTGCTGATGGACGGCAACCACGAGGCGGCTTACTTGGTGACTGAAATCCAGGCCGTTTTACCGCTCATGAAACCGGGCGGCTTCCTGGTTCTCGACGACGTGACCGCCGCTTGGGAGGAAATCCGCGAGGTATTTTCCCGGCTCGCGTCGTTCGGTCTCGTGCCGAGCGGCACCGACGGACGAGTTGGCATCGCCCGCCTGTCCTCCAAAGACCCTCGGTCCGAAGCCCGGCTGAACGCAACCCGTGGATAGGCTCGTAGTTTACCAAGGCCCATGGGATTGGAGTTTCCTGTGGAACCGAGCGCAACCGCTGGCCACGGCGTTGGCTGAGCGTTGCGAGGTAATTTACTTAAACCAGGGAGTTGAAGCAGCCGGCGGCGCGGCAGGTGTCCTGGGGCGGCTGCTGCCTCGGCTGCCCCGGCGCCTGCAGGCGCTTGGCAGGCGGTGGCACCGCAACACGGTAACCAAGGTCTCAGAATCGCCGTCCATTTGGTCATGGGAAGGGCTGCGGTGTGACCGTGGGTTGCTGACCCGTTCGGATCGCCCCACAGGCCATTACGGGGGCCTCAAGGAGCACATTCGCCGGAAGGCGGAATCGGGCCTGGAGGTGTGGCTGATCACCTCGCGTCCACAGGCGGCAAGGCTGAGCACTCTGCGGGAGTGGGACCGGCTAATCGTGGATATCGAGGACCCGTGGTTCGACTTGAGCTGGGGAAGCCGTGTAAGCCCCGAACTGATTCTTGACGCTCTAAGAAACGCCGATGCGGTCTTTGGCAATGGGGAGATGATCGCCCGGGAGTATGCTCGACTGTCGGGCCGGGCGGTGCTGAGCCTCCCGAACGGAGTGGATGGGTGGTTGCTCGATGCGCTCGAGGTTGCCGGTCCGATGCCCGGTCTCTATGGCGGTTCGCCCGGGCTGTTGCGCGCCGTTTTCATGGGCAACATCAACGACCGGCTCGACTATGGCATCCTCGCCAAAGTGGCCCAGGCGCCCGGCTATCATTTCTACTTCATCGGGCTGGATAATGTCCCTGGAAAGAGCCGCCCGGAATGGGAGGCGATCAAACGCAGGAACAACTTCACGTGGATTCCACCTGTGCAGCACCGTGAAATCCCCGCGGTGCTCCAACATGCCGATGTGTTGTTGCTTCCCTACTACCGCACCGGCCACGAAAAGATGTTCCCGGCGAAGCTCTTCGAGTACGCCGCCGCAGCCGAGCCGATCATAGCGACGGTCGACTTCACCGCAGGAGCTTTTACGATTCCCACGCTTGCCGTGTGCCGCGACGCAGCGTCCTTTCTCCGGCGGATGCAACGGCTGCGCGAAACCGGGGCCTCGGTGCCTCCGGGCGTCGCGGCTGAGTGCCGGGCGCTCGCGCGGCGGAACACTTGGGCCATCCGCGCTTCTGAATTACTGCGGCAGGCAAGCGCCGGCGCTTCGGCTTAATAAGCAAAGCAAGCAACAAACAGAAACCCGTCAATGCGACTCACATCCGGGCGGGCACGACTCGACCGTAGGGATGCAGGCTGATTATCTCATTGTCGGTTCGGGGCTGACTGGGGCCGTCATCGCGCGACACCTGGCGGATGCGGGCCGCTCCGTCCTGGTGCTCGAGCGCCGCTGGCATTGGGGCGGGAATGTTCACGACCATTTCCACCGGAGCGGCATTCGCGTCCACACGTACGGTCCGCACTACTTCCGCACCAGTGACGAGGACCTGTGGGCATTCGTGAACCGCTTCACGCGCTTTTACCGATATGAAGCGGCCTTGAAATCATGGGTGGATGGGCGTCACGAGAACTGGCCCGTCGCGGCGAGCTACGTCCGCCGCGTTCTTGGGGAAAAATGGGAGCCGGAGTTCAAGGGACAGCCCCGGAATTTTGAGGAGGCCTCGCTCGGGCTGATGCCGCGGCTGGTTTATGAGAAATTTGTCAAGGGCTACAACGAGAAGCAGTGGGGCGTTCCGGCGCGCGCGCTATCGGCCGGCCTGGCCAGGCGATTTGACGTGCGGCAGGACGATGAGCCTCGTCTCGTGCGCCACAAATACCAGGGCATTCCGGAAGACGGTTACGCTGAGTTCATGCGGCGCATGGTCAGCGGCATTCCTATCCTTCTTAATTGCGATTATCTCAAACATCGCGGCGAGTTCAAACCCGCCAGGCTGACCGTGTTCACCGGGCCGATCGACGAGTATTTCGGCTGCGACATGGGGGCGCTGAAGTACCGCGGGCAGCGGCGGGACCATGAGTACCTGCCTGACACAGAGTTCGCCCAGCCTTGCGGCCAGGTAAACAATCCGGACCCGGCCGGCGGGCCGCACATCCGCACTTTGGAATGGAAACACATGATGGAGAGCCAATATGCCCAGCGCATTCGGGGGACCGTTCTCACGCGGGAGGTGACCGTTACTCCTTCCGATCCTAACGACTATGAGTACCCGTTTCCTGATGAGGCAAACGCCCGCTTATACGCCGCCTACCGTGACCGTGCAGCCCGGATTGCGAACCTGCTCGTTTGCGGGCGGTTGGGGGAGTACCGCTACTACGACATGGACCAGGCCATTGGCCGGGCGCAACTGCTCGCGAAACGGATTCTTCAGGGCGGTCCCGTGATTCCCCCGGCTGAAACATGACCCCCCCAGACTCACCCGGCGCCGCCCCGGAGATTGAACCCGTGCCGGCAGGTGTTCGCCGCCCGGCCTGGTCAGTGATGATCCCTGCTTTCAACTGCGCGAGGTATCTTCGCCAAACGCTCGAGAGTGTGTTGGCGCAGGATCCCGGCCCGGATCAGATGCAGATCGAGGTGGTGGACGACTGTTCAACCAAGGACGATCCCGAGGGAGTTGTCCGGGAAGTGGGCCAAGGCCGCGCGGCCTTTCATCGCAAGCTCAAAAATGAGGGCGCAACGGCCAATTTCAACACCTGCATCCAACGAAGCCGAGGGCACTTGGTGCATATCTTGCATGGGGATGATTATGTGCTGCCGGGTTTTTATCCGCGCATTCAGGAGGCGGCTGAAAGACATCCGGAGGTGTCGCTTTTGGCTTGCCGATCTTTTGTTGTGGACGAGGCCAGCGTGATCCTGGCCGTTACGGAGAGGCTGCGCGAGCTGGAGGCCGGCGCGCGTTTGGCGGATGGCTTTTTCTACCACACCCCGGTTCAAACCCCAGGTGTTGTCGTGCGCAGGGCGTTCTATGAAAGGCACGGCGGCTTCCTGCCAGGATTGGTTCACACGGCTGACTGCGAAATGTGGGCGCGCGCCATCGGTCTCGAGGGCGGTTTGGTAACCCCTGAAGTCCTGGCATGTTACCGGTCCTTCACATCCAATGATTCAGGGCGGCTGGCGCGAACCGCAGAAAACCTGAACGACATCAAACGACTGAATGGCCTCTTTGCAACGAGGTACCCTGCGTTCGACCAGAGGAAAGCCTCATATCGGCTGTCGGGTCTTGCGATGCGACAGGTGGAGCGGTTTTCCCAGAGCGGCGATTCGGAGGCGGCCAACGCGAATTTGAATTTCTGGAAAATGAACGCGCCCGTCAAACAGCGGTTGCTGCGAGTTTTCGAAAAGTGCGTGAGAAAGATCACCAGTTAGAGGGTTTACTCCGGGTGTTTTCGAGGAATCTTGTGTGGCAGGAGCATAGGATCGGATTGGTCATTTTTCGCCTTGCCTAAGACTCTTCAAGATTACGGCGTTTTGCCGTTTAGCATCGCCGCACTGCAACCGGGCGCCGGCGGTGTGGTGAGCTGGCCCCTTTCCGAGGAACTCGCCGCGACGCCAGCCGTTGCCTGGGGAAACCGATTTGCGGTGGCCTTGTCTGGCAAGTGCGCGGAAGAGATTGCCAGGTCCTACGTGTACATGAGCCTTGCCCAGATGCGGCGGTTGGTGAAACTGGCGCTCAAGCACGCGGCGAGGCGGCGCCTGGCCGGCTACGGCATCGAGCTGGGCACCGGCTGCGGGCTGCTGTCCGCGGTGGCGGCCGAGCAGCGGCAGGTGCGGCGTACCCTGGCCCTTGAGGTGTGCGATAAAATGGCCGAGCTTGTAATCCCGAAGGTTTCGGCCTGGGTCCTGGGTGGCGCCGCGTCCTTCGGCCTCCATGCGCCATTCGCCCGAGTGACACGCCCCGCGCCACCGCCTTGTGGCTGGTCCAGTCCTGGCGTCATCTGGCCAACCTCCCGCCCCGGCCAGAATTCCTGGCCCCGTGGGGCGGGATTGTTTTCTTGCTCGAGAGACCTTGACTCCTCGCAACGCTTCGCTGATGCCTGGCCGTGCCCACCCGCTCTGACCCACCCACCACTACCCAATGCACTCACTCATTACCGGCGGCGCCGGCTTTATCGGCTCGCATTTGACCGAGCGCCTGCTCCAGGCAGGCCATAGGGTCACCCTGCTCGACGACCTCAGCACCGGGCGCTACGAGAACATCGCCGGCCTGGAGAAACACCCCGGGCTGCGCTTCGTCAAGGACACCGTGCTCCACAGCGAGGTGGTCGAGATGCTCGTGCGTGAGTGCGACCAGGTCTTCCATCTGGCCAGCGCCGTCGGCGTCAAGCTCATCATGGAGCGCCCGGTCCAAACCATCGAGAGCATTTTCCAGGGCACCGATGCCGTGCTCAACGTGGCCGCGCGCTACCGCAAGCGATTTCTCCTGACCAGCACCAGCGAGGTGTACGGCAAATCGGAGGCCATCCCCTTCCGGGAAGACGGGGACCGGTTGGAGGGGCCTACCCACAAGCATCGCTGGGCCTACGCCGCCGCCAAGGCCCTCGATGAATTCCTGGCCCTGGCGCACTGGAAAGAATCGCGCCTGCCGGTCATCGTCGCGCGGCTTTTTAACACCGTCGGCCCGAGGCAAAGCGGCCAATACGGCATGGTGCTGCCCAACTTCGTCGCCGCCGCCCTGGCCGGCCGCGAGATCCTCGTCCATGGTGACGGCTCCCAGCAACGCTGCTTCTGCCACGTCAAGGACGTCGCCAACGCCCTCGTCGGGCTTATGGAGTCTCCCCGGGCCCCAGGCGAAGTGTTCAACGTCGGCAGCACTGACGAAATCACCATTCGGGAGTTGGCCGAGCTTGTGGTGAAAAGGACCGAGTCGAGTTCCCCCATCCGCCTGGTTCCTTATCAAGAGGCCTTTGGCAGCGGGTTCGAGGATATGAAGCGGCGGGTCCCCTGCACAAAAAAAATCTACTCCTTGATCGGCTGGCAACCCTCCTTCACCCTCGACCAAATCGTCGATGCTGTGATCGCCGACAAACGGAACAGCCTGGAGAGCCGGTTGTAGAACTACGGATAAGCCGCAGAAGAATGCAACCTGCATTCAGTGCGATCGTTTGCTGCCACAATAGCGCCAAACGCCTAAAAGAGACGCTCGGACACCTGGCCGCTCAGCAGGTGCCGGCCAGCCTCGGCTGGGAAGTGGTGCTGGTGGACAATGGTTCGACCGACGACACGGTGGCCATGGCTCTTGCCCTATGGCCCAGAGGCAACTCGGCCCCTCTGCGCGTCGTTGCCGAACCCCGGCTAGGCCTCAGCTTCGCCCGCAAGCGCGGCTTCGCCGAGGCTCACGGCGAGATTGTCTGCTTCGTGGACGACGACAACTGGGTCGCTGCCGATTGGGCAAGCGTGGCCGTGGACGTGATGAGACGAATTCCAACCGCAGGGGCCTGCGGAGGGCAGTCGCAGGCGGCCTGCGAGGTCCCTCCTCCAGCGTGGTTCGACTCCCACAAGGCCTGGTTTGCCGTCGGTGAACAGGGCGAGCAGGCCGGCGACGTCACGGATTCAAGAGGCCATTTCTGGGGGGCCGGGCTTGTCATCCGGCGTAGCGCCATGGCGCGGCTCCAGAACAGGGGGTTCACGGCCCAGCTAATCGGCCGCCAAGGGGGCGCGCTGAGTTCAGGGGAAGACAGTGAACTCTGCTTTGCCTTGCGCCTCGCCGGCTGGCGCCTTTATTACGAGCCGAGGCTGCGTTTCCAACATTTCCTGCCGAGCGCACGGTTGAACTGGGCCTACTTGCGCCGCTCGCACCGCGGGTTCGGGCGCGGAAAGCCTGTGCTGGCCCTTTACCAAAAGGCGCTGCAAGCGCCGGAAATCGCGGACGCCCCCTCGGAGCACTGGGCGCGGCACGCCGCCTGGGTATTGCGCGCGGTCCTGGCAGAGGATCGCCGGATCCTCTGGCGCTTCCGCTCCCCCCTCGAGGCAAATCCGCAGGTGCTGGCAGCCGAGAGAAGGCTCGGCCATCTCCAGGGTTTACTGAATCTGCGCGGCAGGCTCGCCAGCATCGAGGAAGATCTCCGGCGGGCCGCGTGGCGCGACCCGCAGGTCGTCCCCGCTGCGCGAGCGACAGGACGCGCATGAGAGTTGCCATTTACTCCCAATGCCACTCGGCCCTGCATGGCGGGGGAGTGCTGTACATCCTGTCCATCGCCTCGGTTCTTTCCCATGGGAATGAGGTCACGGTCATGGACCCGGCCGAACTGGACCTGCGAGCCATCGAGCGGACGTACCCGGCGGACTTGGATAGGGTCAGGATCGAGAGGCTGAGGACGCGGTCCGGCTTTCCACTGGTGAGAGAGTGCGCCCAAGCCGTGTTCAACCGGCGCCACGACGTGATCATCGTGCAGTCAACGCTGGTGCCGCCGGTTAGGCGCCTGGGGCGCGCCTTCCTCGTCTGCGAATTCCCATTTCAGCAACAGATTTCCTGGCGCAACCGTCTGCGCCTCAAGACCTACCATCTTGTGGCCAACTCACGTTTCACGGCCGGCTGGATCAAGCGAAGGTGGGGCGAGGACGCGGAAGTCCTCCATCCGCCGGTCTTCACGGTGAGGCCCCTCGCGAAGGAGCCTTGGATCCTCGGTGTAGGAAGGTTCGTGGACTCGATCCGATCGAAAAGACAACTGGAGATGATTGACATGTTCAGGACGCTTATCGGCGCGGGGCTCAAGGGCTGGTCGCTTCACCTGGCCGGGACCATCGGCAACGACGGCTACGCGCGCGCAGCAACAGAAGCAGCCAAGGGCCTGCCAGTGACGCTCCATTTCGGCGCCCCAAGGCAGGACCTGGAAGTTCTCTATGGTAAATCCTCCATCTTCTGGCACGCAACCGGCGCTGGCGTAAACCAAGAAAGCCACCCCGATCTGATGGAGCACTTCGGGATTTCAACCGCCGAAGCGATGAGCGCCGGATGCGTTCCCGTGGTCGTCAACGGAGGAGGACAACCGGAAATTGTCGGCAACGAATGCGGCGTCCTTTGGGACACATTCGATCAGTGCGTCGAACGCACCCTGGCGCTGGCCGGGGACGCCGACCGGATGAGCCGTCTCTCAGCCGTCGCCGTGGAGAGGGCCCGTCTTTTCTCATTCCCGGTCTTCGCGAAGAGGGTTGAGCGGATTTTCCTTCAATGCGGGTCCTGCTCATAGTCGGCACACGCCCCGAGGCCATCAAGATGGCCCCCGTGGTGAGGGAGCTTCAAAGGCAGCCCGGTTTCGAGAGTTGCTTATGTTCCACGGGTCAGCATCGGGAGATGCTCGCTCCCATCTGGAGGCTTTTCGGTCTGAGCGCCGACGTTGAGTTGAACGTCATGACTCCAAACCAGGGTCTCAGCGCCCTGGTCGGCCGCCTCTTTCACGCCGTGGACGAGGTCGCCGCCAAGACCCGGCCCGGGTGGATCCTGGCGCAGGGAGACACCGCCTCGGTAATGGTCGCCGCAATGGTTGCCTTTTATCGGCGCATTGGATTCGGGCATGTGGAGGCGGGCTTGCGCTCGCACGACCGGTTGCACCCCTTTCCGGAAGAGATCCACCGGCGCATCGCGGATTTGGTGGCGAACCTGTACTTCTGTCCGACGGAGGCCGCGCAGCGAAACCTGGTGGCCGAAGGCATCTGCGCCGCTCGGGCGCCGATCACGGGCAACACTGTGGTGGATGCCTTGCACGAAATCCTCAAGCGGCCCTTTGACTGGAACTCCAGCCCCTTGGCCGGGACCCTCCGCTTCTCGAGGATAGTCCTGGTCACCGCCCATCGGCGGGAGAGCTTTGGAGAGCCTATCCGCCAGGTTTTCCTGGCCATCCGCGACCTGGCGCGAGAGTTTGAAGGCGACGGGCTGGGCTTCGTCTATCCGGTTCACCCCAACCCGAATGTGTGCGGCCCTGCGCGCGAGATCCTGTCCGGGTTGCCCAACGTGCAGTTGCTCGAGCCGCTGGCTTACGATGCCCTGGTTCACCTCATGAAGCGGTGCCTCTTTGTCCTGACCGATTCAGGGGGCCTGCAGGAGGAGGCCCCGAGCCTGGGATTGCCGGTCCTGGTGATGCGGGAAACCACCGAACGCCCCGAGGGCGTCGAGGCGGGCGCCGTGAAGTTGGTGGGAACAGATCGCGCGAGGATTGTGTCCGAGGCGCGCCGGTTGATCACCGATGCCTGCGCGTGCGCCGGAATGGTAATAGCAAGGAACCTATACGGGGACGGTTTCGCCGCCAAACGCATCGTGGATGCCCTCGGCCGAATGGGCCGGGAAGAAGCTGGGCGGTTGGCACGATGAAGGTTTTGGTCACCGCCAAGGCCCTGGACCTGGACCGCACTTCGGAAGGGATATGCACGACCAAGTTCCTTTACTGCCTGCTGCACGCGGGCATGGATGTAGTTTGCCTGGCGCCGCCCGCCTTGCTGGCGCCGGACGCGCTGCAGGGCCACGGACAGTGGCTGAGGCAAGTCAAGCTGATCCCCGTCGAGCCTTTGCTGCCGAGCCGGGTCAACCCGCATCCGCCGCCCACGCCACTGACTCGCCCTGCCAAGCGCATGGGCGTGTGGCTCAAGAACAAAACGGAGGCGCTGATTGCACGCGGGACAGGCTTTTCGGCCGGCAACTGGGCGGAAGTCAGGCTATGGCGCAGGGCGCTCAGCGCAGCCCTGGCCTCCGAGCGCCCGGATATCGTTTTCGTTCGTGGCGCCGGTTTGAGTTTCGAGCCTCATTTGGCTATGGCTGGGCTGGGACCGACCGTGCCCTGGATCGCAAACTACCATGATCCCTTCCCGATAAGTCTCTACCCGGCCCCCTACCGGCGCCATTTCTTTGTCATGTCCCGGATGCAGGAGAGGTGGAATGCGCGCATTATCCGAACCGCTGATAGGGTATCGTTTCCAAGCGAACGCCTGCTCCGTTGGATGTTGTCGGGCAACCTGGCCGCCTGCCGCTCGAAGGGAGTCGTTATTCCACATATCGCAGGTGAAGTGCCCCTGGCTGCCCAGGGAACCGACGGCGCAAGGGTCGAACTCGATCCGGCCCGCTTTCTCTTGATTCATGCGGGCACGCTGCTCGAGCCAAGGGAGCCGTGGGGGCTTATGCAAGCCTTTCGCCGTTTCCTGGCCAAGGACCCCGCGCATGCCGCCACCGCCGAACTGCTCTTCCTCGGAGGGGTCAGCCGCCGCCACAAGGCCGACCCACGGTGGAGGGAAATGACTAACAGCCAAGGCATCAGAGTTGTCGAGGATCGCATCAGTTACCCGCACTCGCTGGAGCTGCTCCGCGGGGCGTCGGTCGTCGTCGTGCTCGAGGCAGACGCTGACGAGAGTCCCTTCTTCCCAGCCAAGCTCACGGATTACCTCCTGTTGAGGAAACCCATACTGGCGCTCTCGCCGCTCAACTCCGTCGTCACCGATACTCTGGGAACCGCGTACCCGTACCGGGCCATCCACTCGGAGGCCGCGCGGATCGAGGGAATGGTTGAAGGATTGTGGACCTCCTGGCGGCGGGGGGACTTGGCCTCCGCTGGCGTCGGCGGCGACTGGGAGAAGAAGCTCTCGATGGAGTCGGTAGCCCGGAACTGCAAAAACCTCTTTGCGCAATGCATGGCCCGGGGAGGAAATAGCTGATTGAAGCTCCTGATGTTGGTTACCGACGGAGTCGGCGTGCGCAACTTTGTGCATGGGCGCTTCCTCGAGGTCGCGATGGAGGCCGGGCTGGAGGTCGAGGTATATCTCGGGGTTCCGCTGGCCGCCGTCGATGCGGATATCCGGAGGCGCGGACTCAGTTGCCGGTGGTTGGAGATGCCGATTTACCGGGAGTCGCCTCAGAGCAGGTTCTGGCGCAAAACGCTCGAGTTGGCGCACCTCAAAACCCATCGCACCGTCTCGATGCAAGAAACCCTCCGCCGGCGGAGGAATTCCTTCTCCAGTCTGACGGGCGTGCTCAATTCGGCCGCCGACCTGTTTAGCACCGTCTGCACCACCAGGAAGCGCATCCTCAGCCTCGCCGCAGCCCACGAAAGGAGCGCCGCCGCCAATCCTCTGACAGCCTGGTATCGCGACAAGTTGCGCGCCTGGAGGCCCGATTTGGTGTTTTGCACCCACCAGCGTCCAACCCAGTTGGTGCCCGTCGTCGCCGGAGCTCATGGGCTTGGCATCCCCGTAGCGAGCTTCATCTTCAGTTGGGACAACCTGACCTCCAAAGGCACGATGCCCGCGCGCTTCGATGCCTTCCTGGTATGGAGCGAACTCATGAAATCGGAGTTGTGGCGCTTCTACCCTGAAATTCAAAGCAACCGCATCAAGATTGTTGGCGCTCCACAATTTGAGCCTTACGTTTACCCGCAATATGGCTGGTCCGAGGCCGAGTTCGCCAGGCAGTTGGGGCTGCGCCCGGGCCTGCGCCGGCTATGCTTCAGTTGCTGCGACGTCACCACCAGCCCGAACGACCCCGCCTACATCCGCCTGCTGGCCGAGGCAAACGAGGCCGGCGAATTTGGGGAAGAAATCGAGATCATCGTTCGCCCCTCACCGGCTGAGGGCGACGACCGCTTTGCCGAGGTCAAACGCCAATTCCCGACCCTGAAGTGGTCTCCGCCCCGATGGCGCCAGACGCGGGACGCGCATCCGGAGCCCTGGTCGCAACGCACTCCCTGCCGCGAAGACCTCGACCTGTTGAAGTCCGTGACCCAGTACTGCGACCTTAACGTCAACATCGCCAGCACGATGAGCCTGGACTTTGCATTCGCCGGCAGGCCCGTCATCAACGTCGGGCTGGGCCACTCGGGCAATCCCCACTTCGCCCCGGATCGTTATTATTACAGCTTCGACCATTATGTTCCGATCGTGAAATCCGGAGGCGTCCGGGTGGTGTACGAACGCAAGGACTTGGTGGAAGCCGTGCGGCGTTATTTGCGCGAGCCGCAACTGGATGCCGAGGGCCGCGAACGAATGAAGGCCCTGGAGGTGGGCGCGCCACTGCGCGGAACCAGCGAGCGCCTCCTCCAAGCCCTCCAGGAAATTGACGCGGCAGTAAGATGCACGTCGCCTTCCTGACCCCGGAATATCCCACCGGCCCCTGCGGCGGCATCGGCACCAGCGTGCGCAACCTGGCTGGGTCGCTCGTCCATCTTGGCCACCGTGTCACGGTCCTGGGCTGGGGAAGATCCGCAGAATTTGAAGACCGAGGCGTGAAGGTCCGGTTCCTGGCTGCCACTCGCCTGCCGCGTCTGGGTTGGCTGCTCAACCGGTGGCGCGCTGGGCGCGAGATCAATCTGCTCGTCCGCCAGGACTCCCTCCAGGTCGTTGAGGCCGCCGACTGGTGCGGCATGTCTGCGTTCATGCGCCCGCGTTGTCCCCTGGTCATCCGCTGCAATGGCTCGGCCACGTACTTCGACCATCTCCTGAACCAGAAGGCCGGCGCTTTGGTGCGGCGCACCGAGAGCTGCGCCCTCCGGCAGGCCGACAGCTTGGCCGCCGTCAGCGCATTCACCGCGGCCAAGACCGCCGAGATCTTCGCCCTCCGCCACCCGATATGCGTCATACCCAACGGCATCGATGTTTCGCAGTTCACCCCTGCCCCCGAGGGTGAGGTCGAGGCGGATTCCGTGCTCTACTTTGGCACCATGGCTCGCAAGAAAGGCGTGCTGGATCTGCCGGATATCTTCCTCCGCCTCCTTGCGTTGCGCCCGGAAGCCCGCCTCACCCTTATCGGCAGGGATAACCCCGACAGGCAGACCGCCGGCCCATCCACATGGTCGTTGCTGGAAGCCGCCGTGCCTGCCGAGCATCGCGCCAAGATGAAGTACCTCGGCCCGGCTCCCTACCACGGCCTTCAGGACTATGTGCGCAAGGCCGCCGTTTGCGCGTTCCCCTCCTACGCGGAGGCCTTCCCACTAACATGGCTCGAGGCCATGGCCTGCGCCAAACCCATCGTCGGCTACGACCTCGGCTGGGCCCGCGAAGTCCTCGAACCCGGCGTTAGCGGCCTGTTGGTGCCTCCAGGAAATACCCGGGCCTTCGCGCGCGCCGTGGCGGAACTCCTTGCCGCCCCGGAAGAACGCCGGCTTTTGGGCCAGGCCGCCAGACGCCGCGTCGAACAGCGGTTCAGCGCGAGCGTCGTCGCCCATCAGACCCTGGCTTGGTACACCCGTGTCCTTTCGGCCCCGCGTTGAGTACCCGAAACCTCTGAGCCGGTGAGCCTGCCAGACAAGCTTTCGCTTATCGTCTGCACCCTCAAGCGTCCGCGCGAGATCCGCCGCCTGCTCGACTCGTTCGCAACCCTCACCCGCAGCCCGGACGAGACGCTCATTGTCGATGCTTCGCCAGATCAACTGACGCGCGCGGTGGTCGAGGAACTCGCTCGCGCAGGCTCGGTGCGCGCCCTGCGCTACTTCCTGGTCCCGCCCGAGCACCGTGGGTTGACGCGCCAGAGGAACTATGGCCTCGAACGAGCGACTGGCGACATCGTTGCTTTTCTGGACGATGACACTGTCCCGGAGCCGGCTTATTTCGATGAACTCCTGGCCTGTTTCGACCGGCACCCCGAGGCGGTGGGTGTTGGCGGCGCCATCGTCAATGAAATCCAGTGGCGCAAGGCCGGCTCGGGCCCCGTCCCGCTGGCCGTCTTCCGCCTTGGCCAATGGGAGCGGCGCGACGACTGGCGGTGGCGTCTGCGGAAACTCTGCCACCTCGAAAGCCACTTGCCGCCGGGATACATGCCCGCTTTTGGCCATGGAAGACCTTCGGCTTTTCCTCCGGACGGCCAGGACCACAAGGTCGAGTTCATCATGGGAGGCGCCTCGGGCTGGCGGCGCCCTCTCCTCGGTGCGACCCCTTTTTCAGCTTTCTTCGAGGGTTACGGCCTCTACGAAGACTTCGATTTCTGCATCCGCGCCGGGAAAAGGGGCGCCATCTACGTCTGCTCCAAGGCCCAACTCGCCCATTATCACGCCGCTGGCGGGCGCCCATACCAGTTTCGTTACGGCCTCATGGTCATTCGCAACGGCTGGTTTGTCTGGCGCCGCCGCTGGCCCCGCCCCAAGTTGACCGACCGCTCCAAATGGTGGGCCATTACCCTCCTTCTCACCTTGTGCCGCGCAGCCCAGTCAATCACTGGTCCAGATCGTCTCGCAGCCCTGAGCGAATCGGCAGGGCGGTGCTGCGGGATGTTCCTGCTGTTGATCGCCCCTCCGCGCAAACAGCTTGACCTGACATGACCGAAATGCCTTTGTCCTTGGCCGAAATGCGAGTAGGGTTCGCTTATGAGCGTAAGTCGCTGTATCCCTGCTGAGCACGTCGCCCGCAATGTCGCGGTGGCGGCCGAGCTTCTCTCCCGCCGCTCAGGCGTCAAACGCGTATGGCTTTTTGGCTCCGCTGCCAAAGGCAAAAACCTGGACTGGCGATCGGACCTGGACTTTGCTGTCGAAGGGCTGCCGGCGGACGAGTTGGAGCGGACGTGGGCGGAGCTGTATTCGCGGCTGGATTTGCCCCTGGACCTGGTGCGTTGGGAGGCCGCCAGCGCAACACTTAAGGAAGAGGTGCGGCGCTGGGGCAAGCTCTTGTATGAAGCCTGAGCGCCCTGCCCGCGCCTCCTTGTGCGCCGTCCTCCGTCACGACCTGGAGGCAATGCGGCGTATGGATGCGGAACTCGTCTCCCTCTTGCCCGAGCTTGCGCCGGACCGGGGGACCTTCCGGGACTGGGCTGCAGTTGGCTACCTGTTGCACAACCTTTACAACGCCTTGGAGAACTCGTTTGAACAAATCTCCCGCACATTCGAGAATCACGTCGTCGATGTTTCCCGCTGGCACCGCGAATTGCTCGACAAGATGTTCCTCGACATACCGGGCGTGCGCCCGCCGGTGCTCACGCAGGCCCTGAGACCATTGCTGCATGACCTCCTGGGTTTCCGCCATCTGTTCCGCCACAGCTACGACTTCAATCTCGATCCAGCCCGCTTGGCCCGCTTGTCCGCAGACTGGAATTCGGCAAAAAAGGAGTTGTTTGCCGCCCTCCAGGCGTTCAGCGACTCGTTGCTCATCGACCCATAACGGCAGTACGGACCAAGCCTTGCTGACCGATGATTGCCCTTTCCCCTCGGCGGGGGTACCTTCCGCCCATGGCAACCGAAGATCGAGTCATCAACCTGGAAGCCGCTTTAGCCAGGTTCATTGAACATACCGACCAGATCGTCGCCGAATTCCGTGCCGGCCACCCCCGCGCCGACCGGCACCTATTGGAAATGCAACAGCAGGCCGAAAAGGACAGGCAGCAGGCCGACAAGGAAAGGCAGCAGGCCGACAAAGACCGCAAGGATTTCAATAAACGCCTGGCCGAGATTTCCGACAACATGGGGACCCTTATCGAGGACAAGGTCGAGCCTTGCGGTTTCCAACTCGCCAGGGCGATCTTCGGTTCTGAGGAAGCGGAGACCTGTGCCATCCGCATCAAGCGCAAGCACCCCACACGGCCGGGCGAGCTGATGGAGCTCGATCTGCTCGCCACCGGCCCCGCCAACCTTCTCGTCGTCGAGGTCAAACGGCGCATCGACGCGGCCAAAGTGGCGGAATACCGGGACAAGCTCAAGCGGTTCCCCGAGTTTTTCCCCGAGCTGGCGGGCAAAACCCTCTGTCCCGCCGTCGCCAGCGTTTACCTCGAGCCCTCAGTGATTGCTTTCCTCAACCGCGAAAAAGTCTATGGTATCGCCATGGGCGATGAGGTTATGGAAGTCATCAACCTTGGCCAGTTCTGAGGTCGCCTTTAGGACCACTGGCCACTGCCGACAAGGGCCAAAGACAGCCCAAGAGCATTTTGTTTCACCCTGTCTCCCCTTGTAATGCCCCGCGGGTTGCCCCCTACCCATGAATTCCCCACCAGCGGCATCGCAAAAGGCCGATGTTGCCTCGGCAAGACCACCAAGCATGCAAGGTACTGCCAATGCATTCCTGTGGCCGCCACTGGTGCTGGGAACGCTCGTATTCCTGGGTATCGTGATCGGTTACCGCTGTCTCGGTTTCTCTGTCCTCAGGGGTGATCCCAGGGAGTACTTCCTGTGGTCTTCGGATCTTTGGCACCACCGGGGATTTGGCACGCACATGCCCGGTTTTCCCGCACTGCTGGCGCTGGCCCGCCTGCTGACGATGGATCTGATGGATGGCCAGACTCTGCTCCAAACGGTTGCTTTTGTTTCCTGGCTCGGCGGACTACTGTTGGCAGACAGAATCCTCGACCGACTGGCCCCTGAGGCTCGAGGATTCGGCCTGCTTTGGTACGCGTTGGCGCCCCTGGTGGGGGTTGCGACAGCCTCCTTTCCTTACGCGGATGGGCCGGCGTATGCTTTTTTCCTCGCCGCCTTGCTTGCCGCCCTGCACGCTCGATGGTGGCTGATGGCCGGTATCACATCCCTTGGCCTTCTCAACCACCAATCGTTTTATCCCTTCTACTTCTGCCTGGCGCTGGTCTGTGTGACGACACGCGGAATGCGGTGGTTCCACATGGCTGCCTCAGGAGTGCCGTTTCTCGCGTACTACATCGTGATCGCCCTCCAGCGCCGGAATCCCAACTGGATCGTGGCCGAACATGCAAAGCTGACCCTCAAATCGCGCTCTCACGTCCCCTTGTTCGATGGCATCCTCAGCCCCATCTTGCGGTTCGACCTGAAAGACTCCGTCAAAGTGCTCGTGCTTCTGTCGATCATCGCGGCCACTGCCTGGATGCTGACCTATTTTGTCAAGAGGCGGAACTGGACGATCGTCTCCTTGCTGCTCCCTCTGCTCGTTTACGCCTTGTTAGCCAATGATTCCGCCAGCACGATCCTCATCCGGCTCTCAAAAATCCTCGTCTTCCCGGGCTGCCTGTGGCTGACACAACATCGCCCTTTGTTGAGCGCGCTGGAAAGCCCAATGGCCTGCTTTTCCGCCGCCTTGCTCCTGATGGCCACCCAGGTGGCCTGGGCGGGCTACGAGGTTTTCTACTTCTCGATCCGACACTAAAATTGGGAGTAAGAAAAACGTTCTCCCCCTCCACGCTTCACACGCTCCACGAACGGCAAGCTCCATCGTCTGTTAATCGTCTCCCATGTCCCGCACTTCCAGTGGGACGGGCGCCTGTTTGCTTATGGCCCTTATGCCAGGGAAATCGAGGTTTGGGCTGACCTGTTCCCGGAAGTTGTCATCGCCGCCCCTCTCCGGCGGGAAGTCCCCCCGGGGGATGCCCTCGCCTTGAGCCGGCCCAATATTTCCGTTGCCCCGCAGTTGGAGACCGGCGGCGACGCTTTGCTTGACAAGGCCATCCAGGCGCTGGCCTTGCCCCGCCATGTCTGGCGGCTGGCCGGGGCGATGCGGCAGGCCGATGCCATTCATGTGCGCTGCCCGGGCAACCTCGGCCTGCTCGGTTGCTTGCTGGCGCGCCCATTCGGCAAGCCGTGCGTAGCCAAATATGCCGGCCAATGGAGCGATTACCCGGGCGAGCCCCGGGCTTGGCGCTGGCAGAAGGCCCTCCTGCGCTCGCCCTGGTGGCGCGGGCCGGTGTTGGTCTATGGACGATGGCCCGGTCAACCGCCCAAAGTGGTCCCGTTTTTCACCTCGGTGATGGACGATGCGCAGATGGCCCGTGCCCGCCTGAGCGTCCACCGCGACTGGTCGAAGCAGCCGCCCGAGGTCCTCTTCGTCGGCAGGCTCTCCTCGCAAAAGAATGTTGACGTAATCCTCCGCGCCTTGGCTTTGCTGAGACCAGAGGGTCTTTGCCTGCGCCTCAGAGTGGTAGGGGATGGCCCCCTGCGTCGAGACCTCGAGGCCTTGGCGCGTGCTCTCGAGCTCGATCAACAGGTCATTTTCCAAGGCGCCGTGCCGCAGGCCAGGGTCTTGGACTACTATGAGCAGGCCCGCATCCTCGTCCTGGCGTCCCAGACCGAGGGTTGGCCCAAGGCCATTGCCGAGGCGATGGCCTTTGGCTTGGTTTGTATCGGCGCCAATCGCGGCCTGGTCCCCCAAATGCTCGGCGAAGGCAGGGGGTTGCTCGTCGAACCGGGGGATGCCGCCGCCCTGGCGGCGCGGTTGCGGCAGGCGGCGACGGATGCCTCGGCGGCGGCCAGAATCTCCGAGCGGGCAGCCGCCTGGGCCAGCCAGTTTACAATCCAGACCCTCAAAGCCGCGCTCCGGCAGCAATTGGAGTCCTCCTGGACCACAGGACTACAGGACTACGGGACTACAGGACCACAAGACCGCAAGTCGCGTAGTCCCGTAGTCCCGTAGTCCCGTGGTCCTCTACCGCACTGAAACTTGAAATCCCTGGCCGTCTTGCAGGTCATAGACTCGCTCGCCATGGGCGGCATGGAAGCGGTGGCGGTGAATCTGGCCAACGGGCTTGCAGAGCGCCAGATGCGCAGTTTTCTCTGCTTTACCCGCGCCGGCGGCCCGTTGGAGGAGCGGCTTGCACCCGCGGTCACTCGCCTGGACCTCGGGCGCAAGGCCCTGTTGGACCCGGCAGCCCTCCGCCGCCTGGCGCGCTTCATCAATCGGCACCAAATCGATATCGTCCACGCTCATGGCTCCTCCCTCTTCTTCAGCGCGCTGGCCGGGCTCTTCGCCAGCCGGGCGCATTTCCTGTGGCATGATCACTTCGGCCGGTACGCGACCGAGGAACGCCCAGCCTGGATTTACCGGATGGCAACCCGGCGCTGCGCGGGAATCATCGCTGTCAATCAGCCGCTGGCCGAGTGGGCGCGCCGGCGGCTAAAAGCCCCCGCCGCCCGCGTCTGGTATGTGCCCAATTTCGTGGCCCAACCCCCGGGCGCGATGGCTCCGCCAACGGACCTGCCAGGGACCCCGGGCGGACGGATTGTATGCGTCGCCAATCTCCGGCCCGAAAAAGACCACGCCACGTTGATCGAGGCCATGAAACGAGTCAGCCAGGCCGCGCCGGCGGCCACGCTGCTCCTGGCAGGCGAGGGGTCCAACCAAGCCCAGGCCTCCCGGCTGCAACAGCAAATCCGCCGCCATGACCTGGCCAGCCACGTATTCCTCCTTGGCAGCCGCCCGGATATCCGGGCCATCCTTGGTCTTTGCGATATTGGCGTCCTTTCCTCCGTTTCCGAGGGAATGCCCCTGGCATTGCTCGAATACGGCAGCGCCGGCCTGCCGGCGGTGGCCACCGCCGTCGGACAGGTCCCCGAAGTGCTCGACGATGGGCGCGCCGGCCTCCTGATTCCCCCACGCCAGCCGGCCGCCCTGGCTGAGGCTCTGCTCAAATTGCTCCGCTCGCCCGAACTCCGCTCCAGCCTCGGCACCGCTTTCCAACGCCGCGTACAGCAACGCTACGGCGAACAGGCTGTTCTTGGGCAAATCATCGAGATCTATAAAACTCTGACGTGGCGGCGAAACGGCCCCTCCAGCCATCCGCTTGACCCCTGAATAAAAAATAGCCAAACTGGAAGAACCACATGCCCGGCACCCTAACCGTCCCGTCCGCTCCGGCGTTGGCTCGCTTGGGGAGACCCATGGCGAACAACGGCCTG
>Ga0181533_1000736_pt1 | contig 44120 bp, 37 predicted proteins | sample PEATcosm2014_Bin_45_FD_119772 | JGI IMG/M metagenome (GOLD analysis project Ga0181533, IMG submission 119772) | Peatland microbial communities from MTU Mesocosm Facility, Houghton, MI, USA - PEATcosm2014_Bin11_60_metaG | ecosystem: Environmental > Terrestrial > Soil > Wetlands > Peat | place...
AGCTCGCCATCAATGCCGGCGGCTTCAAGCACTAACCGTACGGCGCTGTGTTGTAACAGCTAAGCAACCATGAGTGCCGGCCACCCCTGACCGGCCATGGCGTGCAGCTATAAATCCTGCCGGCGCCTCCATCTTGTGATCAACGCCGACGAGATCCTGCGGGAGGTCAAGGCCAACCAGGCGAAGCTCCCGAGCTGCGCCAGACCCGACTTTAGCCTCCCGCTGGACCGTCGCACCCAGCAGCCTTTGTCCCAGCCGGCGATTTCTTGGTAATGGAGGTGTACTCGGTCCGGTGGCGAAATCGCTGCCGCTTTGGCGCTCGAGGGAATTAGCGGCTCCCTGTCCCCCGTGCAGTGCCGATGATGCTCAACTGCTCGATGGCGCCGCCGCTGTGGTCAACGGGAAACGGTTTGGCAATAAGCGCAGCGCGGAGGTGCCTTGGTATCCACGAACGTGCCGTAGCCCGCCCCATCGGCCATGACGGTTGCCAGGGGAGTCCACGGGCCGTCGAGGCTCGCTGCCCTCAGCAGATTACACTGGGATTTGGGCAACCCCAGGCGGCCGGTATCACGGCATGTCTTCCTAGACCGAGATCGGTTTGCGCGGGCGCTTATACGAGCGGAGGCATTACAGCGGTCGCGTTTCCCTCAAGAACCTCCGGAGCTCCCGTTCGTCGGTCCGCGGGTCCCAATCCTGCGGAGGCTCCGCGGGTTCTTCGAGGGGCGTTGTCGAAACTCAGACTGACAATCCGTAAAACCGCCTAACTCACGAAAATGGCGAAAACGGATTCTTCCATTCACGTCGCGGGTGCGGTTTCGCGCTTTAGAATTCCACCTGGTGGCCGATGAATAATGGGGAAACTCGAAATGAGCATGAGAAAGCTCGACCTAACAAGTGTCGGTGGATCCAAGCTCCGGCTCCCCTGCGACGCCAGGTGGGGCAACTGCGGAGTCGGCCTTATCGCCGAAACTCGCCGGCCGTCTCTGCAACCCCTACGCTCTGCCACGGGTGCCGAGCTGCAGGGCGAAGCGGCGAAACCCACTCCTGCTAAACCCTCCTAATTCGATTGGTCCGATCGTGAAAAACACACATTATGACAGCAATTGGTAATTCGAAATTGTATAAGAAGCGCTTGGGCGACTTTACGGTCAATGTCTACCAAGGTTGCGAGCATGGCTGCCGGTTCTGTTACGCCCCGGCACAACCTGGGGTACGCGCACAGCCGTTTTGGGAAGGAAGATGTCAAGCCGACTGGGGCACCGTCTTCCAGCCGAGACCTGGATTAGTGGATGCCGTCAAACGAGAGCTCCGCACCTTCACTCCGACCGCCGCCCGGAAAAAAGCGACGCTCTGGGGGGAGGGCCGAATATTAGTGTCATTTCTCTGCGACCCGTACCAGCCCATCGAGGCAACGGAAAGAAATACCCGCCAGGTGCTCGAAGCCTTGTTTGAGGCTGGCCACAAAGTCCGCATCCAGACGCGCTCGGACTTGGTGAGGCTGGATTTTGACCTCCTCACAAAGTACTCGGGCCTAGTCAGGCTCGGAACTTCTCTGCCTCATCTAGATGATGAATTGGCGGCAGTTCTTGAGCCCAAAGCCCCGCCTCCCTCGAAGCGTTTGACCATGCTCAGAGAGGCGTCCGAACGCGGCATCCCGGTTTATGTTGCTATCGCGCCGTTCATGCCATTCCATCCGCTTTCGGTCCTGGACGAAGTCGTGAAGGTCATAATCCCGCTGAAGCCGGTGGAGGTATTCTGTGAACCGTTCAACCCCAAGGGAAATGCGGTGAACATGGTCGCCGAGGCCCTCGCGGAGCGCTATCCCGCTCAGGCCGCTTTTGTTCGGGCTTATGATGCTGCTGCCTGGGCACGTTGGACGTACAAGCTCCTGGCTTTTGGCGTTTCAACGTATGCCGAACAAGGGTTCATTGCATGGCCCGACACTGGCAAGGCCTGGGCCAAGCACCTGAGCCAGCCGGAAGCTGCCTTTTTGGATCAGTTCTTGCCGCCAGGACAAGTTGAGTGCATTGAGAAGGAAAACGGCGGGACGGAAAGCCTAACACCTGCGAAAAAGGCTTGGGTCACCATGCGCCGAAAGTATACCCCGGACCAGATCCATCAACGAGCCTCTGCCGCCGCCAAGAAGGCGTAGCATACTATGCGAGCCAGGGCCAAAAGCTAGCTCCAGGCCACATGGGAAAAGGGGCCGTTTGTTCGATCGAGGCTGGGTTCAATGCGGCCTGCCTTGGCTTTACGCCGTTCTGACGTAAAAACTTATAGCCAGCAATCAACGCCCGCAGCCTCTCGTGACGTCAGGTCCGTCATTTGGTCAGCATTGCTCCTACAGCCCATTGAGGTCCTCACCTCTTGTTCCGTCAGGCTTGAACCTCGTGTAGCTAATCCCGCCTTCCCAGCCCCGTCGCAACCAGGCTGCCACCAAGGTCATGCCGAACTGGGGCCAAGGGGCTCTTGGGACCGGCACGTCGAACATCTCGACCAACCCGAACCTAGCCTGCCGGATGTCCTCCTGCCGCGCCCGGACGAACCAGGCGTTTGCCAGGGACAGGAACACCACGTTGTCGGCAACTTCCATGGACTTGACCAAGAATTGGCGGAATTGCGAGTAGGGGGGATTTGTCACGATCCAGTCCCAATGGCCTTTGGCCTCCAGGAAATCCCGGCCCTTCTGGATCTCGAACCATCCGCAGTCGCAATTCTTCGGAAAGGCGCGCAGAAACGCCCCCCCGCCGCGACACGGCTCCAGGATCCTTCCGCACGGCATGAAATGTGCGACAATCGCCTTTGCCAACCAATCGGGTGTGGCCACGCAATCTTCGCCGCCCTCAGGAATCAGCTTGTTGTTCGCGGACCTTGCGGCACCCAGTTCGATAGCCGCCTCGCGGATCAGCTTCGCGCTTAAGGACTTTCCGCCGGCCTTCTCGGCAGCCAACCGCATCACCTCGACGCGCCTCTCCTCCAATATTGCCGCCAATTCGCGCGCCTGGCCTTCGTTTTCCGGCAGCGGAATGTCTCCATTTGGAGACAGTTCCTGCAACTCGATCACGGCGGTAGCCTCCTCCAGAAGCCTGTAGCCGTGGGCCCGCTTGAAGTCGAATCGCTCCAGGCAATACGCCTCGAAACTGGAATGCGTCTCGCGGTAGAGCTTGCAATCGCGTATTTCCCGAAGAGCCAGCCCAACGCGGACAAACTCGGCGGCGCCTTTGAGGACAATCCGCTCGCATCGCTTGAGGGCCTTTCGTTCGTCGGCATTGAGCCGTTTGGGCAAAACCGCACGTGCGCCGCCCCTGGGCGCAATCTCCACCCTCGTGTGGGGAGATTCCGTTCCCGCCGAATCTGTCAATTTGAAGCTCATTTCGTCTCGCAGGCTGCCGGTTCGCTGGCGAATCGGACAGCGGTTTTCAGTGCCCCTGGCGCACGCCACCACGCTCAGCAGAGGAGCCGCCGGGAGAAACCGAAAAAAAACCGGCGGCTGGGCGGTTTCATAAAACCACATGTGTTATTCGGGTTCCTAGGCCCGATAAGCTGCTCACTCTGCGTATCGGCTGATTTTCACGGCGGCTTGAACGAAAAAACCATGTTGAACAGGTATGTACAAAGTTTTCTTGGGCGACGTATGCCCCCGGAAGGATATTGCAGGGCTCTGGATGCCGTGGGGAAGATGCCCGAGGAGTTCCGAACCGCCATCAAGGCCGCTCGGCGCGGCTGAACAAGGGCGCCGCGGGGGTCCCGCTGGCCCTTGGCGCCTGGCTAAGGGGTTGGCTGTAGCTTCGCCTGCGCTGGTCTCGCCGACCTGAGTCTTTTCCGCGGCGAGGCAGTGACAAATCTCTCGGCAAGCCAGGATTTCGGATGAGCCAGCAGCGCGTCCCGATTGGTCGTCGTGGAGAAGGCTGAGGGCCGTCGAGCAGCCGGGAGTTCTATAATGAAACCCAAAAGAACGGCCGTCGGGGGCCTGCTTCATTAGCCGCACCAGGCCCTACGCCCCTAAACCCTATCTTTTGGTCTCCACCGCAGGCTTGCTCCCGTTCACGAGTTTGGCCGTCTTATGCAAAATGTTGGTTTTCTCCGCGATCGCGGGCTCTGACGTTATACAATGGTGTAGTGAATGGCAATTGGGCAGGACGACGTGCAGGGCCAGACGACTTCGGAACGGGGGTCGGTTCGCCCTTGGCCATGGTCGGCGCGACCAGCCACGTGGCCGATCTCCGTCGAACGAAAAACCAGGAATGAGCGTATACCGCCCGAAGCAATTGTCGGCGAATGGCCGGCCCGGTTTGGCCGAACAAGCCGATCCCGTCGGCTATTCGTGTCGGGCAGGAAGCGCAAAATCATCAATATATGGGACTGACTATACATTACGAACTGGCGACCACAGGAAACGAAGCGCACTCTCGCAATCTCGTGCGGCAGCTTCGTCAGGCAGCGCTCGATCTGCCTTTTGACCACGTCGGCGAAATTATCGAGTTGCGGGGCCACCGCCAGTGTGATTTTGAACGCCTGGCGGAGGACCATCCGCATCGCGGCCTTCTGATGGACGCACGAGCCTACGTCGAGATTCCGGCCGCAGAGTCGCAGAAACGCCATGGGATCGTCCATCATGCGTATGTGCGGCCTCTGCACGTGATCGCCTTTGAAACAGAACCTGGAGACGGTTGCGAAACGGCCAGCTACGGACTTTGCCAGTATCCCAGTGTGGCTTACCACCTCAACTACGGGAGGTTCCAGCCCGAGCTGAAAGGCTGGTCATGGGCCTCGTTCTGCAAGACGCATTACGCAAGCGACCCGGCCTGCGGTGGGCTGCCCAGTTTCCTGCGATGCCACTTGAGTGTGGTTGCGCTCTTGGACGAGGCCGAGAAGCTCGGTTTTCTGGGCGAGGTGAGCGACGAAGGCGAGTTCTGGGACACGCGCAGTCTGAAGCATTTGACCAAAGAGGTGGGTGAGCAGAGCGCAGAGCTGGCCGCTTTTGTCGGCGCGTTGCGGGAGGCAGTTGGCCAGGCGTCTGACGGCGCGTCCAGGCTGGAAGCGCCCATCGTCCGGTATCCGAATTTCGAGCACCTGGAGGCGGAGGGCCAGCGGCTGCTACCGGAGCAGTTGAAGGGGATGCTGAGGGCGCTGGCGCGATCCAACCTGATCCGAGGCTGTAATCGCTGAGGTCACCGGCCCGATGGTGGCCCATGAGCGGTTGCTGTTCAATGGGGGCATCGCAAAAAACAAGGACGTGAAAGGGGGCCGTGGCCGGGGATTTGGCGGCTGGACCGCATCTTTGGCTAGCGCTAGCCAAGCAAGGGCACGGGGAGGCAACCAGGTTTAATCCCCGCCCCACGCCGTTGCCGAGGACGGTAGCCTGAAAGGTTTGGAGACCACCGGGGCTCGCTACTGAATGCGGCCAAGGACCTGACGGCGTCCAGCAACAGCCCGGCGGCGATGGGCGAGTTCATCGCCCTGGATCGCCTGCTGTCGCTCTCGCACGCTCAAGGTATCAGCGTCGCTTCGGTTTTCGCAGGCTGCGAAATATCCTCTTGAGCTTCTGCAAATCGGGCGTGTCGTAACGGTGGGAGATGGTATCGCTTTCCTGGCCCAGCAATGGCGCGACCAGTGCCAGATCCAGGTGCGCCACGGGGTCCAGCAAGAAGCTGAGCCGCAAGGCATCGAAGCTCTCGATGTCCACGCCGGCGTCGGTTGCCAACCCCAGGAACTCGCGCTTCAGCGATGGGAGCGACTGCTTGGCCGCCCCTGGAAACAAGGAATCGTCGGGATCCAGCGGTCTGGGTAACTTTGTTAAGTAACCTCGGAGCGAGGGCGCCATCGGCACCTCTGCTCTGGAGTTCGGCTTCGCAACGTGGAGGTGGATAGAGTTCCGGTGCAGGTCGATGGAACTCCAGCGTAGCCGAACGATGTCGCTGAGCCGCTGGCCAGTCCGCCACCCTATCAGAATGATTCCGTGCCATTCCCCTTTGGCCACACGCAGCAGGGCTTCGATCGTCGCGCTCGGCAGAGGACGCCGCAGCGAGCTCCGAAGTCTGGGCCGGGTTTTCTTCATAGCGGGGAGGGCGGCGTTCGGAGCTTCGATTTCAGGGCGGTTCGAGTCCCAAGCGCAGGAGGCTCCCCTCTGGGATCGCCGGCAGTTTGTGCCCGAGTGACGGGCGGAGAGGGGAAGCGCACTTCATCCCAACTGGCCGTGAGTCGGTCCTGCCGCACAGCGGGCCCTTTAAAGGGCGCAACGCAGAGGCGTCCTGAGATTAGCGCCTTTCTTTTTCGGCGTTTGTCTCGTTTCATGCAAGACGACTAGCCCTCACAGACCTCCCGCGAAAGCGGAATCCAATCGGGTCTCGATTCTCCTGACGGGCTGCCTTTTTGTTCGGTGCGATGGCGGAATATCCGAAGCCTCCGCACTTACCCGCCAGAGGGTGTTTATTCAGCCCGTTCTGAGGTTCGTGCGGAACCGTCATTTCAACGGGCAGCCCTGTTCTCCTCTACCTCTCCGATAATCGTCTCGAGAACCGGGATTGGCTTCCCACTTCCTCATTCAGATGTGCCGAAAACCGCGCCAAACGAAACTGAATGCGGTGCTGAACTCTAAAGGGCGCTGGTTGAAACCCTACAACCAACTGTCCGATAAGGGCTTGCAGAGGATGAAAAACAGCGGATGGCGGCTGGACTCTCAGGTAAAAGTCTCAGTGCGACGTGAGGTTGTGATGAAGATGGTTCGATATGGTAACATAGGCCGAACCTGCGGTTCCGTCCGCAGACGCCTAACGGCACCGGCGAGGCTGGTAACGGCCTGGTCGGATAGCTGCCGTGACAACATGCCCAGCCGGCAACGGCTCGGATGTAACCGCGAGGGGACATCAGTGGCGGCGAGCGTCAGGCCGCCGGGGCATGGGCAGGATGGCAGGCCCAACGTAAAAGTAACCGCGTTCCGCATCGTTAATGCCGACAAGCCCACGGACGCTCCCGGGCTTGAGCCAAAATGGCAACGCAGCCGGAGGTATCTCGTGAGACGTGAACCCACGGACAAAGAGGCTGCCGGTGTCCTGGCGGGGGCTAAACCATCAGTATCTTCATCACGAAACACGGTAAACCCGTTGCTCTCCTCCTGGCGAGGAAGGCGCACCGCAAGGGGCGCTGACAGGGCAGCGGGCAAAGGATGCTGGAAAAAGCCAAGGCCGCCCTGTAATCGGGTGGATAAGGACCGGCCAGGTCCTCCGCTAAGGCGGGCTGACTTCCAGCGGGTCATCGCTGACGAGAAAGTTTGCCGAACCACCGCATGAGGAAAACGCAAATGAACGCGGGTCAAACCGCGTGTGCCTCCTCGGCTCACGCTCCAAGCTGGGACCAGATTGACTGGCCGGCCTGCGAACGGCGGGTACGGCGGCTGCAAGCGCGTATCGTCAAGGCAACACATCGTCGTAATTGCCGGCTCCCTTGACGGGGGGCTTACCGGTGGCTTGAGCCGGATGAGGGGAAACTCTCCAGTCCGGTTCTGAGGGGAGGGAGCAGCCGCAAGGCTGCTCCCTTACCCGACGGTGATTCCCTCTCGCCCCAGGCTCGCACGCGCGTCGCCTGAAGCCGGCAACGGCTGCTCGGTCTGAGGGCACCACGTAAACCAGGCGGCCACCCCCACCCGATGCGTTGCGATAAGTTGTACTTAACCAGACGCGTTGGCCCAGACCTCCGCAGGGATGGAGAAGAGGAGAACCGAGCGGCCTAGGACGGAAGACCAGTGGCAGGGCATTCCAACGGGAGGCCGTGCAGCAGCTTCTCACTTTGCCGGAGACTCGCCGTCCCGGAGCACACCTGCAAGAGGCCGCCCAGACCCGACGGCCAGAGATCCGGCATCCTGGGAAACCCTCTCGCTTTCGCTTGCGGCGCACATCAGACCTGCCGGATGTGCAGCAATGCCGAGGTGCTAAACATTGACATTTGGGCCTTGGCGAGAAACCTCTGGACCGCATCAGACCGGCCTGTCTTGACCCAAGCCCAGCTCAAAGGCGGCAGACAATCCCTGCCCGATTTCGAGTGCCACGTTCACCGAGAACCTTGGGGCTTAATCGGACGGTTTACCCAAACCGCCGCGAACTGCGTGACCGAAGCGATGCCAAGAGCGGGAATCGTGACCAGGACCGGGTTGGCCAAGCTTCGGAGGCTCGAATTGGACAAGGCGAACTTCTCGATGGGGCTGGCAGCTCAACCTCCGGAACCGAGCCACTCGCCAGTGGCCACCAGAGAAGAAGCGAAAAAACAAGCGCCACCTCGTCATTGCGCGCCAGGCGCAATAGTTGAACAGGCCTACTTCGTGCTCAAGGTCCTGGAAGCCATTCAACTGGCCCACGCCTTCTTCCTGAGCCGCTACCGCCATGGCGTGAGCCTCTACGACCCCTCCACAGGCCAACCCCTGGACTTGCCTAAGCTGCTGCGCCCCGGCCAGTGCCTGGATCAGCAGGTGCTGCTGGGCGGCCAAAAGGTCCCCGTCCACTTGGTCGCCCACCCAGTGCTCCAACCCGTGGCCACCGAGCGCCGTCGCCAGGCCTGCGCCAACCGCGACCGCCGCCTCAACCCCAGTGCGCAGCACCTCTACCTGCTGGGCTGGAACATCTTCGTCACCAACGTCCCCCGCTGTGTCTGGCCAGCCAAAGTCCTCCAACCCATCTACCGCTTGCGTTGGAGAATCGAAATCATATTCAAGGCCCGGAAAAGCCACCTGGGCCTGCGCCAACTCAATTGCCGCACCGCCCCGCTTCTGAGCCTGAGCGTGCTGACCAAATTACTTTTCTGTATCATCGTCTTCAAGCTCTGCAACGCGCTGGAATTGCTGGGCGACCATCAGCACGAACACGTGAGCCTGCTCCGCCTAGCCAGCATCCTCGGACACTGCACCTGCTGGTTTGCCGCCACGCTCCTGGGTCTTACCCCCGACCAATGGGTGGAGGCTAGTCTCCAGAAACACCTCTTCTACGAGCTAAGAAAGGACCGGAAAACTTCTGGGAATTGTTGAACGCCACCCTGCATCCCTTAGCCTGACGCGTATGCGACGAGTCGGGATAAGCGGCGAACAACGAAGCCCTTGCGCAAAAAGATCAAGCAGGCGCTTGCTTCCCAACTGAATAGTTATGGATGAAGGCTATTGGCGTGGCAGCCCATGCGGAGACGAAGTTGTTCCTGGCGTGCTCGGGGTCACTTCCATGAAATTTAACGCGCCGCCAGTTCCGCCGCTTGGCACTGTGATGGTAAAGGCAAGCTGGCCAGCAGCGCTTGGAGTGACATTTGTCCAGGCCGCCGCCGTCGTGGAATTGTAATAGGCATTAAACCTGACGGAGGCCGGGCTTGGGCTTAGGCCGGCGGTCAAGGTATTGCTCTGGGCATTCCCCAAGTCGGTGTAAGTGCCGCTGGAACCGTTGACGGTGGCGCCGTAAATCAGCAGATCATAGTTGCTGCCAGGGTTCAGACCGGAAACGGTAACGGATATGCTGCCGTTGAGCGATATGCCATCGCGCAAGGCGGTGACGGGAAAGTTTATGCTGGAGACCGCAGCAGGATAAGGGCCGGAGTAATCGCCCCAGGAGGCGCCAGGGGAAGAATTCCACCCTGTAAGGTTAGTGATAGCCAGCTTCATGCCGGAGTCCTCGTTGGCAGCGTCCACCAACTCCATCGGTTGACTGCTGCCGTTGATCGGAACCGCGCCACCGCCGGTTTGCGTGATGAGGAGGTTATTCCAATAGAGCCCGTTGGTCCGGCTCGGGGTGAGGTCGTGGGTGTCGCCGCTCTTGAAGTCCACCAGCACCGAATTGGACGAGACTGGCCACGGCGGCAGGGGCGGCGGAGGGACCGGGGCTACGCCTGGCTCTGCGAGTTGATAAATCCTGAGATAATCTACGTCCATTTCCACGGGGAAAAGAGTCCCGGCGTTGATCGCGGCTTCGGCGGGCCACGCTAAATAGCTGCCGCCAATTGCCAGGTTCATGATAAAGAAGAACGGTTGGTCGAAGGGAAAAGGATAACTGCCAGCGGAACTGGACCAGTTGGTCTGTATTTCATAAAGATGCCCGTCCACATAAAACAAAACAGCATGGGTGGACCAATCCAAGGTGTAGGTGTGAAAACCGGCGGCGGCATCCCTTTCTCCGTCGAGGAATGTGTAAATGGCGGTTTCGTCGCTGCCCGAGTGCAGGCTGGCCTGAACGATGGTTGGCGCGCTGCCCCGGTTCTCCATCACGTCAATCTCGCCGCAGGCGGGCCAGGCAATGGCGGTGATATTGGAGCCCAGCAGCCAAAGGGCGGCCCAGCAGCCTAGGCCAGTGGGCAGCCTTGTCCTCCACTCGATCCGGCCATACTTGCACGAGAACAATCCCTGCGATTTGATACGGGCGGAGGTGTAGTGGGAGCCGTTGCAAGATTCATGCTGGGCCACAATATGAAGCAGGCCACCGGCTTCATAGACGTTGTTGGTGCGGCTGGTGTAGTATTCCAATTCAAAATTGCCCCAACCGTTGGAGCCGGGTCCAGTGCCGATGTCGTAAGTCCAAGTGCGGGAATCCACATTTGTTCCGTCGAATTCATCGCTCCAAGTCATCTTCCAGCCGCTGTAAGGCGTCCCCGCCGTCGAGTTCAGTTGCAGGTCGTCGAAATAAAGTGATCCGCCAGAACCGTTGCCGTCGCCGTGCAGCACGATCTGATACCGGACAAAATAAGTTCCCGCCGGCGCGACCAACTCGGAGACCGCGGCAGTCGCCGCCATCGTGGCCGGATCACAGGCGTTGGTGACTGGCAAGTTCACCCAGGTGTTGAGTGGAAAACCGCCGCCAGCAACGTTGGTGACGAGGGCCGAACGATAAAGCGCCAAAACGCTGGCCTTGGCATCGCGAAACGTGACTTCAAGCCACGCCGAGTTCTGCCCGGCCAGAAGATTGGCGGAAGGCGCATACACCCAGCCGGATGCCGCATAGGCCGCGCCGGGACCGGACATATAATCCTGATAAAGCCCGTTGCAATTGACCTTGTAGGTAGTCAAATCCGGCGACACTTTTATATAAGTTCCGCCTGAATGCGCTTCGGCGCCGCTCTGGCTCCAAACATTAGTGTCCAGGTTTGGGCCGTAAGCCAGGCCGTAAATGGTCCAACCTGGAAAGCTCTGGCTCTGGCTGGGCGGGTCCGACTCAAAGCCTGGATTCCTCAAGAGATTGGTGGATTGTGCCGCCGCCAGACCAGGAAGAATGCATACGGCCAGGATTGGGATAACCTGCTTCATCTTGTTCAGTTTGTGCATCCGTCTCAACATTTGTCAATTCAAAGGCAACTCGAAGCGGTTGCCAAGGACTACCTGTTGAACCCCGGCGGTAAGGACGGCGGGTCCGTTTTGGGCGGCCTATTGGAATGGAACATGGGCCGGAACCTGACCGGTTATGTGGAGAAGATCGAGCCGGAGCCGGGAACGGACATCGCGCGGGTTTACATCAAGTCGGCCACCGGCGCCACACTTCCGAAGGGCAACTACGTCGTCCGCTGGACGGTGCCCGACGGTCGCCGCGAGTTCGGCGTGGTGGTTCCTAAATAAGCGGGCAAGTCCGGTAACGCGAAGCCCTACTTGCCGGCCAGTCGCGATTGGAGCATGAGGTAGTACGACGCGCCTGACAGTCCTCCCCAACCATCCGGCTCCTCGACCGCCTCGTAGTTCTTCTGAATCTCCGTATCATAGCGCGCCAGGGCGGACCACATCCGCAGGACCTGAACCTTCGTGCCCTTGTCCGTTTCGATCGTAACCCGGGCCGCGGCGGGGTCTTTGGGCTGCACGACGATCTTGCCTGTTTTCGCTGCGGCGTCCCACTCGACACTGACGATCTTGCCGCTCAAGGCCCCACTCCCCGCGGAAACCGGCCCGGCGGTCATGGAATTCGGGAAGCAGGCGTTGAGAACTTTCACCGTGCCCATGGCCGGCTGGACCGAGATCGCCATCCCCGCCACGGGACGGGCGGGATTGCCTCCCGTCCAACTGGTCTTGGCGGTGTTGATCAAGTGATCGATGTCAGCCTTCGTGAAGACCAGGCCGTGCTCGTAACCGTCCACGATGCCCTGGGTGTCGTCATCGTAATACCCGCCGTTGGGATGGACGCCCACCCAGTGTTTGGTAGTCCTTCCATCGGCCCTGTAATCCCACGGTCCCGCCGGCTCCCAGTAATTCCAGATCTTGTATGTGCCGTCGCTTTCGAGCGTCATCCGGCTTTTCTGCACCTTGAACCACTTCTCCGCGCGGTCCCGGTATTTCGTGTTGCCCGTCACGTCCCACAGGGCGAGCAACCAGCGGGCGACCTGGTTGGCCTTGTTGTCCGGGTGCGAAAATGCCTGATTGGGATCCTGTCTCTCCGCAGGGCCGGCGCTCCAGTTCCCGTCCTTGTCGAGGCCGTAATACAAAACCACCGAGATGTTTCCGCCGTCCTTGGTCTCGCGCCACCCGCCACGCTTCTCCCACTTGTTGTACAAATGCTCGGCCAGCTTCAGATAGCTTTCGGCCTTCGCGCCGTATTTCTCCTTCAACGCGGGCGTCTTGAGAACCTCGCCGGACATCCGCACAATGGAGCGGAACACCATCGCGTCGCTCAACATGCTGTCGCCGAAAAGCCGGTCCAGATGGTCCGCCTCCGTGCCGTTGGGGTCTTTGCCCGGCCAGCCGAGGTAGCCGTCGGGTTCCTTCACCGCACGCTTGACCAGGGAGTCCGTCCAGTCCGCCCACATCGCCACATACTTGGCGTCCTTGGTGGCTATGTAACCGTAATAGAAACCGTCCATGATCGGCGTCATGCCCCAAGCGATTCCCTCGCCTACCTCACGATCACAGGTGCGGTAGCCCCTGGCCTTGCCGGAAATACTGTCGTCCCAGCGGGCGAGCCAGTCTTTCCGCTTCGCCTCGTCCATCTTCGTCAGCGTCATGGCCGGGGCGGCGGCCCTCGGCATGGACTGCGCCTGGCAGAGTTCCGGTAACAGCACAAGTCCCGCGAGGGACAGTAACAGCATCGTCTTTTTCATATCGTTTCGTTTGTGTTCTCGAATGATTGTCCGCGGACCGAAACGCCGCCCCAGCAACCGCGTTTGTGTCAGGCGCAAGCGTGGGCAAGATCCCGCGTTGTCGCAAGCCCGTCTTCGCCCGCGCTCCCAAAAAAGCGCCGCCGCCGGCGCCCTGTTTTTTTCTCGTTTTGACGGACGGGAACGGGCACGCTGCCCGGCACCATGAAAAAGAAAACGCCCGCCGTTTTTTTGCTCCTTCCCGCGTTCCTTTTTTTCGGAGCCGGCGACGGACGGGCGGCGGCCCGGATGAACCTGCTTCCGCAGGGCGATTTCACGAACCCCGGCGCCCGTACGGGTTGGGCCGAGGGTTTCGACATTCCGCGGAACCGGGAATTCCGGGTCGTCTCGGAGGATGGCAAATCCTGGCTGCGCATCGAGAATCGCGACGCGGGGCGTTCGCTCGATTACGTGCATGCCTACGTCAGAATTCCCCCGAATGTCACGGCCCTCACGATCTCGGCACGTCTGAAGGGCACCGACCTGAAGGCGGGCGCGGACTGGCACGACGCGCGCATCGCGCTGAGTTTCGAAGGCGGGTCGTTTCCCTATCCGGCGGAAGTCCCGGAATTGCGGGCGGACTCCGATTGGGTGACGAAATCGGTGGAACTGAAAGTGCCCGCGGGCGCCACGCGGTTGAATCTCCAGCCCGCGCTGTTCCACTGCAGCGGCGTCTTCGAGATCGCCGACATCACGGTCACGCCCCATCTGGCGGCGGCGACCCCCAGCCCGGTCTATGGGGAATCCGGCATCAGCCTCCGTTATCTGAACCACGACATGCTGTGGCGCCCTTTGGGCCAGTTGGTGCGCTTTGTTTGGGTGAGCCACCCGACTCGAGGGAACTTGGTCCTTCTCTGCACCGACCTGACCTTGGCGCCGCTGGAGATCATTCGCCTTTACGGCTGGCGCTTCAAGATTGAGGTCAGCTTCAAGCAGGCCATTCACACCGTCGGGGCCTACGCGTACCACTTCTGGATGCAGGACATGAATCCCATCCACCGCGGCAGCGGCAGGCAGTATGTGCAGCGCAAGTCCGAGCTTTACCGGGAGCACGTCCGCCGCAAGCTCGCCGCCTACGAACGCCACATTCAGTTGGGCCTCATCGCCCAGGGACTGCTCCAACATCTGGCGCTGAGTTTCCGGCGCGTGGCCTGGTTCAATTTCCACTCCTACATCCGCACCGCATCCCCGCAAAAACCGCCTTCCGAGTGGGTCGTCTCGCACGCCCTCCGTTCCACCTGGCCGGATTTTCTCTGCGGTTTACCCCAAAACGCCATCCTCAAGAAATTCCTGGCCGCCAAAACCAGTCCAGCCCGCTGCGGCTATCTTGACGCCTTTGGTCTGGACATCGCAGCATGAACGTTTCACTGTCCAGTTCATAACAGTTCGGTTTCTTGTTCGCTTTTGTTCGGCGCCAACGTGACGGCAAAAGTGTTCTCGCAGTCGGCCTATCGGCCAAGGCGACGGCCAAGGCCGGCCTCCTTTTGCTCCCGTTCGTCGCAGATCATTTTGATTTCGAAAGCAGCATGACGAACACTTCGCGGTAGAGGTTTTTCATTTCCTCACTCACGCCGGCGAGCGCTCGGGCGCGCTCGGGTTGAGACTCGTGTTCGCCGGCGATTTCTGCCAGATGCCACGCATAACTCAGCGCCTGTGTCTGGGTCAAAAGCAGGGCCAGTTCAAATCCGTCGCCGGTTTGACCCAATAAGTCCTTCTTCTCGGTGGAAGCAATCGCTTCGCGTGTGGCTACCTCCCCTGGCGGAAGCCGGAGGTCGTCCAGCCTCATCGAAGCATCGTGCCTGGCAAATCCCTCCAGCAGTTTCGCTCCGGCTGAGGATTTAACGGCAATCTTTTTCATCAGGTTCTTAACCTCGGAAGGTTCCCGCTTGATGAAGTGCAGGAAACTGACGTCCTTTTGCTCGTTCAGGAGTTGATGGAGCAAACTGCAGCAATTGTCTCGGGTCGATTGCGCGGCATCGCTCACGGGCGGAGAGATGGCCTTTGGCGGTTGACAACCGTTCAGGACGCAGGCGATCGATAACATCGCCGTAACCAGCGAGAGGCTGAGCTTCGCGTTCATAAAAGCTGTGGCACATCGGCCAAAGACATGCGGTGAATCGGGCGATGAAGTTTAAATGTTAAGTTTGTTGACTTTTGTCGGGGACAGTGCCTCGCCTTCCCGGCGTGCATACTCGTCATGCTCCCCTGCGCCCGGCAAAGAGGCTGAGCACTATCATGACCAGCGCAACCACCAGAAAGAGATGGATGAGCCCTCCCAGCGTGTAACTGGTTATGAGACCAAGCAGCCACAGAATGATCAGAACTGCCGCAATTGTGAATAACATATTTTTTCCTTTTCGTTTGTTTTGGAGCCGTTGCCGGCCGGCGCCTCCACGCCGGCCAACAACGATTCACCGTTTGGGGTAACTGAGGCCGGTTAATTGACGGAACCGAACAGCACGGCAGTTCGGTCGTCGCGCAAGAGTTTCTTGTTGCCATACGAGCCCATCTGGATATCGGCAGACTCCACTCCGTACTTCATCAGCGCGTCACGAATGGCGCGGGAACGACGGTCGGACAGGTCTTTGTTGTAGGATGTGTACGCGGAGCTGTCTATTGCTATGCGGATCGACGGATTCTCCCTTACGTACCGCGCGATCGCCAACACCTTGTCCATCTCGGAACTCCGAAGGACCGAGCTGTTGTAACCGAACTGGAAGTCCCGAAACAGCGTCCAGCGCTTTACCGCACCAACTGGGCCTTGGGCGCCCGTTGCTCCGACCGGGCCTTGCGGGCCTGCTTCGCCGGCACGGCCAATCGCACCAACGACTCCAGCCTGGGTGCTGCCTTGGGCGCCCGTCGCTCCGACCGGGCCTTGGGGGCCTGCTTCGCCGGCACGGCCAACCGCGCCAACGACGCCAGCCGTTGTGCTGCCTTGGGCGCCAGTTGCTCCGGCTATGCCTTGCGCTCCGGCGGAACCGGCAGGACCGGCGGGGCCGGCAGGACCGACCAGGGTCGGACCTTGAGCACCCGTGGCTCCCGCTATGCCTTGCGGTCCGGCGGGTCCGACAGGGCCAAGGGGACCTTTAGGACCGACCGTAGCCGCACCTTGAGCGCCCGTGTTTCCGGTGTAGCCTTGTGCTCCGGCGGGACCGGCAGGGCCCACTTGGCCAGTAGGGCCGACCGTGCTGGCGCCTTGAGCGCCCGTGGCTCCGGCGTAACCTTGTGCTCCGGCGGGACCGGCAGGGCCGACTGGACCGACTGGACCTACCGCCAAGTCACCTGGGACGCCGGTCGCGCCGATCGCGCCTCGGGGGCCAATGGGGCCCTGAGGACCCTGGTCCCCGGCAGGACCGGCCACGCTAGCGCCTACCGCGCCCGTCGCTCCCACCTGACCTGCCGCGCCTATCGGTCCGGTAGGGCCCTGTGTGCCGGCCGCACCAGCGATGCCTGCGCCTGGGGCACCCGTCGCTCCGACTGGACCTACGGCGCCTTCAGGGCCGGAAGGGCCTTGGGGGCCGGGCGGCCCGACCAGGGTGGGTTCTCCAGAGACAGTTACCGCGGCATGATGGGTGCAGCACCCGCTCACTCCATAGAGAAGTGGCAACGCGCCGAGGCAGACAATTAATGTCAGCATTGTTTGGCCTTTACCCCTCTTTTCAGATGTCTTTTTCATTTTGCTTTTTTCTTTGATGTTTGTTTGTTAACTGCACAGTTTCTTGTCGAACTGCCGCCGGCCGGCGAGCTTCCGCACCGGCCAGCGGCAATTCATCGGTTTATTCCTCTCCGCCTTGCTTATCCGTTTGTTTGGGGGTGCTCCCCTAAGGCGCGATCTTGTCGCTCACCCACTGGCGCGCCTGCTGGAACCCATCCTTCAACTCACCGTAGCCCTTCTTGAAGCCGGCTTGGACGTCCACCCAGGTGGACTCGGTGGCGTTCTTGGCCTCGTCAAGCTGCTTGGTCAGCGTGGCCGTCTGGTCGCGCAACGCCTGAAGTTTGGGTTTGGCTTCGGCTTTGGCAGCGTCGGTGGACTTTTCAATTTTAGCCGCCAGTCGGTCCAAATCCCGGTTGATCTCGGCCAGTTGGGCTTGCATATTATCCACGAACTCCGTTTTCTGCGCGTAGGTATAGTCTTTCATGTCCTGCGCCGCCTCTTTGGTTTCAGTTTGGGCCTTGTCCAACTGCTTCGCCGTAGCCTCCCGATTTTCGGTTGTGGATTTTTCCGGCTGTTCGCAGCCCACCGCAAAAGCGGAAACGGCCAGGAGAGTGAAGAGCAAGTATTGATGCTTCATAAGCGTGATGTTGTGTTTCATGCATGATTGGGTGCGGTCGTGGAACTATGCGCCCACAAGGCACTCCTGCGGGTTGGTGTGTGAAGGCTCATGGTGGTCCAGGGCCTCCGGGTTGGTGCGGCCGATGATCTCGCGGGCGCGGGCCGTTTCGTGCTGGGTTCCGTGGACGATCAACACAAATTTGCCGGTCTTAAGCGCTGTTTCGTAGCTCAGAATGCTGTCCTTGGGGATGCCAAGGCCATACAGGCCGGCGCCAATCGCGCTCAAACCGCCCACCACCACGGCGCCTTCCAGCGCCCCGACGATCCAACCGACGAGCGGGCCCGCTACGAGCAACGGCCCAACACCGGGGATCAAAAAAAATGCGGAACCGAACAACAATCCCCAAACCCCACCCCAGAAGGCTCCCATTTTTCCCCAGTATTTCATCCGGTCCCCGGCATTGTAGTAGCCGACCACGTGTTCGTCCGTGTGCTGGTCGCGTCCGACGATCGACAGTTTCTTCATGTCGCAACCTGAGCGTTGCAGTTCCTTGACGGCGGCCTCGGCCTCGGCGTGCGATTTGAAGATCGCCACGACTGCATTGTTTGAAGTGATATTGGTCATCATATGTGCCCTCTCCTTGCGTAATCTCTCGTTTTGATTCTTATTGACAGCAATCGGAGCTTCTTTCATGTGGAGCCCATTCATGCCTGTGCCCTACCCTTAGCGTGTGGTGTGCCACGGGCGCCCCGGCGCGGTCCCGGCTGGAGATTCGAGTCGCGGTGATCGCTGCCGAAAAGCTCGCAAGTGCCTCGCCGGCAACAACTGCCATTGGGCAACTCTGGCCGGCACGGTTCGAACAACGGCCAGCCGGACGGTTTGCGGCGAACCAATCGAAGCCTCTCGTCCGCAGTGCAAAGTGCATCGTGCGGCGGTGGTGCTCGTGCAGGTTGCAATGCCTTATTGATTTATTGATTTAAGCGCGTCTCAGCAATTGGAGGAGATTTTTTCAGCAGTCCACCGTATAGCCAGGCGGCCTGATTCGCGTTATGAATGACCTGTGAAAATCGCAGAACGACGCAGACAGGCTGTTGACATTTCGCTGGAGAGCATGACCGGGCAGGAGGTCGCGATTGTGCTGCACCAGGAGGAAAATGGCGACGGCCTTCACGCGGCTGCGGCAAACACGCGGGAATGGCTCCCAGTTTCCTCAAGGTGATGAGGCACTATGAACAGAAGGATTGAGCTAAATGCGGCTCAACTCGACGCATTCACCTGGCAACCTGGAATGAAAGCCGCCCGCGACCAGGCCCTCGAATGGTTGCGTCGCATACGTTCTGGCCGTTCACTGACCCTGGCCGAGTATGTGCGCGCGGAAGAGGTCCTGGTGGCCTCATCACCCTGGCAGGCAAGGACCACGGTTGGAGCGTTGAGTTTGGCGTCCGAAGCACCGGGATCGCCTGGCGCGGTCGAAACGGCTTTGGCGCGCGAGTTGAGGAATGAGCGCCTTGAATTCTGGCGCAGCCACAAGGCTTGTGGTTTTGCTTCCGCCCGTGGAGGTGGGGAGCGGTGAAGGCAGAGGTCTTGAGGAAGGTCGAGGCCGGATGGAAATGCGCAATCCGATCCCCCGTCGGAGGGAGAGACGGGGGGCGGATTTCCTCGTCAGAAGGCCGGCCTGGTTTTCTTGCGACTGGACCACGTCATCGTCCGTTTTCGGTGGGGGCGCGCACTGGAGAAAGGGGATGTGCGCCACTCGCTATTCGGTCTGGTTGGAGCGATCCTTGGCTTTCTCATCTTCCTGGTCTTTTTAGAAAACGCCCTCGTCCTCTGGAAATTGACCGTGCTGTCGCACTTGCTGGAGATGCTCATTCTCTTCATCCCGCAGTTGGTCTTCGCCGCGATTGTTCTCTTACCAGCAACCTCACGACCTGGCCGGAAATACGCGGACTGACAAAGGCAACGTAACTTTCTATAAAAGCGTCGTCAGTCGTTTCGTAGGGCGCGATGAACTCGACGTAATAGACGGCGGCGGCGGCAAGCACGGCCAGCGCGAGAATAACGACGAGGACGGGCCGGAAACGCCGGCGGGGTGGCGGCGCCGAGGCGCTCTCGGAAACGGGCGGAGGCGGCGCGGGAATCGACTGATTCGTTGCGGTCTTTTCTTCCATCACCTATCCGATGATTGAGGCCGGGGGGCGATTGTCCCGAATATGGCACACCTGTCCCCAAAGGAAAGACCAGATTGTGTTGTTCAACGGGCAAACTGCTCTGAGCCGCACGGTCAGTCTCATCGCGAGGATTATCCGACCCTTGCCTCATCTTGTTCCATTCCGGAGCTGAAGCTCCGGCCTGGCTGGCGCTGACAAGCTGGTTCCCGGCGGTTGGGCCGCCCCGAGCTCGCGGCGCTTTGGCCGGCGGCCAGAGGCGGGGGCCTGCGCCCGGAGCACGGATGGCTTTCGAGCGCGTCGCGTATGCTTCGTCGAATCCAGCATGCGGCATAGGTGGAGAACCTCCATTCGTGCCGGTATCCGAATTCTTCCACCGCGCGGATCAGCCCGGAAATGCCCTCCCCGATCAACTCCGGCAGCGTGAGGCCTCCGTTCGAGTATCTTCCGGCTATGGACGCCACCAGATGCAGGTGGTTCTGAATCAACTCGCATCTTGCCTGTTGGAATCTCGTTTCAGCCGCTTCTAACTGGGAGCAGTTCAGCAGGAACACATCGCAGGGCATGCGGACAAACGCTTCCATCGCCTCAATGGTCTGCCGCTCGACATCAACCCGAGGCATTAGGCAGACCGGGTCGCCGCACCGCCGGGCTCGCTCAAGGACATGCTGGCTGGCCCGGAACTTGGCGGCAAAGCCTTGCGCGAGCGCAATCATTTTCTGAATGACCTTTGCTTGATAACAGAACCCGGGAAGGGTTTGCTGCAGCTCGCGGTCGAGCTTTCCGAATTCAGCTCGGTTCGTCTGGCCATTGGGCTGACCAAGCGTTTGGCGCCACTCCCGGTACGCTACGGCCGCCCGGTGATCCAGAGCGCGCACCTGCTTGACAAGGTTGGGCAGGATGCGGAGATAGTGGACGCTACCGCGGATTTCCGGAGCCGCGACCAAATGGCCAAGGCTCTCCTCCGAAGGATGGGCGAGGAGCCGTTCTGCCCGGTCGATGTGCTCGTGGGCGGCGAAACCAACGCCGTAGAGGATTTGTCGCATCTCGCGGTCTGCATCCTCCATTCGTTTGATGAGGGCGGTCTCTGCCTCGCGCGGGAGCGGTTGCGCCTCATCGGTCTGCTGCCTCCTGTTCTGAACGGGGGCATTCTCGCTTTTGAGATGAGCCAATTCCTCTGCCGCCGTGTGAGCGGCGGATTCAATCGCCTCGACTCCGGATGGTTCAACAAGATCCCCGGCCGCCTGGCCCAGTGTTCGCCAGACTGCGGCCAGGTCGTCGAGGGTCAGATTATTGCCGGAAAAGGCGTGTTGGACCATTTCGAATGTCAAGTAGTGTCGCTCGGACTGGGTATTGAGAAGCCCGTGTGACCAGGGAGAATTGGCCGGAACTGTTGCCGAAGTCGGCGGATCTCTGGAATCGGCATGGCCGGCGCTTGTTGCGCGAAGATTTGGCCCGCGCGGCATCTCGGCCACGACTGAGGGTCTGCTGTGCGTTTTCCGGCGGCTGTGGCCATACACATCTGGCACAGCTTTTAGCGCGGTTCCGGCCGCGCCGAGATCGTTGATTCTCTGGCAACTGTTCATAATCGTCTCACGGTCGTTCATATCGCCAATCCCGTTTCCTGCATTGCGTGCCGGTCTCCCGGGGAAGCCTTCTGTCGCTTCACTAGATTGGACTTCGTAGCCGTGACCGGAACCTGTCAGGGACGTGACAGTTTTGAAAGGTTGCGAGAGGTTCAGTGGAAAAGAAGACGACCGTAACCAAGACTTTTCTGGTAGAGAATGTCGGGGGAGCCAGATTTCAGATGAACGCGACCGTGTCTGGCCCGTTCCGGATCGTGTCCGGCGGGAGCTACTCCCTGGAGCCGCGAACGGTCGCGGTCGTCACCATCGCCTATACTCCCAGCGGCGCGCCCATCGATAAAGAGATGGTGCTTTGCACCGGCGCAGGCGGCGCACGGGTCGTGGTGATGGGCAGGCTCTCGACAGGGTCGCCATCCGACGTCAATCCATGGAAACTCATGTCGCCGCATGACCTGAACGAATCCGAGTGACCCGTTCACGTACGAGGATGCGAACGGGGTCAACGTGCTCGCTCGCATCGCCCCGGCGCAACCGGCGATGTCAGCCGAGACGGCTGCAACCAGATAAAGGTTAGCGGGAGAGAAACCTCAGATCTATTTCGGAGCCGGCCCCTGGGTCACTTGGACCAGGTCGTCGGGGCGGAGCCATTTGGCGAAGGCGGCGCGGACATCGCCGGCACTGAGCTTGATGTAGCGATGCGCAGCACGGACTGGCTCATCCAGCGGCAGGTCTAGAACCGATCGGGACAGCCACCCCTTGGCGACACGCTCGACGCTCGATTCGGAGAGGGGAATCTCCCGCAACAGCAACACCTTGGCCTGGCGCAGCTCGCACGAGGTCACTGGCTTGTTCCGCATATCCTTAAGATCGCTCACCACCATGGCGCGGGCCTTGGAAACGTTCGGCGGATCGCAGGCATAGTTTACTTCATAGACCCCGCGGGTCAGGCCCACGTCAAAGGCAGAGGAAACGAAATAGACCAAGCCGTTGTTCTCTCGCAGGTCCCGATAGAGGCGCGTGGCGTAGAAGGCCCCGCCGAGCACGTGGTTGCCCAACTCCAGCGCGTAGTAATCGGCGTTGGTTCGTGTGAGTGCCAGCGTTTCGGCCAGGGTGACCTTGTCCTGCACGCGGCTGGCGTCCGGCACCCGCGTGGTGGACGAGGCGTTGTCGGGGGCCGGTGGGAAGAGCGTGTCGGGCTTGGGACCGGCCGCTTTCCAATCCCCGAACCATTTCGCGACGATGGCCTGGGCCCTTTCGGGCGTAACCTTGCCGATAACGACAATCGTGGTGAGATCGGGCCGGAACACTCGCTGGTGGTAATCTCGCACGTCCTGGATGGTCATGGACTTGACGGTGTCAGGCGTGGCTTCCCGCTGAGCGGGGTCGTGCTTGGGAAACAAGGCGGCTCGGAGTGCCCGACCCGCCAGATAACTGGGGCTTTGGAGTTCGCCCGCAATAGCGGCCGCGAGTTGTCGTTGGAGAGTCTTGAACGCGTCCTCGGGCAAGGCTGGGGCAAGTTCATTCTCCGCGAGAAGTTGCACGCCACGCTCAAAGTGCTCCGTCAGGACCTGGAGGGAGAAGTCGGTGCCGGCGGACTCGAGCGCGCCGATGTCGTCGAGCGCCTTCTGGAATGCCAGGCGGTCCAGCGATTTGGTGCCGTAGGACAGGAGTTGGTCCAAGGCCTGGTCCACGCCATCCTGGCCTGGGGGCGCCTCGGTCTTGGGGTTATTCCGTATTCGGCCATAAACGCTGACGGTATCGCTGATGCTCTCCGGTTGCACGATGAGCCTGATGCCGTTGGGGAGATTGGTCACCACCGGGTTCAAAGTGGAAGCGGGAATCTCGAGGCGGTTGACGGCCTGCTGCGCCCAGGCTGGCAGCACGACGCCTTTGGTTTGGGCCGGCGCAAACGATTCGGCGCCGCCGAAGCTCTTGGTGGAAACAGGCTTGCCGGAAGGCTGCGGCGTGAGGATGGCAACGATGGCATGGTCCAAATCGATATAATGCCTGGCGACGCGATCCACATCGGCGACGGTAACATGCCGGATGGCCTCGACGTCATCCTCGGGCGATTGCCGGCCTTCCACGGCCACGGCCTGCGACCAGGCCATCCCGAGCCCGAACACAGAGTTCTTTTGGAGTTCGACGCCGGCGGCTTCGCGACGCTTGGCAGCCTCGACCAGATCGGCCTGGACACCCTTGGCCGCCTCCGCCTCCAGGACGGCCCGGACCTGGTCCACCAGCGCTGCGGCATCCGCGCCTGCTGGAAACTCGGCGGTGGCGTAGCCTAAGCCGGCCTTGGGCAAGCTGTCGTAGGAGAAAGCCGCGGCGAGCGCCTTGCCGGCCGGCACCAACCCGTAAAGTCTGCCGCGCTGACTGCCGAGCACGTCGGCCAGGACTTGCGCGGCCGCGTAATTCGGACTGTCCGAGCCGGGAAAGCGGAAGGTGATGGCAACCATCCCGTATGGGAGGTCCGATTCGATCTTGAGCGTCTGGGCCTCGACCGGGGTGAACCGAAACTCAGGCCGGGCCGGAAGCTTCTCCGCCGACAGTGTGCCGAAGAGCAGCTTGACCTCTTCCAGCGCCCGCGCGGGTTGCACGTCTCGAACGATGATGAGGATGGCATTGTTGGGCGTGTACCAAGTGTGGTGAAAGTTTCTGAGCATGGCGTCGGTGGTCTGGTCAAACGACGGCCGGGTCCCCAAGGCGTCGTGCGCGTAAGGAGTCCCCTGGAACATCGCCGCCAACAGTTTCATGTAAAAGACATGCTCGGGATTGGATAAATCCTGGGCGACTTCCTGCTCGATTGCGCCGCGCTCCTTGTCCCACAGGGCTTCGCTGTCCAGCATGCCAGACATGCGGATGGCCTCGATGTGCAAGGCGATCTCCAGATCCTCAGGGGGCACGGTGAAGAAGTACTGGGTGATGGCCTGCTGCGTATCGGCGTTGGAGTCGCCGCCCAGGGCGGCTGTGACGCCGGCTAATTGATCGGCGGACAACCCCGGACTGCCACGAAACATCATGTGCTCCAGGGCGTGCGCCGTGCCCGGAAGTCCTTCGGGGCATTCGTCAGAACCGACGCGGTAGTTGACGATCGTTGTGAGCACCGCCGCCAGTGGATTGCGGACGATAATGACCCGCAGTCCATTCGAGAGGGTAGCTCGCAACACATCCTGTTGCTGTGGGGGTGCGCTGCTCTCGGGCTGCGCGATGGGCCTGCTGAGCGGTTGCGCTTCGGCCAGTAGATGGGATTCCGATCCATGGACATACATCCCCAGCACCGGCTACCCAATCATCGGCAGAGGCCTGGGCGGGGTGGAAGCCACCGTCCAAGAGCCACCCAACTCCGCTGCCGACTCGCCCTGGCCCTGCCCGTGGGCGGCCTCGCTGGAATGTAACCCCACTACCGGCTACCCATACATAGATGCCGCTTGGTAGTTGGTTGGAAAGAGAAATCCCGCCGCCCGTGGTCAAGGGCCTCCCGTGTGGCAGTCGGTACATTGGAACGCCGGGTCATAAAGGTCCTCAGGATGCTTGAACTTCTGCCCCTCGGCGCTGAGTTTCAGAAGGTCGGCGCCGCTGCCTTGCGCAAGAATGATGTGGCAAGCGGTGCAGTCGTTGGCGATCGTGCGGCTGCCGTCTTCGGCCCGGTGCCTGCCGTCGTGGCAACGGAAGCAACCGGGCCAGAGCCGGTGGCCGATATTGTCGGGATAGACGCTCCAATTGGCCTTCATCGCCGGAAAGAAGTTGTCGGCGTAAATCTGTTGCACGAACGGGACGACCCGCCGGATGCGCGGGTCATCCGGGTAACGGTCGGCCAGAAAGGTGGCGATGCCATCGCGGGCTTCGACTTCGGTTTTGTACGGGCGGTTGAGGGCGTAAACGGCGTTGGTCTTTATATAGGGCAGCGGCCCGTTGATGTGGCCGAGCGCAATGGCCAGATTGACGGCGTCACTGGGGGCTGCAAACTTATGAGCGGGCCGGTCGTGACAGTCCATGCAGTCCATCGTTCGAATCTCGTATCGGCTGGGGTCGTTGGTGAACGATGGTTCTCGAAACACAGTGACGACCCCGAGCGGGTCGGTGAGGCGGACCCAGGCGATCTTCTGACGCGCCTTGTCGGTGGCGATGTATTCAACCCGGTTGCTGATCGACATGTGCCAATGGATGCCGCCGACCGGGCCGTGGGTGGGGTCTCCACCGCCGACCTTGAGGAGCAAACGCACCGAAAAGGGCGTGTTGGTTCGGTCCCCGAGGAAATAGTTGTAGGTCCGATCGAGGTCGCCGACAAACTCCCTGGGCCAATGGCACTGATTGCAGGTTTGCTGGGCCGGGCGAAGGTTCTTGACCGGTGTGGGGATGGGCCGCGGAAACTTGTTGAACAGGGTCGCATAAACCTGGTAAGTGCCGGAGAGCTTTGAGCGGACGAACCAGGTGGCGCCCGGGCCGATGTGACACTGGGCGCACTCGACGCGCGCATGGGGCCCGTGCTCGTAGGCGGTCAATTCCGGCCTCATGACCGTGTGGCAGGACTCGCCGCAGAATTGGACCGACTCGGTGAACTGGTAGGTCTTGTAGCTGCCCACGGCCGAGATGAGCAGGAAGCACACACTGGCGGCGATGAACATTCCCAGGATGCGGCGGTCACGGGGGCGGGAGAGATCTATATGGAGGGCGGGCAGCGGCCCTGCCGCCTTCAAGCGCTGGCGATGCCACAGCGCTCCCAGCAAGGTGACGAACAGGCCGGTGATGAGGAAGCCGGGCGCGACCATGTAGGTCAGGATGCCGATGTAAGGATTCGCCAGGTGCGCGGCCGAATCCAGCACGAACAGAAGGAGAAACGAGAACAGGCTGCCGACGGCGACCAGCAGCCCTGACAAACTGATCCAGTTTCGCAGCAGGGGAGCGCGCGGGCGAGTCGGTTTGGAACCCGGTTCAGCGTCTGGCATACATGTATTCGCGCACGATCGGCAACGCGAGTTCAGGGCAAAAAAAGCTCAAGGCCGGCGAGGCCACTGTGAGGCAGAACCTCGTTCATGCTCGCCCGGCTTGCAAACACAAAAAAGCCCCCGTCAGTCTCCCACCAAGGCTGCTCTAACCTCGGGCCGCCAAGGCTGAGCCAGGCGCGCGGTCCGGAAAGAAATTCACGGGCAACAGAATACGAGGCGACCCGTTTCCAGGCCGCCCCGAACCCATGACCTAAGCAGCTACGATAGGCCACACTTGTTGGACCGCGAACCGCCGCCTGCTGTTCATAAAATGCGGAGCGGCGGTCCCCACCACTCAGTCCACGGAGTCCGCAGATGGCTTTTTGGCGGCCATCCCCGTTGGAGGCGGCTCTTCGACTGCCACTGCCGCAGCAGCGCAGAGGCAAGCGCCAAAGACAAGGAGGCAACCGGAAAGATACATCCACATCAACAGGGCCATGATGCCCCCTAACGCGCCGTAGAGCGCATTGAACGATGCGAAATTCCGCAAGTAGATGACGAAGATGCTCTCCAAAATCCGCAGGAGCATGGCGGTGAAGAGGGCGGCGGGCCAGACTTCGCCAAACCGGGTGAGGCGCCGGGGAGCCAGCTTGTAAAACATGCTCAGGCCGTAGAAGAGCACGAGCACCGGGAGCAGGAAACCCGCAAGCCTGTAAATCCAGACCGCCCAAGCCGAGTGCGGCAGAATCCAGTCTCGGGCGATCTCGGCCAGGACAGGCAGGCCCATGCCGAGCAACAGGGCGCTGGCCATAACGGCCAGCAGCAGCGAGCTTTTGAGCGGCATCCGCCCCCAGTTGTTGACCTGGCTGCCCCAGGCCCGGTTAACCGCCCGAATGAGGGCGGTGAAAAAGCGGAGCGCGCCCCAGATCAACACGACCAAAGCCGCTCCGCCCACCTGGCCCCGCGCCTTGATGACACCCGAGATAATGCCGAAAACGTTGCGCTTCATCTCCGGGCCAAGCGGAACGTAGCCTTCGACGTAGGCGATGACCCCTTGGGCGGCGCGGCCGCGATCGACAAACATCGAACCTGCCGTCACGAAGAGCAGGATCAGCGGAAACAGAGAGAAAAATGCGTAATAAGCGAAGGCCGCCGCCCGCTGATTTCCGTCGATCACCGAAAACCTCTGCGCCGCGCGGAGGAGCATTCTCCACGCCAACCGGCCTTTGTCTATGCAACCGACAAACATGCATGTCCCTGGCTTTGCCGAAGAGCGCCTCCGGCTATCCAATCCAAACGCACGCCCGACTATGCCCGCGCCCATTGAGTTTATGCCGCGAGCCGGGTTTCAAAGCAACGCCGCTCTTAATCTTCATCTTAAATTAATCTTAATCCTGCTCCTCATCTCCCTCGTGCAACCGGCAGGCGGGGTCTCGAATTTGGGCGCGGCATTGAGTGAGGGGCGGACAATAGATTGAACGCTGCGTTTGACGCCGTTATCGAATAGACATTGGAGATAGCTTATGAGAACTATAATAATAAGATATGGATTATTGGCTTTGGTGGCAGCCCTGCCGCTCGGGGCGCAGGCCGACCAGCCAACAGCCGGAAAACAGAGCGAACAGACCTGCGTGGGCACGCTCAGCGCCGTGAACGCCCAGGGCAACACCGTCACACTCAGGACCTGGTGGCGAAGCCGGACGTTCAACCTCGGGGATCGATGCGTCATCCTCGCGATCGATAAAGGGGGCGTGGCGTTAAGCGACTTGCGCCCGGGCGTCGAGGTGAGGATTCGTTACCAGAAGGTGGATGGCGTGCTGGTGGCTGATCGCATCGCTGAAAGGCCGTTGCACTACGCCGGCACCGTCGATGCCGTCGATGCAAAGGCCCGAACCGTAACGATGGCGGAGGAGCCTCTCGCCAAGCCATTCCGTCGGCCCAGGGTCTTCCGGATCGCGGACGATTGCAAAGTGATCCTCCCTGACGGCAAGCACGCGACGCTCGCCAGCCTGCAAGCGGGCGACCGCATCACGATCCTGTACGAGTCCCCCGGGTGGACCCCGGTCGCCTACCGCATCCGGCAGCGGAGTTTGACCTTCGTGGGGATGGTGGACGAGGTGGACCTCTCGGGGCGCACCGTGGAAGCCAAGGACATGTTGGCCGGGAAGAAGTTCGAGCTGTCTGACCAGTGTCGGATTCTCGGTCCGGACGGCAGAGCCGGCCACCTGAAGGACGTGGCGCTGGGTCGAAGATACGAATTCACGTATGAGAATGTGGAAGGCGTCAACGTGCTCACTCGCATCGCGCCCGCGCAGCCGGCGATGTCAACCGAAACGGCCGCAACCAGATAACGCCTGGCGGGAGACAAACGCTTGAACAAACTGAAAAAGGCATGATTTATGAAAAGTCAAATCCAAGATAACCTCAAGCTCGTCAAGAGCTTCTACGACGCCGCTTCGCGCGGCGATTTCGGCCCCTGCCGCGACGCCCTCGACCCGAATGTGGAGTGGATCGAGCCCAACGTGCCGGGGCTTTGGTTCAGCGGCACGCATCGAGGCGCCGAGGCGGTGTGGAGCCGAGTCATCGGACCTACGGCCGAGAAGTTCGACAAGTTCCGCGTGAACATGAAGGGCTTCTACGCTGTGGGCGACCACATTGTCGTCACCGGTTACTTCCACGGGCGCGCGAAGGCGACTGGGAAGGAACTGGACGCCGCGACCGCTCACGTTTGCACGGTGCGTGACGGGAAGATTGTGCGCTTCGAGGCCTTCCACGATGCCGCCAATTGGCTGGAAACGCTCGGCCTGGCGCGTGCCGACACTGAACGGATGGCGGCCTGAGCGTTGAGGGACCGGGCGAGTTGAACCCAGCGCACCCCTGACGAGGAAGACCGGTTGCCACGCGCACCCGGTTCCCAAGGGTCAGGGGTGCGTTTGAGTGAAAAGATCTCGCCGCGCGGGGGGGGGCGGCGCTTTGATTTCGGCGGTCTTGCCACCCGGCAGGGGCACCGTGTGAGTCTTACAAGTTTGTAATTCTCCCTCAAGCTCGCAGCCATTTCCCGACGGTTTACCTCCCCCCAAACCGCAGCCGGGAGACTTGGGCTTTACCGTTCGACGCGGCGGAGTTTGGCGTAAATCGCCAGCATCATCAGCCCGACGAGGGCGATGCTGACGGCCAAGCCGGCCTGCCGGCGCCCATATTCGGCCCGCGCCGCCTTGACCAGCCGGTCGAGGCGCCCAAGGGCTGCCTCACCCGGGGCGGCCACCTGGTCAAAGCTGTTCCGGTTGAAGGAGTGGATGTAGGTCCGGGACTTCTTCAAGTCGTCGCTCAACTCGGTCAACTGGTAGTGGATGGGGTCGACATCCAGGCCTTTGGCGGCAAGATTCTCCGCAAGGGCGTCGAAGCGGTTCTCCTCCCGGTCCATGTTTGTGATCACCTGGAAAAAGTAATTCGCGGTCGCATTGCACAACGGATCGTCTTTGGCATATTGGGCATGACAGGGGCCGCATAAAGAGCCTGCTCCGGTGCCGAGCCACCCATCGTGCGGCTGGAGTATGGCATGCTCGCCGTGGCACTTGCCGCATTCGGGCCAGTGATGTTGCGCGAAGGCCAGTTTGTGTTTGCTGCCGTCAAACAAGCTGGCGTTGGCTGAGTGGCACAGACTGCAACTCCGGCTAACCTCGGATACGCCCGGGGGCAGCGCGGCGTGGCTGCCGTGACAAGTATTGCACGCCGGGGCGCCCAGGTCCCCCCGCTCGAGCAGCGCCTGGCCATGCACGCTGGCGCGATATTGCTCGAGTTGATTCGTCGGGAGTGGTGAACCGTCCGGCAGAGTAAAGCCGTCCATAGTTTTGGGATTGGCGTGGCAAGCGCCGCAGGTTTCCGGCACCCGTTTGGGATAGACTTTAGAAAGCGGGTCCCTGGCCGGGCGAATGCCATGCACCCCGTGGCAGCTCACGCATTGGGGCGCGCGCCGTTCGTGCTCCTGCAGCAACACCCGGCCATGCGGGCTGTCCTTGAATTGTGCCAATTGGTCCGTGGGCAGCGAGGGATTGAACTGATTCATGAACACCGGGTTTGAGTGGCAGCGCGCGCAGAAATAAACTATCCACGCGCGGTTGGTCTGGCGCCCACTCTCCGGCCATTCCTTGACAAAACTGTGGCCGACATCAGCCGCCGGATCGCCCCCGTGGCACCCCGCGCAGGAGAGCCCGCGCCGGAAATGGATGCCCTCGACGAAATCCTTGAGATTCCGCGGTGCCCCGGGCGCGAGCGAAAAAAGCTCCTCGGGCGACTGGATGTTGGAATCGGTGTGACACAAGACGCAATTGTCCTGCAAGAGCAGTTCCATGTTCTGCGGACGCAACTCCAGCGACAGGAGCAGGCCCAGATGCTCCGGCCCGTCGATGGATTCCTTCTGCACCGCCCGCTCCAGCAGTTCTCTGAACCGGTCGTTGAGGCCCTCAAGGTAAGTTCGTTGTTCTACCGTGATAATCGGCTGGCCGTCCTTGCCTTTGGCGGCGAGCATTCCCGCCAGCTTGGCCGAGACAACCGGCTGCTGTTGCCCGGCCGCCAAAGTGGCTGCGGCCAGCCACAACAGCAGGCCAACCATGAGCCAAAGCGTTTTCAACCTGGACCTCCCGCCGCGGGCCCAAACGGCCGGCGGGCAATTTGAAGAGCGGCCAGGGTGAGGGCGGCCACGGCCGCGGCCAGTATGCCGGCCAGCAAATACGGAAGGCCCCCCAGCCCGTGCAACACCGCGTGGAGCAAAGCCGCCCCCGTGAGCACAAACCAACGCGACCCGCCGGCCAGGAGCCGAGTCCCGATGACCACGGCCCCCAACGCCAGAGTCCACCAGGCGCACCGCGCCGCCACCAGGGGCATTGAAGCCGGCTCGGTGGGGGCGCCCCTCGCGCCGATGTCCCAGCCCATCAGCGTCAGGAACGTCAGGAGCAGCATTGCCGCCCAGCCGAAATCGCTGAAGGCGGGCGAGGGTTTGTCCTGAGCGGCGCTTCGATCCAGCCAGGGGATGACCGCCCAGAGGCCCAGCAAAACCACGATCAACAGCAAGCAGACCTGGGGCCCTTCCAACCCGAAAATGTGCGGCGGAAACTCTCGCAGCAGTTGATACTCCCATAAGAAATACCATTCCGGCTTGATGCCGGGGTAGGCCGGCGCCATGGAGTTGGCCTTCTGGCCCAAATCCCAATCCATGCCCGGGACGCCCGGCCCATAAGGCAGGAAGACCGCCAGGGTCAGCAGGACCAGGAAACAGGCCAGCCACAACAGCAGGTCCCGCACGGCAAAGCCGGGAAAGAACTTCATCCCGCGCGGCGCCACTTTGGCCCCCAGGGGAGGCGCCATGCCCTGGCGCTGCACAAAGAGCAGATGCAGGCTGATCCAGCCGACAAACGCCAGCGGCAGAACCACGACGTGGATGGCGAAGAACCGATACAACGTGTTGATCGTCACATCCGGCCCGCCACGAAGCACCTGGAGGCACCAGTTGCCCACCAGCGGCACCGAGCGCACCAGGTTGGTCCCGACCGTCGTTGCAAAGTAGGAAAGCCGGTTCCAGGGCAGCAGATAACCCGAAAAGCCGAAGCCCAGCGTCAACGCAAAGAGGATGTAACCGGACACCCAGGTCAACTCGCGCGGCGGGCGGTAGGCCTTGAGCAACATCGTGCTGAACATGTGGAGGACCAGGGAAAAGATCATCAACTGCGCGCTCCAGCTATGCACTGAGCGCATTAACCAGCCGAACGGAACCTTCGTCGTGAGGAACCGAATGCTCTCGTAGGCCGTGGCCTCGCCGGGCTGGTAGTACATCAGCAGCAACGCCCCCGTGACCACCTGCACGCAAAAGAAGAACAAGGTCACCCCGCCCAGGTAATACCAGGCCAGCGAGTGCGGCCCCAGGGGAACCTGCTTGTGGCGCAGGAATTCGATCAACGGCGCGATCTGGTAACGCCGCTCCAGCCAGCCACGCCATCCGCCTCCCACACCCAGGCCGTTCATGTCACGCCCCCTTCGGCCGCCACCAGGATGCTCCCGTCCGCCTGGCGTCGCGCCTGGTACCTCGGCAGCGGTCGCGGCGGCGGTCCGGACAGCACCCGCCCGCTCAGATCAAACCGGCCGTCATGGCACGGACACCAGATGACCGATTGCGCCGCCAGATAAGTCACCGTGCAGCCCTCGTGGGTGCATTTGGCGCTGAAAGCCAGCACCTGCTCGGCGGCAGTCTCCAGCACAATCACCCGCTGGCCATTGACCGGGACGATGACAAACCGGGTTTGCTCCAGCTTGGCCATTTCCTCCCGCGTCAGGCGCGTCGGGCCGGTGGGTCCGCTTTGCGGCAGCGGCTTGAGGTAGCACAGCACCGGGTAAGCGATGCTCGCCAACCAGCCCACAATGCTCGCCCCAAGGAGCAAGTCCAAAAAACTCCGGCGCGACTTTTCACTCTTCAACACGCTTTCTGCCATAGTCCATCTTTCTGCGCAGCTCCTGGTCCAGCCTTATTATAGCTGCGCGCCCGAGCCTTGTTCAAGCTCTTCATCCCCAAAGTGACCATGCCCGGCCTTGCCAGGGTCCTTGAATCTCAAAAGACGTTGCAAAGAAGTCAGGTTCTGCCGCGTTTTCAGAACGGTCCCATTCGCGTTCATTCGCGTCCCTTCGCGGTTGCATCCTCGGTCATTGTCTGAGACTCCGCCTCGTTAGAATACTTCTGCAAGTACGCGCTTCCCCGTGATTCCTGACAAAGATGTAAGGTTGCAGACAGCTTCCGGTCACAACCGTTCTGTCCAACCAAACAGTTAGTGAGAACAAATCACGCAACGAAAAAGATCAAAAAAATGAAGACGACAGTTCAGCAAGTACAAAAACGGTTGCCCGCCATGGCTCTGGCCAGTGCCTTGGTGTTGGCCGGTACAGCACTGGCTTTTACCGGCAAATCCGCGGGCAACAGCCAAGCTCAGGCCACCGCTCCAAAAGTGGCGTTGGATGAGACCTCCGTGGCACGGGATGCCTTGCCGCGAGGAAGCTTCGCCCCCATCGTGAGAAGGGTTGCGCCAGGGGTGGTCAAGATCGAGACGACCACGACCCTCAAGAACATCTCGATGCAGCAATTCCCCGGATTGAACGACCCCTTCTGGAAGCGGTTCGGGGATCAATTCGGCCAGATGGTCCCCCCGGGCCAACTCGGGCCGCAACGCGAACATGGTGAGGGCTCCGGCGTGATTGTCACCAAAGATGGTTATATCCTCACCAACAATCACGTGGTGGACAACGCCAGCCAGGTGAAAGTGACCTTGCAGGACGGCCGCGAGTTCACCGCCAAGGTGATCGGCCGCGACGCGAAATCGGACATCGCGGTCGTCAAGATCGATGCCAAGGACTTGCCGGTGGTTCCGATGGCGGATAGTGACAAGGTCCAGGTTGGCGACGTGGTGTTGGCCGTTGGCAATCCCTTCGGGGTCGGGCAAACCGTGACCCAAGGCATTGTCAGCGCCAAGAACCGCGGCGACATGGGCATCCAGGATTATGAGGACTTCATCCAGACCGACGCTGCCATCAATCCGGGCAACTCCGGCGGCGCTCTGGTGGATATCGATGGCCGCTTGATCGGCATTAACACCGCCATCCTGAGCCGCTCCGGCGGCAGCCAGGGCGTCGGCTTTGCGATCCCCTCGGACCTGGCGCGCAGTGTCATGGAGAGCCTGGTTCAATACGGCCATGTGACACGCGGTTACCTGGGGGTAATGATCCAGGACGTCACGCCCATCATGGCCAAGGAGTTCAAGTTGAAAGAACCGATGGGTGCTCTGGTGGGTGATGTGGTGGCCGATGGTCCGGCGGCCAAGGCCGGATTCAAGGACGGCGACGTGGTGCTGGAATTCAACGGCAAGAACGTGGCGGACAGCCGGCACCTGAAACTCACGGTGGCGGAGACCAAACCCGGCTCAACCGTGCCGGTGAAGGTCTGGCGCGATTGCTCGGCTAAAACGCTGGAAGTGACGGTGAAGGAGTTGCAGGCAACCGAGCAAGTGGCTCAAAACAACCAGGACAACGACACTGGCACTCTCAACGGGGTGGCCGTGGACAACCTGAACCCCCAGACCCGCCAGCAGTTCAACCTGCCGGAAAGCGTCAAAGGGGCGGTGATTACCGAAGTGAAACCCGATTCAGCCGCCGCAGAGGCCGGTCTCAGGCCGGGCGACGTGATCGAGGAAATCAATCGTCATCCGGTGAAAAGCGCCGACGACGCCGTGCGGCTCACCGAGAACGTCAAAGACAAGCACACGCTCGTTCGGGTTTGGGAGAACGGCGGCAGCCACTATGTGGTAGTGGATGAGAGCAAACAAACGGGCTAATCCTCACGCCCGGCAGCAGGCCCTCTGCGCCGCATCTTGCGCGCGCGGAGGGCTCTTTTTTTGCCTGCACGGCTTACAAATTTGTAAGTCTCCCGCAAGCTCACAGCCATTTCCCGATGGTCTATTACTACAGAATGAAGCGGTGTCGAGGTGATGCCGTGGAAGCAAAAGAAAGCAAGCGACCGATTAAACCTTATGAAGAACAATCTACGGAATCCCCCAGTTCAAGACCGCGATGGCGCCGTCGCCACACTGCCCGCGCCTGCGCCGGCCTCAAACGACGCTGATTTCGACAACGTCCGCTACCGGCCCACCCCGCGGCCTGGCCCCGGGGCCGGGCCGGCGCCTGCGGCCAGACCGGCTTCGCCCGACGCCGGCCCAAACCCGGCCATCCGGGCGCTGCAGGACGCGGTGCATGAGACTTCGGCGTGGGTGCGCCCGCTGCAACAGGAGATGGGGCGCGTGATTGTCGGGCAGAAACCTTTGATCGAGCGCCTGCTCATTGCGCTCGTCACCAACGGCCACGTCCTGCTCGAGGGCGTGCCCGGCCTGGCAAAAACGCTCTCGCTCAAAACGCTCGCCGGGGGCATCAATCTCCGCTTCCAACGGGTTCAGTTCACGCCGGACATGCTGCCCGCGGACATCGTGGGCACGATGATTTACAATCCGCAGGATGGCGGCTTCCGCACCCGGCAGGGCCCGATTTTTGCCAACCTCATTCTGGCCGATGAAATCAACCGCGCGCCGGCCAAGGTGCAAAGCGCGTTGCTCGAGGCCATGCAGGAGCGCCAGGTAACCATCGGCGACTCGACCTACGAACTGCCCAATCCGTTCCTGGTGCTCGCCACGCAGAACCCGCTGGAGCACGAAGGCACCTATCCGCTGCCCGAAGCGCAAGTGGACCGCTTCATGATGAAGGTCATCATCGGCTACCCGAACCGCGTCGAGGAGCTCGCTATTCTCGAGGCGATGGCCACGAGCGAACCTTCGCTCGACGTGGAGTCCGTGGTTTCGGGCGAGGAAATCATTCGCGCCCGCCGGGTGGTCAACAGCATCTATGTGGACAACAAAATCAAGGAGTACATCGTTGACCTGGTGTTGGCCACACGCGACCCCAAGGCCGCCCACCTGGAGCTCAACGGTTACATCCAAACCGGGGCTTCGCCCCGCGCCAGCATCAATCTCACGCTCGCCGCGCGCGGCGCCGCGTTCCTGGACGGACGCGCTTACGTGACGCCGCAAGACGTGAAGAAGCTCGCGCCCGACGTCCTGCGCCACCGCATCGCGGTGAGTTACGAGGCCGAGGCCGAGAACATCACCTCGGAGGACATCATCGAGAAAATACTCGAGACCCTGCCGGTGCCCTGAAGCGGCGGCGGAGCTTGAACCGAGGCAACAATTATGAACCCCGAAAGAGCCAAAGACATCCTGAGCCGGATGCGGCAGCTTGAAATCCGCACGCGTCGCCTGGTCAACGACTCTCTGGCCGGCGAATACCACTCGGTCTTCAAAGGCCGGGGCATGGACTTCGACGAGGTCCGCGAGTATGTCGCCGGCGACGAAGTGCGGACGATTGACTGGAACGTGACGGCGCGCGCGGGCCGCCCCTTCGTGAAAAAGTTCACCGAGGAACGCGAGCTGACCATTTTGTTGCTCGTGGATGTCAGCGCCTCGGGCAATTTCGGCTCGGCCGCGCACAGCAAACGCGAGCTGGCAGCGGAACTGGCCAGCGTGCTGGCCTTCTCCGCCATCCGCAACAGCGACAAGGTCGGGCTGATTCTGTACACCGATGAGGTCGAACTCTACATTCCGCCCAGGAAAGGCCGCCGCCACGTGCTGCGAGTTGCGCGGGAAATCCTGTTTTACGAGCCGCGCGGCCGGGGCACGGACACGGTGAAGGCGCTGGATTTCGCCAACCACATCCTGCATCGGCGCGCGATTGCGTTTCTCATCTCGGATTTCCAGTCCGCGGGCGACCCCGACCAGGCCCTGGCCGAGTTGCGCCGCGCCATGCGGCAGACCAATCGCCGCCACGACCTCGTCGCGCTGCACATCCAGGACGCCCGCGAAAAGTCGCTGCCGGACGTGGGCGTGCTCGCCATCGAGGATGCGGAGACCGACGAGGTGGTTGAACTCAACACCGCCGACCCGGAGGTCCGCGTCCGGTTCGAGGAGGAAGTGAACGATCGCACGGCACGGCTCGTGCGCGGCTTTCGCGCCGAGGCGATTGACACCCTGGAGTTGGACACCGCAGCGCCTTATTTGCCAGCGCTGCAACGCTTCTTCAAAAACCGGGAACGGAGGCACTGATGAAAAACAAATTCAAATTGAACCTGTGGCTCGGAGTGGCCTTGACCGCGGCCGCGTTGTCGGCCGCAAGTGATAACGGCTTCGCGCTGACCATTGCCGCCCCGGCAAATCCGGCAGCCTCCGCCGTCGGCAACATCGCCCCGGCCGCCAGGAACCATGCCCCGTCCCTGGCGAAAGCCGCCCCCGCCACTGCGCCGGGCGTCAGGGGCGAAGATATCCGCGACATCCGCGGGCCCAAACACATCCCGTCGCCCTGGCCCTGGCCCTGGTGCCTGGCGGGCGGCGCGGCGCTCGCCGCCCTGCTTTACGCCGGATGGCTCTGGAATCGTCGTCGCGCTCTTATCGCCGCGCTGCTCCCCTATGAAATCGCGCTCGCCCGGCTGGAGGAAGCCCGCGCGCTGATGCAGCCGGAAAACGCCCGCGAATTCTCCATCGCCGTCTCCGAAATCGTGCGCAACTACATCGAGGAGCGGTTCCATGTTTGGGCCGCGCGCCGGACCACCGAGGAGTTTCTCCACGACCTGCTCGAGCCGTCGGACGCGCTGCTCGTGAGCCATCGCGCTTTGCTGGCGGATTTTCTCCGCCACTGCGACCTCGCGAAGTTCGCCCGCTGGATTCTCTCGATCGGGGAGATGAGCACCATGCTCCGGAGCGCGCAGACCTTCGTGCTCCAAACCGGCAGACCGCCGGCGCCCGAAACCACTTCCGCTGCCGCGCAGGCGGCTCCGGGACAAGTGGCCGCCACGTCCGAACCCCTCCCTGCAAACCCTTAGCTCACCCAGTTTATGATTCGTTTTCTTCAACCTGAATGGCTCTGGCTGCTGGCGCTCTTGCCCCTCGCCCTCCTCTGGCGCGGACGCCGCGGCGCGGTCGCCGCCGTCCAATACTCCAACGTCAGTCTGGCGCGGCAGGTCGCCCGGGCGACGCGCAGCCGCGCGGGCCGCTGGGTCTGGTGGCTGCCGATTCTGGCCGGCGCGCTCATGGTGGCCGGCCTGGCGCGGCCCCAATTCAGCCGCGGCCCCATGGAGGTGCAGGCCAGCGGCATTGACATCGCGCTCGCGCTGGACGTGTCCGGCTCGATGCAGGCGCTCGACTTCAAACTCGAGGGCCAGCCAGTCAACCGTATTGCGGTCGTGAAATCCGTGGTCGCGAAGTTCATCCAGGACCGCCCCAATGACCGCATTGGCATTGTCGCGTTTGCCGGCGCGCCTTACCTGGTCAGCCCGCTCACGCTCGACCACGATTGGTTGGAGCAGAATCTCGAGCGCGTCCAGGTCGCCGGGGTCGAGGACGGCACGGCCATCGGCTCGGCGATCGCCGCTTGCGTCAACCGCCTGCGCGCCACTCCCGCCAAATCGAAGATCGTGGTGCTGCTCACCGACGGGATGAACAACACCGGCAAGATTTCGCCCGCCGCCGCCGCCGAGGCCGCCAAGGCGCTGGGCGTGAAAGTCTATACCATCGCCGTCGGCGTGCGCGGCGACGCGCCGATACCGGTAAAGGACGCCTTTGGCAACACGCAGCTCGTCATGGCCAAGGTGGACGTGGACGAGGAGACGCTCCGGAAAATCGCCGCCGAGACCGGCGGGAAATTCTATCGCGCCACGGACACCGATTCGCTGAAACGCATTTACACGGAGATCAACGGGCTTGAAAAAAGCAAGGAAACCGCCCGCCATTTCGAGCGTTATCAGGAGTTGTTCGCCTGGGCCCTGATTCCGGCGCTGGGCGTGCTCGGCCTCGCCGTGGGGTTGGAGCAAACGCGCTATCGGAGGCTGCCATGACCCGCAACCAATGCATTTTAACCCACACGTTAAAGGACCAATATGAGATTCGCTGAACCCGTCTGGTTGTTGGCCGGTTTAATCGCCTGCGGCGCGCTCGCGTGGGCGTGGAGGCGCTACGATGCCCGTCAGCGCGCGGCGCTCGCCACGTTCGCCTCCTCGCACCTGCACGCGCAACTCACCGCGTCGTTCTCCGCCGCCAGGCGCAACTGGAAGCGGGGGTTGTTTCTCGCCGCCCTCGGCGGCCTCTTCCTGGCCCTGGCGCGGCCGCAGGCCGGTTTCCGTTGGGAGGAAGTGAAGCGGCGCGGCATCGAAGTCGTGTTTGCCGTGGACACCTCGCGCAGCATGCTGACGCCCGACGTGAAGCCCGACCGCTTGACCCGCGCCAAGCTCGCGGTGGATGATTTCGTGAGCCGTCTCGACGGGGACGGCGTCGGCCTGATCGCTTTTGCGGGCAAGGCCTTTCTGCAATGCCCCATCACCCTCGATTACGACGCCTTCCACGAGTCGCTCGAGGCGCTGGACACCACCATCATCCCCCGCGGCGGCACGGACCTCGCCAGCGCGATCGGCGAGGCGCAGGCCACCCTCCAAAAACGCCCCGGCAAAGACAAAATCCTCGTCCTGCTTACCGACGGCGAGGATCTCGAAGGCAACGCGCTCGCGGCGGCCAAAGCGGCGGCAAAAGACGGCCTGAAGATTTACACCGTCGGCGTCGGCACGGCCAACGGCGACTTGATTCCGCTCCCGGCGGAGCAAGGCGGCGGCTTCGTGAAAGACCAGGCCGGCCAGTTCGTGAAGTCGCACCTCGACGAGGCGGGCTTGAAGTCGATTGCGGAGGCGAGCGGCGGACTCTACGCGCCGCTCGGGGCGCAAGGCCAGGGACTCGACACCATTTACCGGCAAGCTCTCGCGCCTCTGGCCAAACACGACCTCGCCTCGCGGCGGCAACGGGTTTACACGGAACGATTCCAGTGGCCGCTGGCGGCATCCCTGGCCCTCCTGCTGGCGAGCACGCTCGTTGGCACGCGGCGGCGCGTCGCGCGGAAGGGCCCTGTGCCCGTGGCGGCACGGGGAGCAGCGCGGACGCGTCTCCTGGGGCAACCCGCGGCGGCAATGTTAGGCGCCATCTTGTTCCTGCCGTTCAATCACGCGCAGGCATCCACCGCGACCGCGGAGAAGGCTTACCGCAGCGGCGATTTTGCCACCGCCCAACGCGAGTATGCCGCCGCCGCGCAACGCGACCCCAAGAAACCCGAGCTGCAGTTCAACGCCGGCACGGCGGCCTACAAGGCCGGCCAGTTCCCGCAGGCAGCCGAGGCGTTTGAGAAATCGCTCGGCGGCCAACCGTCCGCCGATCCCAAGCGCCTGGCGGCGCAGGAGGACGCCTATTACGACCTCGGCAACACGCTTTATCGCCGCGGCCAGAAGACCGAGCCCGCCAACCCGCAGCAAACCATCCAGACCTGGGAGCAGGCGGTCAAAACGTATGACGCCGCCCTGCAACTCCACCCCCATGACGCCGACGCCAAGTACAACCGCGACCTGGTGCAGCGAAAACTGGATGAACTGAAGAAAAAGCAGGAGCAACAGCAAAAACAACAGCAGCAGAACCAGCAGAACCAAAAGCAGGATCAAAAGCAGGATCAAAAAAACAAGAACCAACAGAACCAGCCGGGACAGAATTCCGACCAGAAGAACCAGCAGAACCAAGACCAAAAGCCAAACCAGCAGAATCAACCGGGTCAAAACTCGCAGGCGAAGAACCAGGAGCAGAAAGACCAGAAATCCGGGGCGGAATCCAAGGCCACCCAACCGAAAGATCAGCAACCAACGAACGGCGGCTCGAAAGCCGGCCAGCAAAGGCAGGCGGAGCCAAAGGGGCAACAGCCCAAGCCTGCCAACGGCCAACCGCAGGCCAACGCTCAAGCCCAGGCCGGAGCGGACCAGCGCAAGGACGAAGCCGCGCAAGCCGCTGAGCCGCAACGCGAGCCGGGCCAGATGAGCAAAGAGGAAGCGCGCGCGCTCCTCGACTCGATGAAGGGCGAAGAACGCCGTCTTCCGGCAGCGCCGGTCGCGCGCAACAGCAGCGGCGACAACAAGACGGATGAGCCTATCAAGGATTGGTGATATGAAAACGAACCTGTCTCGCTTCCGTCCGAGGGTCGCGGCCATTGCCGCCGCCCTCGCCGCCGCCCTCGCCCTCGCCGCCACCGCGTCCGCGGCGGCGCCCGCCGTCACCGCGACACTCGACCGCGCCGAGATTGCGCTCGGCGATTCCGCGCAGTTCACGATCTCGGTTTCCGGAAATGGCGATAACGCGGTCGCACCCCCCGCCGTGCCCGGGCTGGTGTTCGTGGCCGTCGGCCATTCAAGCCAGTATCAATCCGTCAACGGCGTGGCCGCCTCGACCACCTCGGTGACTTACGAGGTGATTCCGCAACGCGCGGGCACCTTCACCATCCCGGCCGTGGGCCGCGGGTCGCAGCCGGTCGTGTTGCAGGTGCAACCGGGCAATGGACGCAGCTGCGCAACGGCGGGCAACAACCCCGGCGCGTCCAGTTTGCCGCCGCCCGCTGCAGGCGGATTGTCCGCCGCGGAAACCCGCTTGACGCAGGACGGCTCGGCCTTCGTGCGATTGTTGTTGCCCAAGCGCGAGTTGTATGTGGGTCAAACCGTGCCGGTGGACATCCAGGTGGGGCTGCGCCCGGGCTTGGACGCGTCGCTCAATGGTCTGCCGACGCTCAACGGCGACGCCTTCACGCTAAACAAACTGTCCTCGCAGCCCGAGCAGACGCAGGAGACTGTCGAGGGCAAACCTTATACGGTGCTGACCTGGCACAGCGCCTTGGCAGCCGTGAAGTCAGGTGATTTCCCGCTTACGGTCGAGACGCCGCTCACCGTGCGGATGCACACCGCGCCGCAGCGGCGCGCGCGAATGCCGGGAGGAGTTTTTGGCGATTCGCTGTTCGACGACGCTTTCAACGATCCGTTCTTCCAAAGTTTCTTCGGCGGCACAACCGAGAAGGAAATCACCGTGGCAAGCGAGCCGGACGCGCTCAGAATTCTCCCGTTGCCCGCCGAACGCCGACCGGCCGGCTTCAACGGCGCGGTTGGCAAGTTCGAGGTCGGCAGCGAGCTGTCGGCTGGCACGACTGCCGCCGGCGATCCGCTCACGCTCCGGCTGAAAGTCACCGGCGCGGGGAACTTCGACCGTGTCAACAGCGCGATGCTCGGCGTGGTGGACGGCTGGAAGACCTACCAGCCGACGGGGAAGTTCGAACCGGCCGACAGCGCCGGTTACAGCGGTGAAAAGGATTTTGAGCAAACCGTCATCCCGATGCGGCCGGGCAGGCAAACCGTGCCCGCGCTGGCGTTCAGCTTTTTTAATCCCGACACGCGGCGATACGAAACCAAACTGACTGCGCCATTGAGCGTCCGGGTGTCACCGACTCCCGCTGGCGGCCTGGCCGCGAGCACCGCCGCCGCATCGAACGCAAGCCCCATTCCGGCGGGCAAGCCGCCGCGCGACGGACTGTGCCCGGACCACGTCGAAACCGGCAGCACGGTTGCGACTTTGCGTCCGCTCTATTTCCAGGCGTGGTTTGTCGAGAGTCAGGGCGCGTTGGTTCTTTGTTTCGCCGGCGGTTTGATCTTCCTGCGCCGCCGTGAACAGCGCGCGAATGACGCTGCTGGCGCGCGAAGGCGAGAGGCATCCAGCGCGATCGCAAGTTGCCTTGCCGAGATGGACGCTGCGTCCATCGCGGGCGATGCCGCCCGCTTTTTCCAATCCGCGCGCGCGGCGTTGCAGCAGAGGCTGGCCACACGCTGGCACGTCGTGCCCGCCTCGATCACCATTGCCGACCTTGACGCGCGACTGAACGGCGACGGCGCGGAGATTCGCCGCATCTTCGCCCTCGCGGATCAGGCCGCCTATTCCGGGCAACGCCTGAGCGCGGGGGATTTCCAGGAGTGGAAGCAAACCGTTCGCGGCCAACTCAACCCTACGGAGGCATTATGAGATTGTTCCAGATTCTGACCCGACTCGTGCCCAACGGCAAAGTGAAGGTCACCCGAAAACTGCTCGACCAAGTGAGCCGCGAAACTGGCGCGAGGCCCTGCTCAAAGCGGCCGAAACCGCGCCGACGAAAGCATGGCGGATTCACCCGGTCGTTTTGCGCCGCGTTCGAGGCAATATTGACAGTTCCGATCTGGCTCGTCAGCACGTTGGCCGTGACAGCCGAACAACCGAGGGAGAGCGCCACTGCAACCAGCGGCTACTCCGCCGCGGCGCTCTTCAACCAGGCCAACGCATACGCCCGCGCCGGAAAACCCGGCCTGGCCATTCTGGATTACGAACGCGCCCGGCTGCTCGCGCCTAACGATGCCGACATCGCCGCCAACCTTCGCTTCGTCCGCGCCAAGGCCGGGCTGCCGGACGCGCGGGAGAGCTGGCTCAGCCGCAGCTTGGATTGGGCCCGCCCGAATACCCTGGCCTGGCTTGGAAGCTTCGGCCTGGTGCTTGTCGGCATGAGCATTCTCCTTGCGCGACTGCATACACAGCGGCGCCTGGCCTTCCGTTCGTTGACCCTCGTGGGCGCTTTGCTCGTCGCCACCGCCATCGGCAACGCCATCACAATATGGCCGAGAGTGAAGGAAGCTGTCGTCATCACGCGCGACGCGCCCGCCCGCATCTCGCCTGTCCCGGTCGCTGAACCTGCGTTCAAATTGCGCGAAGGGGAGACCGTGACGGTGCGCGCGGAACACCAGGACTTTGCGCTCGTGCAAACCTCGGCGGGCCGCTCCGGTTGGGCGGCGCGCGCAGATCTCGGGCTCGTCGTGCCGCAATTCAGCAACCACTCTCAATAGAATCGAGCCTGGCCTTCGCGACCTTGGCTTCCCTGACATTCGCGAGTTGGACAAAGACGGGCAGTCCTTGTTGGCCAAGGCAAAATGAATTTCGGGAGCGCAGACTGCTGTGGCATAGTGCATCGCGGCGCTCTTGTAGTTGCCATATCGCGGTGATGGCTGGCCGTGCCAGCCGCCACGGGTTGCGCTCCCGAATCTTTTAGGGCGGGTCCTGCGTTGCAGGGTGCTGATGAGTTGTCGGCGCGCGCGCCCTCCGGCGGCGACGTTGCCTTCGTTCAAGGAAGGCTCGCATTACAAAGAACGACACGGCGCAGGCTGGCGTGCTGAGAAACAACGAACCGAGCAGCACCGGACTACCAACCGTCAAAAAGGTGGACCAGTGCAGCCAAACGCTCCAGTGCAGTCGGAGCGCCAGATCGATCGGGGGCGGACTTTCGTGAGGATGGCTCAACACCCAGTAACCCAAGTCGTATTCCCAACGCAACAATACCGGCATTAATGGGAGAACAATATCGTGCAAGGTCGCGGCGACAGCCGCAGCCAGGCGGTTTCCGCGCAATAACCAGGCCACGCCGATGGCGAGCAGCGTCTTCAAGCCCACCAACGGCGTGAACCCAAAGAAGATTCCCGCCGCGACACCCACCGCCACGGCGCGCGGTGAGTCCTCAATGCCCTTGAGCTTGTTCCACTGCCCGGCCAGCCACCGGATCGGCTTCATGTCCGCCAGGTTAGTCGGCGTGTCTTGGGTTGGGAATCCCAAAGAC
>Ga0181533_1000738_pt1 | contig 44112 bp, 41 predicted proteins | sample PEATcosm2014_Bin_45_FD_119772 | JGI IMG/M metagenome (GOLD analysis project Ga0181533, IMG submission 119772) | Peatland microbial communities from MTU Mesocosm Facility, Houghton, MI, USA - PEATcosm2014_Bin11_60_metaG | ecosystem: Environmental > Terrestrial > Soil > Wetlands > Peat | place...
CGCCGGAACCCGCTACGACCTCGAGCGCGGCGACATCACCTTCACCAACCCGGTGCGCATCGAGCCCATCATCGACCTCAGCGCCACGGCGCACGTTGAAGACTACGACATCTCCCTCGGCCTTCACGGTTCGCCGCAAAAGCTCTCCGTCAGCTACCGCAGCGACCCTCCGTTGCCTGAAGCCGACGTGGTCTCGCTCCTGGCCCTGGGCCACACCGCCAGCCAGCAACGTCTCTACACGCAACAGCAGGAGCAGGCCCTCGCCAATCCCACCGACGCTTTGCTCGGCGGAGCCCTCAACGCCTCCGTCAGCAGCCGCGTGCAAAAGCTCTTCGGCGCCGGTTCGGTCAAAGTCGATCCCAATTATTTGGGCGCTTTCGGCAACTCCACGTCGCGCATCACGGTGCAGGAGCAGTTCGGCCGCAGCGTCACCCTTACCTACGCTACCGACGTGAATACCACCAGCCAGCAGTTGCTCCAGGCCGAAGTGGCCATCAACCGTCACGTCTCGGTAGTCGTGGCCCGCGACGAGTCCGGCGTCTTCTCCATGGTCATCAAGGCCACCCGCCGCTATCGCTGAAGCGTCAGCCCCAGGCGAGATTGAGCCGTCAAAATTCCCAATCTCCCGCAACCTAATTGCGGTTTCCTGTGTCTAAAGAAGCGCATGCGGGGGCACGCTGGCACGGGCTCCCTGAAACGTGCCGTCCCCCGGAGCGTTCGTACAAAGATTGTGATTGCGGAGGATACCCCTATGACAAGAATGATTGGTTCTCGCAAGATTATGGCCTTGGCTGCCACTCTGCTTGCAGCCCTTCTTACCCTTTCCCAGGGCACATTCGCAGCCGAACCACCGGATGTGGCTGCAGCCGTCCGGGCCAAGCTCAACAAGTCGCAGTACAAGGATGTTCAAGTCACCGTGGATGCGAACGGCATTGCCACGCTGACGGGCACGGTCGGCCTGTATGAATACAAGGCCGATGCCGACAAGACCGTGCACAAGGTCAAAGGCGTGACGGCGGTGCGCAACGACATTGCAGTCGCCGGACCCTCGGTGCCCGACAGCCAGTTGCAGCAGAGCCTCGCGGAAAAGCTCACCTACGACCGCGTCGGCTACGGCAATGTCTTCGATGCCATCACGGTGCAGGTGCAGAACGGAGTGGTGACGCTGGGCGGCCACGCGCACAATTACCCCAACCGCGACTCCGCACTGGGGCTGGTTTCCACCACTCCCGGCGTCAAAGACGTCATCGACGAGATCGGCGTGGATCCCGTTTCGCCCATGGACGACAACATCCGGGTGGAAGTGGCGCGCGCCGTCTACAGCTTCCCGTCGCTCAACCGGTACGCCATCGACCCCGCCATGCCCATTCGCATTTCCGTGCAGAACGGCAATGTGGCGCTCTACGGCCTGGTGGACTCGGAGGCCGACAAGAATGCCGCGTTCATCCGCGCCAACGGAGTTCCCGGCGTCTTCAGCGTGAAGAACTACCTCGAGGTCGCCAATCAACCGGGCGAAAAGCAGAAATAAGGCCCTGATTCGTGGCTCGTGATTCGCGAATCGTGAATCGAAGACCGTGGCGAGCGCTCGCACGATCCGCGCATTCCGCCGCTCACGAGCCACGAATCACGAGCCACGACATCGAATTCGACACCCCTGAAACCAATCCGGCCCCGTCTGCGTAGAATGCCAATGTACGTCCTTCACGTAGAACGCAGCACACCAGATTCCTGCAACGAGGAGACTCCATGGAGCCGGAGAACCAGCCCCCTTCCACAGCAGCGCCCGCCGCAAACCAAGCTGAATCCGCTCTGACCCCAGCCCCCGCCGGACCCGCACCCCCGGCGCAGCCCGCAACAGAGGACGAGCCCTATCGTGGCCTGCGCTGGATCTTCATCGGCCCTCAGGGATTGCGCGCCGGCTGGTCGGTGCTGATCTTTCTGTTTTTGACCCTTCTCTTCATGCAGGTGCTGGGAACAGCTGCTTCTCTGTTCGTCCACAAAGTTCTTCACGCCAGGACGGGTAGTTTCACGCCGGTTTCGGCCGTCATCGTTGGATTGATCGAGTTCCTGGCGTTGCTGGGAGCGGGCGCCCTTATGGCCCTTATCGAGGGCCGGAACATTCTGGCGTATAACCTCACCGGTCCACGGCGGCCGCAGCATTTCCTCGTCGGCCTGGCAGCCGGTTTTCTTGCGCTTTCTGCGCTGATTGGGATGCTAGCGGCTGGCGGCTGGCTGCATTTCGGCCCGGTCACCCTCTCTGGAACGCAAATCTTCACTTTCGCGGCGCTGTGGGGCGTGGCGTTCCTTCTCACGGGCTTCTTTGAGGAGGGAAGCTTCCGCTGCTACCTGCAGTTCACTCTAACCCGCGGCATCAATTTCTGGTGGGCATTTGGTATTGTCGTGGTGACTTGCGCCTACCTGGCAATCTTTGTCAGAGGAAGCGCCTCGTGGGGCGTGTATGCCGCCGCTTTGCTGGGCCTTTTCCCTTGTCTCATAGTCAACCAAAAGTCCGCCCCACGCAGTGGCGGATTTTGGTGCGCGGCGTGGGTCACCTCCACCCTGTTCGGCTTTATTCATGTCGGTAACCCCAACGAAGCTTGGATCGGCATCTTTGCCGCGGCATTTATCGGTTTCGTCTTCTGCGTCAGCGTGCGCGTCACCGGTTCGGCCTGGTGGGCCATCGGCTGCCATGCCGGCTGGGACTGGGGCGAGACCTATTTCTACGGAACCGCCGATAGCGGACTCAGTCCGCAAGGCAGCTACCTGATCAGCCATCCGTCGGGCAATGTCTTATGGAGTGGAGGCGCCGTCGGCCCGGAAGGCAGTTTGCTGGTGCTGGCCGCAATTCTGTTGATCCTGGCTTTGGCTCTGGTCTACGGCCGGTGGAGCGCCCGCGCCACGCCCACCGCCGCGTAAACCGAGTGTCGAGGACTGTAAACTGCAACCTGACACCTGAAACCTGAAACCCGACATGCGCCTTTGGCTCAACCGCAGCGCCGAAATCTCCCTTCGTGAGCAGTTGATCACCCAGGTTGTGCTCGGCATCCTCACGCGCGAGATTCTTCCCGGCCAAAAGCTGCCCAGCACGCGCGAGCTGGCGCGCCGCTTCGGCATTCACCCCAACACCGCCAGCGCCTGCTATCGCGAGCTGGAGCGCGACGGCTGGCTTGAGTTCCGCCATGGCAGCGGCGTCTTTGTGGCCAACAGGCGTCCCTCCACGCCACTCAGCCCGGAGATGGCCGTCGATCAACTCGTCGGCGAGCTGGCGGCCCGAGCGCGCAAAATCGGCGCATCGGATTCATTATTGCGCGCGCGATTGCGCCGCTGGCTTTCGCTCGCGCCGCTGGCGCGCTGGCTCGTCATTGAGCCCGACCCCGAGCTGCGCAAAATTGTCACCGTCGAAATGGAATCCAGCCTCGCCCTGCCCGTGGCCGCTTGCACGCCCGACGAGTGCGGCGAAGAAACCCAAATTGCCCGGTCGATTCCCGTCTGTCTGCCCAGCAAGGCCGCCGCGGTGCGCAAACTTCTTCCCGCCGGAACCGTGCTCACCGTCTTCCAGGTCAACCCCGTCGCCTCTGCGCTCGAGGCCAATCTGCAGCGCTATCTTCCCGAGCACTCGGCCGATCTCGTCGGCATCGCGTCGCGTTGGAGCGAATTCCAGCGCATCGGCCGCACCATGATCGTGGCCGCGGGCCTCAACCCGGAAAACCTTCTGGTGCGCGACGCCACCCGCCCCGGATGGAAGCGCGGCCTGGAATCGACCTCAGGCGTCATCTGCGACATCGTGACCGCGCAGAAACTGCCGAAGCAATGCTTCCCTATCGTCTTCCGCCTGCTCGACGAAGCCTCCATCGCGCAACTCCGCGCGCTCGAAGCGGAACTTTCCGGCGCCTCGCCAGCCCATCCGGCATTGTGACACTCGCGAAACTGTCCTATTGGCTCCCACAGCCACACAACAAGGCAACTAGCATCTGTGGGCATGAAACCAGCAAACTTCCTGAGCCAAAAGCCATCTCGTTGGATTGCTCTCATCGCGATCTTTGCAATCCTTGCCCCAACCGCAGCGCCCGCGCAATCGCGACACTCGGCGCCTGAAGCCGTACGTGCGCGTGTCTTGAAACTCGGCGTCGGTCAATGGATTCGTGTGCGCGAGCAAAGTGGAGTCAAATTCGAAGGCCAAATCACCGGCATCGGACCGCGCGTGTTTCAAATGCAGCGGCGCGATGCCGCAGGGCCGACCGACGTCTACTACGCGGACGTTGTGAAGATCCGCTGCGCTTCGTCGGAACAATCTGGAGACAATCTTAGTAAGGACGACCGGGCAGGCCTTGCAGTCGTCACGGCCTTTCTTGTGGCTATTTATGCCTCCTGCGGAGTTCACCATAACTGCTGACTCAGCCCTCCCCGCCCATCCGCAATTGTGACACTTGCGAAACTGTCCCAATCGCCTCCCACACACGTGTGTATTCGCCCTAACCTCGTTCCTGTTAGTCCAAAAGGAGTTCCGATGAACCGTCCGATGATTCCAGCCGTTCTCTTCTTCAGCTTCTGCCCGCTGCTGGTGGCACAGCAGCCCAGGCAAGCCGCCTCGCCCTCCGCCACTGCACAGCCTGCTCCGGCCGGGCAACAGGCGGCCGATGTGCCGCCATCGAGCGCCGTCAACGAACGCATTCAGGCCATCAAGAATGCCCGGACAATTCGCATCAACTCTGAGACGCAGTATTTGACCGTAAGCACCCTGGAGCGGGCTTTGATGAAACAGAAGAACTGGGATCAGCTGGGCCTGAACATCGTCGGCAATGGGCGCGGTGCCGATCTCGAGATCGAGGTCCACAGGCTGGTCTTCACGCATATCCACACCTACGTCGTCACGGACAAGAGCACAGGCGTCGTTCTCGCCGCGGGCAGGGTCACGGCCTTCGACGGAGTCGTTGCCTCCGGTCCCATGGCCGAGCAGATTGTGAAGATACTCTCCGCGGCCCGGCTCCCGGCGCAGGCGGCAGGCACTGATCGCGGATTGTGAGCGCGTGCAGGCCTCAAGAGAAAGGAGTCGCCATGATCCGCAAGATGCTTCAAGCCATTCTCTGTATCACTCTTTGCCCATTGCTGGCGGGGCAGCAAGCGGCGTCCCCGGTTGGCGTCCCAGCAGATGCAAGCAAGTCAGTCGTGCTCGAAAAACGGACCTTCATGAAACTCATGCTGCTGGAAGCGGTGTCGTCGGCGACCGCGACCAATGGGCAATCTGTGCGCATGGCCGTCAAGGAAGATGTAAGCGCTGACGGAGTTGTCATGATTTCCAAGGGCACACCCGCGACAGGTGTCGTCGTGGGGGTCCGCAAGGCGGTTCCCGGGGAAAAGAACGGCTCCGTCGCAATCAAGCCCGAGAGTGTGAACCCTTTGAACTCCGTGCCCATTGCACTTCGGAACTACCATTACACCTTGGAAGACGATGGCATGTGTTCGGGGTTCTCAGATTGCTTGCCCCTGATCTTAATCGCGCCAGTCTATGGGATCGGAGACCTGATTGCGTACCCATTTCGGACGCATCATGTACCGGGCGAAGACGAAGTGCTTCCGGCTTGCTCGGAAGAATGGTCGGTGGTCTCCCGATCGATCGTGATTCAGGCAAGTGGAATCACTCGAGCCCAGTCTGCGCATCCGGACATTGATCTGGATACGGTGTGTCCGGGCGGAGCGAAAGCATTCATCTCGTGATTTTACTCACGTCAACCTGAAAAGCCCCGCCCGGCGTGGGCGGTTGTCAAAAGTACGGCGTGACTGAAGACGCAGGATGCCTGACAGATTCGATGGAAGCGCGATGAGTAACGCAGCCAGACCGGCGAGCGTATCCTGAATCTGGCCAATGTCCGATTCGTCTTCATCCACCCTGCCTGCACCCTTGCCCACGTCGCGCCCGCGCCGCAAACGCCGCTGGCCGCGGATTCTGCTCTATGTTGCCGGCAGCTTGCTTCTGCTGCTCCTCCTCGCCGCGGGTGTGGGCGTTCTGTGGCTCCGGGCGGTAGCCAAAGCCGCTTTGCCACAACTCGATGGCGACGTCCATCTTGCCGCCCTCTCCGCGCCGGTCACCATCCGCCGCGACGCCCACGGCGTGCCCCACATCGAGGCCGCCACGCAAGCCGACCTCTTCGTCGCTCAGGGTTACGTCACCGCCCAGGACCGCCTGTGGCAGATGGACGCATCCCGCCGCGCCGCCAACGGCGACCTGGCTGAAATTCTCGGCCCCGGTCCCGTCCAAAACGATAAAACGCAACGCGTCTTGCAAATCCGCCTCACCGCCCAGCGCATCTACAACCATCTTTCGCCCGCCGACCGCGCGGTTCTCGACGACTACGCCCGCGGCGTGAACCTTTACATCGCGCAGTGCGAAAAATCCCACACGCTTCCCCCCGAATTCCGGCTGCTCGGCTACCGTCCCGAGCCCTGGAGCGGCGTGGACTCCGTCAGCGTGGGGCTGATGATGGCCGAAACCCTCGACTCGCGCATAACCACCAAGCTCGACCGCGCCCACGTTGAGGCCAAACTCACTAGAGACCCGCAGCTCATCGCCGATCTTTACCCGGTCGGTTCCTGGCGCGATCGTCCGCCCACCGGCATCAAGGTCGATCTCAGCGCCCCGCAACCGCAGCCGCCGCCCTCAAAGAAGGGCGACGATGACGACGACGAAAATACCGAAGCTCGCACCGCTCCCAGCCGCGCTTTACCTCACTTCGCGTCAAAAACCGAATGGGGCGCGCCGGAAGATCCAGCCGCGATGCAGGCCCTCAAGGGAAATGCCGGCTGCGAAAACTGTGCCATTGGCTCCAACAACTGGGTCGTGGCCGGCAGCCGCACCAAAAACGGCAAGCCGCTGCTCTCGAACGACATGCACCTGACTCTCCGCGTGCCCGACACCTGGTACATGGCCGACTTGCGCGCCCCCGGTTTTCACGCCGCCGGCGTCTCGCTCCCCGGCATGCCGCTCATCATCGCCGGGCACAACGAGCATGTCGCCTGGGGTTATACCGCGCTCTACGCCGACGTGCAGGATCTCTACACCGAGAAGCTCGACGGCAAGGGCAACTACGAGGGCAACGACACCGACTGGCATCCGCTCGCTGTCGATCGCGAAGTGATCCATGTACGCGGCGGCCGCGATGTCGTCGTTGACGTCGAATCCACCGCGCACGGGCCTTTGCTGAATCCGCTTCTGTCAGCCGGCGATCCGCCCATCGCTCTCAAGTGGACCCTTTACGATCCATCTCTCAACGCGCTCCCGCTCTACGAAATGAACACGGCTTCGAACTGGACGGAGTTTTCGGCCGCGCTCGCGCAATGGTGCTGGCCTACGCAGAATCTCGTCTACGCTGACGATCAGGGCCACGTCGCCTACCACGCCATCGGCAAGGTGCCGATACGCTGGGACGGCAAGACGCCCGAACGCTCTGGCGGGACGACAATCTTCGATACTCCGCTGCCTCATGACGTAATGAGCGGCCGCTTCGAATGGGGCAGCTATCTCACCCATAGTGGATGGAGTCTGGAGACCTACATCCCCTTCGACCAGTTGCCCAGCGCCTTCGATCCGCCGTCGGGCTTTCTAGCCACGGCCAACTCCCGTGTCACCACCGACAAGTCGCCCTACCCGCTCACCGACGATTGGGCCGATCCCTACCGCATCGAGCGCATCTACAAATCCCTCGACGGCCGCGATCAGCTCACGCCTGCCGACATGCTGGCCGTCCAGACCGACATCTACAGCGAGGTCGATCAGGAGATGGGCCATCGCTTCGCCTACGCCATCGACCACACGCCCGGCCCCGACGGCAATGGCGATCCGGAGCTGCGCCAGGCCGCCGACCTGATGCGCAGTTGGGACGGCCGCCTCACCACCGATTCCGCCGCCGCTTCCATCGTCACCCAGACCCGCGCCGCGCTTTGGCCTATGATTCTCCAGTCCAAACTGGGCAATCTCGTCAGCGACTATCACTGGAGCGAGTCGGAATTTGCCCTGGAAGAGATCGTGATGCATGCCAAGCCGGAGTGGCTTCCCACGGGTTATAAAAACTGGGATGCGCTGCTCACCGCGGCCGTGCGCACCGGCATGCGCAGCGGAAAAGCGCCCGCCGATGTGGACCACTGGACTTACGGAAGCTGGCACGTAGTCGATGTCGAGCATCCGCTCGCCGCGTTTCTGCCCCTCATCGGCCGCGTGGCCGGAACCGGGCCCCAGCCGCAAAGCGGCGACGGCACCACCGTGAAGCAGGTCGGCCGCACCCTGGGCCCGGCGCAGCGCTTCACCATGTACTGGAGCAACATCGACGGATCGACTGAGAACATCGTGATGGGCCAGAGCGGCAACCCCCTCAGCCCGTACTTCCGCGACCAGTGGAACGACTGGTACAACGGAACCACCTTCGCGCTGCCCTTCACGCCGGCAGCGGTCGCGGCCCAAACCCGCCACACGTTGCGTTTGCTGCCATGAAAGAACAGAGACCAAGGGACCAAGGGAACGAGGGACCGAGCGCCGTGAGCCCGCCGCGCCTGCGCTACTGCGCCGGCCCCTTGATCATCCTGCTCGCCGCATTCGTCGCCATTGTCCCCCAGCTTCTGCGCGGCAACTCCTGCGGCCACGACTTCGACGTCCACCTCGTCTCATGGCTCGACTGCGTCAACGCCTGGCATCACGGCATTTTGTATCCGCACTGGGCGTCCAGCCCCAACTACGGCGCCGGTGAGCCGCGCTTCGTCTTTTATCCGCCGCTCACCTGGATGCTCGGCGCGGTGCTCGGCCTCATTTTTCCCTGGCATCTCGTGCCCATCGCGCTCACCTTTATCACCCTGGCCGCGACCGGCCTGGCCACGCGCGCCCTGGCTCTTGAAGCTCTCGACGATCTCCCCGCTACCCTCGCCGGATGCGCCTCCCTTTTCTCCTTATTCACGCTCTTCACCGCCTACGAGCGCTCCGCTTTCCCTGAGTTTGCCGGCGGATTCTGGCTTCCGCTCATCATTCTGTTTGTCCTGCGCGATGGGGTGCCCCCGGTCCCTCGCATTTGGGGACCGGGGAGGGAAGCGGAACCGGCCACCGAGCCAGCATGCTCCCTTTTCCGCTCAGTTATCAGCGGTTCCACCGCGCTTCTCGCCCTCGCACTCGCCGGCGCGTGGCTCTCGAACCTTCCTTTGGGCGTAATGGCCGGTTATCTCATGGCCGGTGTCGCGCTTCTCTGGGCTTTGCTCAACAAATCCTGGGCGCCGCTGCTTCGCGCTGCGCTCGCGGGACTGCTGGGTCTCGGCCTCGCGGCCATCTACTGGCTCCCGGCGGCATTCGAGCGCTATTGGGTCGATATCAAGCAAGCCACTGAAGATCCCGGCTACAACTTTGAGAACAACTGGCTCTTCGCACGCAATGCCAACCCGTTGCTAGCGCTGCACGACGACATTCTGCATCAGGTTTCGTGGATCGCCGTCTCCATGATCGCCGTGGCCGTCGCCGCCATCGTGATCAGTTGGCGTCGCGGGACGTTACCCGCTCCCAAAACCGACGTCTCCCGCTTCTGGTGGATTCCGCTCGCCGCCATTCCCATCGTGGTCTTCTTCTTTCTCTTTCCCGTCTCGCGGCCGCTCTGGCTTCTGCTGCCGGAGATGCGTTTTCTGCAGTATCCCTGGCGCTGGCTTGAGGCGGTGGAAGCGCCCATGGCCATTTTCTTCGTCACCGCAATCTGGCCCATCCGCTGGCGAGCCCGCGTCACCGTGCTGCTGCTCTGCTCCGCAGTTTTCCTGGCCTCTACGGTCTACGCGGGGAAGGTCTACTTCCAGGTCTGCTACCCCGAAGACACCGTCGCTTCGGTGCTCTTCGATTTCCGCGCCGGCGCGGGCGCTGTCGGCATGTACGAGTACGAACCGCCCGGCGGCGACGACTCCAGCATCGCCATCGGCCTTCCCGATGCCTGCCTTGTCAGCGATCCCGCCCTCGTTCTCGGCAAGCCAGATCCCGACGACCCCGACGCCAATCCCATATGGAGCCCCGATCAGGGCAGTTGCCAGGCCATTTTCCATTTCCGCGGCGGCCTTCAGACCAACCCCGAACACCGCGAGATTCGCGCCACCACCGCTCATGCCGGCTATTTGATCCTGCGCCTCGTCAGCTACCCAGCATGGCTCATTCGCGTCAACGGGCAGCTCCAGACGGCCTTGCCCAAACGCGGCGACGGCCTCATCGTCGTGCCCGTCCCGCAAGGCCCCATCGATCTGACCGTGGACTGGACTCGCTCGCCCGACGTCCTGGCCGGCCGCTGGGTGAGCGTCTTCAGCCTGCTCCTGCTCGCCGCCCTTTGGTGGGTTGAGCGACGCCGCAACCCAGTTCGTCTAACATAAAAAGAGCATGCCTGCAGACGTAAAATCGCTGATCCAGGAGGGCGCCGACCTCACCGACCACGCGTTGGAGTCGCTGATTCCAACCGTAGACACGGTTCCGGCCTCCATCCACGGCGCCATGCGCCACTCGGTCTTTGCCGGCGGCAAGCGCCTGCGCCCGGTGTTGGCCATGCAGGCCGGCGTCACCATTGCCGGCGTCCCGCCCAAAGGCATCGCCCGCCTGGGCGCGGCCCTGGAAATGCTCCATACCTATTCGCTCATCCACGACGACCTGCCCGCCCTCGACAACGACGACCTGCGCCGCGGCAAGCCAACCTGCCACAAGGCCTTTGGCGAAGCCATTGCCATTCTGGCCGGCGATGCCCTGCAAACCCGCGCCTTCGAGGTGCTGGCCGGGCTCGACTGCCCGCCTGCCGCCACCGTGCAGATCATCGGCCTCATCGCCAACGCCGTGGGAACGGTGGAAGGCATGATCGGCGGCCAGGTGCTCGACATCGAAAGTGAACACCTCAAGCCCACGCCGGAGCTCGTCGAAGCCATCCATCGCGCCAAGACCGGCGCGCTCATCCGTGTCAGCGTAGTCTCGGGCGGCGTCTACGCCGGGGCCACCGCCGACGACGTTGCGCGTCTCGATCGCTTCGGCCGCAAGGCCGGTCTCGCCTTTCAGATCGCCGACGATGTTTTGGATGTGACTGCCGACTCGGCGACATTGGGCAAGACTGCGGGCAAGGATCAGGCCACCGAAAAGGCCACCTGGCCGGCCGTCTACGGCATCGATCAGAGCCTGCGCGACGCCGCGCAACTCATTGACGAGGCCTTCGCCGCGCTCGAGCCCTACGGCAGCCGCGCCGACGGCCTCAAAGCCGTCGCCCGCTACCTCGTCGACCGCAAAAACTGATGGATTTTTTCTTGAATGTGCGCGCCCGGTGCTGTTTTGCAAGGGCACGAGTTTACTCGTGCCGTAAGATGCGCAAAATGAATATGGGGCTTTAGCCCCTGCGCGATTCTCCCCAGGTCAAAACGCCTTTTTCCGAAGCCTCTCCACAGTTTGCGGAAAAACTCGCTTGGCAAGGAGTTTTGTATCAGGGCGCGAGTTTACTCGCGCCGTAAGTTGCGCAAAATGATTGTGGGGCTTCAGCCCCTGCGGGCGTCCACACTCGCACTCACACTGGGAATCTCTACCCTGACACGAAGTCCGCGCGCTACTTCCCCAGCACCCGGCGCAGCTTCTCGCCCTGCACCGAAAGGTCTTCCACGGCGCATTGCGCACGGCTCAGCATCCCCTGCATCTCATCAAGGTAGGCGGGGAGCGCATTCCACCACTTGCTTACTACTTCCTGCTGGTCCAGCATGGCCAGGGCAGCGCCGGAGACGGCCGTCACCAGGCCCGCGCGCCGCTTGCCGGCAACCAGCAGGGCGCCGCTCGCCGCCAGCGTTCCCGCTGCGACCATTCCGACCCAATGCCTGGAATTGGCCCCGTTGGCGCATGATCCGCCCGCGTTGCTCGCTGACTTTGAAAGCGGCACAACTGCCATGACCTCTCCTTGCCTTCTTCTTTGCGGCCCGTGATCCTGAAACTCTATTTCCTAGAATATCGCTCGAAAACCCCGCGTGCGGCTATTTTCCTCTATCAAAACGTCTTCCTGCGCCTTAGCCGCTCATCCAAATCGATCAAACCGGGCCCGCCAGGCCGGCCCATTAATCCAGATCGATCTCGCGAAAAGGCTTGCCCTCGTCCGGAGCGTCCTTGGCCTTGCGCATTGCCTCGGCAAATTTCTTCTCCAGCAGGTCGGCCTTATTCTTCTCCGCGTCCACGCTCTGCCGGAAGATCGACTCCGTCCGTTCCCCGTGCTCGCGCATGGCCTTGGCCGCCGTCTCCAGGTCCTCGAACATGCGTTTACGCGGCGCCGGCGTGTGGCTCACCACCAAACCGGTCGCCGCGTCAATCTTCAGCATCGCCCCGCAATCCGGGCACGCAACTTCGAACGTCTTGTCTCTATTCTTGGCCATTTCAACTGGTATTTTATGCGTTCCCATCCGCTTTTGGCAGGGGGTTTCCGCCGTGTGCGGCACGCTCGGGGCGAAACCACACGATTTTCGTCTCACCCTCGCGCCGCGCCCGCATCATTCAATCGTTACGTGCAGGGTATATTGCTGCTCGTTCGGATCGGTATTCTCCCACGAGCGCACATAGTGCAGCATCAACACGCCCACCCCCTTGCCCGTGGGCGCAAAGTCGAAGATCTGCACGATCGGCGCCCCCAGGACGCCCGGCGCAGGCTTCGTCGACGACTGGCCAGTCAGCTTCAGCAACGCGGTCGATTGTTTCTGCAAGTACCACTCATATCCGGTTGTGGGATTGGAACTGAGCCGAACCTCCAGCACGTCTCCCATCTTGATCGTTATTGTTCCGCCCTTGTCGGTATCGGTCACGACCTTGGTGGCCGCTCGAGCCCCGGCCGGGCAAATAGCCAGTAGGAATAGAGCAGCGAGAAGAAGCCAGGAATGAGCAGCAGACTTGCGGTGCATTCGTGCAACTAGCATGATGAAACGCCTTTCTCGCAGCCGCGCCGAACCAGACGGTCGCGCCGCGCACACCGAAGATAATCCCATTGCAGTCCGTTTTGCAACCGTTGCCGTTACGTCTCTGGCTGCTTGAAGAGGAACCTTCCCGTGCCCCATCCTTTCTGTCATTCTGAGCGAGCGGAGCGAGTCGAAGAACCTGCTTCTTGAAATTTGGGCGAAAGGGTGGGAACCCGCGGACCTCAATCTCGCACGAAATAAACTGATCCCTGATCCCTGTTCCCTGTCTCTACGTCACCGGCCCCGGATTGAACAGCGCAAACTCATTGTGCAATCCCCACCGGTCGGCCCACGCTTTCTTCCTCCCGCTGGCCACGTCCAGAATCAAGGAAAAAATCTCCCAGCCGATCTCTTCCACCGTTGCCTCAGCCGTCGCAATCCGCCCCGCATCAATGTCGATCAAGTCGGGCCAGCGCCGTGCCAACCCGCTGTTCGACGCCACTTTGATCACCGGCGCCATGGCCAGGCCGTACGGCGTGCCGCGCCCGGTGGTAAAGATGTGCATGTTCATCGACGCGGCCAGTTGCAGTGTGCCGCAGATAAAATCGCTGGCCGGTGTCGCCGCAAAAATCAGCCCCTTCTGCGTCACCCGCTCGCCCGGCCCGGCCACGCCCACGAGCGCCGTCGAGCCCGCCTTGGCAATCGACCCCATCGCCTTCTCCACCACGTTGGCCAGGCCGCCCTGCTTGTTGCCCGGCGTGGGATTCGCCGCCCGATCCGCCCCGCCCTGCCGCAGGTACTCGTCGTACCACGCCATCTCGCGCACAAACGCCCGCGCAATCTCCGGCGTAGCGGCCCGCGCCGTCAGCAGATGCGCCGCATCGCGCACCTCTGTGACTTCGGAAAACATCACCGTCGCCCCGGCGCGCACCAGCAGGTCCGCCGCAAACCCCACCGCGGGATTCGCCGTCACGCCCGAAAATGCGTCCGATCCGCCGCACTGCAAGCCCACCACCAGGTCCGCAGCCGGACAAGTCACGCGCCGCCGCTCATTAAGCCGGGCCAGTTTCTTCTCGGCCAACGCCATGATCGTGGCCACCATTTCGCCGAAGCCCTTCGTCGCATCCTGCAGCACCGCAACGGAGGGTTCACTTTCCAGCACCGGCAACTCGTTCGCACCCATCAGCCGCACCGGCTGCAATTTTTCGCAGCCCAGGCTCACCACCATCACTTCTCCGCCGAAGTTCGGATGCAGCGCCAGGTTGCGCAGCGTGCGAATGGGAATCGCCGCGCCCGGCGCATCGATAGCCACGCCGCAGCCGTAGGGATGTGTGATAGCGACCACGTCGTCCACCTGCGGAAAGCGCGGCAGAATCTCCGCTTTGATGCGCCGCACCGCGTGCTCCACCGTCGGCGCCACGCATTGCACCGTGGTGCTGATGCCCAGAATGTTCTTCGTTCCCACCGAGCCGTCGGGATTGCGATATCCCTCGAACGTGTACCCCTCGAGCGGTGCGAGGGTTTCGGGCGTCGCCGTGGCCAGTGGACAATCGGCGAGCGGCGGCGCTGCCGGCGCAGTCATCAGCCCCTCGTGCACCCAGCTGCCGCGCGCAATTGCCCGGTTCGCGTAGCCGATGGTCACGCCGTAGCGCACAATCGCGTCGTCCTTCGCGAGATCGGCCAGCGCCACCTTGTGCGCCTCCGGAACCGCCTCGCGCAGCTCAAGACCCGAGGCAAATCGCGCGCCGGCGGGCAATCCGCCCTCGTTCACGACAACCGCAACGTTGTCGTTGGCGTGTACGCGGATAAATCGAGGTCCGGCGGAAGTCATCAATCTATTGTCGCTCCGAAGTGCGCGATTCCCTACTCGCAACTCCCGGTTCTTTGTCGTGCTGTCTTGCGCGACCGCAACGCTCCAGCAATCCTGCGCCCAATTTCCACCCGCACTACTCCACTTTACAGATGCATCCCCGTTCGCATACAAGGTTGAGGACGACTCGGAAGGAAAACCTCCATGAATCGCAGACAGTTCCTCGTATCGAGCAGTGCGGCCGGAGTCCTGGCCTCAACCGGAATCGCGGCCGCACCTGCCAGCGCTGCGCTCCCGCCGGCGCCCGAGCGCATGAAACTCGGCGACCAGACCGCGCCCACCAACGACACGCACCTCAAATACCTGGCGCGTTACGGCGTGCGCAACATCTGCGGCTATCCGCAGATCGAGGGCGACCGCCTCTACGCCACGGTGGATGAGCTCAAGCGCATGACAGATCTGGCCGCGCGGTACGGCATCAGCGTCGATTGCACCGCGCCGCCCTTTCTCGAATCCAGTTACATCGATCGCGAAAAGCATCCCGCCATCATGCTCGCGCAGAGCCCCGAGCGCGACCGCGACATCGAGCAACTGCAAATCTTCATCCGCAACTGTGCGCAGGCCGGCATTCCGTCCATCAAGTACAACATGAGCATTCTCGGCGTGCTCCGCACCGGCCGCGTGCCCGGCCGCGGTGACGCGCTCTACCACCAGTGGAAGCTCGCCGAAGCGCATCCCGAAACCCCGCTCACCAAAGCCGGCGTGGTCGGCGCCGACGCCTTCTGGGAGCGCATCACCTACTTTCTCGATCGCGTCATCCCTGTGGCCAACGAGTACAAAATCCGCATGGCCTGCCATCCGCAGGATCCCGGCGTGCCGCCCGAGGGCTACCAGGGCGTCGATCGCGTGCTCGGCACTGTCGATGGCTTGAAGAAGTTCATCACTATCCAGGAGAGCCCTTATCACGGCCTGAATTTCTGCCAGGGAACCATCTCCGAGGACCTCGAAAACCCCGGCACAGAAATCTTCGATGTCATCCGCTACTTCGGCACGCGCAAAAAGATCTTCAACGTACACTTCCGCAACATTCGCGGCCATCGCAACGACTTCATTGAGGTCTTTCCCGACGAGGGCGAGGTGGATTTTGTCACAGCCATCCGCGTTTACAAAGAGGTTGGTTATCACTACATGCTTATGCCCGATCACGTGCCGCTGGCCGCCGATAACGCCGATCCCGATAGTCTGCAATCCTTCGCGTATTGCTACGGCTACATTCGCGGGCTCATTCAATCGCTCTACGAGACAGCCTGAGCCGCGGCCCGCATGGTACCGTGAAACCGAAGCTTCTGACTGGAAGGATCCAGCTTGATCGCAGAGCGGCAAACCCGCGTTCGCTACCTCATCATCACCATTATTTTCGTCGTCAGTTGCTTCAGCTTTGCTGACCGCTCGGTGCTTTCGCAGGCCGTCTCGGTCATGCCCAAGGAGCTGGACCTGACGGCGCAGCGCATGAGCTATCTGCTCTTCGCCTTCGGATGGGCCTACGCGCTGGGGCAGTTGCCCGCGGGCGGATTGCTCGACCGCTTCGGATCCAAGCGCGTCTACGGTATCGCCATCATCGGCTGGTCGGTCTGCGCCTTCCTCACCGCCTTCGCCGGTTATTTCGCCGCCAGCGCCGCATTCACGGCGATCTTCATTCTCCGCGTGCTCTCCGGCCTGTTCCAGTCGCCCGTCTTTCCCGGCAACGGCCGCATTGTCGCCTCCTGGTTTCCCACTTCGGAGCGCGGCCGCGCCTCCGCCATCTTCAACTCGTCGCAGTATTTTGCGCTGCCCATCTTTGCGCCCATCTTCGGCTGGCTCATTCACGTGTCCGGATGGCGTGCCTGCTTCTGGTTCCTGGGCGCGCTGGGTCTCGTGCTCGCCGCGGTCTGGTTCGCGAACATCTACGGCGTCAAAGAACATCCCAGCATTTCGCAGTCGGAGATTGATGCCATCGAGCGTGGCGGCGGCCTTGTCAATACCGACTCCGCCGCAGGCGTGAAGAAGAACACCCTCACCTGGGCCACGGTGAAGAAGCTCCTCAGCTATCGCATGCTGGTCGGCGTTTACATCGGCCAGTACTGCATCACCACGCTCACCTGGTTTTTTCTCACCTGGTTCCCGCTTTATCTCTCGCAGGCGCGTCACATGTCGGTGCTCAAGGTGGGCTTCGCTGCGGCCGTGCCCGGCCTGTGCGGAGGCGTCGGCGGCATCCTCGGCGGCATCTTCTCCGATCGCTTGCTGCGCCGCGGCCATTCGCTCAGCTTCGCGCGCAAACTGCCGATCATGGCCGGCATGGCATTGTCCATGACGATTATTGCCTGCAACTACGCGTCCTCGCAGAGCCTCATGCTTCTCTTCATGTCGATCTCGTTTTTCGGCAAGGGCATTGGCGCGCTGGGCTGGACCGTCGTCTCCGACACTTCGCCCAAAGGCATGGTGGGCATGAACGGCGCGCTCTTCAACCTCTTCGGCAACATGGCCGGAATCACCACGCCGCTCATCATCGGCTATATTGTCGAGAAGACTCACTCCTACAACGGCGCGCTCATCTTTGTCGGCTTCATCGCCTTCTGCGCCATCGTCAGCTACGGTCCCATCGTCGGCGAAATCAAACGCCTGGACTTTGGGACCTCCTCGGCCTCATAAAACTCTGGGTGCCCCACGTCCCTCGCATTTGGGGACGTGGGAAATCGCAGACCTCAACTCAGTACCTCCCGTGCCCCATCCTTTTCGGTCGCCGCAGCGACTGAAAAGGGTGGGACACTGCGCTTACAATCGCCAAAGGAGACTCAACCCATGCCCGAATGGCCCGGAAACATCCCGCGCAACGCATTCAAGCAGGCACTTTCTCGCTTCGATCGGCAAGTCGGCCTCTGGTCGAGCATGGCCAGCCCTATGTCGGCCGAAATCCTGGCCGGCGCGGGCTTCGATTGGATCGTCATCGACGGCGAGCACGCGCCCAACGACATCACCACGCTCTTGCCGCAGTTGCAGGCCATGCGCGGCGGCACCGCTGAGCCCGTCTTCCGCGTGCCCTGGAACGAGCCTGTCATTATCAAGCGGGCGCTCGACGTCGGCGCACGCTCCCTGCTCATTCCTTTTGTGCAGAATGCCGATGAGGCGCGCAAAGCCGTGGCCGCCACGCGCTATCCGCCGCTCGGCATTCGCGGCGTTGCCGTGGCGCCCCGCGCCAACGACTACGGCCGCATTCAGGGCTATCACCGCAACGCGCACCTCGACACCTGTGTCCTCGTGCAGCTCGAAACCAAAATCGCGCTCAAGGAGATCGAGGCCGTGGCCGCCGTCGAAGGCGTCGACGGCATCTTCATAGGCCCCAGCGACCTAGCCGCGGCCTTCGGCCATCTCGGCAACCCCAAAAATCCAGATGTCCAGGCCGCCATCGCCGACGCCGCTGCGCGCATCCGCGCCAAAGGCAAATCCGCGGGCACGCTCACCGGCAATGCCGACGACGCCGAGGCGCTCTTTGAGGCGGGCTACAACTTCATTGCTGTGGGCAGCGATGTGGGCGTTCTGGCGCGCAACGCCGAAGCCCTGGCCGCGCGCTTCCGCAAGCGTTAGGTTGGTGAGTCAGAAGTCCGCACCAAAATGACATTGTCATCCTGAGCGAGCTCTGACGCATGAAATGCGTCAAAGCGAGTCGAAGGATCTGCGGTTGTCTTTCCACGAGCTTCAGATTCACCGCATTAAAGCGGGGACCGCGAACTCATCGGCTCGCTTTCTTGGTCCCTTGTTCCCTCGGCCCCTCGTTCCCTGTTTTTTACGCCGCCGGCGTGGCCGCGGTCTTGAAGTTGACCACGTGATAAATCGCCGGCTCGGTCCCCACGTTCTTGAATCCATGCAACTGGTTCGACCCGTTGAAGATGATCGACCCCGGGCCCACGCGAACCCAGGCTCCATTCGAGAGCGTCTCCACCGTGCCCTGACGAATGATGATCAGCTCCTCATTGGGATGCTTGTGCGGCGGGTGCGGCGACATGCCGGGTTTCAGTGTCGAGATATGAATCTCGAGATTCTCAAGCGTCGCTGTTGGCGTCGAGCACACGGTCCGCGTCGACCCATGTTCGTTCGGCACGTCAATAAGCGAGTTCCAGTCGAAGACGTGCGAGCCCATCACGGTTGTGGGCTGGGCCTGCGCCAATGCGTCGCCAACAACGGCCGTCGCGGCGAGAGCGGCAAAGAGTTCTCTGCGGTTCATGATTTTTCCTTATCCTCAATGTTTTGTTGTTAAATTTCGCTTCAAAAATGCTGTGTCATCCTGAGCGACGTTCGGCCCGCTTGCGGGCCAAACGGAGTCGAAGGATCTGCGGTTGTTCTTAGCGACGCTTGATCTCCTCGCCGCGGGGCTGGATGCAATCGGTCCGTCTCCGCGCTCGCAGTCCCTTATACGCAAATGCGACGCCTCACGCAAGCCGGCGGCTGCGCGCAAAGAGTGAGGGCCCGCGTTGCGCGGGCCCTCGCTTGTCGTGGAAATGCTCGTCGCAGCTACTTCTGCGCCGTCTGTACCGCCTTCTGCCCGCTTGCGGCCGGCGGGTTCACATGCGCGTTCAGGAAGTTGGTCAGGTCTTCGACGTCCTGTTTGGTGCCCACCATGGGCGGCATGAAGTGGTGGTACGGCGAATCGGCCTTGTACTCGTGCAGCATGGTGATGAAGCTCTCGATGTTGGCCCGGTCGCGGCCGGCCAGCAGCTTCACCAGCGGCCGATACCCCTCAAGCGTGTGGCACGATCCGCATTCGCCGCGAAAGATGGCCTCGCCGCGCGAGTAACTGGAGTTCGTGTCGTAGACCCAATTCGAGTGGATCAAATAACCCGTTTGATCGATCTTGAGCGCGTAGGGCACTCTCACCCCGTTCGAGTACATCCAGTGGCCGATCACATACGGCTTGCGCAGCATCTCGCGCGAATATTCGCCGGCGGCCGTCGCCATCAGCGCCAGCAGCAGGATAGCCACTGCGTGCGCGGGATTGAAGTCCACGGGATTGCGGTACGCCAGATAGTACGCCACGCCGATGATCGTCGCCGACGTCATCACAATCAGCAACGCCATGCGTGTTACGGTCGAGAACGTGCCCGTGCCCATCGTGTCGATGCCCAGCGTGAGCAGCGCACGTTGCGACTCGGGAACCATGAGCAGGTACCACCCAAACAGGAACGGCATGGCGACGAATGAAGGCACCAGCCACTTCACGCTCCACTTCACCAGCGAGGACTTGAGCCGGGGCTGCGCGCCGCCGTCGATGCGGCTGGCGCTGATGAGCGCCCAGATGCCGGCCAGCGAGGCGCACACGCACGAGCGCAGCAACAGGCTCGGCCAGTAAGTGGGATTGAAGAACGCGTTCCAGAATTTGCTCGCCTCGTGCCCCGTGCCGGCCACGGCAAGCCACGTGTCGCCCGGCGTCAGCATGAAGGTAAGAATGCCGTTGATAATGATGAGCGTGAATACCGACGCGCCCGCGTAAACCCAGCCCACCACCAGGTGCAACTTGGCGTCGATCTTGTTCCAGGTGTAGTAATACACGGCGGCCGTGCTGAGCTCGACCATGAAGAACACCCACTCAATGGCCCAGCCGAAAACGAAATTGTGAATCAACGTGCTGGTGGCCTCAGGGTGCGTCAAGCCGATGGCGAACCATATGCCCACGCCGGAGATGGTGCCGAATACGCCGGTCAGCACAAGGAAAAACTTCGAATAGCCCACCAGTTCACTAAGCCATTCCTCGCGAGCAACAGGGTCTTTCATGCGCAGGGCCTTGCGCTCGGCCAGCGGCAGGTAGAGTCCGCCGCCCACGGCAAACTGCGAAATCATGACGTGGAAGATGGCGATGATGCCGATCACCCAGCCCGAGCCGAGATAAGGAATGTCCCAGAATGGATAGTTCATTTTCAGCTCCTAGCTTCTAGCCTCTAGCTTCTAGCTTTTTCGTGCTTCGCCCGATCGGTTTGTATCAGCAGGACGAAGCTAGCAGCTAGAAGCTAGTAGCTAGAGGCTGCTCTACCGAATCGTCCAGTACCCAATCACCGTCGTCGCCAACAGCGCAAACACCGCCAGCAACCCAAAGTAGTGCGCCACGCGCGCCCGCCGCCCCGATTCCTTGTTCTTGTCGTAGAACGGAATCAGGATCCAGAGCACAATGCCCAGCGTGAACAGCAGCAGGCCCGCAATCTCGCCCGCCTCGCCGGGCAGCACCGCGCCCAGCAACTTCAGCATTTCGAAGGGGCTCATGAAGTACCACTCGGGATGAATGCCCATGGGCGCCGGCGCCAGCGCATCGTATTGCTTACCCAGAGCCCACGGAAATACCGAAGCCAGAAGCGCCAGGATATTGAGCGAAATGATCCACATCGCGATGTCCTTGCGCAGGAAATTCGGCATGAACGGAATCGACTTGCGCTCCGCGGCGGGCTTGGCCTCTTCGCATTCAGGCACGGCGTTGCCGTAGCGCTGCACCAGCCAAAGATGAAACGCAAGCAGGGGAATGAACAGCGCAGGCAGCACCACCACGTGCAGCGCAAAGAACCGCTGCACGGTAAATTCCGTTACGTCCGGCCCGCCGCGCAGCATGTTGGCGATGGCCGGACCGATCCAGGGAATCGCGACCGGGATCTGCAAACCAACCTTGGTGGCGAAGTAGCTCAACTCATCCATGGGCAGCAGGTAGCCGGAGAAGCCGAAGCACGCCGCCAGCCCCAGCAGCACCATCCCCGAAAGCCAGCCCAATTCGCGTGGCTGGCGGTAGGCCTTCATAAAAAACACTGAGAACATGTGGACGAGGATGGCGAACAGCATCAGGTTGGCCGCCCACGCGTGCGCCGAGCGGATCAGCCAGCCGAAGTGCATCACAAACGTGATCTGCCGGACCGATTCGTAGGCCTCCACGCCCGGCCGGTAGTACACCAGCAGCAACACGCCCGTGAAGCACTGCAGCATGAACAGGAACAGTGTGATGCCGCCCCAGTAGTACCAGAAGGATTGCGCATGGACAGGGACGGTCTTCTTGCGCGCGAAAGCGGCCAGCTCCGAAAGGCCCAGCCGCTCATCCATCCAGTCGTAAACACTGCTCGCGATCATTTTTGTCGTCATGCTTCTCGTCCTTTATGCAAATGGCCCGTCGCCGTCTGCAGTCCACGGCCCACGGTCCACGGCCTCTTTCACCGGCAAAGCCATCCGCCGTCCACCACCAGCACGTGACCCTGCACGTAATTGCTCGCCTCCGAGGCCAGAAACACCGCCGTGCCCGCCAAATCCGAAGGCAAGCCCCAGCGTCCCATGGGAATCCTGGCCAGGATCGCGGCCGAACGCGCCGCATCGGCGCGCAACGCCGTGGTGTTGTCCGTCGCCATGTAGCCGGGAGCGATGGCATTCACGTTGATGCCTTTGTCGGCCCACTCATTGGCCAGCGCCTTGGTCAACTGCGCCACGCCGCCCTTGGCCGCGGCATATCCGGGCACCAGGATTCCGCCCTGAAACGACAGCAGCGAAGCCGTGTTGATGATTTTGCCGTGCCCCTGCTTGAGCATCAGGCGTCCTGCGTACTGGCTCAGGAACCACACCGCGTTCAAATTGGTGTCGATCACAGTGTTCCAGAACTCTTCCGAGTGCTCGGCAGCCGGCGCGCGCCTGATGGTTCCGGCGTTGTTCACCAGGATGTCGATCGAGCCGAACTCCTTCACGGTGTCGTCCACCAGCATCTTGCGAATCGCTTCATCGCACACGTCGCCCGACCGCGTAATGTAGCGGACGCCCGTCTTCTTCACTTCCTCGACGGTCGAATCCAGAACTTTGTCGTAGTTGTGCAGCGTTACGTTGGCGCCCGCCTGTGCAAAGGCGATTGCCATGCCGGCTCCCAGGCCCTGTCCGGAACCGGTGACCAGTGCGTTCTTGCCCTTGAGGCTGAAGAGATCGAGGATTCCCATGAATGTTGCTCCTTATGTCGCGAGAATTAGAACGCCGCGGAAATCACGCCGCCGCGTCCGCATCCATTATCCTCGCGATACCTCGACTCCCGTGTCATTGACGGCGACCTTGAAAAGCTTGAGTGGCTTGGGCGGCGGCCCGCTCACGTTGGCGCCGGTGTAAGCGTTGTACACGCCGCCGTGGCACGCGCAGTGAATGCGGTCCATCTGCGGCTCATACTGCACCGTGCAGCCCAGATGCGTGCAAACGGCGGTGAGCGCCACCCAGGTGTTGTCCGCGTGGTGAATCAGCATCGCCGGCGAAGGGCCGAACTTGAACATCAGCACCGATCCCGCCGGCAGCTTCTCGGCATCCTTCAGCGTCACCTCGGTCACGGCCGAGGCGCTCAGCGCCATCTCGCTGGGGCTTGCCAGGTAACGGTACACGGGATAGGCCAGCGCAGCAGCGTAGCCAATGCCCGCCACGCTCGCGGCGGCAAGAAAGGCACGGCGCGTCCTGGTGTCACCGTTCTCCGCATGCTCTGGAACGATATTCGATGAAATCGCACTCTCACTCATCGCAGTCTCTCTTATTGCAGTTTCTCGCGCGGTCAGGCCGCACCCTCCATGGTTTTTTGTGCGCGCGCCACAACCGACACGAGCCATCCAATCACACCCAGTCCGGCCACAAAGAGCACGAGGAATAATCCCACCACGCCCCAGTTCGTCGCGACAGCCCGGTCCCAAACGTCGTATCCCTTCGACAAAAGCGTTACGTCGCGCACGCCGTCGCGATACACCGTCAGCATGATCTCCACCAGCACCGCCGCGAGAACGGCGGTCCAGCTCATCCAGCCGGCTGTGATCTTGCCGAATCCAGCCAGCGCGCCCACCAGCACGGCCACCACCACCAGGGCGATCCAGCCGTACCCGGCAAATCCGGCAAACTTGTACGCCGGATAGATAGCGTGGCCGGCGAGTCCAGCCTTCACCACATCAGGCTGCACGCTGGCTGCCCACAGTCCCGCGGCCAGATACACAATCCCAAAACCGGCAGCCACCTTGCCGCCCAGCCCGGCGACGAACGTCTTTTCTTCCGCGGTAAACGTGCTGCGCCCCGCCAGATACACCAGCCACAATCCGCCGATGAACAACCCGCCTGCCATCATCAACAGCCAGCGCGGTGTCAGCGTGGGATCGCCGGTGGGTGGGTACGCACCGATGGCCGACGCGGCGTACATCCCGTGCCAGGCCTCGGGCCGCAGCATCAGCGTCATATTGGTGGAGAGCGTCCGCGCCACGCCGCCCGCCAGCAGCCACGCAATCAGGCCCACCCACCAGGCCGATTTGCCCTGGTCGAGCCGCGCCGAGAATTTGTAAAGCAGCCAGTAGACGAGGATCAGTGTGGGGATGAGGGCGATCCAGTAAACCCCGATCAGCACGCTGCTCGTGTAGAGCGCGCGCCCGTAAAGCACCTGCGCAAACAAGAGCGGCGGCACGCCCAGATTGATCACAAACGTCATCACGATGGTGAGCCGCCGCGCCAGGGCCCTGGCGGTCACGTGAGCATTTGCTGACGAGCGGAATAGGCTGAGCAGAATAGCCAGCAGCAGCCCGCCCAGCAGCATTTCCACAGCCACAAAATGCAGCGACAGCGTGACCACGTGCAGCAGCTTCATCAGCCACACGGGAGCCGGCAAAGGAATGGGGTCCACTGCAGGATAAGGATTCATGACGATCTAAAGGTTCCTTTCAGTTTGCAACTGCCGCGGAATCAACGCTGCAATCTGCCGCAAATCCACGCGCCAAAGCCTGCCTCGTTTCTGACTGCCCGGCGAAAACGGCAGGCTGAAACGGCGGCAGAGCAAGCGCAGCACATTCTGGACTGGTTTTCTCCAATTTGACCTGGAAAAAATTACGCTATCGCCCGCGGCAACCCGTGGTCTGTGACCAATAGCACATCCGGCTGTGATGAATTGAATTAGGCTCCCCGTTGGCAGCACTGACCCCAGGACCCCAATGCGCGGCCGCCCCTCTCACATCGAGCGGCGTTCGCGCGTTCCAGAGAATCATTCGGCAGGATGACGCGATGAAGAGACCGAATTCGTCCATGCAACTGACGCGCGCCGCCGATTATGGCGTGCGCGTGATGATTCAACTCACCGCCCTCAAAGGCAACGGGCGGGTTTCGCTTCCCGAACTGGCTCGCGCCACGGCTGCGCCGCAGAGCTTCCTCTCCAAAGTGCTGCAATCCCTCACGCGTGCCGCGCTCATCTCCTCGCGCCGCGGTCAGACGGGTGGCTTTCACATCACGCAGCGCGGCGCCGCGGCATCCATGCGCGAGGTCATCGAGGCCATCGACGGCACGATCTGTCTCAACGTGTGCCTCATCGCCGGCCGGTCCTGCTCCCGCAAGGCGCGTTGTCCCGCGCACCCGGTTTGGATTGAGGCGCAGCAGGCCATGATGGAGGTTCTCTCCGGCGCCACCATCGCTTCGCTGGCCGCTCCGGCCGCGCCCGCCGGCTCCCGCGCCACCCAGGCTCCGGCAAAACCCGCCGCGCGTTATTGATTCGGCAACAAAATACCGCATCCGTGCCCCATCCTTTTCCGCGTTTTTTGCGGAAAAGGGTCGGAGAGAAGGTCAAATTTTGCGAACCGGGTCCATTACGCTCTCGGCACGCGCCCCATTTGCCTTTCTCCGCCCGCGGTGTTTCAATTGAATCATTGAAACAGGGGTGCTCCGCTTCGATTGCGGGGCTGAGAAATACCCTCGAACCCGATCCGGATAATACCGGCGTGGGAAGCTTTCTTGAGCCGAGCAGCAATTTTTCCATCCATCGCAGCTCAAGCTCCTTTGTTTCAGGCAAAACGAAGCAAAGGAAGCCATGTCATCTGCTCTCATCGCCCGCGATCGTCAAACCCTCCTCCGCATCGTCCCCACCTCGCTGCTCGGTGTTTTCCTGTTATCCCTCTGCCTTGCCGCGCCCCTCGCCGCCCCATTAACCGCGCAAACCGCCCCGCAAAACTCCGCTCCGGCATCGTCGGCCACGCAGAATCCCGCACCCGCGCAGCAAAAACCGGCGCCCGTTACCACCACCGTCGTGGTGCACGGCGAGACGGAAGACAACTATCTTCCCGAATCCGTCACCGTGGGAACGCTCGATGGAGCCCCGCTCAGGCAGACGCCGCTTTCGGCCACCGTCGTCACCCGCGACCTGCTCAGCGACCAGGACGCGCGCCTGCTTTCTGACGTGGTGAAGAACGATGCCTCGGTCGGCGACGATTATGTGCCCGTTGGCTACTATGGCGACTACCAGATTCGCGGTTTTCCGCTCGATCTCGCCACCGGTTTTGAAGTCAACGGCATGACCATCGCGGGCGAGCAGGATGTGCCGCTCGAAAACAAGGAGCAGGTCGAGTTCCTTAAGGGCATTGCCGCGGTCGAAAGCGGTGTCGCCTCCGCGGGCGGGCTCATCGATTTCGTCACCAAGCGCCCCGCCAACATCAAGGCCGTCGATCTTGCTACCGATCATCGCGGCTCGGCCTTCGGCGCCGTCGACCTCGGTCACTTCTTTGGCAGCCGTAAGCAGGTGGGCGCGCGCGTGAATCTTGCCGGGGAGCGCATCGTCCCCTACATGAATGACACCAACGGCTGGCGCGCCGTGGGCGCGGGCGCGGCCGACTGGAAGATCGACCCGGCCACCACGCTCAAGGGCGATTTCGAGTACCAGCACAAAACCGAGCGTGACGGCAGCGGCTACCAACTGCTCGGCGGCGCCACGCTGCCCGACATCAACCGCATCTATCGCTCCACCATGCTCGGCGATCAGCCCTGGGGTCCGCCCGACACCTACGACACCTTCAACACCGGCGCGCGCCTCGAGCACACCTTCTCACCGGCGTGGGTCGCCTTTGCCGCCGCCGGCTTCAGCCACTCGCTCATTCAGGACAACGTGATCTACGCCTACGGCTGCTACTACGAAACCGCATGCTCGGCTCTTGGCGGTCCCGCGCCCTACTATTTCTTTGCTCCCGACGGCACCTACGACATCTACGACTATCGCGACCCCGGCGAACTGCGCATCGATGCTGAAGCCGAAGCCATGCTCACCGGCCACATCCACACCGGCGCCATCACGCAAGACATCACCGCGGGCGGCGAGGTCTTTCTCCGTAGCGTGCAGCAGCCTGGATTCTTTACCGTAGACAATCCGGTCTCAGTCGATGACGTAGACGGTGCAGTGTACCAGTACATAGGTTCGGAAAATATCTATCAACCGATGCTCCCCTACGATCCTGCCGTGAATAGCTCCGGCTCGCTGTTGCAGGCGGGACCTCGCCGCCTTTGGGAAGACAGCCATCAATCTTCTGCCGTGATTCAGGACCGCGTGCATCTTCCCGGCCGCGTTCAGCTGATCGCAGCGACACGTTACGACTCTCTGCATGACCACAACTACTCGCCGTACGCTTCGTGCACCAATTCAATCGACCTCAATCCCGCTACAGCACCCCCTCCCCAACTCAACCCATGCGCGCCAAAACTTAAAAACGAACCCGTCTGGCTGCCGCAGTTCGCCGTCACCTGGAGCCCGATCCAGAACCTCACCCTTTACTCGAATTACGGTGTGATGTTGTCCCTCGGTCCGCAGGGCCCCTTCTGGACCGACAACGGCAGCCAGTTCCTCTCGCCCTTCTTCACGCGCCAGGCCGAAGTGGGCGCAAAGTACGAGCCCGGTCAGCGCATTCTGCTCACCGCCGCGTACTTCCACATGCGCGCGCCGTTCTTCTATCCCAAAATGATCGCCGGCCCCGACAGCTTTTGCCCCACCGGCAATCCCGGCGATCTCTGCTTTGAGCAGGAGGGCCGCGAGACCCACAACGGCGTCGAATTCAACGCCGAAGGCAAAGCCGCCAGCTGGCTGCGGCTGAACGGCTCCGCCGCGGCCATGAACGCCACGTCGACCAATACCGGTACGCCCGCCTTCAATAACAAGCAGGTGATCAACGTCCCGCACCTGCAGACCAATCTTTTTGCCGATCTCACCGTGCCCCGCATGCGCGGCCTGCACCTGATGCCCGGCTGGAGCTTTACCACGCGCAAGCAAGCCCTGCGCGACGACACCGTAAGCGTGCCCAGCTACAATCTCTTCAATCTGGGCGCGCGCTACACGCCCGGCGGCGAGCAGGGCCGCGTCACCTTCCGCATTTACGCCGATAACATCGCCAACAAGCGCTACTGGTCCGACACCGGCGCGAGTTTAGGCGACACGTTTGTCTGGGAAGGCGCGCCCGCAACCGTGCGGCTTTCCGCCCACTACACGTTCTAAGCTGCTAATGTGGTGAGTCAGAAGTTCGCATCACGACGAATATTTCATTCCGGGCGTAGCGCCGGTCTCCAGACCGGGGCCCCCGGCGAGCGATTTTTGCTCGCTGGGGTGGGAGACCGGCTGTCGTGCGGGTCTCCAGACCCGCACAAATGGAGCGCAATGACGGCAGTGGCAACAGCCCACGGCATGGACGGCTCGCTGGTCCCTCCCGACTGGCCTCCGCTCACCTTGGACGAAGTGCGCGCGCTGCTCAGCCAATTTCCCGCGCTTGGGCGACCAGAGCGCATTCTTACCGTGAGCCCACGCCCATTTTCCGCGGCCGGCGTGGTCGCCACCAAAGAAACCAACGTCTTCATCAAGCGCCATCACCAATCGGTGCGCGATCGCGAAGGCCTGCTCGAGGAGCACAGATTCCTCGCGCATCTGCTGGCCCACGGCGCGCCCGTCCCACGCGTCTTTGCTTCCGCGTCAGGAGAAACCGCTATCGCGATCGGCGACTCAATCTACGAGGTGCACGAAACCCCCGCGGGCGTCGATCTCTACGAAGAAGCGATTTCCTGGACGCCGTTTCGCACCGTGGCTCATGCGCATTCCGCCGGCCAGGCGCTCGCGCGTCTCCATCTGGCCGCGCGTGATTTCGCCGCTCCGCCCCGCAAGCCCCGCCCGCTGGTCGCCAGCTTCACCGTCCTCGCCGCCCGGGATCCAATCGCGGCCATGGCGCGTTATCTTGGCCTGCGTCCATCGCTGGCTCGCCATGCGGCCGTTCGCGTCTGCGCCGCGCAGGCCCTCGACCTGCTCACGCCCTTTCACGCCGAGCTTGCGCCGCTCCTTCCCGCCCTCGGCTCCCTCTGGACCCACAACGACCTGCACGCCTCCAATCTTTTCTGGAGCGATGAAACGGCCAACGCGCGCGCCACCGCCATCATCGACTTCGGCCTCGCCGACCGCACCAACGCCGTGCACGACCTGGCCCACGCCATCGAGCGCAACATCGTCGAATGGCTGACACTGGTCCAAAACGCAAAACAGTCCCCGGCTGTCCACCTCGACCATCTCGGCGCCCTTCTCGATGGCTACGAATCCATCCGTCCCCTCACGCCGTCAGAAGCCGCCGCGCTCGCGCCCATGACGGCTCTCTGCCACGCCGAGTTCGCGCTCTCTGAAGCGGACTACTTCCTCGGCGTGCTGCACTCTGAAGAAAGAGCCGTCGCGGCTTACGATGGCTGGCTCGTCGGTCACGCGCAATGGTTCCTGAGCGACGCCGGCCGCCAATTGCTCGACGCTCTGCGCCGACGCGCCAAAGCCCGCAGCCCCCGCGGAGCCACTCTCCAATGACCCACGCGCACATTGACATCGCTGCCCGGCTCGCCGCGCATGGCCTCGAATTCGCAGCGGTCGTCGCAACCATCATCGGCATCTGGCTTACAACCAAACGCCTGCTCATTTGCTGGCCCATCATCCTGCTCGCCGACTTTCTCTACTTCGTGGTTTTCTACCAGTCGGGGTTCCTTTCAGATGCGCTGCTGCAAATCTTCTTCGTTGTGTTTACGATCTATGGCTGGTGGCACTGGTGGCGTGGCGTGCGCGCCGACGGCGAGGTGCGCGTGGAACCGCTCGGCATGCGGGCCTGCATCGTGGCTCTTGTTGTGGGCGCTTTCGGCAGTTTGCTTCTGGGTCCCGTGATGCTCTGGCTCGGCGCCACACTGCACAAAACCGTTGCATTGCCGCATCTCGATGCCACGCTCGCCAGCTACTCGCTCGTCGCCAGTTGGTGGGGAGCGCGCAAGCACATCGCCAACTGGTGGCTCTGGATCGTCGTGGATGTCATTTACATCGGCGAGTACATCTACAAGGATCTCTGGCCCACGGCGCTGCTCTACGTGGGTCTCGTCGGTCTCGCCATTCTCGGCCTGCGCGACTGGCGCCGCGCCGCCACAGCTTGAGCCACCCATGCCCCATCCTTTCCGCGTTTTTTGCGGAAAGGGTGGGAACGCAAGACCCCAGGCGTCTAAACCGCTTTCTGTACCACATTCTTCAGTGGCTCACCCTTCATATATCGCCGCAACTCATCGGCCGCCGTACGCAGCGCACGCGGCGCAAACTGCGGCGTCGATCCGGCGATGTGCGGCGTGATGAGTAAATTGGGACAGCTCCACAGTGGATGCCCCACCGGCAGCGGCTCGGGATCAGTCACGTCAATCGCGGCGCGAATCCGCCCTGAGTTCAGCGCCTCCACCAGCGCATCGGTATCCACAATCGGCCCCCGCGCGGCATTCACCAGCAGCGTCCCCTGCCGCATCAAGGCAAGCTGCCGCCTGCCCATCAGCCCCCTGGTTTCCGCGGTCGAGGGAAGAATCAGCACCACCACCTCGGCCTCCGGCAGCAGCTGTTCCAACTCGCTCACGGCGTGCACTTCGGGCGTGGTGCGTGCGCTGCGCGCCACACGCAGCATCGTCACGTCAAACGGCGCGAGCTTCCGCTCGATCTCTTTGCCGATCGCCCCGTATCCCACCAGCAGCACCGTCTTTCCCGTCAACTCCTCCTGCATCACCTCGGGGTGGAACGGCCGCGTGTCGCCGGTGATTTGGGCGTAGTGCGTGCTGGCCTCGAAGCGGCGTTTCCAGACCCCCGACTTCTGGATATCGATATACAGGGGAAAATACTTCAGCATCGCCAGAATGGCTGCCAGCGTCCACTCCGCCGTGGAAACATTGTGCGCTCCATGCGCATTGCAGATCGTCACATGCGGGCCCACCGTTCCCGGAATCCACTCCGTCCCCGCCATCATCGACAGCACCAGCTTTACGCCGTGCAAGTGCGGCCAGGCGCGCATGGCCCGCGTTGCATAAGGATCTGGAATCCACACATCGATCTCGACGTCGTGGTCCATTTTGTCCGACACGGGAATCAGCTCGACTCCCTCGGGGAAATCGCGCAGCAAATCCGCTGAAATGGAGGCTGGGTATCCAACGCGTAGCATGGGAACTTTGAGCCCAACCGGCCACGGGCTCCCTCTTTTTATGCTACTCGACGCGAGCGAGAATCCGTGCCCCATCCTTTTTTGCGCTTTTTGCGGAAAAGGGTGGGAATGCCAGCTGACTTGCCGACTCGCTGACCCGCTGCTCTCGTTACACCGCCAGCGACTCCGTGTACACTGCCATGCCCACCACGGCGTCTGCGCCCAACGCATCCAGCGCATTCACCTCCTGCTGGCTGCGAATGCCTCCGGCCACGATCAGTTGTTTCTTCGTCAGCTTGCGCAGTCGCGCCGCCACGTCGATGGGAAATCCCCGCATGGTTCCTTCGGTGTCCACGTGCGTGTAAAGAAATGCGGCCGCATAGGGCTCGAGCTGAGGAATCGCCTCGTCCGCCGAAAGCTCCACCTGCGCCTTCCAGCCCTTCACAGCGATGCGCCCGTTCTTCGTGTCGATGCTGGCCACCACCCGCTCCGCTCCCACGCTCTCCGCCAGCTTCGCCGCAAACTCCGTGTTCACCGCGCCGCAGCCCGAGAAAAGCGCCGACCCGACGATCACGCGTTTCGCGCCCGCCTCCAGCACCTGCCTCGCCCGCTCGACGGTGTGAATGCCGCCGCCCGCCTGCACCGGCAGCCGCTTCGCAATCTGCTCCACCAGCGCGGAGTTCTCCCCCTGCCGCATCGCTGCATCCAGATCGATGAGCTGTACAAGGGGGAAGCGCGAGAAGCGCTCGATCCAGTATTCAAAATCGTCGAACGCCAGGCGCAGTTTCTCACCTTGCACCAGTTGCACAATGCGCCCGCCCAGCAAATCAATCGATGGAATCAGCATGGCAGCCTCACCGGTACGCCCATCTGCGCCAGCTCCTCTTTGAGCGACCGCGATGTGGAGACGCCGAAGTGAAAAATGCTCGCCGCCAGAGCCGCGTGTGCTTTGCCCCGCGAGAAGACGTCGGCAAAATGCGCCACCGTTCCCGCGCCGCCCGAAGCAATCACGGGAATGCCCACCGCTTCGCTCACCGCCGCGGTCAGTTCGCAGTCAAATCCCGCCCGCGTCCCGTCTGCATCCATTGAGGTCAGCAGAATCTCGCCCGCGCCGCGCTCTTCGGCCTCGCGCGCCCACTCCACCACACGCCGGCCCGCCGGCTTGCGCCCGCCGTACACAAACACCTGCGCCTCGCGCACCGGGTCCGCAGCCGCGGGATCGCGCCGCGCGTCAATCGCCACCACCACCGCCTGCGCGCCAAAGCTGCTCCCGATCGCGCTGATCAAATCCGGGTCGGCCAGCGCCGCGGAGTTGATGCTCACCTTGTCTGCGCCCGCTTCAAACACCTGTTCCGCGTCGCGCGCCGACTTGATGCCTCCGCCCACACAAAACGGCACAAACAACTCGCGCGCCGTGCGCCGCACCGTATCCAGCAGCGTCTGCCGACCCTCGTGCGTCGCGGTGATGTCGAGCAGCACAATTTCGTCCGCGCCCTCACGCGCGTGCCGCGCCGCCTGCGTCGCCGGGTCCCCCGCGTCGATCAGGTCCACAAACTGCACGCCCTTCACCACGCGTCCCGCGTGCACGTCGAGACAGGCAATGATGCGCTTCGTCAGCATATAAAGGCCTTCACGCCATGGCGCACGACAAGGTCATTTAGTTCGGCGCGCTGTTCGGGGGAAAACGCCCGCGTCGGAAAAAATATAAAGCGTCTCTTGGCCACATAGATCAATGTGACCTTCTCGTTTTGCGCAAAATGATCTATTGCATTCCAATAGAACCGACCCTCGCTACGGTCAGGAATAGCCGAAACGATCAAATCATCATCGATCGAAAATGACACAGGCATATTTGTGACCGATGAAGGGAATAATTGCTTGAAAGTCTTGCGAATCGACCACTCTTGCAAGAAAGGTAATGAGGCAAAAAGGGCAGGCGTAACCCAAGCGGAAGGTTGACTTGCAAGGAAGTCACCGTGAAAGACGGCTTCGTACAGCCAGAAGAGAATAATCAGGCACGCCACGACCGGCGCCATTACGTGAACAAAGAAGTTTCCGAGGTGCCGCGAAATCGTCTGACGAGCGTGAAGCTGAAGTGCAGCCTTGTAATCCGCTAACGTTAATGCGTATTCGACCTTCATCTTGCCATCTCCAAAAAATTCTTTAGAATCTTCAGCCCCGTTTCTCCCGACTTCTCCGGATGAAACTGCACGCCCATCACGTTCCCGCGCTCCACGGCCGCCGCGAACGGCTCAATATACTGCGTCACCGCGGCTGTATCCGCCGTAACGGGCCCCTTGTAGGAGTGCGTGAAGTACACAAACTCACCCGGCTCGACACCAACGAGCAACCGCGAGCCATTCTTCACTTCGAGAGAATTCCAGCCCACGTGCGGCACCTTTTCGCTTCCCTCGGGAAATCGAGAACAGGACTCGGCGAATGCCCTCAGCCCCGGCTGCTGAGGCGCCTCGGTCGATCCCGCGTAGAGCCACTGCATCCCCACGCAAATTCCCAGAAACGGCACGCCGCGCGCAATCGCCCCGCGGATCGCCCCCGTCAGCCCCGTCGCATCCAGCCGCTCCGTCGCCGCAAAGTGGCCCACTCCCGGCAGAACGATGCGCTCTGCCGATTCGACCAGCGACAAATCGCCGTCCGTCACGGCGGGCTCCGCACCCAGATGCCGCAACGTCTTCAGCACCGACGTCAAATTGCCGGCCTTGTAGTCGATCACCGTCACGCGCATCAGAGAAGGCCTTTCGTCGACGGCAGCATCTCACCCAGTTGCTTGTCGCGGCTGCAGGCCACACGCAGCGCCCGCGCAAACGCCTTGAAAATCGCCTCAATCTTGTGGTGGTTCGAGCGCCCGTACATGGTCTTCACGTGCACGTTGGCCCGCGCCCCGCGCGCAAAGCCCTCAAAGAAATCCGTCACCAGCTCGGTCTGCAAATCTCCCACGACGCGCGTGCGCACCTTGGTATCGACCGCGAAGGCCGCGCGCCCGCTCAGGTCCACGGCGGCAATCGCCAGCGTCTCATCCATCGGCATAATGAAGTAGCCGGCGCGCAAAATGCCGCGCTTATCGCCCAGCGCTTTATCGAACGCCTCGCCCAGCGCAATCCCCACGTCTTCCACCGTGTGATGCTGGTCCACATCCAGGTCGCCGTCGCATGCGAGCGTCAGATCGAAGGCGCCATGCCGCGTAAACAACTCCAGCATGTGATCGAAAAAGCGAATCCCCGTAGAAATCTTGTACCGGCCGCTTCCCTCGATCGTCAGCTCCAGCTCAATGCGCGTCTCCGTAGTGTTTCGCACTATGGTTGCCGCGCGCGAGCCCGCGCGCCCCGCGGTTTTCTTGCTCTTTTTCGTCGTCATTGCGTCTCGCCTCCACTCCGCAGTGCGGCCAGCGCTGAATTCAGGGCCACTACGGCTTGCTTCATCTGTTCGCGCGTCCCGATCGTGATGCGCACGCGTCCGTCGCAGCCGGGATCGCTCGAGCGATCTCGCACCAGCACCCCCGCGGCGCGCATCAATCGCACAAATTCGGCGTGCCGCGCGCCGATCTCGACCAAAATGAAATTCGCCCGGCTCGGCCAGCGGCGCACTCCCGCCGCATCCAGCGCCGCCTCAAACTCGCCGCGCGCGGCCAGCACCTCACCCACGTACCAGTCGAGATAGCCCTCGTCCGCAAGCGCCGCCTGCAGGCATACCAGCGCCAGCGAGTTCACGCTATACGGCGAAAGCACGCGCCGCACCCATCGCATCAATTCCACAGACCCGGCCAGCAATCCCAAGCGCAACCCGGCCAGCCCATACGCCTTAGAGAATGTGCGCGCGACGATGAGATTCGGCACCGCGCCCACCAGGTCCATCACGGTTTCGCCGTGGAAGTGAAAATACGCTTCGTCCACGAGCACCACCGCTTGCGGCGCGCGCCGCGCCAACTCGAGGATCTGCTCGCGCGTGGCTGCCGAGCCCGAAGGGCTATTGGGATTGGCAATCGCGATCACTTTCGTGCGCGATGTAATTGCGTTGAGCAGCCGCTCAAACGGAAACTGCAAGTCGTCCGCGGCCTCGACTGCAACGACGCGCGCATCGGTCGCCGATGCGTAGACCTCGTACATGGTGTACGTGGGCACGGGCAGCAACAGTTCGTCGTCCGCTTCGAGAAACGCCTCGAACAGCACGTGAATCGCCTCATCCACGCCGTTGGTCAGCGCCACCTGTTCCGCCTTCAGGCCCAGGTGCGCAGCCACCATCGCCTCCACCGGCTCGCGCTCGGGATAGCGCGTGAGCGAGCCCATCGAAACCGCCGCCAGCGCTTCCTTGACTTTTGGTGAACAAGCCAGCGTGTTCTCGTTGAAGTCCAGCCGCAACCGGTCACGGCTGCCGAGAGGCGGGTAATACTCCTTCATGGCTTGTACACGAACACGCGGAGCAGGAAAAAGTGTGGAGACACCGTCAGCCACGGACCCTCCTTTGAGCGGGTACATCTGGCCTGTTGCGGCGCAAGCCGCGGCTGCCCCACCGCAGGTGGCGCAGGTGGATTGCCTCGGCATGGCCGATCAATCCTTCCGCCTCGGCCAGCAGCGCGGCCTTCGGCCCCAGTTCGCGCACGCCTTCTGCCGTGTACTCCTGCACCGTGATCAGTTTTACAAAATCGTTCACGCTCAACCCGCCGCGCACCCGCGCCATGCCGCCCGTGGGCAGCGTGTGATTCGGTCCGGAGATGTAATCTCCCAGGGGCTGCGCCGACCAGCGTCCCACAAACACCGATCCGGCATTCTCGACCCACGCAAGATCGCTCGCCGCATCTACCGTCAAATGCTCGGCCGCAAGCCGGTTCGTGAGGGTGCGCGCCTCTTCGACCGAGCCCGCCACAATCACCAGGCCGTTGCGCCGCAACGCTTCGCGCGCCACAGCATTTTCTTGGGCGAGTATCTTTGTTTCTGCGATGACCGCCCGCGCCAGCTCCTCGCGTGTCGTCACAAAGATCGCCAGCGCCTCCGGATCGTGTTCCGCCTGCGCCACCAGGTCGCTCGCAATCTCGGCTGCGTTGCCGTTCTCGCTCGTCACCACAATCTCCGTCGGCCCGGCCAGCATGTCGATCGCGCAATCGAACGCCACCAGCCGCTTGGCTGCAGTCACGTACAAATTTCCCGGCCCCACAATCTTGTCCACGCGCGGCAACGTCGCCGTTCCGTAGGCGAGCGCCGCCACGGCATGTGCGCCGCCCAGCCAATAGAACTCCGTGATGCCCAGCAAATGCGCCGCCGCCAAAGTTTCCGGCGCGGGCTTGGGCGAAACTGCAACAATGCGCGCGACGCCCGCCACCTGCGCGGGAATCGCGGTCATCAGCAGTGTTGATGGCAACGGATGCCGTCCGCTGGGCACGTAGCAACCAACCGAGCCAAGCGGCCGCACCAGTTGTCCGGTCTTGAGGCCGCGTACCGGCGCAGTGTTCCAGGATCGCGGCATCTGCCGTTTGGCAAATCCGCGAATCTGTGCGGCCGCCGTGCGCAACGCATCGCGCAAAGTAGGATCGAGCGCCTTCCACGCCGCCGCCATCTCCTCCGCCGTCACGCGCAACGCATTCGGCCCGCTCAGCCCGTCGAATTCCTGTGCGTAACCGAGCAGCGCGCGATCGCCGCGCTTGCGCACATTGGCCACAATGCGCTTCACCGCGGGCAGCACCGCATCCAGCGCTGCGCCGCCGCGCCGTTCCAGAGCCGCCAGCGTCTCTGCCGCAGCCTGCGCTCCACGTCCTTTCGTCCGGATCAGCTTCATCGTTCGTCTCTCGTCACAGCACTACTTTGTTAAGCGGGTACTCCACAATTCCGGCTCCGCCCGCCGCTTTCAGCCGCGGAATCACGTCCCGCGCCACGCGCTCTTCGAGGATCGTGTTCACGGCCACCCACTCGGAATCGCTCAACTGCGAAACCGTCGGCGAATTTAACGCCGGCAGCACCGCCAGCACCGCTTCAAGATTCGCGCGCTTCACGTTCAGCATCAGGCCCACCTGCGCCTGAGCGTCAATCGCGCCCCGCAGCATGGTCGCAATCTGGTCCATCTTCTGCCGTTTCCACGCATCGGCCAGCGCGGCCTTGCTCGCAATCAGGTGTGTCTCGCTCTCCATCACCGTGTCAATAATCTTCAGATGGTTCGCCTTCAGCGAGCTGCCCGTCTCCGTCACTTCCACAATGGCGTCGGCCAGCATCGGCGGCTTCACTTCCGTCGCGCCCCAGCTGAACTCCACCTTCACGTTCACGCCCTTCGCGGCAAAGTAGCGCTTGCAGGTCTCCACCAGCTCGGTCGCAATAATCTTGCCTTCCAGGTCTTCGGCCTTTTCGTAGCTGCTCGACTCCGGCACCGCCAGCACCCAGCGCACCTTGCGCCGGCTCTGCTTGGCATAGGTCAGCGTGGTCACGCTGGCCACATCTAGCCCGCTCTCCACCACCCAGTCGATGCCCGTCAGTCCCGCGTCCAGCACGCCGTGATCCACGTAGCGAGCCATCTCCTGCGCGCGAATCAGCATGCACTCGATCTCGCTGTCGTCGATGGACGGAAAATAGGAGCGGCCGTCGGCATAAATGTTCCATCCCGCGCGCTTGAACAGCGCAATGGTCGCGTCCTGCAAACTGCCCTTGGGAATTCCCAGTCTCAGCTTATTAGCCACGGTTCACCTCCGCGCGCACCCCGGGGTCCCCAACGACGGGTCCTTGTCGTTGGGATGGTATGGCGATTGGCTTCGTAAAGCAACTCACCGTGCCCTCGTGGCACACCAGCCCATCGCCCTCCACCTCTACGCGAAACAGCAGCGCATCGTTGTCGCAGTCGGTTGCGGCCGAGATCACGCGCAGCCGGTTGCCGCTGGTCTCGCCCTTCATCCACAGCTTCTGGCGCGTGCGGCTCCAGAAGGTCACAAACCCGGTCTCCCGGGTCTTTGCGTAGCTTGTCGCGTTCAGAAAACCCAGCATCAGCACCTCGCCGGTGCGCGCGTCCTGCACGATTCCCGGCACAAGGCCATCCATCTTCTCAAAATCGATTGTCGGTAGAGTACTCATCTTCGTTTTTGCTTCCCTTCAGATTTTTGTTGGCACATGAAAAAGCCCACCAGCATCTTTGCCGGCGGGCTCACTAACTTCTCTCTGATCTCTCTGGCCGTTTACTTCAGGCCATGGCAGTCCGCCGGCATGGATGTCCCATGATGATGGTGGTGGCCGTGATGGCGGAGGCTCTGCATCTCCTTCCAAACTACGGGAATCACGCCGTCGCTGTCAAATCCTTTTCTTGCCGCCGGCCCATGAGCAGGCGGAAAATGAATGCGTGCAACTCCGCAAGCCGTTCACGGTGTTCTTCGCCACGATTCTGATCCTTAGCCTCGCCGCGAGCCTGCGCGCCGTCCCAAGCCTTGCGCAGTCGAACACGCCGCAAGCCGCGCCCAAATCCAAACCCGCCCCACGACTCGCGGCGCCCGTCGACATCAATCACGCCAGCGTGGGCGAACTGCTCAAGATTCCCGGCATGACGTCCACCTGGGCCGCCCGTATCGTCCGCTTCCGCCCCTACCGCACCAAGCGGGACCTGCTCGATCACGGTGTGCTTCCCGCCGACCTCTACGACCGCATCAAGGATGCCATCATCGCGCACCGCGGCGAGCAATGATCGCAGCGTCGTAGCCCCTGCTTTCTTGTTCCCTCGGTCCCTTGGTCCCTCGGTCCCTCGGTCCCTGCTTTCGATACACTGTTTCCTGATAGGAGGCATTCCCTATGCAAACCCGCATTCTCGGCACCACCATGCCGGTCCTCGAAGTCGACCTCAATCCCGATGAGAGCGTGTTTTCTGAGAGCGGCGAGCTCTCGTGGATGACTGCATCCATCGGAATGACGACGCACACGCAAATGGGCGGGGGCGGCGGATTCTTCGGCGTCCTCAAGCGCGCCGCTGCCGGCGCCAGCATCTTTATGACCGAGTACCGCGCCGTCCAGTATCCAGGCTCGGTTTCCTTCGCCACCAAAGTTCCCGGCCACATTGTGCCCGTCGAACTCGGCCAGGGGCAGGAGTACCTGGTGCACCGTCACGGCTTCCTCTGCGCCACGCCGCAGGTCACCATCACGTTGGGATTTCAGCAGTCGCTCGGCGCAGGCATCTTTGGCGGCGATGGATTCCTGCTGCAGCGCATCGGCGGCGCGGGCACGGCTTGGCTCGAGCTCTCCGGCGAACTCGTCCAGAAAAACCTCGCGCCGGGCGAAGTCCTGCGCGTGCATCCCGGCCACGTCGGCGCGTTTCAGGCCTCGGTCGGCTTCCAGATCACCATGGTTCCCGGCATCAAGAACATGATCTTTGGCGCCGATGGACTTTTCTTGGCAGAAATGGTCGGTCCCGGCGCAATCTGGCTGCAGACGCTTCCCATCTCGCGCCTTGCGCACCAGATTTACGAGTATTTGCCCAAGGCTCCGGCGGCGCAGGCGGGCGGCGCCGGACTGGTCGGCGGCATCCTCGGCTCGATCATCACCGGTGGGCAGTAAAAATCAGCGCAGTTAGAGGAGCTAGCGGTGTTAGCGTGGTTACTGCCGACTAACGCCGCTAGCCCCGCTATCATGCAAGGATCGCCCCATATGAATCAGCCCGCGCCAAAGTCCGCGCCAAGCATTCGCGGCAATATCATTTTTGCCTTCGCTCTCGCCTTCGCGATCTACATCGCGTGGCTGTTGCGCAATGTCCTGGTCCTGCTCTATGTTTCCGCGCTCTTCGCCGTCGTCCTTTCGCCGGTGGTGCGAGCCACCTCCCGGCTGCGCATTAGCCGGTGGCATCCATTCCATGGCGCCACGGCCATCTTTTTCCTCTTGCTCATTGTGGCCGCCGCCGTCACGGCCTTCGGCTTTCTCGCTCTCCCGCCCGTCATCCGCGATCTGCAGGCGCTCAACGGCGAAATGCCCACGCGCCTTCCCGCGCTGCTGGCCAGGTTCAAGCAAATTCCCCTCGTGGGCCGCCTGAACTCCGCTGAAGTCATCTCCTCGATTCAGGGCTCCCTGAGCCAGGCAGCCACCGGGGTGCTGTTTTCGCTCACCAACTGGGCCGGCGTGCTCGTTCAGGTTGCCGCCGGTTTCGTGCTCACGCTCTATCTCATCCTCGAAGGCGAGGGCGCTTACCGCTGGTTTCTCTCGTTTCTTCCTCCGCAGCCCCGCCACCGTCTCGACGTCACGTTGCGGCGCGCCGCCGGGCGCATGGAAAAGTGGCTTATCGGCCAGGCCAGCCTCATGCTCATTTTGGGAGTGGCCAGCACCATCCTCTATCTCTCGCTCGATGTCCGCTACGCCTACGGCCTCGGCGTGCTCACCGGTCTGCTCAATATAATTCCGGTTCTGGGCGCGGCCGTTTCCATCGTGCTTGCAATTCTGGTGGCCGCCATTGATTCCTGGGGCCGCGTGCTCGGCGTGGTCATCTTCTTTCTCGTCTATCTTCAGATCGAGAATTCCTGGCTCATTCCCCGCATCATGAGACACCGCGTCCACCTGCCTGCGTTGGCCATCTTTGTTGCATTGCTGCTCGGTTCCGCGGTTGAAGGCGTCGTCGGCGCATTGGTCGCCATCCCCACGGCCGTGCTCGTCGCCGTCCTGCTCGACGAGTATCTCGTGCGCAAGGATTCGGCGTAGATTGCCCGCGTTTTTCCTGTTGCGGGCAGAACCCCAGAGTGATGGAGTGATAACGCCCCTGGTTAGGGCTCGTAGGGAGCGTCTGGATCTACAGCGCGCAGAATGCACGCAACCAGGGCGCGCAGTTGCTTGGTAGATAACGACCGGGGCAGTCGATCGAAAAGCCGTTCCTTGGGCAACACCTGGATGAAATGAGCCTTGAGAAAGGAGGGTTCCGGCAGTCCGGTTTCGCCGGGCTCCATGCGCACCACAGTCGGGCCCTCGACGCCATAACTGCCAAACGGAACCACCAACACCGAAGATGCGCGCTCGCTGAGATTTCTGCCATCGAGGGAAACGATGACGACCGCGTGCTTCTTGCCATCGCCGAGGTCGGCGCGCCAGATTTCTCCGCGGCGGGGCTTGGCTTCAGAGATCACGGTCAATATCCAGGCCGCTCGTTGAGGCGTGCAGCCGCTGCGCCAAATCACGTTCCTCAGCCCAGGCATCCGCCGAGAGCCCTTCAAAGTACGCCGCCGTCGCGCGGTCCAGGCGCGCGCGATTTTCCTCGCGACGAAGCCGGGCAATTGCAAGATCAACTGCCTCTGCAATGGACCCAGTCCGGCCGGCGCTCACCAAGGCGCCGAGGTAGGCCAGGTTTTCCGCCGCGACGGTCGTGGAGAGCTTCACCCGATTGGGCGTGCGCTCGGTGAGTCCAGAACTTCCCATTTTGGCGCGAATGCGGGCTCGATGTGTGTTCCGATTCATGGCGCTTTACTCCTGGCCTAGTTTAACACCTGTTTTACCCCATGTAAAAGGGGATAAAATCTCCCCCAAAATAGGGCAGGGAAAGCACGCCGCGTCCCAAAGCGAGAAAGCAGTTTCCAGAACCTGAAAACGCACGGCTCCGGAGTCGCACAAAGCAGCTCTCAACCGTTCACTGTGAACCGCCTTACGCCGGAACCCGCATCGCTTCGAGAGCCGCGGTCAGGTCTTTGCCCAGGGTCTCCTGCGCCTCCGCCGTCAGCTTTTCCTCGCGGCTGGTCAGATAGAAGACGTCGATCGCAGTCTCGCCTTCCGTGTCGATGAGCGCGATCTTGATGTCGCACTGGTGCGAGCTGAGCGTCATCGCGATCTGCCGCAGCAGGCCCGGAAGGTCCTGCGCGATCACCTGCAGAAGCGTGGAGTGACTCGAGGCCTCGTTGTCGAATTCGAGCTTCGTCTGTACCTCGACCTTGAGATTGGTGGGATGATTCAGGTGGCGGCGCGCGTCCAGCAGTTGTTGCACTGAGAGCTTTTGCGCCACCACGTCATGAATATTGGCAAGAAAACGTTCCCTCTCGCTTGGGTTCAGCTCGATGGTCCGGAATATATCGGTGAAATGGAAGCTGTCGACGATCACGCCGGCATCGTTGGAGTAAGCCCCGGCGCGCACGATGTTCATGCCCCACGACGCCAGAACTCCAGCCACGTCGGCAAACAGTCGCGAGCGGTCGCGCGTAATTACGGTCAGGTCGAAAAGCTGCCGATTGGGCCGCAGGTCCAGCTGCACCGGGTTCTGGTCGAGATTCAGGGCCATCTGGAAGTGATGGCGAATCTGCTCGGGCAGGCGGGTTTGCAGGTAGCGCTGCGGCAGTCCTTCCAGGAATTGCTTCAGCGCGTCGTGTTGCGCAGGTGGAACCATCGAGCGGATGCGGTTGAGCAGCGTGGGATCGATCGCGGCGTGGTAGCGCGCCTCATCCACCGAGCGATCCATGAAGTTCGACGTGGTCATGTAGAACTGCCACAGGTTCTCGGCTTTCCAGGGCGTCAGCGCGTCGGGATTCACCGCCTTGATGTCGGCAAACGTCATCAGGGTCAGCATCTTCAACAGTTGCGGGCTGCCGATCTTCTCTGAGAATGCCTTCACGTTGTCCAGGTCGAAGATGTCTCTGCGCATGGCCACCGACATTTCCAGATGCAGCTTGATCAGTTTCAGGATGGCTTCCCGCTCCTCGGCGTCAAAGTCCAGCCGCGCCAGGAAACTGTCGGCCAGCTCCACGCTTTGCCCCGCATGTTCGCCGGTGCGCCGCGCCTTGCCCGTGTCGTGCAGCAGCAGCGCCAGCAAAAACAGATCCATCCGGTCGATCTCCGGCAGCAGTTGGGCCAGCCGCTGCTCGTAGTCGTGCCCCGGCTGGCGCAGGCCGTGCACGTTGTCGATGGTCAGAAACGTGTGCTCGTCCACGGTGTAGCGGTGATAGCTGTCGCGGATCACCAGCGCATCAATGCCGTGGAACTCCGGAATCAGCATCTCCAGAACTCCCAGGGCATGCATCGTCCGCAGGGCATGCGCCGCGTGCGGCCCCAGCAGCACCTCGCGAAGCGCATTCCACAGGTACGGCCCCTCGGGAATCGAGATCGCCAGAACCGGCAGCGCGTCCGTAATGCGATCCTCGGCCGCCTGCGACAACATGTAGCCGTGCGTGGCCATCAGCGAGAAGATGCGCAGGATGGCCGCCGTGTCGTTGAACTGCGCTCCGGGCTGGATGTCGATGCGCCCCTGATCGAGCAGGAAATCGGTTCCCGCGATGGGCGAGCGCCGCCGCCGGAACTGGCGGTAGAAGCTCACCGGCGCCGGCAGATGTTCCATCAGCAACGCCGCGCGCCGATAAATCACGCGCGCATGACGGTAATAGGTGCGCATCCAGTAGGAGGGATCGGCCGTTCCCCGTGTTTCCAGGCCGATCGATCGCGCCGCAGCCTCATCCTGTGACTGCCAGTCCAGCGTGTTGTCATCGCGCCCGTGCCGGAAATGCAGAAAACATCGCGCCGCCGCCAGAAAGTCGAATGCCGCTTCCGCGTCGCCGCGCGCGCTCTGGAACACTCCGCCGCGTTGCCGCGGCCACTCCTTCGTCTCTTTCAAGTGGAACAGCACCGCGAACCAGACCGCGAGCGAGTAGTCGCGCAAACCGCCAGGGCAGTCCTTGATATTCGGCTCAAGATGAAAAATGGTGTTGCCGAACTTGGCGTGCCGCGCACGGGCAACCTCGCCCAGCTTTTGCGTAATGGTCGACCATTCGCTCAGCACCAGGCCGGGGAAGGTGACCTGGTGAAGCTGCTGGTAAAGCGGAAACTGCCCGGCCAGAAAGCGCCGGTCTAACGTGGCCAGAGTGAACTCCAGGTTGTCGGGATCGAACCGTCCCGCTTCCTTCACGGTGCGGGAGCTGGGGCTGGCGCGCAGGCCGATGTCCCACATGCCCTGGATGATCGCCCGCACCGCTTCTCGCGAGTGCTCCTCGGTCTTCTCGTCGGCAAAGGCGAACAGCACATCGATGTCCGAATAGGGGAACAGGTCCTTGCGCCCGTAGCCGCCCATCGCCAGCAGGGCCACGTTCTGCGCAGGCAAATCGGCAAACGCCCGGCGCCACATCTCAATCAGGATGCGGTCCACCACCGCGGAGCGCCGCCGGATGGCCGCCGTGCCGTCTCCGGTGCGATCGCAGGTCTGGCGCACCAGCGCCATCTCCCGCATATACTGCTCCCGAAGATCGTCCAC
>Ga0181533_1000744_pt1 | contig 44023 bp, 42 predicted proteins | sample PEATcosm2014_Bin_45_FD_119772 | JGI IMG/M metagenome (GOLD analysis project Ga0181533, IMG submission 119772) | Peatland microbial communities from MTU Mesocosm Facility, Houghton, MI, USA - PEATcosm2014_Bin11_60_metaG | ecosystem: Environmental > Terrestrial > Soil > Wetlands > Peat | place...
ATCATCACGGAACTGAGAGTAGAGTACCCGCTTATAGACCTCAAGCTCTTCAGGAATGCCACCTTCCTTCTTGGGAACCTGACAGGCATGCTGTCTTATTATGTGCTGTTTGCAGTAATGTTCATGATGCCCTTTTATCTGGAAAAGGTATTGGGCTACGGCGTTGCTCTTACCGGCTCCCTGCTGACACCCATTCCGCTTGCGATGGCATTGGTGGCTCCATTCTCAGGCCATATTTCGGATAAATACGGTCCGAGGATAATGACCACCTCAGGCATGCTTATTTCTGCCCTGGCATGTTTCTCCCTCATGTTTATGGGAGTGTCTGCTCAGCTGCCCATGCTGGTGGCCGTGTTGATTCTCCTTGGCGTAGGCATGGGATTGTTCACCCCGCCTAACAACAGCGCCATCATGGGATCAGCCCCCAAGGAGAAACTTGGGGTGGCCGGCGGCGTCCTGAACATGATGAGGTCCCTCGGGCTTATATTAGGGGTCGATATATCCGGAGTTATATTCACTACCCTGGAACACCGGTATCTGTCCGACAATGGGTATCCAAATGCTCAGCACGTATTCAGCAACGCCAGCATCCCTGTCCTGGTCAAGGACAATGCTTTTATGCATGGGTTCCTTGTCGTTATAGGCGTTCTTCTTTTCTTGAACCTCCTCTCCGCCTTTTTTTCAGCCACAAATAAGACGCACATTGATGCTGAGGCTGCTGAAGCGGCGCGGGAATTTGTGGACGCTGCATAAGCCCCTCCGATACAGCTGTATCCGGTGTCCTATGAAGAGGGCTGCTATGACAGCCCTCTTTGTTTTAGATTATAATAAAAAGAAGACGAGCATAAGTTCGTTGGATCAAGAGGGGTCCATATAGAACACTTTCGCGGCATCTTCAGCAAACACCGGGGACAACTTTGGATAGTGTAATAAAGCGGGGCGGAGCATCGCTTACGGCAAAGTTTATGATTGGATTAGGCATCATCCTGTTGTGCGCTATCGCTGTTCTTTCCTTCCTGACCTATTCGTATTTAAAAAAAATGTACATCCAGGAAGCCTATGAGAAGACGGATATTGTGCTGGGCCATATTGATGCAACTATGGAGTATGCCCGCGATGAACTTCGACCCCAGATATTCCATGTTCTGCCCGGTAATATCTTCATCCAGCAGGTCATGTCGAGCACCTTTATGAATATGGGAATCATGAAGAGGTTCAAACAGAGGTTTCCCCGCTACATTTACAAGAGGGTTGCCCTTCATCCAATGAATCCCGCCGACAAGGCTGATCCTTTTGAAGAGGGCTTTATCAGGCAGTTTCGTAATGAACCGGCTTCCAAGAGGCAATGGAGGGGGCTGGTAACCAGGAATGGAGAAGATTACTTTCTTCATTTAAAGGCGATCGTCATGGAGGACCAGTGCCTGCTCTGCCACGGGGATCCGGCTTCTTCACCAGAGTCCATTACCCGCCACTACGGAAAAGTGAGCGGACGTTACTGGAAAGTGGGGGAGGTTGTCGGCGTTGAGTCGATCGCTGCTCCGGTCAGCGCTACTTTTCGGCAGTTGAAGCACGTAGCCCTTTACCTTTTTCTCTGTGGGGTGGGCGGCATGGCAGCTCTGTTTGCTGTTCTTAATTATTTCCATTACCGGATAGCGGTGATACCCCTGAGAAGAGTGAGTTCCTTTTTCAAGGACGTGGTGAACAGACACCGGGGTCTCGACATCTATTTAGACGCGCGGGACTATGGCGAAGTTTCAGACCTTGCTGAATCCTTTAACCGTATGATGGGCTACCTGAAAATATCCGAAGAGGAAAAGAAGGAGATGGAGGAGCGGGTGCGGCAGGCGGACAAACTCGCCTCTATCGGGCAACTGGCTGCAGGCGTAGCCCATGAGATCAACAACCCCCTTAGTCTGATACTGGGATACACAAATCTGCTGCGCAAAGAGTGCAATGATAATGAGCAGTCGAAGGCGGATCTGGACATTATCTATAACAATGCCCGGCTCTGTAAGAAGATCGTTGAAGACCTTCTGAATTTCTCCCGCCAGACAAAGGCCAACCATATTCCTACCGACATGAATCTATCTGTGGAGATGGCGGCGGCTTCACTGGAGGAAACGTTCCGAAAAGGCGGGGTCGACATAATCCGTGACTATGATCCTTCTCTGCCTCCACTATTGGCGGACGAGGACAAGATGAAGCGGGTTTTTAACAATCTCCTGATGAACTCTTTTCAGGCGCTGAAAGCAGGGGGCCGCATTACTATCAAGACCGAATACGATAGAGAGGGCAACGGCATACGGATAATTTTTTCGGATACAGGCAGCGGCATCCCTGAAAAAATCAGGGACAAGATCTTTGACCCATTTTTCACAACAAAGCCGCCCGGGCAGGGCACAGGCCTCGGGCTTGCAGTGAGTTATGGCATTGTGAAGGAACACAAAGGGGAGATTTCGGTAGAAAGTGGAGAAGACTCCGGCACTTCTTTCACTCTCTGGTTTCCCATTGGAAGGGACAAGACATGAAACAAACCATTCTCATTGTTGACGATAACCCTGAGATGGTCCATTTTCTTGAAAGGCTCATCGGAAGTGAACTGCATCTGAAGATCTGCGGCGCTGACAGTGCGGAAGCGGCCCTGCGCATTATTGAGAAAGACAACATCCACTGTGTCCTTGCCGATATGAAGATGCCTGGTATGGACGGTATTGAGCTATTGCAGAACATCAGAAAAAAGGATACTTTCCTGCCTGTGATAATAATGACCGCATATGGCGCCATCGAGACCGCCGTGGAGTCGATGAAAGAAGGGGCCTATGATTTTATTACAAAGCCTTTCGAGGAGGAGCGGCTGCTGCATACTGTGCGGCGGGCGCTGGAACATCAACGCCTTCTCGAGAAAAACCGGGACCTCGAAAGGAGGATCCTGGAAAAAGAGAAAGAGACTTTTTTTGTAGGAGAATCACCCCGGATGAAAGAACTTATCGATACTCTGAGGTTAGTGGCAAGGACGGACGTGACAGTGCTCATTACAGGCGAGACCGGCACGGGGAAAGAGCTGGCGGCACGCATGATTCACAACCTCAGCAACCGGACCAGCAAACCCTTTGTCGCTGTAAACTGTCCCGCCATTCCTGAAAACATCCTGGAGAGTGAACTTTTCGGCTATCGCAAAGGCGCCTTTACAGGCGCTACCTCTGACAGGGAAGGGCTTTTCCAGGCAGCCCAGGAAGGGACATTGTTCCTGGACGAGATTGGAGACATATCTACCTCATTGCAGGCAAAACTGCTGAGGGTGCTGCAGGAACGGGAACTCAAGCCCCTGGGAGATACCACCACCCACAGGGTTGATGTACGTGTCATTGCGGCCACGAACCGGGACCTGGAAGGCAACGTTGCCGCAGGGCTTTTCAGATCAGACCTTTATTACCGGCTGAATGTTGTCTCTGTTCATACCCCCCCGCTAAGGGAAATCCCGGAGGATATACCCCTTATTGCCTTTCACTTTCTTTCCTTATTTTGCACGGAGCTCGGATTAGGCCAGAAAAAGCTTACGGAAGAGGCGATACAACTCCTTGTTTCCAGACAGTGGAAGGGCAATGCCCGCGAACTCCAGAATGAGATAAAGCGGGCGGTGATTTTTTCGAAGACTGACTTTCTTGCACCTGAGGATTTCGGAAAAAGTTTGCCGATAATGCCTGACGCAGAAGACAACGCTGAAATATACGGGCTCGATTACAGGGAAGCCCGGAGGAATATCCTGTCGGCATTCAACAAGGAGTATATAACGCGCCTGCTGCGTCGTACCGAAGGGAATGTTTCAATGGCTGCCCAGACTGCCGGCCTGGAGCGGCAATCCCTCCAGCATATAATGAGAAAGTACGGGATCGTTTCCGAAGAGTTCCGGAAAGATCCAGAAAAAAAATAGCGAAAGGAAGGCGGGAGAAGGGGAGTACTTGTTTTTCGACGCGCTGAAGCTACTTTAGCTGGCAAATCCCAAATCTTCCAGTGCAGCTAAATCCGACTCCTTTCTCAGTGGGGCTCGGCGCGCTTAAGGCGCCTACTGTTGGTTACTCGCCCCTTTACAGTAGGCCCGTGCATCGCGTCGAAAAACAGCCTGCGCCTGCCGCTCCCTTCCATATGACGGCCGATTCGCGGATCACGAAGAAACGTGATTTTTTTGCAGACTGGAAACGTCTATTGAGTATCCGAAATTCAGATGCGCCCTCATTATGAACTGCTGAATTTCATTAACATCTGCAGATTTTTCAAAAAAAATCTTCTGTATGCCATTTTCGGTGGAAATCAAAAAAAGATATCTTGTACGGAAAATACCGCTCAAAAGCCATAAACCGATTCCGACCATGGTCCAGAGGGCAGCAGGGACCAGGGGAAGTACAAATTCCCCTGATTCGGACTGCAAAAGAGATACTCCGCCCATGCTTGCATAAAAGACAACGATCAATCCGATCATCCCTATCGAAAACAGCGTAAAACCCAGGAAGTATTGACAGAACGGGTTTTTGGCGCTTGTGTCGCGAGAGAGTTTGATCTGCCGGATTTGCTCTCGCGGGACAGTAACAAAAATTCCGTCGCAGTGGAGTTCACTGATATTGGTCCCCGAAATTTCCACTTTCGAGCATCTGATTGAATTATTTGAGCCAGTAATCAAAACAGCCTCTTTCGAACGAAGCTCAGCATCTATTAAAGCATTATTTACATTATACCCTGTTTTTATGCCCGCAGTGCAAGTCCACGGCGAAACATGCGGATAACGAAGAAACGTAATTTTTTTGCCGAACAGAAACATTCTGTCGCGAAATATTATTTTATCCGATCCAGACGGTTTTGTTAAAATCCTTGATGCCTTCCACGATATGGTTTGTTGTGCCGAGGTAGCCGACCTTTAAAGCCTTTTCGAGATCATAGTGCTTAAGGCATGCGCCGCATGAAAAGATTTCTACTCCCATTTTTTCAAGGTCCTTCAGAATAGTTATCATCTCTTCATCGGTTGTGGTAAGTTTAACGGCGGTATTGAGGAAGAAAATGGTATGGGGAATCTCCTTTGTCACTTTCATTGTCTCAAAGAATCCTTTCATCAGGATTTTCCCCAGCGTCTCGTCTTTGCCCATTGTGTCTGAACCGACAATAAGCAGCAAGTCCTTTTCAGGTTCCTCATAGGCAGGACTGGGGGAGGGTCCGGACTGTTCCCCGGGGGCTTCGCAAGAGTGTCCTTTAATGATTCTGACCTTCCAGTAGCCGTCCTCTTTGGAGCCTTTGGAATAAAACCCGTTTTTCGATGCGAAACGGGTGAGGTTTTTTAGTGATTCCTCGTTATCTACTAATACATCAATGATGCCCTCATCCAGTCCTGACAGTGCATCCTCGGCCAGCAGCAAAGGTTTGGGACAGCCCAGCCCTCTCGCATCTACAAGCAAAGCTTCCATTGCGCTATTACTCCGGCGTTGTTGATGGTTTCACCGACACTTTTGCCGCTGCAGCTTTCTTTGTCGGAGGCTTTTTTGCGATTGTTTTTCTGGGAGCTGGTTTCTTTGCCGCTGTTTTCTTTGCAACGGTTTTCTTTGCCTCCGGCGTCTGCTTTCCTTCGAGCTTGAGTATCTCGGCCTCAAGCCGCCTGATGCGGGCTGTTATCTCTTTTATTTTAGTGTCGAGCATGGGATTTTTCATTTTAACGCTCAGGTCGTATACCTGCCCGCCCAGTTCCGCTATTTCCTTTTGCACTTTAGCTTTCATCTCATAAAGCACGTAACGTTTCTTTCCTTCATCTGTGAGCTCTTCGGCTTTTCTAATAACGACCGCTGCCCCCTCTTTCACAAAAGCCAAGCCCTCATCGACTCCCTTCTGCAGATCTCTTTTTACTTTTGACCAGAAGCTCATTGTTTCCTCCTTAGAGAACACGAGTTAAGGATATAGGTAGTCAGGTTGTTTCACCGATTGACTATATCCTCTTTGTTTAAATTTACCTGCTTGTGGTGAATAAGTCAAATTTAAGGGTAGCGTTACTTTTTTCCTCCGGATCAATTAGTATCTCATCACTGGTTCGCGCCTGCGTCCGGTTTATGGGTTTGTAATTTTGTCATTCCGGCTTGTCCGGAATCTTTCCTTATTTGCATTCATGCAGTGGCGGCAAGAGCAGCCAGGACACGGCGCCTCGGCTAAATCTCACAAGGCATCCAGCCTTGCTCGAAGGCTACGCCAGCCTGTTCAGCCATCCATGGCGTCTCAAGCTGACGACGCCCGCTACGGCGCCATGTCCCGTCTGCTCCTGCCTCAAATTGCAGGTTTGTTGTAATCACTTCTTTGCTTTTGCCGATGATAGTTCAATAAGCTTATTCTGAAGTTTGCTTATCTGCCTTTTTAATTCTGCCGGATTCAACTTTGATTCCCCACAAGCCAACAGTACCAGAAGTAGGTGCTCTAAGCAGGCGCTTTTAGGCACGGCGATGGCGTCTTTGGCGCGCCTCACAACCATGACACGCCGGTTTAAGTGTGTTGCGTTATGGATGCAGATGCTTTATCATATGTGAAATTATTCTAAAGGGGGGAAGGATATGAAAATCAAAGTTGCCTTGCTATGTCTTGTGATCTTATTTGCTGGTTCTGTAGTCTGGGCTGCGGATTATAAGAGCAAGGCTATGCCTACAGATGAAATTATTGTAGTAAATCTTAAACAGTCCTGCATGGCAAAAAGGATCATCGGCAAAAGAACTCTGTCAAATAATGAGTATGAAGTTTGGTTTACGACTGTAATCGGCACAGACCACAGGCAACTTATCAAGCTTGATAATGACATATGGATATTGGACGGAGATATAGTGCAAACCAGATAAATTATTAAGTTAATTTGCAAACCCGCTGGCGCCTGTCGGGCCCCTGGCCTTGCAGGCGACCGCCTGCTACCTGATTGCGCCCGTTCAAGTCGAGCCCTGGCCAGCGCTGCATACAAAGCAGTGATTGCCCATTACTATCTTTCTTCCTGACAATACCGCATGATCATAATCCCTGATATGGCGGGGACAATTTTCTTCAACGGCCAGCCCGAGCGCCTGGTTAAAATCGCAATCATAGAGGGCGCCGTCCCACCCGACGTTGATCAGGCGACTGCACATAAGATTGCCGAGGCTATCAGGATTAAAGGCGCTTTTCACCTTTTCCATATAGGGTCTCATATTATTTGATAGCAGAAGGAATTCCCTGAAACGCCCGATGGGCATATTTGCAAACGTATAAAGGCAGTTAAAGACAATGCCGTGCGATGTTTCTAGTTCCTTTTTGTAGGGTGCTTCGAGGTCGGTCTGGGACGGAGGGAGAAACGCGCCCATAGGATTATAGACGAGGTGGAGTTTTTTCCCCGGGACTGTGCCATAGCCCAGACTGTTAAGTCTTTTCAGCACTGCGATACTTTTGGAAAATGTCCCCTTTCCACGGACCCTGTCGGCGCCGGTTTCCGCATAGTGAGGAAGTGATGCTATGATCTCCACGTTGTTTTCGCTATAGAAGTCAGGGAGGTCTTCCATCCCCTGCTCATAAAATATGGTAAGGTTGCTCCTCACAATAATGCGGCGGCCCATTCTGCGGGCCTCAGTGATAATGTCCCTTAAGTGAGGGTTGAGTTCAGGCGCTCCGCCGGTCAGATCAAGAGTGTCGATAGTGTAGTCACGGAGGACCATGAGTGCTTCATCGATGGTTGTACTGTCCATAAACTCGGTCCTTGAAGGGCCGGCATCTAAATGGCAGTGTTTGCAGGTCATGTTACATTTATAACCGAGGTTGAGCTGCAAAGTCTCAATGCCGACGGCCCGAAGCGGCCCTGGATGCACGGCGAGTACCTTTTCTTCGATTTCGGTCACGGCAACCTCTTTTACAACGATATCTTTTCAGCTGCATTATGTGCCTGGATACCGTGGATGAGAGAGGCCCCGCCCCTTATTGCCGAAGCCACATGCACCGCCTCGGTAATGTGTCCCAGGTCCATGCCTTCTCCGAGGCACTCCTGAGTATAGGCATCGATGCAGTAAGGGCATTGTATGGCATGGGCCACGGCAAGCCCGATAAGGACTTTCTCTCTCTTTGAGAGCAATCCCGGCTTGAGCGATGAAGAATACCAATCCATAAATTTACTGAAGAGCTCAGGATTATGCTTGCCTATTTCCGCGAACCTCTCAAGGTCACCGCTTTTGTAATACTCTCCCATATCGCGTCTCCTTTCTTTGCCGTCGCGTATTGTTAAAATTAACCACAGGTAACACAGAGAAAGACTCTGGGCACTCCGAAAGACTTTATGGAGCTTTTATATAATAAGGATTCCTCTGTGCACTGGCTTAAGGCCCCTACTGTTGGCTGTGGTTTAGTTTTTGCCATTTTTGCGCCGTCCTGCTACTTCAGATATTTTAGCAGTCTTAGCGCCATATAACAAATTGAAGAGGAAGGCAGGAGAAGGGGAGAACTTGTTTTTCGACGCGCTGAAACTAGTTTAGCGGCAAATACCGAATTTTCTATTGTAGAGATACCTGAAGGCCGTTCTCAGTTAGGGCTCGGCGTTACTCGCCCTTTTACAGTAGAGCCGTTCACTGCGTCGGAAAACAAGTTCTCCCCTTCTCCTGCGAATAAATTTTTTTACAAGATCAAATTGTTGGATCGGCAGGAGCAAGCTGTTTATCAGAGCGGCGCAAGAGTGTGCTCTAGCAGGGGCGAGTGCAGGCGACTTTCTATAACTAATCGTCTCTGGCTATGGAAAGCATCAGCGCTCCGATAAACAGCCTGTCACTGCCCTTACTTTCGATAATACAGCACCATTAGCTCAAGCATGATGCCGCTACCACTGCGAAGTTAGTAGCGATAAGTTCTGCCACAACAGACAGATTGCTAAGAGCAGAGGGGAAAAAGTACCAACTCAAGGGCAGATTGCTATACGAACCCTGCAATATGAGCCAAGAGAAGGCGGGACATGGCGCCGTAGCGGGCGTCGGCATCCCTACCGCGACCGCCATGGATGGCTGAACGGGCTGGCGTCGCCTTCGAGCAAGGCTGGATGCCTTGCGAGATTTAGCCGAGGCGCTGTGTCCTGGCTGCTTTTGCCGACACTACATTGAATGCTAATATTAGGTACTGGGTTAGCCTGTTTTTAAATTAGTCTTTCAGTTCAATTACCAGCGTATTAAGAACCATCTGTGGCCGCCAGTTTTCACTTCGTTGGCTGAACGTTACCAGCCCACTGCTGAGAATCCATATGATACAAAGTAAAAAACGAGCTGACCCGTTAACTAATATTTTGACCATTTTCAAAAGAACATGATAAAGTCTGCTTATGAAGGTTTGCGAAATTTTTTTGAGCTTACAAGGTGAATCAACATATGCAGGGCTGCCATGTGTTTTTATCAGGATGAGCGGCTGTAATTTGCGGTGCGTTTATTGTGACACTGCTTATGCGTATGAAGAAGGCGTGGAGATGACCGAAGATGAAGTGTTTGAGCGGGCGATAGCATATGGGATAAACCTTGTTGAGATCACGGGAGGCGAGCCGTTGGTGCAGAAGGATGTGTTACCGCTGATAAAGAGACTGCTTGACAGCGGTCTTGCCGTGTTGGTTGAAACAAATGGAAGTATAAGCGTTAGCGGGGTGGACCGCCGGGCAATAATAATTATGGACATTAAAACTCCGGGGAGCGGGATGTGCGAGATGATGGACTTTGAGAATCTAAGACTTTTAAAATCTCAGGATGAGCTCAAATTTGTTATTGCCGATAGAGGGGACTATGAATGGACCAGGGATTTTATAAGAAAACATGGACTATCCGGCAAGTGCACAATCCTGTTGGCGCCGGTTTTCGGGGTCCTTTCACCGAGGGACCTGTCCCGATGGATGCTGGATGACCGGCTTCCGGCCAGGCTCAATCTTCAGTTGCACAAATACATTTATTGCCCGGAAGAGAGGGGAGTATAGGTATAAGGCGGGCGATAGGCGATAGGCCAACAAAAAGCACAAGTTACTTATTCGCGAGACCTAGAGCCTGGAATTTGGCAAACTCTTCTTCAAAGTAGCTGCTGAGAACGCCCGTTCCGAGGGCTTTTTTTATTTCTTCAATCCTCCAGAATTTCACGGCGTCTATTTCCTCGGCATTGAATGGAAATGGGCCGTTGTGGATGCAGGAGTGCGTGAAAACAAGCTCACTCTCATAGGTGTTGGAATGGATATAGGAGTATAAAAAACCGGGTTCGACGGTATCGACACCAAGTTCCTCCTTCATTTCTCTATAAACGGCCAAAGATATATCTTCTGCAGCCGAGACATGGCCCCCGACAGAGGTGTCCCATTTGCCTGGCTCAACGTCTTTGCTCATTGAGCGCTTTTGCAGCAGAAGTTCTCCATCGCCGTTAAACACAAGCACGTGAACAACCTTGTGGAGCAGGGAAGGGTTTCCGTGTATTGAGGACCGCGGGGCAATACCCAGGGATTTGCCATCTTTATCAACTATTTCCAGTAATTCTTCCTCCATTAGCAACAATACCAGAAAACGTGTGGACGAGTAAATGGGTAGTGGGCGTATTCTCCATCGTCTTGGCACGGGTTGCGGTTTTACAGTAAAGCTGTGCATCGAGTCGAACTAACCCACTAGCGGAAGCCAGGGGGATGGGAGCACTTGTTTTTCGACACTCTGCACGAGAATGCGTCAAAATGTGAGTAGTGAATCGTGAATAGTGAACGGCTCAAGGCAAAACATAAAACAAAAATCTTTAACTTTTACTATTCACCATTCACCTTTCACTATTCACATTTTGACGCCGAGCTCCAGCTAGGAATTGGTACGGATACGGCTGCTACAACGAATTGTCTCTAACAATGAGAGTAGTTTCAGCGCTCCGATAAACAGCCTGCCTCTGCCGCTCCCTTCCTTTGTATTATCTGCCCGTTGTTTTATGATAAACTATTGGGCAATGGATGGGTTTTTCAGGTCACTGTCAAAAATTATCGCAACGGTCTTCTTCATCGGGTATATTCCTTTTGCATCGGGCACATTTGGGAGTCTGGCTGCCTTAATATGTATTTGGCTTTTGAAACCGGACAGACTGCTGCACGGGGTTTTTGCGGCTGTTCTTTTTGGGCTGGGGACCATGACCGCTCATATTGCTGAAAGTATTTTAGGCGAGGATAGCGGGCGCATTGTTATCGATGAGTTTGCCGGGTTTGTGATCTCTACTTTTTCGCTCCCTCTAACAGCGGGATATTTGGCTGCGGCCTTTTTTTTGTTCAGGTTTTTCGATATACTAAAGCCTTCTCCCATCAGAAATATTGAGCGGGCTGTGAGCGGAGGCCTGGGTGTTATGCTCGACGATGCAGCAGCAGGATTGATGACAAATCTCCTTCTGCAGCTGTGGAGGACCGTTGCATGAGATGCTTTGTTGCGATTGATGTCTCCGAACAGGTGCGGCTTTCCGTCCGCGGGGCAATAGAAAAAGTGAAGGGGCTGTCAAGAGGCGTGCGATGGGTCCCTCCTGACCATGTCCATCTGACACTGAAGTTCCTCGGTGAGGCGGACGAGGCTATGGCGCCTCAAATACAGGAAAGGCTTTCTCTGCTTTGCAGCAGACATGACCCGTTTGCGCTTACAGTAAGAGGCACTGGAGGATTTCCGAATCTGCGTCGGCCCAATGTCTTATGGGTGGGCATAGATGAATCGGGACCTCTCAGTCTGCTTAACCGGGACATCGAGCAGTCGATGGCTGAACTCGGGTTTGAAAGGGAAACGAAGCGGTTTTCACCTCATATTACCGTCGGGAGGGTAAAGAGCATGGACGGTCTTGAGGCTGTAGTCAGGGAATGGATTACATTTAAGGACGCGGTTTTTGGTACTATAACAGTTGGGGAAACCCTGCTCATGAAGAGCACATTGAAACCAGGCGGGGCAGAGTATTCAAAACTGGCTGCTTTTAAACTTGCGATATAGTTCGAAGCAGAGTTGCATAATGTTAAATTTTGGATTTTGAATTATAAATTATGGATTTTTCCATTAATTCAACATTTAGCATTCAACATTCAAAATTTTGAATTTGAAGAGGAGGCGTGATGGTGAACAAGGATAAAGTAAAGGCCCTGGAAGCGGCAATTTCACAGATCGAAAAAAACTTCGGGAAGGGGGCCATAATGCGTCTCGGTTCAGGGGGCGTGGCAGAAGGGATACAGGTCATACCTACGGGTTCAATCTCTCTGGATATTGCCACCGGCATTGGCGGCTTCCCGAGGGGAAGAGTTGTCGAGATATACGGGCCTGAGTCTTCTGGAAAGACAACTCTTGCGCTGAAGGCGATAGCTGAGGCGCAAAAAACCGGAGGAGTCGCCGCATTTATTGATGCAGAGCATGCGCTTGATATCAATTACGCATCAAGGCTTGGTGTTAATATTGAAGACCTTTTGGTATCGCAGCCCGACACGGGTGAACAGGCACTCGAAGTTGCTGAAACTCTCGTCAGGAGTGGAGCGGTCGATGTAGTTGTGGTGGACTCTGTTGCCGCGCTGGTACCGAAAGCTGAAATCGAAGGGGACATGGGTGATTCGCTTCCCGGCCTTCAGGCCAGGCTCATGAGCCAGGCTATGAGAAAGCTGACGGCGGCAATCTCAAAATCTTTGACCACAATTATCTTCATCAACCAGATACGGATGAAAATAGGGGTCATGTTCGGAAATCCTGAAACGACTACAGGCGGAAATGCGTTGAAGTTTTACTCGTCAATGAGGCTTGATATCAGAAAGATCGACAACCTCAAGGACGGCCAGGAGGTAATTGGCGGACGGGTCCGAGTCAAGATTGTAAAAAACAAGGTCGCGCCTCCGTTCAGACAGGCAGAATTTGACATATACTTTAATGAGGGGATATCAAAGGCAGGTGAGATTATCGATCTCGGAGCGGAAAAGGGCATTATTGAAAAGGCCGGCGCGTGGTACAGCTACGGCGGCAACAGGATAGGACAGGGCAGGGACAATGTGCGGGAATACCTGAAGAATAATCCAGCTGTGGCCGCTGAGTTAGAGCAGAAAATAATCGAAGCATACGGGCTGAAGCAGGAAGAGAAGGCTGAGGCAGGAAAACAAACATAAGGCTAAGGCTGAGGTTAAGAAAATGGTAAAAAAAACATGTTGTCCTCAACCTGAACCTAACCCTTAACCTATGCATGAAGTGGACGATAGTTTTGGCAATGCACTGAAATACGCGCTCAAGGTTCTCGGCTACCGTGACAGAAGCATGAGCGAGATGCGCCAAAAGCTGACTGGTAAAGGTTTCTCGAAGGATGTTGTTGACGGGACTCTCGTTTATCTTGAGGAAAAAGCGTTTATAGATGACCGGAGGCTTGCCGGACTGCTTATGAGAGATGCTGTCGAGAGGAGGCATTTCGGGGCCCAGGGTGTCAGGAGCTATCTCATAAGACGGGGTATTGCAAAGGACATGGCAGAGGCAATGGCGGAATCGGACAACGACTATCTCGGCGCTGCGCTGCAGCTTGCGGAAAAGAAGATGCGCTCCATGGGGCATCTGGACAGCGTGACAATAAAGAGGCGCCTTTGGGGGCTGCTTGCGCGACGCGGTTTCACTACGGATGAGATGCGACAGGTACTGCAAAGGTTGAATGTTGAATTGTAAATGTTGAATGTTGAATTAATGAAGAGTCCATAATTTAACATTTATAATTCAATATTTAGCATTTGATAATTTTTAAATGGAGGAGGATATGTGATGAGAAGAAAGGGCCTTGGGTTGATATGGGGTTTTTTGTTCGTCATGGCGGTCTTTATGACCAGTTGCGCGTCCTACGCGCGGTATTCCCATGATGAGATTAAAGATTATCCGGTCGATGTGCAGGAAAAAATTACAAAGGGAGAGATCATGCCCGGCATGACACCCCAGCAGGTGCGGTATTCCTGGGGATCTCCAAACCAGGTGAGGACACTTGATCAGGAAAACGGGAAGCAGAAAGAGGAGTGGGTATATTCTTCCGGAATGGGAGTATTCAAGACAAGGCTTACCTTCATTGACGGGAAACTTATCTACATTATCAGCTCAGAGCCTGGAAGGGTGAAATAAGGTCAATGAAGAGCATCGAAGTACGAAAAACATTCCTGGAGTTTTTTATCTCAAAAGGACATGAAATGGTGGGCAGTGCGTCGCTTATCCCTCGAAATGATCCTACGCTCCTCTTTACCAATGCCGGCATGGTCCAGTTTAAGTCTGTGTTCCTCGGAGAAGAGAAACGGCCTTATTCGAGGGCGGTATCATGCCAGAAATGCATGCGGGCCGGCGGCAAACATAGCGACCTGGAGAATGTGGGACACACGGCCAGGCACCATACTTTTTTTGAGATGCTCGGGAATTTCTCCTTCGGCGATTATTTTAAAAGAGATGCGGTTCTTTTTGCCTGGGAACTGCTTACCGGATGGTATGCTCTGCCGAAGGACAAGCTCTGGGTCTCGGTCTACCAGGAAGATGATGAGGCGGAAACATTATGGAAAGACCTTACCGACATCGCCCCTGAAAGGATCATAAGGCTCGGCGCCAAGGACAACTTCTGGCAAATGGGTGATACCGGGCCATGCGGCCCATGCTCGGAGATCATTATCGACCAGGGAGAGGGAGTAGGGTGCGGAAGGCCGGATTGCGCTATCGGGTGCGACTGCGACCGGTATCTGGAACTCTGGAACCTAGTTTTCATGCAGTTCAACCGTGATTTGTCCGGTGTGCTTTCCCCGCTTCCCAAGCCGAGCATCGATACCGGGATGGGACTGGAGAGGATTACCGCGGTCCTTCAGGGGAAACACAATAATTTCGATACAGACCTTTTCGCTCCCATAATAGCGTCAATTGCAGCGGCATCCGGAAAACCCTATGGCCGCACTGCGGATGATGATATATCGATAAGGGTCATTGCCGATCATCTTAGGTCAGCGGCTTTTTTGCTTTCCGATGGGCTTATGCCTTCCAATGAAGGCCGCGGATATGTTCTAAGGCGGATTATCAGGAGGGCTTCACGGCATGCAAAATTGCTCGGCCTTGGGGACCCGCATTTGTACCGGTTAATGGATTCCGTTGTTGAAGCCATGGGAGATGTCTATCCCGGACTGGTACGCGAGAATGCTCGCGCATCAAAGGTATTGCTGTATGAAGAGGAGCGATTTACCAGGACACTCGAACAGGGCGTGAGAATTCTTGACGAGGTAATGGGGAAGTTAAAGAAGGCGTCCGTTAAATTGATTCCTGGTGACGAACTTTTCAAATTGTATGATACCTACGGGTTCCCTCTGGACCTTGCCAGAGATATTGCCATGGATAACCACCTGTCTGTTGATGAGGAAGGCTTCCAAAAGGAAATGGAAGTGCAGCGGGAGCGCGCACGGGCCTCCTGGGTTGGCGAGGATGAAGCCATTGCATCGATATACAGGGAACTCGCGTCTGAAATCGGCGAGACCGAGTTTATAGGGTATGATTCACTGGAGTCGGAGTCGGTTGTTAAGGCAATACTGAAAGAGGGAAAGGTGGTCAATGTTGCATCGGCTGGTGACGAGGTTGAGGTATTTCTGGATAAGACCCCTTTTTATGGTGAATCCGGGGGACAGGCAGGTGATGTCGGGTTGATCAGTTCGCCGGGGGGGTTAGAGGCAGAGGTCATAACTACTAAAAAGGAGGTCGGCCTGCATGCCCATGTAGTCAGGATCAATAGAGGAGCGCTTAAAGTATGGGACAGGATACATGGTTCCGTTGACGCGACTACGCGTAGGGCCACAGCACGTAATCATACCTCAACCCACCTCCTCCATACGGCATTAAGAATTGTTCTGGGGGAACATGTTAAACAGGCCGGCTCATATGTTGCTCCGGGCAGAATGCGTTTTGATTTCACTCATTTCTATTCACTTGAAAGGAAAGAGATTGAGTCCATCGAATCCATCGTCAACGGGAAGATACTCGAAAATATAAGAGTGGAGACAGAGATTGCCGATATACATGATGCCTTGAAATCAGGCGTTACGGCCCTTTTCGGTGAGAAGTACGGTGAGAAAGTCAGGGTGGTCAAAGTGCCCGGCTTCAGTGCCGAGCTGTGCGGCGGGACCCACTCCGGGACAACCGGCGATATAGGCAGCTTTATCATTATTTCAGAAGGAAGTGTGGCTTCCGGCATTAGGAGGATCGAGGCGTTCACCGGCAAGGCTGCTTTCGATTACTTGAGACAGAGGAGCAATGATCTAAGGGACATAGCCGAACTGCTCAAAACCGACAAACCCCTCGAACGGGTCGAGAAATTACTTTCCGAAGCGAAGGACCGCGAGAGGGAGATCGACGCGCTTAAAGCCAAAGCCGCTTCACAGAACTCATCGACCGTGATGGATAAGGTACAGATTATTAATGGAGTTAAAGTACTTTCATGCCGGGTGGATGGACTTGAGCAGAAAGACCTAAGGGTGTTTGCCGACAATGTGCGGGACCGGCTCGGCGCCGGTATCATTGTGCTAGCCTCCGGCAAGGACGGCCAGGCTGCGATGCTGGCAACAGTGACGAGGGACCTGTCAGGTCAATTCAGCGCCGGCGACCTGCTGAAAAATATAGCGGCACAGGTAGGTGGAAAGGGCGGAGGCAAGGCGGAAATGGCACAGGGCGGAGTTTCGGGCCTTGAGAGCATGGATATTCTGGACAAAGCACTTCAGTCGGTTTATGATATAGTTAAACAACAAGGCAAGAGGCAATAGATAATAGGCAATAGGCGATAGGAAAAGAAACAATCTGTCCCTATAGCCTATGGCCCATTGCCTATAGCCTGTATTTTATAGGAGGTCCCATATGAATATTTTCGATGCTGTGCGCAATGCTATTCTTGCAGGATTCGGGGTACAGGAAAAGGTCAAGGAGTTTATTGATGAACTGGTCAAGAAAGGGGAGCTTAGTGAATCGCAAGGCGCAAAGTTAGTGAAAGAATGGAGTGAGAAAGCTGACAAAGGCACCACCGACCTGAATAAGAATTTTGGAGACCTTATGTCGAAGACCCTCGAAAAAATGAATATACCGACCAAAGAAGAATTTGAACGGCTTAATAAAAAGATCCAGACTCTCTCTGCCAGGGTCAGAAAGCTCGAAGGCGTTACCGAAGAAGGGCAGGAAGAGTAAGCAGCTATTTGGGTGGATATCTCAAGGTTTTCACGCACTTATAAGTCTGCAAGAAGGCTGCAGCAAATAATAAACGTATTTCTTAAATACGGTTTCGGTCAGATAATCGAACAGATTCACCTCGGCAGGTACATCCCTTTCAAAAAACGGCTCCGGTCTTTCGGCGCCTGGCCTGCCTTGCAGAGTCCGACTGTTCCCGGGCGTTTAAGGATGGCGTTTGCCGAGCTGGGCCCAACCTTTATAAAGCTTGCTCAACTCCTTTCTTCCAGACCTGATTTGATCACGGTCGAGTTTGCGGATGAGCTGAAGAAATTGCAGGATGATGTGCCCCCCTTTCCGGCACACGAGGCCAAACGGATCATCGAGATGGAGTTCAAGCGTCCGCTCGATACTATTTTCAGCACTTTTCACGAAAAGCCTATTGCTGCCGCATCCATTGCCCAGGTGCACAGGGCCACGCTGATCGACAACTCCGATGTTATTGTGAAAGTGCAGCGCCCTGAAATCAGGGAGCACATCGAATCTGATATAAACATCCTTTTTACGATTGCCAGGCTGCTTGACAGGCATGTAGCTGAAAGCAGGTTTTTTAATCCTCTCGGTATTGTGGAAGAATTTTCCCGGACTATCAGAAAAGAGATGAACTTTGTTGAGGAGTCGAAGAACTGTTCCAGGTTCAAAAGAAATTTTGAAAAGGACCCTAATATACATATACCTAAAATTTATGCCGAATATGTGACAGAAAAAGCCTTTGTAATGGAATGGATAGACGGCATACGGATTGATGATATAGCCGAAATCGAAAGGATGGGTTTTGACAGGGCGCATCTGGCCAAAATAGGGGTTGATGCCTTTTTCAAACAGATACTCGAAGACGGATTTTTCCATGCCGATCCCCATCCCGGCAACATTCTTGTAACGCCTTCCGGCGCCATTGCCTTTGTCGATTTCGGCATCGTAGGCAGGGTCACTGATGAAATGAAGGAGACGATGGCCAGCACTTTCCTGGCCCTCATAAGAAGGGATTTCGACGGGATCATTGATCAGTATATTGCCCTCGGCATAGTTCCCGAGCACACCGATATCGAAATCTTCAGGAGAGAATTCAAGTCTGATCTCATCGATTTTCTGGAGCCTATTTACGACATCACCTTGCAGGAACTGGACTTTGCCCTCTATCTTGACACGGTCACCCATCTGGCGATCAAACACAATTTAAGAGTGCCTTCAGCGCTGCTCCTTATCAATAAGGCCATGCTCATACTCGAAAATATAGGCCGGCAGCTGGATCCCACGTTCAATTTTATCGCTGCTGCAGAGCCTTATGCCTCCAAACTTATCCAGAGAAGGATAACCCAATCGCGATTCTACAAAACGGCCAAAGATAATATATGGGAATTCAGTGATTTTGTATCTATGCTTCCGAGGCAAACGAAGCAAATAATTAAGAAAATACTGAAGGACGACATACAGGTGAAACTGCTTCACGTCAACCTGCCTGAATTCGTAAAAGATATGGACCGCTCAAGCAACCGCATTGCGTTTGCGATGATAGTGAGCGCCATGATTTTGAGTTCTGCTATACTGCATGCAGCCGGTGTCGGTCCGACTATTTTCGGTTTTTCCGCACTCGCCATTTCCGCCTTTGTTTTTGCTTTTTTCATGGGCATATGGCTTATTATCTCTATCATACGCTCCGGAAGGTTTTGAGAAATGGAAATTACGCGTGAAACAGATTATGCGATAAGGTGTATCATGTACCTCTCGGGTAAACCCGGAGAGATAAACATGATAGATGTGATCGCAAGGGAAATGCAGATACCGAAGAGCTTTCTGGCTAAAATTCTTCAGAAGCTCGCCCGTGCATCGCTAGTTAAGTCATTTCGCGGTGTTAAAGGCGGCTTTCAGCTTGCCAGGCTTCCGGAGGAGATAAGCCTGCTTGATGTTCTGGAGGCAATCGAAGGTGAAGTGTCAATGAACATGTGTGTTCTTGACCAGACGCTTTGCGACCGCAGCAAAACCTGTCCGGTTCATCCTGTATGGAGTGAGATCAGAAAGGACTTCAGAAAAATTCTGGAAAAATATAATTTTGGACGTCTAAAGACTCGCGACTAGTGGGCCGGGCACTCAAATCACCTTTCACTCATCGTGTTGAGTGCTCGGTCAGTATTTCTTTGCAGCCTCTTTGATCAAAGCCTGACCGATAACGTTCCTCTGTATCTGGTTAGTGCCCTCGTAAATTTGGAGTATCTTTGCATCACGCATCATTTTCTCAACCGGATATTCCTTCATGTATCCTGCCCCGCCCATGACCTGCATGGCATCTATGGTAACTTTCATCCCCACATCAGTGGCATAGGTCTTTGCCATTGCAGATTCCTTTGATATATCTTTTGCGCCGCTATCGACATATCTGGCAACAGAATACACAAGTGACCGTGCCGCTTCAATCTGCATAGCCATATCAGCCAGCATATGCTGGATTGCCTGGAAACTTATTATGGGGTGGCCGAACTGGTGCCGCTGGCGGGCAAATTTTACCGCCTCTTCAAATGCACCCTGCGCCACGCCAAGCCCCTGGGCACCGACGCCGGTCCTTGATTGGTCGAGTGTTTTCATTGCAACAATAAATCCCATCCCTTCTTTCCCGATAATGTTTTTTTTCGGAATCCTGCAGTTGTCGAAAATCAGCTCTCTCGTTGAAGACGCCCTGATTCCCAATTTGTTCTCCTTCTTCCCGAAGGTGAAGCCCGGAGTCCCTTTCTCCACTACAAAGGCAGAGGCCCCTCTCGGCCCCTTTGATTTATCGGTTATAGAGATAATGGTGTAAATCTCTGCCTCGCCTCCGTTGGTAATCCACTGCTTGGTGCCGTTTAAAACGTATTCATTGCCGTCAAGCCTTGCGGTAGTCTGGATCCCACCGGCATCGCTGCCGGCATTGGCCTCTGTAAGGCCGAAGGCCACCAGTCTTTTGCCTGCCGCAATATCGGGCAGGTATTGTTTCTTTTGCTCATCCGACCCGAAAATGAGGAGAGGAAATGTTCCCAGTGCATTTGCTGCATAGGTTGTCGAAACGCCGACGCACGCGCACGAGAGTTCCTCGACAACCAGGCAAAGTTCTAAACATCCCTTGCCGAGGCCGCCGTATTCTTCGGGGATAAAAAGTCCGATCATATCCGACTGGGCCAGGACTTTAATAATTTCCCAGGGATATTCGCCCTTTTCATCAAGTTCAGCTCTGACCGGCACGACTTTTTCTTCAGCGATCTGGCGAGCAAGATCACGTACCATCTGTTGTTCTTCTGTTAAAAAATAATCCATTAATGTCCTCCTCTATAACAACAAGTGAGAAGTAAAAAGTAAAAAGTGAGAAGTAAAGAGAAAAGTGCTTTTGTCTACTTCTTTTGGTCTTTTACTTTTTACTTCTCACTTCTCACTTTTTACTTTTTTTTATTAACCGCTTATATCTATCGCCTCAATCAGAATACTTGAGGCCCCTATGTTACCATAAAATCTTAAGTCATCGCCAATCATGACGGCTTGCCGGAACAGTTCCAGCACAGTCCCCGATATCGCCGCCTCTTTCACAGGGTAGCGCGCCACTCCGTTTTCAATCCATAATCCCGATATGCCTACGGAGAATTCTCCCGACACAGGATTTACCGTATGCATACCCATGGTCTCGATTACATACAGGCCTTTATCGATGGAATTCAGAAGCTTTTGAAATTCCTGAGCGTGCTCCGGTAATGACGGCTCTACATAAAGGTTAGTCGGCCCGACGCCGGGGAGCCCGAAAGCTCCGCCTCTGGCGGCATTTCCGGTAGATTGGACACCCTCTTTGCGGGCTGTATAACTATTATATAATAAGCCCGTCAGCACGCCCTTTTCAATCAAGGCTTTGCGGGTCGTAGGCACACCTTCTCCATCGAAAGGCTTACTGCCGAGCTTGCCGGCAAGCAGTCCATTATCAATTATATTTAGCAGCGGACTTATGACCTGCTCTCCTTTTTTTCCTGCGAGCATGGATTTGCCCTTTTGAACAGATTCAGACGACAGCGCAAAAGCCAATATGCCGAGGAATTCCACGGCCACCGAACTATCGAGCAGAATGGACCCCTTTGTGGGAGCAATTTTTTTGGCGCCGAGAAGCTGCAGGGCCATTTTAGCTGCATTACTCCCAACCCGGCCAAATGCCGCCTCGTCCAGAAATCTGCTGCCCTCGTAGTCGTAGCCCATCTGGCTTTCGGCGCCGTCTTCGGCTACTACAGTAATATGTGCCGAGCATCCGGTAGAACTGTAACAGGCATCGATTCCTCTCGAGTTGACAATACATGTATCACTCGCGCCGAAGCTCCCTGCAGCCTTTCTGATCTTCTTAATTCGCCCGTCAGCATCGAGGGCCGCCTTCTCGATGCGCATGACGTGCTCTATAGCTTCATCACCGGTAATTGATGCAATGCGTTCGTCGAATATATCCACTCCCCTGGCCTGCAACGGCAAAGGGAATCCAAGGTTTTCATCCGGCTCTGAATAGCGTGCAACGGAGAGCGCCGCATCCACCACGCGGGACATATCGGATGGGTCTGTAGAATAAGAGAACCCCAACTGTCTGTTTTTTATTATCCTGACACCGTAGCCGGCAGTCATAGAGGATTCCAGCGTCTCTATCTCCTGGCCTTTAACCTCGATTCCCAGGTTTTTTGACGCTTTTATATACACTTCGGCTTCATCAGCTCCTTGAGCAAGAGAGAGCGCCAATAGTTTTGCGGCAAAAATCCTGTCCATCGATTTACTCCTTAAAAGAGAGGTTAAGGTCGAGGTTAAGGTTAAGAAAAAAAGCTCCGCTTTGTATCCAATCTATGCTTTTTCCTTAGCCTCAACCTTACCCTTAACCTTTTATTCTTCGTAATATGTTGCTGACGCGGTTTCTGATTCCCACACGGTTACTGCAGACATATTTACCTTGTATTCAGCCAGCCTCTTGCGTAACGACTCGAATACCCACCGTGCGATATTTTCAGAAGACGGATTTCTTTCAGTGAAGGGGAATATATTGTTCAGACATGTGTGATCGAGTTGAGCAATCACCTCGTTGGTGATCCGCTTCAACTCGTGAAAATCGATAGCGAGGTCGATTTCGTTAAGGCGGTCGGTGGTCACATATACATGGACTTTCCAGTTGTGACCGTGGAGGTTTTCACATTTACCTTTATATCCCCTAAGCTGATGGGCTGAAGCGAAACCACTTTCTATCATCAATTCGTACATATAAACCTCCATATGCGTCAAGCGTTCCGTGTCGAGCGTCGTGCGTCAAAACTAAAATAAGGCCGGCATCGTTTTTTGCGATTCCCGGCAAGCGGGAATGACATAATTACTTGCTACGTTTTGTTTAATGCTTTTGCGCTCGTCGCACGACGCTTGACGCTCAACGCTGTTTTCATGTTTCTTTTTTGAATGTGGCTATATAAGGCAGGTTTCTGTATTTGTTTTCATAGTCGAGGCCATACCCCACAACGAACTGGTTGGCAATATCAAACCCCACATAATCTACCGGCACGTTAGCGATACGCCTTTCTTTTTTATCAAGCAGTACGCAAATCTTGAGACTCGCGGGTTTCTGGGACAAGATTTTCTCCCGGATGTGATTAAGTGATATGCCTGTATCAACTATATCGTCTATCAGCAGGACATGCCTTCCCTGAACAGGCTCCCTGGGCTCATAATACACGGTAGTTTTACCTTTGGAGACAGTTTTAAAATAGCTCGAAGCGACAAAGAAATCTACAGTAACAGGAAGTTTCAAGGCCCTGATAATGTCCGCAAAAAAAATAAAAGCGCCTTTCAGTATCCCGACCGCGAGCACCTCCTTGCCTTTATAGTCGCGGTATATTGCCCCGGCTAATTCAACTACCTTCTCATGTATCTGCTCAGAAGTGAATAAAGGCCTTCCAGTAATCATTGCGCCTCCCGGCGCACGTCAGGCGTCACGCGTCGTGCGTCAAGCGCCTTAACGCCAGTATATTGATCCGCCTTTTCTTTCACGCTCAACGCTTGACGCTCACCTCTCGACGCCGATTTTTACAGCACATACCTTAAATTCAGGTATCTTGCAGGTGGCATCAAGGGCATCATTTGTTATAACATTTGCCGCTGCCTCGTGGTAGTGCATGGGAATGAACACCGTGCCTTCCTGAACTATCGAAGTAACCCGTGCTTTTATTCTGATGCTGCCGCGGCGTGACGTAACGACCAATACGCCCCCGTCTTTGATGTGTAGATTCTCGCTGTCTTCGGGGCTGATCTCCACATAGGGTTCGCCGGCGTGGGCCTCGATCTGCGGTACCCGTCTTGTCATGGAGCCGGAGTGATACTGGAAGAGGTTCCTTCCGGTGGTCAGTATAAACGGATACTCACTATCAGTTGCCTCTTCAGGGTTCGAGTATGGAACAAGAGAGAAGCGCACTTTCCCTTTAGGGAACCCGGCCTTGTATAGATAAGGGGTCCCGGGGTGATTAGTGTCAGGGCACGGCCACTGAATGCCTTCCTTGTCAATACGCTGGTACGTTATCCCTGCTAGGTTGGGCCATACCTGGCCGAACTCGATCAGAACGTCTTCCGGGGATTTATAGTCCATCGTATACCCGAGCCTTTTTGACATTTCCATGATTATGGATAGGTCGGCCCGCGCTTCACCTGGCGGCTCAACCGCCTTCCGCACTCTCTGGACCTTTCTTTCGGTATTGCTGAACGTGCCGTCTTTTTCGGCAAAGCAGGTTGACGGCAATACGACATCTGCGAGGGCTGCGGTCTCTGTCAAAAAGATGTCCTGAACAACCAGAAAATCGAGTTTATTGAGGGCATCGACTGTATGATGGGTATTGGGGTCAGTAATGACCGGGTTTTCTCCCATTATGTACATGGCCTTTAATTTTCCCTCCAGGGCTGCAGGAATCATTTCTGTTGCAGTGAATCCCGGCTTCGGAGAGAGCGGCACTCCCCATGCCTTCTCAAACTTCGCCCTTGTATCAGGAGCGTCCACTTTTTGGTATCCGGGATAGACATTCGCGAGGCAACCCGCATCTGACGCCCCCTGGACATTATTTTGCCCTCTCAGTGGATTGACTCCGGTAGATTCCCTGCCGATATTTCCTGTGAGAATAGCCAGGTTTGCAGCAGCGTTTACATTCTCAGTACCGCAGGTATGCTGTGTTATCCCCATTGTGTAGAAAATGGCGGCCTTACGCGAGCCGCCGTAAAGACGGGCTGCCCTTATGATAGCATCCTTGCTTACGCCGGTTATTTTTTCAGCATATCCGGGGGTATATTTTTCGACCGACTTCTTCATTTCTTCAAAGCCCTCGGTTTTCTCTTCAATAAAGCCTTTGTCATGAAGCCCTTCTTTAATGATGACATGTGCAATTGAGCTGATCAGGGCGATATCCGTGCCTGGTTTAAGGTCCAGCACGGTATCTGCAAAACGGGTCATAGGTACTTTGCGGGGGTCTGCTACTATGATCCTGGCCCCCTTTCGGTAGGCCTTGATCATCCTGTTTGCGATAACCGGATGCGTCTCCTTGGTGTTGGAGCCGATAATGAAAATGACTTCCATGTTTTCGATTTCTTTGATAGAGTTAGTCATTGCGCCGGAACCGAATATTGCGGCCAAACTGGCCACGGTGGGCGCGTGTCAGAGACGGGCGCAGTGGTCGACATTATTTGTCCCCACCGCAGCGCGTATCATTTTTTGAAAGGCGTAGTTTTCCTCATTGGTGCAGCGGGCTGAAGACAATCCGCCGATCGCATCGGGACCGAAGGCGGCTTTCGTATCGTTCAGCTTTTTTGCAGTGTATTCATAGGCCTCTTCCCACGAGACCTCTTCGAACCGGCCATCCCTTTTGATGAGAGGCTTTGTAAGGCGGTCGGGGCTGTTGATGAATTCGTATCCGAACCTCCCTTTCACACACAGCCAACCCTCGTTCCATGTGTCCTCTTTTGACGTGACCCGGATGACTTTATTGTCCTTTACATTAAGCGTTATATTGCAGCCCGTGCCGCAATACGCGCATACTGTATCGGTTTCTTTTACATCTTTCTGCCGTCCTTTCTGGGACCACATCTTGCCGGTCAGAGCTCCGGTGGGGCATACGGATACGCATTGACCGCAGAATTCGCAATCAAGGGGCTTCTCATAAGGAGGGCATATTTTCGATTTAAACCCCCTGTATGCAAAGTCAATCGCTCCCACTCCCTGGATCTCATCGCAGACCTTTACACATCTGCCGCACATGATGCACTTCTCCATGTCCCTTTCGAGGAACGGGTTGGCGTCTTTTTTTGTATAAACCCTTCGCTCCCCGGTGAACCTGTTTTCCTTGATGCCGTAACTGTACGCAATTTCCTGCAGAGTGCAGTCGCCTGCTCGTTCGCATACCATGCAATCAGCAGGGTGGTCGGAAAGGATGAGTTCCAAAACGGTTTTGCGCAAATCTTCGATTTTGGGTGTGGATGTTGTAACTTCCATGCCGTCGCTGACCGGTGTTGTGCATGAAGTAACGGGACGAGGAATACCCTTTATCTCTACAACGCAGAGCCTGCAGCCGCCAAACGGGGTAAGCTTCGGGTGATGGCAAAGCGTCGGGATGGATATATCGAGCTTTCTTGCCGCTTCAAGAACAGTAGTGCCTTCAGGAACTTCGATAGTCTTGTTGTCTATAGTCACTTTCATTGTTATCACTCCCTGGCTACCGATTTGAATTTGCATACATCAAAACAACTTCCGCACTTTATACATGCCGAGGCATTGATAGTATGAGGCTTTTTCTTATCTCCTGTAATAGCTCCTGCCGGGCATGCCTTCATGCACAGGCCGCATCCTTTGCAGAAGTCTTCGAGAATACTGTATGTAAGCATGTCCCTGCAGCCCTTTGCCGGGCATTTTTTGTCTTTAATATGCGCCTCATACTCTTCCCTGAAGTACTTGATGGTGCTGAGCACCGGGTTGGGGGCTGTCTGGCCGAGGCCGCACAGCGAAGCTGATTTTATGTCGCTGCTCAAACTTTCCAGGAGCTCTATATCCCCTTCTTTGCCAAGCCCTTTGGTAATCCTGTCCAGAATTTCGAGGAGACGTTTGGTGCCGATCCTGCAAGGAACGCATTTGCCGCAGGACTCATCGCGCGTAAAGTTAAGGAAGTATTTCGCCACGTTTACCATGCAATCATCTTCATCGAGGACGATCATTCCGCCCGAACCGACAATGGAACCCACCTTTGCCAATGATTCATAATCCACGTTGATATCCAGCATGTCGGCAGTGAGGCAGCCTCCGGACGGGCCGCCTGTCTGCACCGCCTTGAGCTTCTTGCCGTTTTCTATTCCGCCGCCGATATCGTAAATGATCTCTCTGAGTGTAATGCCCATAGGCACTTCGATCAGACCGGTATTTACGGATTTGCCTGTAAGAGCGAAGACCTTGGTACCCTTTGATTTCTCTGTCCCATGTGATGAAAACCACTCTGCGCCCTTACTGATAATATAAGGGATGTTTGCCAGCGTCTCGACGTTGTTGATAACAGTCGGCTTGCCCCATAATCCGCGGTGGACGGGGAAGGGCGGCTTTGCCCTCGGCATTCCACGCTGCCCCTCGATGGAGGCGATGAGCGCAGTTTCCTCACCGCACACAAAAGCCCCTGCGCCTAATTTTAATTTGATGTCGAAATCAAATCCTTTATTGAAAATGTTAGTACCGAGGTATCCCTTGTCTCTCGCTGCCGGTATGGCTTTTTTCAGCCTTTCTATGGCAAGCGGATATTCGGCCCGGATATAGACATATCCCTTTGTTGCTCCGATTGAATAAGCCCCTATAGCCATTCCCTCTATAACGGCATGAGGGTTGCCCTCTATAACGGCCCTGTCCATGAAGGCCCCGGGATCGCCTTCATCAGCATTGCAGATGATATATTTCTGATCGCCGGTTGCTTTGCGGCAAGCCTCCCATTTAACACCTGTGGGAAAACCGGCGCCCCCGCGGCCGCGCAAACCTGATTTTTTCATTGTATCGATTACTTCTTCAGGGGTCATGGACGAAAGGATTTTTTCAATAGCAGAGTAACCGCCGACAGCCCGGTAAGCGTCGATGTTTTCCGGATCGATGTAACCGCAATCCGATAAGACCACCTTCACCTGTTTCGCGTGGAATTTGCGGTAATCTTCCTTTACCTCCCACTCGACTATCGGGCTGCCGCCTATAATATGCTCATCGACAATACGCTGCACCATATCGGGTTTTATGAATTCATATGTGGTTTTCTGTTCGTCCACAAAGATGTCCACCAGGACGTCCTTTGCGCAGAGTCCCAGACAGCCTACCTTATGCATGGAGCATTCTTTTTTGAAGGCGGCAGGAATGTTTTTCTCTCCCATAACTGATTCGAACGCTTGAAGGACTTCGACGCCGCCGGCTGCTAATGCGGCGGGTCCCATGCATACATGCACCTTAACACTTTTATCCACGGGACGCCTCCTTCCTAAGCGCATTGATCTCTTTGGAGGCCTTGTCGGTCGTCATTTTGCCGAGTATTTTATTGTTGACGATGACCACCGGCGCTATGCTGCAGGAGCCGACGCATGCTACCTGTTCAAGGGTAAATTGCTTGTCATCAGTGGTGTTTTCCTCATCGGTCAGCTTTAACTCTCTTTTCAGATTGGTGATGATGCGCTCAGAGCCTTTGACGTGGCATGCGGTGCCGCGGCATGCGGTGATGATGTTCTTACCTCTGGGTTTGAGGCAGAATTGGGCATAAAAAGTGAGTACGCCGTAGAAATTGCTTGCAGGGATGCCAAGCTCCCTGGAAAAATGAAAAACCGCTTCTTCCGGAACGTAGCCGAACGCCTCCTGTGTTTCCTGCAAAAGGGAGATGATGTTCCCTCCGTGTTCCCTGAAATCTTTTATCAGCTCCTGCATCTTATTTTCCATATAATACACTCCTATAAATTAAATATTTTAATACTAACATAAGGGAGAAATGTTATGCAATTTTAGTGGAGGCACTATCTATACTGTGTAGTCGTGGACGGACTGAATTTCGGCAGAGTCCAATTTATCTTTGCGGCCAGTGCTCAGATTTTGCTGATAAAGCACTCTGTGCCTTACAGCATGTAACAAACACCGCCATCGTTTTGTCAGACCTGCTCAGTTCGTCCCGAATTGTGCGAAGTCTGGCCGCGGCGAACTTGCCGCCTGGCCGGATGAGTCATTAGACCGTTCTGTCTTCCCGATGCGTAATACGGGATGAAATTGTCAAAAACGTGTTCCCGACTTCGCTCAGCTGACATCATCGCCAACAATTTGATAAAGTTGGGCACAAGTGAGTGGTTCTCTGCCAGGCGAGCTTCGGGGATTTCCGAAAAGACCACACTGAAACAGTTGCTATACTGCTGCACGTGTCTGAGGGGTTGCCAATTGGCCCCCTGTTCTATAAGATTAGAGATCATGCATTTTCTTGCCGCTTCAATTTTTATTGCCACTTATGCGGGTATAGCCATTGGAGATGTTCCCGGATTTGCCCTCGACAGAACCGGCATCGCCCTTTTGGGTGCCATAGCAATGCTCGCATCCGGCATACTGACTACTCAACAAGCTGTTCTGGCCATCGATATCCCGACCATACTTCTACTTTATTCTCTTATGGTGCTTTCTTCGCAATTCAGGCTAGGCGGCTTCTATACCTGGATTGTCTTCAGGATCACAAGATTCATGGAAAGGCCGGAGAGGTTCCTCTTTTTAATGATGACCGTCAGCGCTGCACTGTCGGCCATATTCGTCAATGACATCGTATGTCTCGTCTTTGCGCCTGTGCTCACCGTATCCCTCCTCAGGGCCGGATTGAATCCCATACCCTTCCTTATAGGTCTTGCAGTATCGAGCAACATCGGGTCAGCTGCGACCATAATGGGAAATCCCCAGAACATGCTTATCGGCCAGTTAGGCAGACTCCACTTCGGTTATTTTTTCCTCTGGTGCGCCCCGCCTTCAATTCTCTCGTTTGTCGGTGCTTTTTTAATCATAAAGCTGAAATATGGCAAGAATTTTAGCACTCAACATCCCCATAATGTAACTGAGTCAATCGAATGGCCCGATTTTGACCGTCACCAGAGTTTAAAAGGCATATTGGCTACTCTATTGCTTCTTGCGGCTTTTTTTACGCCGATACCTCGAGAGATAAGTGCCATTGTCATCGCTGGGCTTTTGCTCTGTAGCAGGAGCATTCACACCCGTGCCATTTTAGGGCTTGTAGACTGGCACCTGATCACTCTCTTCTGCGCCCTCTTTATACTGATAAAAGGGATCGAGACCGTTAATATACCGACTGAACTCATGGGCGTATTGAGCGATAACGGGATTGATCTTCGCAATCTTTACGTGCTCACGGGAGTGTCTGCCCTTGTTAGCAATATCGTCAGTAACGTGCCAGCTACGATGCTGTTGACAAATTTTCTTCATCCGTCAGTTCCCAACCAGTGGTACGTCCTCGCCCTTTCAAGCACCTTTGCTGGGAATCTCATCACCATCGGGAGCATTGCTAACCTGATAACCTTCGAACAGGCCCGGGAACAGGGCGTTATCGTTGGCTTCCGTGAGCACGCAAAGACCGGCATACCGGTTACGATCCTCTCTTTGATCATTGTTGCAGGATGGATATGGGTTGCGAGATATCTGTCTTTGTAATAAAAGATAATTCGAGGAATCCCCAATAAGTCTGGCCCCAAGAACCCACACTCTTTTTGCGGTGATTACTGTATTAATCCTCTCGGTTCGATTCGGACGTTTCGTCTTCGGAGGAAATTGGCTGCTGGTGTGTGACATCTTACTGTCACTGATAGCTCTTATCACATTTGTGATTGTTCTTTTGATTTATGTCTACCAAGAGGGTTCAGTCACAAGACACCGCATTCGCGGGGCTATTGGCGTATACCTGATAATCGCAATAGTATTCTCTTTCAGCTATCTTCTGATCGAGTTTCTGATCCCTGGGGCCTTTCACTTCACGGACAGGGTTCCAAGGATTGAGGACATGCGATCGGTGATGACTTTCTATTATTTCAGCATCTCCACCCTTACCACGCTTGGGTACGGGGACGTCCACTCCTGTACATCCTTTCGCTCGAACTCTTGCGATGCTGGAGGCCCTTATCGGTCAGCTCTACCCCGCCATCCTCATAGCACGGCTGGTTACTTTGTACGTAGCTGCAGGACGGACAAGTAAAGACAATTAAAAGTCTCTAGAAATAAGACCGAAAGGTTCTTATCTAATCGCCATAGCCCAGCCTCCTAGTTCTTCAGGCTTCATTCACTACCTCCGCTACAGAATGAAGTTCATGTTGAAGTAGTACGAGTCGGGTCTTGCGATGCGGATTAGAGCCGGGGAGCCAGGTTTGCTGACCGCGTCTCCCCGGTCTTGCATTGGTTATTTCATCCCCAGAAACGCCCTCGCAAGAAATGCAGCCATCTGGTCCCTGGTAACATCTTCGGAAGGGCAGTAATCCCCGTTCCCGCAGCCGGTGGTGATACCAAGTTCCTTCAACTTCTGTACATACGGGAAGAAACTGTCCGTAGTAGGCACATCGCTGAAATAAGGTGTTGTCGATGAACAGCTTACAGACGCGCCGGCCACTCCTCCAGTACATGTGAAGTTTGTTGTGCTCTGTCCTGCTGCAACTTGAGTTGCCCTAACAAGGAAAGCAGCCATCTGGTCCCTGGTGACATCTTCGGAAGGGCAGTAGTCGTTGTTTCCACAGCCGGTGGTGATGCCAAGCTCATACAACTTCTGGACATATGGGAAGAAACTGTCCGTTGTAGGAACGTCGCTGAAATAAGGTGTTGTTGTTAGACAGTTTACCGATGCTCCAGCCACACCTCCATTACAGGTAAAGTTTACGGTGCTCTGTCCTGCTGCAACTTGCGTTGCTCTGACAAGAAAAGCAGCCATCTGGTCCCTGGTAACATCTTCGGTAGGGCAGTAGTCCCCGCTCCCACAGCCAGTAGTAATGCCGTTGTTGTAGATCGCCTCTATATAACTTGTAAACGACTCCGTGTTTGGAACATCGCTAAATGGAGTTGTGCCCGTGGCAACATAGTTAGCGGTGACCGATTCGGTGGCATTCATAGTGACAACGCAGGTGGCACTCGTACTCTGACTCGAACACGCACCTGACCAGCCAGTGAATGTGGAACCGGAATTAGCGGTAGCCGTCAGCGTTACGCTTGTCCCACTGTTATAAGTCGCCGTGCCTGTGTCGTTGCTCCAGCTTATGCTCCCCGAGCTTGGCGTGACCGTGCCACCACCAGTCCCGGTCATTGTCACTGAAATCACATAGACGCTGGTTTCAGGCAAGACTATCTGCCCAATGTTGTTGCCTGCTTCTTCGGTGAACCATATATTGCCGTCTGGGCCGAAAGCAACACTGCTCGGGGAACTACTGGCCGTCGGGATCGCAATCTCGTTGACAACCCCCGCTGTTGTGATCTTCCCGATATTGTTGCCTAACTCCTCGGCAAACCAAAGGTTGCCGTCCGCGCCAGCAGTTATCCCGGCCGGCTCGCTGCTGGCTGTGAGAACAGGGAACTCTGTGATTGTCCCGCCCGAGGTCATCCGCCCGATTTTGTTTGCGCCAAGTTCGGTGAACCATATGTTGCCGTCGGATCCAACAACGATTCCGAAAGGCTCGCCCGATGATGGCGGCATCGGGAATTCCGTAACCGAACCCGTTGTTGTGACTTCCCCGATATTGTTGCCTATTTCTTCAGTGAACCAAAGGTGGCTTGACCCAGAGGTTATCCCTGAAGGCATGCTGCCAGCTGTAGGGATGGAGAACTCGGTGACAGAGCCGCCGGTTGTCATCCTGGCAACCTTGTTGTTGCCGCGCTCGACAAACCATATATTACCATCCGGGCCGCCTGCGATAGCCCAAGGGGTGCTGTTCGCCGTGGGAATCGGGAATTCGGTAATAACCCCGGCAGCCGTTATCCGTCCGATATTGTTGCCGTTTTGTTCAATAAACCATAAATTATTGTCCGGGCCCAATGCAATGCCAGTAGGTAAGCTATCGGCTGTGGGTATTTGATATTCGCTAATTGTTCCAGCAGTGGTGATTTTCCCGATTTTGTTACTGCCGCGCTCGGTGAACCATAAGTTTCCGTCAGATCCTGCCGTGATGCGCCATGGATTACTGTTGGCCGTTGGAGTGGCATATTCCTTGATTGTAATTATATTGGCTGTGCAACTAGCAGTAGTCCCTCCATTTGTGCCAGCGCATGTCCATGACCAAGGCCCGCTGCCGCTTACGGCGGATGGCGTTCCGGTACTGCACAGGTTATTGGTCGGAGTAGTTGTCAAAGACCCACCATTTTTGCTGCCACAAGTGCCGTTTGTCATCTGGTTGCTTTCCCCGCTATCGGCGCTCACCTGGACAGAACTGACATTGACAGGCTCAAACTGCGATAAGGTGAAGTTCGTAATGCATGACAGATCGGTGTCATTCCACCGAGCATCAGGCGTGCCGATGACGCCGCCAGTCTCTCCATTGTCGGCAAGAATGATCCCATACTGGCGCATGGCCGTAAGAATCACATTGGCCTGCGGGTTGGTGCTGCTCGGGCATGTGGACATGGCGGCGGCATAGGCGGCTGATGTAAGACGATATATTTCACCAGCCGGGCCTGTCATGACACAGGATGCAGGGGGTGACGATTGCGATAATTGCGAGTTGCCGACAGCTGACCCGTTTGAATTGACGCAATATCCCGTCCCCGCAGTGTGTCTTGCCGGCCACACATAGTCATTGAGCATGTGATTGAGGGTGAATCTTATAGGGTGAGTCACCAAACCGGAAGCCACCTCATCATAGTTGACGGTCAGAGGCATTATTGGCAACCCGGCAGCGTCACCTGAAGTCCATCCGTTTGTGCGCAAATTATTACTGCTCAGATCCCAGTATGCTCCGTTGGATGAACTCCACGTTCCATTGCCGTTATATACTCCCTGCCAGACTTCCCATAGCTTGCACGGCTGGCCGCCGCCGGCAATCTGCAAAATCAGGACATGGCCATCCCCACCGAGCGCCTCATCATTGGCCGTTCCCTCAATAGGGGCATTGGCGGGGAAAGGATAAGTAGTGACATAATTGCTCGACCACCCGTTGGGCGCATCAGACTCGTCGCCATAAAGAGTGAATGTCATGCTGACTGGCGCCTGGTTATATGGGACCCTGTAAAACGGGATGCCGTCAGGATATGGAGTCGTGTCCGAGCCGAAAAACACCCGAAGGTGGCTGGGCTGGTATCCGGAATATATTGGTGCAGCAGGAGAGGTGTCAACCGGTAACGAGTCAACCCGTTGATGGAAAATGCTGTTTGACGGAAAAATGCTGCACCCTCCCAAAGTGTTGTCAGCAACCACGCTTATAATGAAAAGAGCCGTAGCCGTTACCCCCTTTGAATCCTTGGCCTGTACCTGGAACTGATAAGTGCCTTGTCCGCCGACCTTGGACGCGGAAATGACTCCGGTGGTGGAATTAAGGCTCATGCCTTCGGGTAACGTGGCATCAGAACTGGTAACACTCCAGGTGTAAGGTGCAGTACCCCCTGTGGCTGTAAGAGCAGGCGCCGTATAGGATTGATATTGGGGGGCTCCAGGCAAAGCTGTACTACTTATGGTTATCGCATAAACAGGCACGGGAGATGATAAAAAACATACGATAAAAAATACAGCCACTGATAAGTATGCAAACAGTGTGCTTTTGTAAGCACAGGCACGGTTGTGTAATCTTTCTTTTGTAAATGGCATGAATCCCATATATTGCCTCATTGAATTATTACGTTTTCAATTTTTTTATAGTATGCTCCTTTTTAAAGCTGGCGTAAAGTGAAATTTACCGAGTGGATTTTAACAGATTAATCTCGTAACCTTCAGTTTCCAGAGACACTTGCTTTTGAAAATTTGAAGCGTTGATCGACATAGCCAACGGTGTTAGTTTCAAACAAACATAGTAGAGAATTTGCATGAGGCGGTTTAGTTCGCTTCTTTAAGGTCCGCGCAGCGGGGCGGCCCTATAACAGACGCTATGAGATGCTCACCCAGCCACTTATTTTAATTTCGGTTCGTGACTATGACGCTGTTATCGGAAGTGTAAAATAAAAGGTCGATCCGTCACCGGGCTTTGATTCGACCCAGATACGTCCTCCAAGCCGCTCCACAATTTTTTTGCATATTGCCAGACCGATACCGGTACCGGAGTATTCATCGATAGTGTGCAGGCGCTGGAATATTTCAAATATTCTGCCAAACTGCAGTGGATCAATGCCGATACCATTGTCACTGACCCGGAAAAGCCACTCTCCTTCCTTTCTCTCAGCAGATATATGAATACGCGGCGTATTGCTGCAATACTTGATGGCGTTCCCAACGAGATTTTGGAATAGCTGAATCAGTTGTGTACTATCTGCGGATAGCGTTGGAAGAGGAGCGACAGTAATTTCAGCTTCGCTCTCTATGATCTCATACTTGAGACTAGCCAAAGTCTTTTCAATAATGCCGTTGATGTCCACCGAGACAAAAGGCTTTCTGCGTGTACCTGCCCGTGCATACTCAAGGAGGTCATCGATCAGACCCTGCATGCGCGCGGACCCCTCGACGATATTAGAAATGTACTGATCAGCGTCACCGCCTAGCTTCTCTTTGTAACGTTTCTGAAGCAGGTCTGCGAATCCCGAAACCGCCCGGAGCGGAGCGCGTAAATCATGCGCGGCAATCGAGGCAAAATTGTCCAGTTCTCTGTTGCTTTCCTCCAATTTCTCGGAATACCGTCTTATCCTCTCTTCGTACTTCTTCCGATCATTAATGTCACGGACAATAACGGATGCGCCGATGATTTTACCCGTCGAGTCTTTGATAGGGGATGCTCTTAAAGATACTTCCACCAGTGTGCCGTCTTTCCTCATGTACGAGGTATCAAAAGCAGCTATAGTTTCTCCAATCCTGATTTTCTCAAGAATTGTTTGTATTTCATCGGGATGATCTCGCGAGGCCAATAAAGATATAGATCGCCCAATTGCTTCTTTGTCTGAATAGCCATACAACATCTCCGCTCCAGGGTTCCAGCTGACAATAACGTCTTCCAAATTCAGGCCTATAATGGCATCGGTAGAAGAAGCCACAATGGCCGCCAAGCCGGCAATCTTATTTGTGCGCTCCTCGATGACGCTTTCGAGGTGATCATGGTGGGCCCTGAGTTCGATTTCGAGTTTCCGCTTGGCATCGATTTCGGCAAGAAGTTCCTTATACAGTTTCTCCATGTCTTCCTTCGCGTTAACCAACTGTTCGATCATGCCCCTGTTCTCGAACCTGAGCAGCAGTGAGTTGCTGATGACCAGGTAGTTGCGCCGGGATATCATCCAGAGAAGAAGGCCGTATAAAAAGAGCATGCTTCCCATTGCGTAATGGAAAGCATCGTTCATAAGAAAAAATCGTACAGTGATCGGCAGCAGGGCCGGGATGCTGTATGCGAGATAGCCTTCTCTCGATACAGAGAAAGTTGCAGACGCACCCGCAATCATGCCGCCCAACACAAAGGCGATAAAAACCTGATGAGCTAGAGAAACTCCTCCGGAAAACGGGAAGAAACCCATACTCCCCCACGCAATGCCTGATAGAGCCAACCCGGCGATCAAACGGTTTCCCCAGACGTGCGGTGCGACCCGCTGGAACTCGGTCCTGCTGAACTGTATCGCCAATGCGATTCTGAGCATGGTAATGAGCATCATAGCCGCAAGCCATATAAATAGTATTCCTTGCGGTATCACGTTCTTCAGCAAGAAAAAGATGATCACTGAGTTCAGGAGAGTCGCAACAATTCCGAACGGCATGAGGGCGTAGAGCTGCTTGACCCGCTCTGCCAATATCTCTTCTTTGTGGGTCGCCCAATCAGGGGCATGCATCTGGTCGACAGTCCATTCGTGAGCCATTCGCGCGTACACCTAAGCCCTTTGGCTTTACTATATCATAATAATTGGTTCCCTTTGAAAAATTCAGCAATATTGCCGGAGGACCTTAATTCCTGGATTGCCCTGACCTTTATTCGCCTGATTCTTTCAGGTGTCACATCCCATTCTTCACCGACCTCTTCAAGGGTTTTGGAGGTGTCCCCGCCTATCCCGGACCTTTTTTTTATTACAAGCTCTTCTTTGGACGAGTGTTTGCAGAGTATGTTGTCAACCCGCATTTTCAGAACTTCCCGGATGACCACTTCCAGCGGGGAGAAATTTGACTTGTCCTCAATAAAGTCTTTGAGCATGTTAGCTCCCGTACGAATTCCCTGGTGATTCTATTTATCTTGTTGATTAGTGTACCATTCATCCCTATTAATCAACTTATTTATAACGCTGCTTCCTTAAAGGGCACTACACCAGATTGCCAAGTTCCAATTTGTGCTGTTGGATGAATATTATTAAAATTGACACAAGACTCGAAACTGTCTTTAAAGCACTGCCTTTCCAGTTCGATAATGCTGGGAATATACGGAAACTCACTTGCGCTGCAACAACCCACATAAGCCTTTTTAAAAAAAGGACAGGCCATCTTACACCTCCAAATTTTTTTCATCGTACAAGTTTATAAACCTAACCCCGATCAGCTCTTCTGTCTATTACTTTTTGTCTTTCCAACAGCTTTAGCCCCTCCGAGAGCCGTTCGGCTCTCTTCAGGCTGCATTTGCGTTCATAACCGCAGAACATTTCCCCGATTAAGTCAGCATCTCCATTATTGTCCTCACTGAGCCGTAACTTCAGGACGGACTTTTTCGTCATTATCTCCTCATAATTTCCTGTGTACTGTCAAGAGTAACCATGACCCAAAAAAGCACCTTAAGTACCAGAAACAGGCTCCTTCAGACAGGAGCTTATAAGCTAGAACACTGAGTGTGTTACCCGCAACTAGGATGCACCTAGTCTAGTCGCCCTGTTGTATTCAGTCCTCGCTTAAAGAAAAGTCAGGTCTTGTTCACAAAGTTATCACAACAACAAGAATTTTAAGGGTAATCAGCGAATTCATGGTTGCTTCCTCCGGGCAGCTCATCGGTCATGGCCTCCAGAAAGGAGAAGGTCTGCAGCTGCGTCCCATCCTTTAGGTCTGGACGACATAAATTCTCCATCCCAAGTTCAAATCTGAGATCTCGGTTTCATGATTTTAATTTATCAGATAATTTTTGGTCAGGATGTGACAAACATCACACAATCATGCAATTCTTGGGAACATTGCGATTTGAATCGCGCTTTAAGACTCCCATCGCCAACACGAAAACTTCAATAGTGACTGAACAAAAAATATCCCTTTCCGAAAACTGTTTCTTTACGCTTAAAAGACGCAAACGATTTTTAACGCATATTAGCGGAAATAAACACCTCTGACGAAATGCCCGAGGTGTGATGTTGTCGGTACCCCGCAAAGAGGACTTCATCAACGTAATTAGCTTCTAATGAAAATTTTCTGTGACTGAGGGAGGGAACTAAGAACTGTCCGCAATGATCCGGAACCAGTGTCCGCAATGGTTCGGAACCGGTGTCCGCAGCTCTCCGGAAAACGTGTAGTGGTGCTAAAATTGGACAGGGTCGGATGGATCAAAATTCAATGCTGATCAAAACTATTCAAGCCGATTATTAGACCAAGTCTTTTTGAATGAATAATTCAACATCTTTAAGGAATGTCCAAATAGTATTTTTGGAAAACTCTCCATGCGTCAGATGCTTGCCTTCATGGGACAAGTCCAGTGTCCAATGAGGTGGCCCCATGATACAGGCAGTTTCTTTTTGTAGTGATCGCTGAAAGAGAAAACGAAACTATGCGAAAAACAGTTCCTTAATATTCGCCAGAATTGATACCATGATTGTTTGCGCAGAATTGTCTCTTGTCCCGACCGCAGCTACATTTTGTGCATTAATTTGTATCATGTCCCATGAACTAATTAATTGGAAAAGTTTTAATATTTTTGTCATTATAATACTCCTATCCTTTAGTGGGAGTCGAGTAAATTATTGCCCTTACTTGAGTAACGAGTAACATTTGATTTGCTCCGGAACGGGTGGCAAGAATGGTTCGGAAAATGCAATGAGGTGGTTGTTTACTCCGCGGTCTCCCTTTTGTACCTTAAATACAAAGCTTCAACTTTATTTCTGGCCCAGGGGGTCCTTCTCAGGAATTGCAGACTGGATTTGATACTCGGGTCGTTATTAAAACACCTGATGCGGATGATTCTTCCCATTTCATCCCAGCCATAGCGTTCTACCAGTTGGGTGAGAATCATTTCCAACGTGATGCCGTGAAGCGGATCGCTGGATGGTTGGTCAGTCATGTGTCAGCCCGTTTAATAGATTAGTTCTGCTTTTAGCGCTGATTCATTCCTCGACTGAGGACATACAGCTTTTTAGTGGATCCATCATATGACTATTAGCTGAGGTGTTTGTTCACTAATTTGGTCATCTCGAACATCGAGACCTGGGTCTTCCCGTCAAATACAGCTAAGAGATTCTCATCTGCATTGATATTTCTCTTATCCTTTGCGTCCTGGAGATTATTTTTCTTTATATACTCCCATAGCTTCTTGGTTATCTCTGTCCTTGGAAGCGGCTCATTCCCCACTATCTTAGCCAGCGCCTCGCTGGGGTTCATAGCCTTCATAAATGCTGGATTAGGGTATCCCATTTTTGAAACTTTCTTCCCAGTTTCCGCCATCATTCCTCTCCTTATGTTTGTGGATACAGAGTCTCAATTCGTCTGTTTCAGAACTCACGGTTCTAAAAGCATACACTAATCCACAATTCAGCTCTATATCCAGCGCTAGTGTCACTATGTATCGTGCTTTTTAACATTGTACCACATATATCAAGCCCGGGGGGCGCTGCTTACTGGTGGTTGCTGTCGGAGCGCCAGTTCTCATAGTGCGCCCTGTACTCTTCAGACAACAAGACGTTATGCCCTGCACCGCCAAGGCCATTTCTTTTTTTCGACTGCTTCCTGAAATCCGGTGCGACAGTTTCATACTTCAATAACTGTTGTACGCCGGTCGTAACAAATAGATTTAATGAGTCGCTCCGTTAACATGTACTCCATAAAATGCGCAAAAAACATTCCTCCGAAAAATGAAACATTCAACGAAGAGTTCATTCAGTACGTCTCACCGTCTAAATAATTGGTGATGTGGTTTTTTTTCGAAATAACTGGTGTTAAAAATATAATCATCCTTTACATATAGTGCCCATGCAGCGGGTCCCTGCTCTACGACAATGTCAGTTGGTGGGGTGGGGGAGAAAACCCCACACCTTAGGCGAACTAACAAGGTCGGTGGTAGATTGACGCAGTTGCCTAACTATTTTTCCTGCCTTAAGCTCTCAGACTGTATATTTTGTATGCAGAATGGTCAGATGATAACCAATCTTATGGAGTCTCTCTTTTGGACAGTATTAAAATTCAAAGCCTTTTAGCTGCTGGCATATGGATTGCTTAATTCAAACTCAAGAAAAGTATCTTGAAATAGTCAGGGGAGAAGGAGACATGAGCGAAGCAATCAAAAAGCTAAGAAAGAAATTTGCCGTGCAATTATCAACCGGGCTCGGGGATGTGGGCAAAGTGAAGTCGGCGATCATGTTTGCCACTATTGCCCAGTGTTCGGGCTGTGATGCAGTTGTTTTTTGCGTTCAGGATGGAGCTGATGCGCTCATAAAAGGGAAGATCAAAGAAAAGGGCGTAATACCATCGGGGGCTCCGACCTTTGAAGACCGCATTGAAGATGCCCTTAAAGCGGGGGTCAAGTTCCAGTTATGCGAGCAGGTAGCTGTTAACCGGGACCTTACAACAGAAGACCTGATCGCAGGGACTGAAATTGTTGATGGGAGCCACCTGATCACCTACGCCCTGGAATGCGACGGCATGCTCTATTTTTAGTAAGGGATGAAAAATTAACGTTATAACGCTTTTTTAGTGGTTAATTTTTGACAATATGTAGTTGAAAGGGAGTCCCATAATGAATAGTCTGTTGCCTGGTGTGACATTGGACTTGCGAGGGACAAGATGCCCGCTTAATTTCGTAAAGACAAAGATCAAGATCGAAGAGATGAACAGCGGAGAACTGCTGGAAATAGTGTTGGATGACGGTGAACCGATCAAGAATGTGCCGCGAAGCGTCGTTGCGGAGGGTCATGATGTCATCGGGTTAGAGAAACTGGATGACGGAAGCTTCAGTGTTTTTGTCAGAAAGGTTTGAACCAGAACGGTGAGAATTCTCCTCCCGTCATTCGCATATGGCGCTTACGCGGTGTTCATTTATAGGATTTCATGGCGCATCCTGATTTTGTTAAGACCGTCCATACAATGCGACAGGAACGGTATTTCGGGCTTCCAACCGACTCTGTCACTAGCAAAATCAATGGTGGACATCCTTATTCTGTCAAGGCTTTTTCGGGCAAATAGACGTTTGTGGATCGGAGAATGGATTTTCCACCTCTCGTTTTTCATGGTTATTCTTAGACATTTAAGGTACGTCCTGAATCCAGTTCCTGAGTGGATATCATCTTTGCAGCCTGCTGGAATATTTGGAGGCTATGTCCTTCCCTTTTCGCTCCTTTATATTCTTACTGTGAAAATTGCGAACGAAAAAGAGAAATATATTTCAATCCTCAATTTCTTTCTCCTGGGAATATTGCTCCTCATAAGCATCACAGGTCTTCTTATGAGGACCATCATGCGGCCTGACATTGTGCAGATTAAGCATTTTGCGATAGGTTTATTCGGGTTTGCGCCAGGCTTACCACCCGAAAGCTGGCTGTTCTACCTTCACTTTATAATGGTTTTTTTCTTATTGGTATGTCTGCCGACTCATATATTTGCCGCGCCATTTTCGGTATTGTATGCCCGGGAGAGGAAGGATGGCCTCAAGTTGCTGATGCATGGAAAATAGAGATTCTTTCATAAACTGCCTGTCTCCGCAACAGCTCCTTGAGTTGGATGCCTGCACCCAGTGCGGTGAGTGCCTTGATATTTGTCCTGTTCAGGAGGTGACGGGTAAGCCTGCTATCTCCCCGCCCGAGAAAATCCGGATTCTCAAGGAATTCATAAGGGGCGCAGAAGGTCTGAAGGCGAGGCTCTTTGGTCCCGGGGCTATTGACCGCAAGCTTCTTGAGGAATTCACAAAAGCCGTCTACGAATGTACGGTCTGCGGGGCCTGTGGTCAGCAATGTACGGTAGGAATCTTCACGCAAAGACTCTGGCCGATGCTGAGAAAAGAGATGGTGAAGCGGGGGTTTGGCCCTTTAGGGGTGCAGGCAAACCTCCCGAAGGTGATAGAAAGAACAGGCAATCCTTATGATAAGCCGCCGGGAGAGAGGTTCAGCCCATGGTTTCCCGAAAATGTGAGGGTTGTTGAACGGGCTGACATAGGATATTATGCAGGGTGCACAAGCGCCTATGAGGCCCAGCCGATGGTAAGAGGGGATGCTATCGTGCTCGGCGCAATCGGAGAGGCGTTCATGATGCTCCCTCCTGAAGAAGAAATTTGCTGCGGATTCCCCCTTTTCATCACGGGTCAGCACGACATTCTCGGGGATTTGATTAAAGAGGCTTGTGAGTGCCTATAAAGCGAAGGGGGTCAAGACGCTTTTGTGTTCATGTCCATGCTGCGTAAACATCATGGCAAGAGACTGGCCGCTGTTCTATGGAGAGGAACTTCCCTTCATGATAAGGCATATCACCCAGTTTGTCTCTGACGCATTAAGGAACGGTAAATTGAGCATTGAAGGTGAACTGAAAGAGAAGATTATCTACCACGACCCATGTTATCTGAGCAGGGGTGTCGGCATAATTGAAGAACCCCGTTTTATACTCAGAAGCATACCGGGAATTGAGCTACTTGAGTTCGACCGTCACGGTCTGAATTCCAGATGCTGTGGCGCTGGCGGAGCCGCGAGGAAGGTGTTTCATGACAATGCAATTGCCATTGGGAGGCTCACTATAGATGAAGCGGTGGAGAAAAAGGCTGACAGGCTAGTAATCAACTGTCCGGCATGTTATGCAAAGTTGCATGAGGCGATGCAGGCGCACGACAAGCAGATCACGATCACAGATATAATGGAATTATTGGGGAACCTTATAAGAAAATGAGTGCTTGGGCCATTTCGGTATCAACCTATGTGCGAAAAATTTGATAATAATCATATTAATATGCTGAAACACATCGGAAACACGCCGTTGATAAGAATTACGCGATTTGTTTCAGACGATAACGCTGAGATTTGGGCAAAACTGGAGGGCTTCAATCCCGGAGGCTCTGTTAAAGACAGGGTTGCCCTATCTATGATCGAGGCTGCTGAAAGAGAAGGAACTTTAAAACCGGGTGGTACGATTATTGAGCCTACGAGCGGCAACACCGGCATCGGCCTCGCACTGGTTGCTGCTGTGAAGGGTTACCGTCTCATACTGACTATGTCGGAAACCATGTCGACGGAAAGGAGACTGCTGCTTGAGGCATACGGTGCTGAGCTTGTTTTAACTCCCGGCATAGCGGGCATGATGGGCGCCTGGGACGAAGCAGAAATTATACTAAGAAACAACCCGGGCTTTTTTATGCCTTTACAGTTTGAAAACAGTGCTAACCCGGACGCGCACAGAAAAACAACTGCAGTCGAGATAATGCGGGATTTGGGCGGGTTACCGGATGCCTTTGTTGCAGGAGTTGGAACGGGCGGTACTATAACAGGCAATGGGGAAGTATTCAGAGAAAAAAGACCTGATATCCTGATCATCGCTGTTGAGCCCGCAGCTTCACCTATTCTCTCGGGCGGTGAGCCCGGGGCACATAGAATTGCAGGTATTGGCGCCGGATTCTTAACAAGCATCCTCAATAAAAACATATACGATGAGGTCATTCCTGTCACCGACAGTGATGCAGAGGAAACCACCAGAGCACTGGCCTTGAAAGAGGGGATACTTGCGGGTACATCATCCGGAGCGGCCATGTGGGCTGCTATGAAAGTTTCTAGGAGACTTGGCAAGGGGAAAAAAGTGGTTGTGATATTCCCCGACAGAGGCGACCGATACCTGAGCACCGGTCTCTTTGCTTCCAGAATATGAAAATGTTTGCTCAAGGTTAATTAACATGGAAGTTGCGGGTCGAACTGAACAGGTATGAAAAACTGCAACTCGGATTGTGGCTGCACACCAAAACAATATAGACTTACTGAAGTTGTTTCTTTCCGATAATAGTCAACATTTGGGACGACCGGAGATGATATTAATTCCTCCCTACTGAAAAGGTTATCGGGAACGCAGGTTGCGCGGTGCTGGTGGCGAAATCTCAATAAGGCCTGGACAAAATGGACTGAGGGAAAATGAAGCAACTGATCAACTGGATAACTGCGCTCAACAGATCGAATCATGCCGGATTCGCGCTATTGACGGTGATGACAATGCTCGGTTTCGGAGGATTAATAGCCTGTCTGATCGAGCTGATTTTCGCCGCACTCGGCATTCGGTGGGACAGATCCGGTAATCACCGGTGAGAGAATAAACTGTAATGAGAAGAGAAGAATGGAAATATACCTTCCGATAGCCGGCGCTGAGATAATGGCGTGGAAACTCGTTCTCCTCGGGTTCACTGTCGGGGTCATCGGAGGGTTCTTCGGGATAGGGGGTGCATTTATGGTCACTCCGGCACTGAATGTCTTTGGCTTTCCGATGGCATATGCGATAGGGACGGACATGGCGCATGTTGCCGGCAAGTCCATCGTTGCAACGGTGAAACACAAAAAACTC
>Ga0181533_1000754_pt1 | contig 43650 bp, 42 predicted proteins | sample PEATcosm2014_Bin_45_FD_119772 | JGI IMG/M metagenome (GOLD analysis project Ga0181533, IMG submission 119772) | Peatland microbial communities from MTU Mesocosm Facility, Houghton, MI, USA - PEATcosm2014_Bin11_60_metaG | ecosystem: Environmental > Terrestrial > Soil > Wetlands > Peat | place...
CATTTTTGGATCCATAGAAGGTACTTTCAGAAACGGGGAGGAGATTAAAAAGTTCATCGAAAGCAAGAAATGCATCCATGATCTTGTCATTCTGGGTAGCTATGTAGCCCTTGTTGAGATATAATTTTTCAAGATCGGCCGGTTCCTGAAAACGGGAGAATGCGGTATAAGCCAGGGCTCTTTTTTCCCGTAGTTCCTGGAAAACAATATCTCCGAAATAGGAGTTGAACAGAGCTATGACAGGAGCCAGGTGACGGTCGTACCGGCCACCAACGATGATTGTTTGCAGTTTAGCCTGGCTTGCATCATAAGGCGCAAATAATATTTTGTTTTCAAGTGTTTCTTTTTCCCTGAACACCTGCTGAGGAACGGCTGGCTTTATGAAAGTGGAATCCCTATGATGTTTTGTGATGATACCTGCAAGTTCAGTCCGGGTAATATCACCATAATATAGAATATCGTACCTGATATTTTTCAGATCTTTAATTTTCTCTGCCAGCTGGTAAGCTGTGAGCGACAGGAGTTCATGTTCAGCCAGGATGTTCTTATATGGGGAAGAAGATCCAAATATGCCATAGCTGACCAATGCAGAAAAAATCTCATTCTGATCAGACTTGCGGTCTGACCGGGATTTAAGTGTATTTTCTACACGATTGCGAAGGGTATCATCGTCAATGACCGGATCGTTTAACAACTCCTCCACCAGGCCAAGTGCCTGTTCCATGTTTTTACTTAACCCGTCGATTGAAAGCGTTGTCTCTTCATCCGTTGTATTTACCTGGAAAGAACAGGCCAGGCGAAAAAACTCAAAATTGATTTGTTCAACACTATGTTTTGAAGTTCCGAGGTAGGGCAGCAGCTCGATGGCAAAATTCATTACCTTATCATGGTTCTTGCCTATTTTGTAATAAAATACAAGGTGAAATGTGCCATTCTCCGTATTTTTTTTGTAGAGGATGCGTGTGGAATCAGGAAGGTGAAATATATCGATGTCTTTTGAATAATCCAGGAATTCAGGCTGTTCAGCCGGGACCACTGACGCCTTCACCTTTTTAAGGAAAGCCGATTCCTGATGCCGGTTAATGTGTATCGGGGTGATCGGTGGCTTGCTGACTTTCAGCAATTCTTCAGGCGCCCCCTGTCTTTTGTATATGATAACCGGGTTATCTTTCAGGTGACTACTGGCAAACTCCACGATATCATCCTTCCGGATCTTTTGCATCTTTTCAATATAAGATGTGAAATCCCTGTAAGGAATATCGTAAAGGTAAGCGTGTGAAATAGCCATCGCCCTGCCCTGGTTTGACTCATATTGTTTCTGGATATCATACTGTGTATTGCTGGCAATTGCTTCCGGCAACCAGCCGGGGAATTCGCCCTTTTTAAGCAGCTGAACCTGGCAGATCAACAGATCCCTGACATCATCCAATGATTGACCCGATTTCGGGTTGCCACACAGGACCATCATGCTGTAATCAGCAAGCTGGCCATGGTAAGCCACTGCATTCAACACTTTCTGCGGCTGGTTCAGATTCAGGTCGATCAGTCCTGCCTTGCCATTGAAAAGAACAGAAGCTGCCATGGCAAGCAGAACAGAGGCCTCATCGTTTGCTTTGATATCAAACCCGTACCCTATCCTGATGTTCTCAGCCTCAAGCCCAAAAACTTCCTTAAAAACCGGTGCTTCAAGAGGTTTCCATGGTTTATAATGCAACGGTGTCACGGGCCTGGGTTTCATCCTGCAGAAATAACGGTCTATAATTTCAATGGTTTGATCAGGTTCAAGCTCACCCGACATACAAATAGCCATATTATTCGGAACATAATATTTCGAGAAGAATTCACGGATGTTCTTCATTGAAGGGTTTTTCAGGTGCTCTGCCTCACCAAGCGTGGTCTGGGTCCCATATGGATGGTTGGGGAACAAAATTTGCATCATGACCTCATTGACCTTGCGGCTGTCGTTGGTCAGCGACATATTTTTTTCCTCATAAACGGTCTCCAGTTCAGTATGGAATAAGCGCAAAACAGGTCTGGAAAAACGTTCCGCTTCAATCCTGGCCCAGTTTTCAAGCTGGTTTGAAGGAATATTCTCCATGAAGATGGTATAATCATTGGATGTCCCTGCATTGGATCCCTGTGAGCCGATAGCATCCATTAATTTATCATATTCATTAGGGATTGCCAGCAATGAAGCTTTTAGGGAGAGGCTGTCTATTTCACGATATAGCTGTGCACGCAGGTCATCCCGTTTCTCTTTCCGATACATTTCAAATAAACCTTCTATTTGCCCAAGCAGCTCTGATTCCGTAGTCCAGTCTATGGTCCCGAAATTTTCTGTTCCTTTGAACATCATATGTTCGAAATAATGCGCCAACCCGGTTGTCTCCGGGGGATCCATTTTGCTGCCTGTGTGAACTGCGATATATGTTTGTATCCTGGGGGCGTCGTGGTAAACCGACAGGAAAACCTTTAAACCATTATCAAATACATAGATCCTCGTTTCCAGGGGATCTCCCTCCACAGTCTCATATTTGTATGATTTCTTCAATTGTTCATTCTTCATTTCCCAAAGGTAATTAATATCCGGTCTGAAAAAGTTTGTAAAAGAATGGTTCCATGAGTATATTTGATGCCAAAATTGAAAAAAAATATCCGGATCATGAAAACAGTAAATCTATTTGTCACTCTATCACTATTATTTTGTGCAATTATACAAAGCAAAGGTCAGCAGGAGATGCAGTCTTGCGATCAATGGCGTGGTGATGTAAAAATGCTGACAGATAAAGGCGGATCGGCATTATTGAAGGCAAAACCCCTGGTAATGGATTTCGACAGTTTCCTGGAAACAAAAGCTCCGATCCTGCTGGATAAAAGCAATGTGAAAGACAAAACACAGCCCCGGTTGCCATCCGAAAAGGAAGTGTTTGAAATAACTGCCTATATAACGACAATCACCTTTACCGAGAACGAAAATGATTTCGAAATGTATTTGAAATCCCCGGATTCAGATGCTACGATGCTTGCAATACTGCCGAATCCGAATTGTCCAACACTTGATAAATTTCCTGCCCAGCGGGCACAATTCAGGCAAACCTGGGATAAATTGACGGAAATCATGGATGAAATCAGCCAGGACAGCAGACCCCTTAAAGTCAAAATCACCGGCGTCCGTTTCTGGAATATTCCCAATGGGGATCGGGGGACAAGTCCCAGCGGAGTGGAGATCCATCCGGTTCTAAATGTTACCGTTATTCCTGATTGAGTGCTTTGCGGATTATATCTGGAAAAGGTTTCAGAATTTAGACGCGGGCCGGTTAAGAAGATTATTTATTTTTCCATTTGATTTTTTATTTTCTATGTATCTTTACACATGAATTTGTTCTGTATGAACAAATAACCTGATCAAGTATTAACCAAAAAATTTAAATCTTATGCACCAGTGTCTACACCAAGGCATGTCATGCTGTCACCTGATGGGCATGATGCCAATGTTCATGATCTTCATTATCTTCTTTACTATCAATGTAATGATGATAAGGTACGTTGCCCTTTGGTTCGTCTTCAAAAAAGCAGGCGAAAATGGCTGGGCTTCGATCATCCCGGTTTACAACATCCTGATCGCAATAAAAATAGCTGGTAAACCCTGGTGGTACATACTTCTCTTGCTCATTCCCATTGTAAATATCATTATCGGGATCATGATCCTGCACGGAATCTCAAAGAGCTTTGGGAGAGGAGGATGGTTCACTGTCGGACTCATCTTCCTGAGGGTCATATTTTTAGCAATTCTTGGTTTCGGAGCCGCACAATATATCGGCACAAAGGAAAAATTCCAGAGCTGATCCTTTTCCTTACCCCGGGACTTTCATGATTTTTTTGCAGGGTAACATAAATTGTTTTTCTCTGCGTTGTTTTTTAGCCAAAATAAGAGGTTATGAGTGATCTTTTCAGTCCTTTGAAGATCAGGGAAATTGAATTGAAGAACAGGATTGCCATTTCGCCGATGTGCCAATATTCAAGCCGGGATGGCTTTGCAAATGAATGGCACCTGGTACATCTTGGAAGCAGGGCAGTAGGAGGGTTCTCTCTCGTTATGACGGAAGCGACCTCCGTTTCACCCGAAGGCCGGATTTCCATTGATGACCTGGGCATCTGGAAGGATGAACATATCGGTTACCTGAAAAAAATAACAGGTTTTATCCTTCAGCAGAATTCAATTCCCGGTATCCAGCTTGCACATGCAGGCAGAAAATCAAACCATTCTTCGCCATGGAATGGCAACAGGCTATTATCAATTTCTGAAGGAGGATGGGAGACAGTTGCCCCAAGTCCAATCCCATTTTCCGGTGATACCGCACTTCCCGTTGAATTGACTGTTGAAGGTATCGGAAAGGTAGTCAACGATTTCAAGGCTGCTGCTATCCGTGCATTAACGGCCGGATTCAAAGTAATAGAGATCCATGCAGCACATGGATACCTTATTCATGAATTCCTGTCACCCCTCACCAACAAACGTCACGATGCCTATGGCGGATCATTCGAAAACCGCATCCGATTACTCCTGGAAATTGTCAGGGCGATCAGGAGCGTCTGGCCTGAAGGATTTCCTCTTTTTACCAGGATTTCATCTGTCGACTGGAGGGATGATGGCTGGTCTCTGGAAGATTCCATCAAGCTTGCCGTGCTTCTGAAAAACAATGGTGTCGATCTTGTAGATTGCTCCACCGCAGGTGCTGTTCCGGGTCTAAATATACCTGTTGCACCCGGATACCAGGTACCGTTTGCTGAGCAGGTCAAAAAACAAACGGGAATATTAACCGGTGCGGTGGGTATCATTACCGATTCTTTCCAGGCCAAAGAGATCATCTCGAAGGACAAGGCTGATATCGTTTTACTTGCACGGGAATCACTCCGTGATCCCTATTTCCCGTTACGGGCTGCCTGGGAACTTAAGGTCGATATTCCCTGGCCGGTACAATATGAACGGGCAAAGAGGAAGAAATGATTTCCCGGACAAATTAATGCCTTAGTTTCCAGGCAAACTTTTTTGACTTTCGTGATCAATTATTTAATGAAAAAATAATTTCATTATTCCACTATAATTTCCCTTTATTTTTGTATATTTGGAGTGTTATCAGTGCTGATATATAACATCTAATATATGAAAAATATTTTCTCCGGAACCAAGCTTTTTCTGGTCATTTTTATCCAGTTGTTCTTTTTGAACAACATTTATTCTCAGGTGTTATTTCTTGTAAATGACACCGTTCATTTGACACCTGAAATCCCAAAAACTGTGAATTTCCTAGTGAAAGATCTTATCCCCTCAGGGGATTCAATCCGTGTTGTTGGTGCGATGGGCAATGGATATGTAGAGTGTACCAGTCAATCGGGGTATAATTATACTTATGTTGCCAATCAAAATGGCACCCAATGGGATTATGGCACTGAATCTATTCTTACATACAGGGTTTATGATTTTACCCTTGACACTAATGCTACTGCCAAAATTGTATTCCTGATAACCGATAACAGCTATGATTCGCTTTACCTGAATAATATCAATGCCCAGATAAATTCAACCGGTTACCAACTCACCAGACCTCATGGAAATGGTGCCGGATTTGAGGTTCCGAAATTCAGCGGGAAGAATACGATTTTTGTTTCCACACTTTGGATCGGAGGTCTTGATGAAAAGGACAGTCTTCACCTTGCAGGAGCGCTTTATGGACAAGGTCCGGCCACTGGTGCTCCGAGGACACATAGTGATTACTTTGCCGGTCCGGTCATGGATTCCACCGCTTATTCAATTTATCAGGACACTTTATGGAACTATGTGTGGAACCTGAAAAAGTCTGATATTGATTATCATATAGCGCACTGGCAGGACCAGGGTTACAAGCCTATCCATGATATTCTTACCTGGCCCGGAAATGGAAATGTCAGCTTAGGGGAAGCAGCTAAATTAGCACCGTTTTATGACAGGAATAATGATGGGATCTATAATCCGATGGATGGCGATTACCCTTTGATAAGGGGAGACCAAGCCCTGTTTTTTATATTAAATGATGACAGGAGTGTACATATGGAAACTTACGGTGAAAAACTCAAAGTGGAGATCCATGGTATGGCATATGTGTTCAACATCCCTGATGATTCGGCATTAATGAACACCGTCTTCATGAATTACAAAATTATCAACCGGTCGGCAAACACCTATCATAAAACCTATATCGGAGTCTTTACCGATACAGATATCGGATATGCATATGATGATTATATTGGATGTGATGTTGAAAGAAGCTACTATTATGGTTACAACGGGACCCCGGTTGATGGTTCCGGGCAGCCGGGCTCATATGGGGCTAACCCGCCCGCACAAGCCGTTGCTATCATTGGTGGGCCATACATGGATCCCGACGGTATTGATAATCCAAAAGTTGACAGTCTGGGTCACCAATTATGTAATGCAAGTGTGAATGGCACTGGTTTTGGTGATGGTATTGTCGATAATGAAAGATACGGAATGACCGATTTTGTATGGTTTGATAATAATGGAGGTGTGCCATCATGGGCAGAAGATCCGCTTTATTCACCTCAATACTATATGATGTTGCAGGGCATATGGAATGACAGCGTTCCAATGACATATGGTGGCGATGGTCACGCGCCGAGTTCATATGGCTCTCCGTGTAAATTTATGTTTCCGGGTACATCAGATACATTATGCTGGGGAACGGGTTGTGTTTTACAAACTCCTCTTAATTGGACGGAATTTACTGCAAATGACGCACCATGGGACAGGAGGGGATTAGGTTCTTCCGGACCATTTACATTTAATCCGGGTCAGGAACAGGAACTCGATTTAGCCTATACATTTGCCCGCGACTACAACAATAACTACCCGGATGGCTCTTTGAACAAGCTTAGGAATTATATTGAAACCATTGAAGGATACTTCGACTCAAATCAACTGCCGGATGGAAGTTCATTTAATGGAATAGCAAGTCAACCAGGAAATTCATCAATAAAGATCCTGTTCTATCCAAATCCTGCTTCATCACAGGTCAATATTCTGTTTGACAGGATAATTAGTACCCCTGTCAGCATCCGGGTTTACAATGCTAACGGCGTTTTGGTCAGCTCAGAATCAAGCACTCCTTCAGGACGCTTGATCACGATTGATATTTCAGGATTATCTGCAGGATTGTATCTATTCTCAACGGAATTTAATGGTCGGGTAATTACTAAAAAAATATCTGTTATCAGATAATGATAACCTGATCAGACTTTTTCCCCACATTCCGGACAGAACTTGGCGCCGGGAGTCAGTTTCGCCCCGCAATGGCTGCAATTAGCATCTTCATTCAGCTTTGCACCGCAATTAGGACAGAATTTAGCGTTCTCAGCCAACGGCGCTTCACATTTTGGGCATGTGGCACGGATGTTCGTTCTCCAATATTCTGTGCCTAATTTTTTATCTTCTTCCGCCATGGCGGCATGCTCATGGATCTCTTCTACCGATTTTTCTGATTGTGCATAAGCCATCTCAACACCAAGGTCGGGTGCACAATTCTTGCACAATCCTTTCTTTTCATTCCAGCATTGTTCCCTGCATACCCATGCATGGCAGTGCGGGCATTGGATAAAAACAGGAGCCATTTCAACCAGCGCTTCTTCAAAAGCATTGTCATGGGCATTTTTCCATGAGGCATCCTTAACTGTCTGGCCTACCTGTGACAGGCCTCCCATAAAGCCTCCGAAAAGGGAGCTTGCAGTGCCCAATAACTTTGAGGCCTTGCCTGCGGCATACCCTTTGGCCGTTGAACGGTATCCTGTCCTGCAGCAATCGCAATTGAACTCAAATTGAAATGCAACGTCAGTGCTTATATCGGAAAAATTATTTCCAAATTTTATAGTCTCTGCCATATTCTTGATTTTTATATTTCAAAAATACAAAAAACGACGAAATCAAGGGGTGTGTTTTTTTGATATGATCAATGAAAAGGCACTCTTTTCTTTATTAATTTTGTCATGATGAGTTATCAGCCAATGCTTAATTCATAGATCACGTCAAAAAAACACTCGTCATCAATGAAGAGGAAACTGGTAATTTAAACCGATAAAAATGAAAAGGTTCATTCATTACCCCATCCTGGTTTCTGTCATTATAGTTTGTTTTCCGTTCCTGTTGTTATTTCCTGGGATGGGTCAGGCCCAGTTTGTGAAAGGAGCTGATATCGGCTGGCTTCAGCAGATGGAAGCAACGGGGTATAAGTTCTATGACAGTACAGGCACCCAGCAGGATTGTCTCCAGATACTCAAGAATCATGGGATAAATACTGTCCGTTTCAGGGTGTGGGTCAATCCTTCCCAGGACAAGATAAACGGTCATTGCAGCAAGAAGGAAATCGCCGGAATGGCGCTCAGGGCTAAAAATATGGGAATGAGGATCCTGATCGATTTTCATTACAGTGACTCATGGGCAGATCCAAGCAAACAAACAAAACCTGCAGCATGGACAAACGATCCATTCAGCCAGTTACTGACAGACCTCTACAATCATACTTATGAAGTACTGGACACGCTTAAATCAATCGGCGCCATGCCTGACTGGGACCAGATAGGAAATGAGATCACGGGAGGAATGCTCTGGCCCGACGGGAGTACTTCAAACTGGTCACAATTAGCACAGCTGTTTAATAAAGGATATGATGCTACCAAGGCTGTGGACAGTTCTATCAAGGTCATTATTCATCTTGACCAGGGAAATGATAACGCAAGGTTCAGTACCTTTTTTGATAATGCAACCAGTTATCATGTCAGGTATGATATCATCGGCGCGTCTTATTACCCTTATTGGCTGGGAACCGATTATACGGTTACAATCAATGACCTGGGTAACAACCTGGACGATATGGCCTCCAGGTATGGTAAACAGGTCTTTGTGGTTGAAACCGGTGGCGATTATACCCAGGTTCAGGATACTTATGACATGCTTGTCGCTGTTATGAATAAAGTCAAGGCCGTTCCCAACAGCCAGGGACTGGGAGTGATCTATTGGGAACCGGAAGGAGAAAAGTCATGGAGCGGATACCAGTTGAGTTGCTGGGGATCAGATGGAAAACCAACAGCGGCTTTGAATGCTTTCTTAGTTAACGACCTGGGAATAAATACCATCAGGAATAATGATCCGGGTATCATGATCTGTCCCGACCCTTCTATGGGAGGAATGCTGAATATCGATATAACCGGATCAGATGGTCAGTCAGTGCTCAGGATCTTTGATATCACCGGCAGACTGATGAAAGAAATGACCCTTGATCATCAGCCAAAGATCATTTCAGAGACCGGACTTTCACCCGGAATGTACATCATCAATATCAGCAGCCCGGGATCAGAGATCACTCAAAAGCTGATTGTGAATTAGCAGACTTCCATTCCCTATAACTGGTAAGCGAGATCCGGCTACGATGATCAAAATCATTATTTCACTGCGATCGCCGAGATCTCAACATGCGCTTTTCCCGGCAGGGCGGCAACCTGGACGGTCTCGCGTGCAGGAGCATTATCTTTGAAATATTGCCCGTAAATTGCATTGATATCACTGAAATTCTTAATATCTGTGCAATATACCGTCGTTTTGACGATATCCTGAAAACCCATTCCGGCAGCATTCAGCACTTCTCCGAGATTTGTAAATATCCTGCGGATCTCTGATATAATGTCAAGTGTATCCATTTTTCCTGTTCCCGGGTCTATGGCAATCTGGCCTGCTACATAAAGTGTATTCCCTGACAGGATTGCCTGGTTGTAGGGACCGATAGGTTTCGGGGCTTTCTCTGTATATATGACTTGCCGGGCTGTTTGCTGTGCCAGTAAGGGAAACCAACAAAGGGTCAGAAAAATGAAAATAACAATTTTTTTCATAGTTGATTAGTTTAATGAGTTTAAAATTGATTGATCTGAAAACAAAATAAAAGTCTACCTAGGTAGTTTCTCCAGGGCGAGAACAAGTTTATCCAGGTCCCGGAAGGTTGTGTAAACATTTGGCGTGACCCTGGTCCCGAAAATATTTTCCCATTCAATACCGGTGGTATGGATCTTGTACTTGTCAAACAGGTATCTTACAACTTCCCCGGGTTTTTTGCCGTCAACGGTGACCAGCCCGATCACGCAGGCAAATTTTGGCTTGAAGGAGGTCTTGATGTGGATACCGGGAAGATCCTTCACTCTGCTTGTCCAGTAATCTTTCAGTTCCCTCAATCTTTTCTCTTTTCTTTCTGACCCGATGGCCAGGTGAAAATCAAGGGCACTGCCGATGGCCATTTCGCTTGCAAAGTTGCGGGTCCCCAACGTCTCAAACTTTGTGATCTTGTCTCCCAGTGGCTGGGCATCAGGGAATAGCGTCCAGATCTTACTGATCTTTTCTTTTTTAACGTAAAGCATCCCTGAACCAAAAGGTGCGCACATCCATTTATGGAGGCTTGTGGCAAAGTAATCACATTCCAGGTCGGGAATCTTGAAATCGAGAAGGGCAAAAGTATGAGCGCCATCTACCAGCACATCGATGCCACGGGCATGGGCTTCCCGGGCAATTTTCTTTACGGGGATGATCTGCCCGATCCAGTTTATGATATGGGTGATATTCACCACTTTGGTCTTATCAGTAAACTGTGAAACATAGGCGTTGGTCAGTTCATCTTCATCCTCAGAAGGAAGTTCAAGGTTGATCCATTTCAACACGATCCCTTCCCGTTTTTCCCGCAGCTTCCAGGTGTTTATGACATTCGGATAGTCCTGTTTTGTAAGCACGACTTCATCGCCTGCGGTCAATGGCAGGCCATAGATTATGTCATTCATGGCCTCCGTAGTGTTCCGGTCGATGGCGATCTCCTCTGCCGAGCATCCTGCAAAATCAGCCAGATCAGCCCTGAGTGCCTCCCGGCCTTCATTCAGGATATTCCACATGTAATAGGACGGCGCCTCATTGCATAAACGGTTGTACTTTTCAAAAGTCTCCTGTACCACGAGGGGCTGCGGACTTACTCCCCCGTTGTTAAGGTTGATAATATTGGGCGAAACGGTATAGGATTCCTGCACCCATGCCCAGAAGTCCTCGTCTTTCAGATCCGGAGAAGGAGGACTTTCTCTTTCATCAAATATTGATCTTCCTGAAGCCAGCGATGACATCAGGACGTTTCCTAAAGACACGGCACCTATCGTTGTCCCAAGCTTTTTCAGGAACATGCGACGATTTAGAGACATACTTTCCTGTTTTAATGATTTATGCCCGAAAGGTAATAAAATGTTTAATTGATATTTTGTTGTCAATTCAATTTTTTGTTGACTCTTTATAGCAGGAAAATGTAACAAGATGACAAGGTCACAGGGTAACAAAATGAACTGGCGTGTGGTAGGGTGATGAGGTATTGCATAATATAATAAACAAGTAAATAAGCAAATATCTATGATATACCTACTTATTAAATTTTTTTGATTAAAAAGTTGCATTCAGGTAAAAGTTATTGTACATTTAAGGCATTAAAATATTTCAGGTTGACTGGAAAGGTTCCGGAAATTTCTTCCATCCCTAAGACAGCTTGTTGGCGAATAACCTTATACCATAATATTCCGAAATCTTTAAATGAGTCCCCCAGCAGCAAAACAGGGGGTTTCTGTTGAAAAAATATCTTACATCGCCCCAGGCGGCGTGGAAATGACCAAAATAGATTAATGTACATTATGAAGCATTTATTCCTCTTCTTTTTTTTAATCACCATCTCTTTGACATTGAGTGCACAAACCAATGCGGGCCAATCAAAGGGAGTTACAAAATCCCCTGGTGCTGAAACAAATAAGAATACCAGTTATACTTACACCATTATTCCCTCAGTGAATAAAACATGGGGTTACGATATTTACTTGGAAAAACGTTTAGTTATCCACCAGCCGAGTGTGCCTGGATTACCCGGTAATGAAGGTTTTAAAACTAAATCAGATGCCGGAAAAGTAGCCAGGCTGGTGATTGAAAAAATAAATAAGGGTGAAATGCCACCCACTGTTACCATTGAAGAATTGAAGAAAATAAAAGTCTTATAAAAAAACGCAAATCATCATGAGAACAATTTACTTTTATTTAGGAATCATAGGTGCTATAGCAATCTCTGTGAACTCTTCAGCTCAGTCTCCCAATACTTGGACCTACATAAACACTTTTTCACCAATTGTTAGAATGGGTGCTGTTGGTTTTAGTATCGGTACCATGGGGTATATCGGAACAGGGGATGGGGGTGGAGGTAACAATTATAAAACCGACATTTGGCAATATAATAGTACTAATAATGGCTGGAACCAGGAAGCCAATAATTTCCCAGGAACGTATGCACGAAGCGAGGCTGTTGGTTTTAGTATCGGGGCTAAAGGGTATATCGGAACCGGGGAAGATAATCAGGGTAACTATTTTAACGACTTATGGGAATTTGATCCTTCTACTGATGTCTGGACCTACATAAACACTTTTTCACCAATTCTTCGAATTGGTGCTGTTGGTTTCAGTATCGGTGCCAAAGGATATATCGGGACCGGGTATGGAGGCGCAGGTTATAACGGAGGTTATAAAACCGATATTTGGCAATATGATCCTTCTACTAATCTGTGGGTTCAGAAGGCCGATTTCCCAGGAGATCCTCGAAGTGAGGCTGTTGGTTTTAGTATCGGGACTAAAGGGTATATCGGAACAGGGTATAATGGATCTTACTATAAAGACTTTTGGGAATACGATGCTTCTACTAATCAGTGGACCCGGAAAACCGATTTTCCAGGAGATGCAAGAAGTGAGGCTGTTGGTTTTAGTATCGGGGCTAAAGGGTATATCGGAACTGGGTATAACGGATCTTTTTATAGCGACTTTTATGAATATAATCCTTCTACTAATGCCTGGACCGGGAAAGCCAATTTCGGAGGAGGGGGACGAAGTGAGGCTGTTGGTTTTAGTATCGGGGCTAAAGGGTATATCGGAACCGGGAAAGGTGCAAGTGGTGGCTTATATAACGACTTTTGGGAATATACTCCCACAGACAATTACAGAGTCAGCATTGCTTCCACCGACTGGAACCTCACAACGACCTGGAATCCAACAGGTATTCCGGCAGCAACCGATGATGTTATTGTACAGAATGCCGTGACCATTAACGGCAGCCCTCTTGCTGTCTGCAACGATTTGACAATCAATTTCGGCGGTTCTCTTACCATCAACTCCGGCGGGGCCCTTACTGTGAATGGCTCCTTATTATCAACAGGAACACTTGATGCAACTGCCTCTGGTAATACAGTAAATTATAATGGTGCAGCACAAAATGTAAATGCAACAACTTATAATGACCTTGTATTTTCGGGCACCGGAACCAAGACTCTCCAAAGTGCGATATCCATCAGCAATAACTTATCTATCAATGGTGGAGTAATGGCAGACCTTGGCACCTATACATCTACTACTAAGACACTTACTCTCGGCGATGCTGTCCAGCCCATAGGATCTTATGGCGGAACAGGTTCCGGAGCTAATTACATTATCACGACATTTTTTGCAGCGGAACCTGGCATTTTAAATGTAACTTCTTCATGTACAAAGGGAACATGGCTTGGAGATATTAGTACAGATTGGAACATTCCTGATAACTGGTGTGGCTCGATAATTCCGACTTCTTCGACAAACGTGACCATTCATTCAGGAGTTACTTATCAACCGACGATTGGCTCTGCCGGCGGATTATGCAATAGTATTGATATCCAGTCCGGCACATCATTAACTATTAGCGGAAGTTATTTATTAACTGTTTACGGCGTTTGGGTAAACAACGGAACATTTAATGCCGGGACCGGAACTGTCTCGTTTAGTGGAACAAATAATATCAGTGGCTCTTCGATAAATTCATTTAATAATATTACGATCTCCGGGACATTGAGTGTACCTTCTTCACAAAATATTAATGTTGCCGGAAACTGGATCAATAACAGCACATTTACTGCAGGTACGGGTACAGTTACCTTTAATGGAACTACTCAGTCCATTGGAGGTAGTGCAAGTACTACGTTTAATGATTTAATTATAAATAGTGGAACGACAACTTTAAATACAGCCACCATTGTGAACGGAAATTTAACGATAAACGCCGGTACGCTTATTATTGCATCCGGCGTAGACCTTACGGTGAACGGCACGCTTACCAATAATGCTGGCACCTCAGGCCTGGTAATAAATGACGGAGGCTCATTGATCTATGCTTACGGAGCACCTATGGGAACTATCCAAAGACTTGTAACTCCGGGAACCAGAGGAAGCGGTTCAAGCACTCCTTCAGGTTATCATTTCATGTCATCGCCGGTCACATCCACAACTTTTGGCAATGTATTAGGAAACAATGAGAATTTGATTTGGGCACAGTCATATAGTGAACCTACAAATACATGGATAAACCAGTACCTTAACAATTCGCTGACACCCGGCACAGGGTATTCAATCTGGGTAGATCCTTCACTTCCAACGCAAACCGCCATTTTTTCTGGTACATTCAATTATGATGGCGTTAGTCAGACGCTAACGAACTCTGGGAATTCTAGTTATACTGGATGGAACCTGATTGGAAATCCTTATACATCGGCAATTGACTGGGATTATGTACCCACCTGGCACGGCTCCGTGGACGCTACCGTTTATATCTGGAGTGGCACGCAATATTCAACCTGGACCCCGCAGTCGGGGTTTGGTGCAATGGCTAATTCGGATATTCCTGCACAAAGCGGTTTCTTTGTTCACTTATCTACGGGTACATCAGCAACGGTTAATATCCCTTGGGCCGCAAGGGTACATTCCAGTCATTCATTATACAAAGATGCTGTCCCGAACCTGCTGCACCTTGGAATTACCGGCAACAATTACCGGGATGACACCTATATTCGTTTTATTGCCGGAGCCACTGCGGGCTTCGATACTCAATACGATGCATATAAGCTCTGGGGTATCAGTGATGCGCCGCAACTTTACAGCATCATTTCCGGGGCCAATCTTGCCGGGAATGCATTGCCTTCAATTGAGTCAAACCCGGAAGTATCCGTTGGACTCAAGGTAGGTGCAGAAACCACCTATACGATCACAGCCGATGGTATGGAGAGTTTCGATGCATCGGTACCCATCCACTTAGACGACCTTAAATTGGGCGTATCTACCGACCTGCGTGAAAACCCGGCATATTCTTTTACGGCACCGCCAGGCGATTCAGCAAACCGTTTCCGCGTACGTTTTAATTCTTCAGCAGGAATTGACCAACAAAAAGCTGTTAATATCTTTATATATACAGCCAATGAACAGATTGTACTCAATAATACAGGCAATTACGAGGGCAATTACTATGTTTACAACACGACGGGCCAGTTGATGGCCACTCTGCAGATGTTGCCAGGCAACCAATACATCAGCTCATTGCCTGTTGGTATGTATATCGTAAAAGCAGTGACCGGCAGCACGATCATCACGCGTAAAGTTGTGCTTTTATAAGTTATTACCTTGACCAGCAACATTCCCTATAAAACATTACGGATATGAAAAGGATATTCAGGTTGTTTACGATGATTCTTCTGATTGCTTTTACCTTTACCCTTGATACTTTGATGGCACAATCACCACCACCACCCAATGGCGGTTTATTTGGTACTGATCCACACGGCGGTCCAATCGCAGGCCCTGAGGGAGCCCCTATAGGTGATGCGATTCTGCCGCTTATGATTTTTGTCTTGATGTATGTTGGTATGAAATTGTATGACCATCATCAGTTACAAAAAGAAAGATCATAATAATAAGTAATGAATTTTTACAAACAACTTACACCACAGCATTTCTGTCAGATAGCAGAGATATTGAAAAATACATTAAGTATTGCATGATCCTGCCATGGATAGCCGGCACCATAGTATTACTGGCATTCGGAATTCCAAAACATGCATGGTGCTGGATGGTTTCCCTCCTGGGGCTCGGATTTGTCGTCCTGCCCGTTTGCACAGAAAAAATATCACCGATTGGTATAATGATATACAAAACCGGGAAAAAGATCTTTTCTGTTCGTAATCCGTTAATTTTTATCGTTATCATTTTATTGGTCCTCTGGATTGCATCATTTTTTCAGATCAGTTTCTAGATATTCGTCGTTTTGCCAGACGGGAAAATCAATAATGTTATGTATCCCGGTTACACTAAAAAGTTAAGTAAACGGCAAATCCTTTTGGATCAACAGAAAAAATGAAATAGAAAGAAATATATAGTTCAAGATCCCCAAGTTTTGCGGAATCTTAAGCGGATTACAATTCAAATCGAAAATGGCTATAAAAAATAACTCAGACAATAATTTATATGGATCCAGACAACCCTTGACGGAATTCTTTGTCTTCTTATCACATTATAAATCAAATCCAATCCAATGAAAAAGATCTTTACATTATTCCTGTTCATCACCTTATGTATGATGAATTACCAGATTTATGCCGAAACCGACAGCGTCTCCTGTACATTTTTTATGTATCCCAAGGCGCCGGTTGGCTGTTATACTTATGTATCTTACCAGGGGAATGCCCCCAGTTCAGCAACTTTTGACTGGAATTTCGATGGTGGGATCATTATTTCCGGTACCGGACCGGGCCCGTATTATATTATATGGGATACCCTTGGTTATAAAACTGTGACCCTTCATGTCATTTATGGCAGCCAATCGTGCAACGGCTCAAACACCATTCATATCGTGGCGGACCCGACAGTATACTCAGTCACCGGGGGTGGAAGCTATCCTTATGGGGGCTCGGGTGTTCATATCGGGTTAAGCGGATCACAGACCACAATCAGCTATTATCTTTATTTAAACAATGGTACCTCAAGTGTCGCCAGTATGGAGGGTACCGGCAATGCGCTTGATTTCGGTCTGTTTACCACGGCAGGAACATATAAATGTAAGGCAAAGTACGACACCACCTCAGGCGCCTGCCTGACCAGTATGCAGGACAGTGCCATTGTAATCGTTACCGGCGCTCCTCCCACAACACCAACCATCTGCATGGTTACTTATGACACTACGACATCAAAGAACGAGATCATCTGGAATAAGCCGACCGGCGTCTATAACCTGTCTCACTATAACATTTATAAACAAACCTACCAGTCGAATGTGTTCAGTAAAATTGGCCAGGTTCCTTTCTCAAGCATGAGCACCTTTGTAGATACAGCCTCCCATCCTTTGATACACTGGGATCGTTACGAATTGTCTGTCACAGACACAAATGGAGTGGAATCCGCTCTCAGCCCTGATCATATGACTATCCACCTGGATGTCAGTTCGGGCTTCACGGGATTCAACCTTACCTGGAATTCCTATATCGGTTTTACATTTCAGACTTACCGCATCCACAGGAAACATGAATCCGGGCCCTGGGTTTTGATCGATTCGGTAGCCGCTGACGATTATACTATGCTATATACTGACCCATATTTTCAGTCGGGCACTACCACTTATTATATTGAAGTTGTAAAGCCATATCCTTGCTACCCCACGCTTAAGGATAATGTGTACCAGAGCGTTGTTTCAAATGTAGCGATATCTGCCCCTCTTGGGATCCGGGAAAATAAACAGGATGGCATAATGATCTATCCAAATCCGGCACAAGACAAGCTGTTTATAATAAACCAGACAACAGGAAAATTTGAAGCTGTTATTTTCACCATGGATGGACGTTTACTGGGCACTTATGCACTTAGCGGAACTAAAACCGTGCTTGATGTTGCAGATCTTACCGATGGTTTGTATATCATTAAAATCCGTAACGACCAGGGTATGTTTGTGGATAAGTTCCTGAAGGAATAGGTCTTCATCTGGAATAAACCGGATAATCCTTCAGGATCAATAATATCAGGATAAGCTTCATGCTGGTTTCAAAATAAAAAAGGTCGTATCTCTGTAAAAAGATACGACCCTTGATAATATTTATCAGGAATTTTTAGTTGAGTTTGAATACAAGGCCGATATTGGCATAGGTTACGTTATATCCCAGTTCGCCATTAATTCCTATTGTATTGTTAAAGAAATAAGAGCCTCCTATAAACACCCCGAGATAAGGGAAAACAGGAGTATGTTTGTATCCGCTTACGGTTTCCCAACTCAGATCTCCATAGCCGGCAGTGTACCCTGAATGAGTATATCTGTCGAAACCAATTCCGAGTGGAACTCCCCCATAGACATCCAGTCCCTTAACACCAAATCCATAATGATATGCTCCTCGTGCCCCTAAGAAAAGATTACCCCAGCGTTCTTTCAGCTTAAATGTGACATAATCCCAGTTCCGCCAGGAAAAAGATAATCCAAAATCGCCACCCAGCGTAATAACACCCGGACCGACTTTCCACATTCCTTTTTCAAATGCCAGTTTCCCGCCAATACCCAGGCCATAACCATTACCAAAAGGTTGTGTAGCTGGGCCAATTCCAATATTCAGTATCCAGGAATCCTTGGCTACAGGGTTGAGCGGGGCCTGGGCTTGAGTTGCTGGCAGCGCCAGGATAAATGCTGCCACAATCATAAGAATAAGATAAGTACTTCTTTTTTTCATGACAATGAGTTTTTTAAGTTTGACTTTAAATATGTACATAGTTGCATGACAGAAATTTTTCAGAAAACTTTCCTGTTCTTTCAAATATTTTTTATTTGCAACAAAATTAATTTTTTTTTAATCAAATTTTATTCATGTTTTTTTTATTTATTTTAAAATAATGAACAGGATTAAAATTGTAAGGAATTATTGTTTAACTTCCGGTCTGATTAAGATATAAAGATAATCTTTATGATGACAGGGCGGCAGCAAGGGTCGCCCTTATGATTGATTGGAAAAAGGTAAAATAAAAAATGGCAAAATGAATTTACCATTTTGCCATTTTACAACTGACTTGTGATCCGCCTGGGATTCGAACCCAGGACCCCCGCCTTAAAAGGGCGATGCTCTACCTGCTGAGCTAGCGAATCTGCCTTGAAATTTGAGCGTGCAAAAGTACAGGGAAAATTTTACTTTTACAAGAAGAGGAAATTAATAATTGACAATTGACAATTATAATATTTTCTTTCGCTATCTCGCCATTTCACTATTTCGCCATTTGCCTGCCGGCAGCAGGTTTCGCCAATTCGCCAGTTATAAGAACTCGAGCAGGTTGCCTTTGCCTTCGCGGATGATGACGGGTTCATCACCTGTACAATCGACAACAGTGGAGGCAATGTTTCCTCCGGGACCTGAATCAACAACAATATCGACGATATCCCGGTATTTTTCATGGATCAGTTCAGGGTCAGTGGAGTATTCCAATATCTCGTCCTCGTCATGGATGGAGGTGGTCATGATGGGATTGCCCAGTTTTTCAACGATCTGAAGAGGTACAAGGTGATCAGGGATACGGATGCCGACTGTTTTCTTTTTGCTCTGGAAATAATGAGGGACATTGCTATTGGCATTCAGGATGAAAGTGAAGGGGCCTGGCAATGCTCTCCGCATCAGGCGGAAGATGTGGTTCGGGATGGGCCTGGTAAAATCTGAAAGATGACTGAGGTCACGACAGATAAAGGAAAAATTAGCCTTTTCTCTTTTAATGCCCTTGATCTGGGCAATCCGGTCAACTGCTTTGATCTGGGTGATGTCACAGCCCATTCCATAAATCGTATCTGAAGGATAAATCACGATCCCGCCCTCACGGAGACAATCGGTGATTATCTTCAGATGACGGTCACCGGGATTTTCAGGATGGACCTTCAACAACATGATAAGAAAAAACTCTGTGAAGCAAAGTTACAAAAAAAGAAGGGTAAGCCCCTTATATCGCACCGCTCAACCATCTTACCCTTGCTTCCTTCCGAACCTGGGGGAGTTTGACGGGAGCTGGTCGTATAAGACTTACCCGTTGGCAAAGATACAATTTTGTCCACTTTTATAATCATTCTTCGTATTTTTTTGTATGTTTGCTCTCAGTTCATCCCAAAAACCAAAAAACAATGGAAGAAAAAAAGTCTACCCTTGGCGTTCATTCACTCCTTTACGGTTTTTATACCGGACTGGCGTTGATCGTTTATTCCCTGGTCATGTATGTCTTAAATCTCTATATGAACAAACCCTTGCAATACCTGGCTTTCATACTTTTGATCGGCGGAATGGTGCTCGGTGCCTTGCAATACAAAAAAACGGCCCTTAGCGGATTTATGACATACGGACAGGCATTTTCCGTGAACTTCCTGATCGGCTTATTTGCAACGATCCTTTCATCCATTTTTTTCTATATCTATGTTAAGTATATTAATACGGGCCTGATCGATGAGCTTTTAGCCCAGGCACGGGCTAAACTTGAGGCAAAAGCAGGTAACATGTCATCAGAACAGATGGAAAAGGCAATGGATATGACAGAGAAATTCATGTCACCTGTATGGATAGGGATCTGGGGCTTTCTGGGAAATACTTTCTGGTCTGCAGTATTTGCATTGATAATTTCCTTCTTTGTCAGGAAAAATAATCCTGAAGCACCAAAAATGGTTTAATTCCAATTAGATGAATATTTCAGTCGTCATACCCCTTCTGAACGAGGAAGAATCCCTTCCCGAGCTTGTTGCCTGGATAGAACGGGTGATGAATGAAAACCAATATTCCTATGAGGTGCTTTTCGTGGATGACGGAAGCCGTGATGGCTCATGGAAGATCATTGAAGGACTTGCAACCAGGAACCCAAGCCTGAAAGGGATCAAATTCAGGAGAAACTATGGCAAGGCAGCAGCCCTGAGCGTGGGTTTTGCCAATGCTGCCGGGGATGTGGTGATCACCATGGATGCAGACATGCAGGACAGCCCGGATGAGATCCCCGGTTTATATGATATGATAATAAACAGCGGTTACGACCTGGTATCCGGATGGAAAAAGAAAAGATATGATCCAATCTCCAAAACAATCCCTACAAAATTTTATAACTGGACTACACGCCGGATGTCGGGTATCAAACTGCATGACTTCAACTGCGGATTAAAAGCTTACAAAAACGACGTGGTAAAAAGCATCGAAGTGTACGGGGAGATGCATCGCTATATTCCTGTCATTGCCAAATGGGCAGGATTTAACAGGATAGGAGAGAAGGTGGTGATGCACAGGAAAAGGAAATACGGAAAGTCAAAATACGGGCTTGACCGTTTCCTGAAAGGATACCTCGACCTTTTATCTATAAATTTTACTGCACGTTTCGGGAAAAGACCTATGCATTTTTTCGGATTATTAGGATCGATCCTTTTTCTTGCCGGTTTCATCATTGCAGGTTATCTTGCCTATGCAAAATTTTTTTACCAGGCATTCAAAATGACCGAACGTCCGCTGTTCTATTTCGGTATTCTCGCAATGATCCTGGGGACCCAGCTGTTTGTGGCAGGATTCCTTGGCGAGATGATCTCCCGGGCGGCAGCTGATAAAAACCAATACCTTGTCGAAAGAAAGCTTGGATTCTGACAAACCTAAGGTCGTGATCATTGGTGTGGCTCACCCTCTCAGGGGTGGCCTCGCAACTTATAATGAACGGCTGGCAAAAGAGTACATTGACCAGGGTTACGATGTTATAGTTTATACTTTCAGCCTTCAATATCCCGGGTTTTTGTTCCCGGGCAAATCACAATATTCAAGTGAGCCTGTGCCGGAAGGCATAAATATCAGGATCAGGGTCAACTCTATAAACCCATTCAACTGGCGGAATGTAGGGCATGAGATAAAAAAGCAGTGTCCTGACCTGGTCATTGTTAAATTCTGGATCCCTTTCATGGCACCCTGCCTGGGCACCATCTGCAGGATCATCAGGAAGAACAGGCACACGAAAATAGTGTCAATTATAGATAACCTGATACCACATGAGAAACGCCCCGGTGACAGGCTTCTTATCAGATACTGGCTTAATTCTACTGACGGGTTTATCGCCATGTCGCGATCGGTGCTGGCTGAGATTAACCAGTTCCTTGCTCACAAACCCAAACCTACTGTTTTTTGTCCTCATCCTCTCTATGATAATTTTGGCAAACCGGTACCCAAGGTCAAAGCGATAGAACACCTGGGGCTGGATCCAGATCATTCTTATATCCTTTTTTTTGGATTTATCAGGGATTACAAGGGTCTTGACCTTCTCCTGAAGGCATTTGCAGATGAGCGATTACGGGCACTTCCTTTGAAACTCATTGTGGGTGGAGAGTTTTATACTGATCCGAGACCTTATTATGATCTGCTTGACCAGCTTCAACTCAGGGAACATGTCATTATGCATAATGAGTTCATCCCCGATAGTGCTGTAGCCGATTATTTCTGTGCATCGGACCTTGTTGTCCAGCCCTATAAAAGTGCCACTCAAAGCGGCGTTACACAGATCGCCTATCATTTTAACAAGCCGATGATCATCACCAACGTGGGAGGGCTTGCTGAATTTGTCCCTGACGGCAGGGTGGGATACATTGTGGAACCGTCAGTAGCGGAAATAACTTCAGCCATTCTCCGTTTCTATCATGAGAACAAAGAAGATGAATTTTCAGCCAATGCTGCTGTCGAGAAAGTGAAATACTCATGGGGAAGAATGGTAGACGCCATTAATGAAGTGGCAAAAAAAATAGCGAGATAGCGAGATAGCGAAAGAAAGAATTATTAATTTTCAATTATCACTTGATCATGATCATACGAAGTAAAGCTCCTTTGAGACTGGGTCTTGCCGGTGGAGGAACCGATGTTGCCCCTTATTCAGAGTTGTATGGTGGCACGATTCTGAATGCAACCATCAGCATGTACGCTTATGCGACCATAGTGCCGGGGGATGACAACAAGATCATCCTGAATTCAGTCGATAAAAATGAGCGATATAATTTTGATGATATGACCATTCTGCCCATTGACGGTAAGCTGGATCTTGTGAAAGGGATTTACAACAGGGTCATAAAGGATTTTGTAAAAAAGCCGCTCTCATTTGAATTGACAACCTATGTGGATGCTCCTCCCGGTTCCGGCCTCGGAACCTCGTCCACACTGGTTGTCGCCATCCTCGGAGCTTTCAGCGAATGGCTGGGCTTACCGTTAGGGGATTATGACCTGGCTCATCTTGCATATGAAATTGAACGGATCGACCTTGGCATGGCAGGAGGGAAGCAGGATCAATATGCAGCGACATTCGGTGGTGTAAATTATATGGAATTCTCGAAAGACGATAAGGTGATCGTGAATCCGCTGAGGATCCATGAAAATTACCTTGATGAACTTTCGCATAACCTGATCCTTTACCATACCGAGACCAGCCGCCTGTCGTCAATCATCATTGAACAACAATCAAAGAATGTCACTGAGCGAAATGAAAAGACGATAGAGGCCATGCACAAACTGAAAGAACAGGCCGTTATGATGAAGGAGGCCCTGCTGAAGGGTGAGCTTGGGAAGATCGGCGAGATCCTTGATTTCGGATGGCAGTTCAAAAAGAATATGGCTGCAGGTATCACAAATCCTTTCATCGATGATATTTATTCAACAGCCATAAAGCATGGAGCGACAGGAGGAAAGATCTCAGGTGCAGGCGGGGGGGGCTTTATGTTCTTTTATTGCCCGGGAAATACCCGGTCAGACGTGATAGAAGCACTTAAGAAATTCGGAGGGCAAGCCAAGCGATATGAATTCACAAGCAAGGGATTGTCGACATGGACGATGTAAACAAATGGCTAAATGGTGAAATAGCAAAATGGCGAAAAAATCGTGTCATGTGGCGCGTGAAGCGAAATTTATTTTATGGATTATCTTTGTAGAAAAATCTATTGATGAGAATTACAGAAGCCATAAATGAATCAATCCAGACAAAACAGCGCATACTGGCTGATAAAGACCTCATAGAAGCGATCCACGACGTTGCAGATACGTGCATGGAGGCATTTTGTGAAGGCAACAAGGTGCTCTTCTGCGGTAATGGAGGAAGTGCAGCTGATGCGCAGCACCTGGCTGCCGAGTTCTCCGGCCGGTTCAGCTATGACAGGGAGCCGCTTCCTTCGGAGGCACTGCATGTCAACAGTTCCTATCTTACGGCTGTGGCAAATGATTATTCATTTGATGAAGTTTATTCCCGGATCCTGAAAGGTATTGGGGTTGAAGGTGATGTACTTGTCGCTATTTCCACATCAGGAAATTCGCAGAACATCATCCGCGCACTCGAAACTGCCCGTGAAATGGGGATCATAACAGTCGGGCTGACAGGAGAGACGGGCGGCAAAATGAAAAATCTCTGTGATTTCCTTATCAATGTTCCTTCAAAGGAAACGCCAAGGATACAAGAGTCGCACATCATGATCGGGCATATCATTTGTGAATACGTTGAATCGACGCTCTTTCCTAAATAAATCAAATATTGGAAGCAATTATTCTTGCCGGCGGCTTTGGCACAAGGCTGCAGAGGGTTGTCAATGACCAGCCAAAATCAATGGCCCTGATCAATGACAAGCCTTTCCTAGAGTATCTCCTGAACTTTCTGACTGGACAAGGAGTCAGTAAAGTCGTTCTTTCGGTCGGCTATAAGCGTGAGTTGATACAGAATTATTTTAAGGACCGGTATAGACATCTTCCCATTTCCTATGCCATTGAGGATGAGCCATTAGGAACAGGAGGCGGAATTCTGAATTCAATGGAGCAGGTAGAAGGAGATGTTGTCTTTGCCATGAATGGCGACAGCATGTTCCGGATTGACCTGCATGCAATGCAGCACCTTCACATAAAAACAGGAGCAGATTTGACAATAGCCCTGAGATTTCTTGAAGATATTTCTAGGTTTGGGACAGTCCAGATTGATCAGACAAAGAGGGTTACGGGGTTTTATGAAAAAAAGCAGGATTCCGACCCGGGTTATATCAATGGCGGGATTTACCTGATCAATAAAAAGTTCCTGTTAAGCTCTTCATTCGGTAAAAAGTTTTCCATTGAAAAAGATTGTTTTGAAAAATGCTATAAAGAAGCCGGAATCTATGGTTACCCGGCCAAGGGATATTTTCTGGATATCGGTATCCCTGAGGATTATATGACAGCGCAGGATGAATTTAAAAAATTTGACGATTGATCAAGAGTGGAGCCTGTTCCTGGACAGGGACGGCGTGATCAATAAGCGTATTGCGGGAGGGTATGTGCAGAAGTGGGAGCAGTTCGAATTTCTCATGGGAGTCACAGATGCCATGAAGATCCTCTCACTCAAGTTTCCCAGGATCATTGTGGTCAGCAACCAGCAGGGAATCGGGAAAGGTATTATGACAGAGGATGATCTTGAAACTATTCACAGGAAGATGATTTCTGAAATTGAAAAGGCTGGGGGAAGGATTGACAGGATCTATCATAGTCCGTACCGCGAGGAGGAAGGCTCCCTGATACGTAAACCCAATGTGGGCATGGCGCTGATGGCCAGAAAAGAATTCAGCGATATTAACTTTAAAAGATCAGTAATGGCGGGTGATTCCATTTCCGATATGATCTTTGGCAAAAGACTTAAAATGGTAAATGTCTTCATTTCAGGAGATATCAGCCAGGCAAGAAAAAACCACCACTGCATTGATTTTATTTTTCCTGACCTGATCTCTTTTGCGGAAGCAGTTTCCGTGACAAAAAAAAGATAGGAACTGATAAACCAGACCCTGTGAATCCTGTAATTATCCTTATTATTTTCCTTTCCTATACCTTGCTGCTGTTCATAGTTACGTGGATCACCGCCAGGAGGGCCACCAATCGTGCTTTTTTTATAGGCAACAAAGCTTCACCCTGGTTTGTCGTGGCCTTTGGAATGATCGGGGCTTCCATGTCGGGTGTCACTTTTATGTCTGTCCCGGGGTGGGTGGGATCCACGCAATTTTCATACATGGTACTGGTACTTGGCTATGTATTTGGATATACGGTCATTGCAACGGTGCTGATGCCATTGTATTACCGGCTAAACCTGACTTCGATCTATTCATACCTCGGGACCCGTTTCGGATTCTGGTCATATAAATCGGGCGCATTTTATTTTATTGTCTCAAGGGTCATCGGGGCTTCCTTCAGAATGTTCCTCATAGTAAATGTCCTCCAGGTGTTTGTATTTGATGCCTGGAAAGTACCTTTTGGCATGACAGTAATGATCTTTATTATCCTGATCCTGCTTTACACTTTCAAAGGAGGAATAAAAACAATCATCTGGACAGACACGATCCAGACAACCTTTATGTTGCTGGCGTTGGTCTTTTCAATTACGTTCATCATCCGGAACCTGGGAAGTTCACTGCCTGTCATGTTCACGGATGTGCTTCACAGTCCGTATTCAAAAATGCTCTTCAGCGACTGGCATGATAAGCGGTTCATTCTGAAACAATTGCTAAGCGGCGCTTTTATAGCAATTGTAATGACCGGGCTCGACCAGGAAATGATGCAGAAGAACCTCAGCTGCAGAAGTTTGAAAGATGCCCAAAAAAATATGTTCACCTTTACCGGGATTATGGTATTTGTGAACTTCGTCATTCTGTTCCTGGGGGCAGCGCTATATATTTATGCCAACAAGGCAGGAATCAAAGTCCCATTGCGAACCGATGATCTTTTTCCGACAGTCGCCATTCAATATCTTGGGCCTGTGGCCGGAATGGTGTTTCTTGTCGGGTTGATATCGGCTGCCTACCCGAGCGCTGACGGGGCACTGACTTCGCTTACTACCTGTTTCAGCATAGACTTCATTGGACTCGATAAACGTATCGACCTGGATGAAAAGCAGAAAAAACGGATACGCTATATTATACATTTTTGTTTCGCACTCCTATTACTGATGGTCATTGTCATCTTCCGTGCCATCAACAACATGGCGGTCATCGATAAATTATTCACGATTGCAGGATATACTTACGGGCCACTATTGGGCCTTTACGCTTTCGGGTTGTTTATGCCATATGGCGTGAAAGACTGTTGGGTGCCCGCTGTGGTGATCGCTTCACCGGTAATTTGTTATTTTCTCAGCAGCTATTCAACTGCACTTTTCGGAGGCTATAAATTCGGTTTTGAATTACTGCTTGTTAACGGAATTATTACTTTTGCAGGGTTGATCCTGCTAAGAAAAAAAAGACCAATTGTTACAGGGGAATAAACGGACAAACATCATCCTTTAAAAACAAAGAAAATGCGCAGAATTTTTCTCTTCTTAATCTTTATCTTTTCAGGGTTTTTCCTGAACCGGGTGTTTTCCCAGATCAATGTTTTCCATATTGATAATAATACTTCTGCTACCGGCAAGGAAGGTGTGTTTTATTCACTGCCGAGAACGGTAATCCGGATCGACGCGGAAATTGACCGGATTGAGAATTACAAAGGTCCCTATTCAGAATATGCTCTGAAATACCTGGGATTAAAGAATGTCATCATGGAAAATTCGATCGAATATAAGATCACCGGATTTAAGGTCACAACCTCACAGCAGCCCGATCCTGACCAGTATTATTTTCTCGAAATTCCCGGGAAATTGTCAAAGAACAAGCGGGCAGGCCTACTTTCATTGACTGAATCGGGGTTGATCCTGGGTACGATCCCGGAAAAAATTGACACACTTGGCAGGGAAGAAAAGATCATCAACAAGGAAGAACCCGGACTGGCATCAGAAAAAGATATCTTTCCCGAGATCTTTAAATATTCTGCTGATGTAAACTTCTTTGAAAAAGTGGATACGATCATCCGCAAGGTGAACATTGATACGATGACCATGGAACGCCAGTACCTGAAAAGAACTATCCTGGAGAAGTCACCGGAACAAAAGGCGAAAGAAGCATCGGATTATATTGTAAAGATCAAGGATAACCGCTTCAACCTGATCAGCGGTTTCCAGGAAGTCAATTATAACAGGGAAACTCTCGAGTACATGGATACCCAGTTAAAGCAGATGGAGGAGGAATATATGAAGCTTTTTACCGGCATCAGCATTCATAAGACACTGACCTTTTCCTTTTACTATACTCCCAGCCCAAACCAGGTCAATACAGAAGTACCAATATTCAAGTACATGAAGTCAAAAGGGATGATGGAACTTGATGAACCCGGCGGAAAGATCGTCACAATCAAGGTCCAGAGATCGGGAACCACCAGTTCTGTTGCCAATTACCTTAAGAGAAAAACCGAAAATACCAAAGTCCATGGTTTTTATTACAGGATCCCGGAACTGGCCAGAGTAACAGTAAAGATGGGTGAAAATATGACAGAAGAAACCCAGTGTCTTGTAAGCCAGCTCGGTATCGTTTCCTTCCTTCCATCAAGCAAATGGAGGGTGAAGTTTTACAAGGAAACAGGCGGAGTTAAAGGTGTGACATTAGAATAATCAGAGCACTTTCCGTATCCTTACCAGTTTTGTAAGCAAACCTTCCAGCAAGTCGAGCCTAAGCATATTGGCGCCGTCGGATTTTGCAGAGGAGGGATGGGGGTGTGTTTCGAGAAAGATCCCGTCGGATCCACAGGCGATTGCAGCTTTTGCAATCGTTTCGATGAGTTCAGGATGCCCGCCGGCGATACCAGTCAACTGATTGGGCTGCTGCAGCGAATGTGTGATATCCACCACGACCGGAACATTCAGACGCTGCATCTCCGGGATGTTCCTGAAGTCAACCACAAGGTCCTGGTAACCAAAGCAACTCCCTCTTTCTGTCAGGATCACTTTTTTGTTTCCCGCGTAATTGATCTTGTCAATGGCAAATTTCATTGATGATGCTGAAGCGAATTGTCCCTTTTTGATGTTGATGACCTTTTCAGTTTTCCCGGCGGCGATAAGCAATTCAGTTTGCCGGCAAAGGAACGCAGGGATCTGGAGGATATCGACATACAATGCAGCACGGATGGCTTCTTGTTCGGTATGAACGTCGGTAAGTGTCGGGATGTCAAGATGTCCACCCACTTCCCTTATCACCTCAAGGGCTTTTTTATCCCCGATACCAGAAAAGGAATCGATCCTTGACCTGTTGGCTTTTTTATAAGATGCTTTGAAAATGAACGGGATCTCGAGCGATTCAGTGATACTGAAGATTTTTTCTGCAATCTCCAATGGCATTTTCTCATCCTCTACAACACATGGACCGGCAATTAAAAAGAAATTACCTTTTGTCGTGTGCTTCAACTTTGGTACATCTGGGATCATATGATTTGGTTTTTGGTTTCAGGGAACTGGGTATCAGGTGTTGGGTTTTGGGTATTGCGCATTTTACATTTTGCATTTGGATTTAGTAACCGTATTTTTTCTTCCATAATGCTTTGAGTCTGGCCCTGAGTTCATTTTCGCGGGCATTGTTTTGTGGATCGTAGATCCTGGAACCTGACAACTTCTCAGGAAGGAATTCCAGATCCACGAAATTATTCTCAAAGTCATGGGCGTATTTATAGTCTTTCCCATAGCCTATGTCCTTCATCAAATTGGTGGGTGCATTCCTGATAGGTAATGGAACAGGAAGATCTCCAAGCTCCCGGAATGCCTTCCGGGCGCTGAGAAGGGCTTTATAGGCGGAATTGCTTTTCACAGAGCAGGCCAGGTAGATGGCAGTCTGCGAGAGGATCAGGTCACATTCAGGATAGCCAATTACATTCACGGCCTGGAAGCAGGCATTGGCCAACAGGAGCGCATTCGGATTTGCATTCCCGATATCTTCCGAAGCAAGAATGAGCATGCGCCTGGCTATGAAGAGTGGGTCTTCACCTGCCTCAATCATCCTGGTCAGCCAATATACTGCAGCATTCGGATCGCTACCCCGCATTGATTTGATAAAGGCAGAGATCACATCATAATGCATTTCACCTCCTTTATCGTACATGGCAAGGTTTTGTTGTATGATCCTGACGGCAGATTCATTGGTGATCCTGATCTCTTTGGATTTTCTGCTTTCCGCATTCACGATGAGTTCCAGAGCGTTGAAGAGCTTCCTTGCATCACCTCCGGAGACGCGTAGCAGCGCTTCTGTTTCTTCTATCATGATAGATATTCCCGAATTTTTTTCAAGTCTTTCTTTTCCAAGACCCAGCAGTTTTAACAGGTGGACCTCGTCGAGGGATTTAAGAATATATATCTGGCAACGGGAAAGGAGGGGAGAGATCACCTCAAAGGAAGGATTTTCAGTAGTGGCCCCGATAAATGTGACAATGCCTTTTTCAACTGCACCAAGCAATGCATCCTGCTGGGATTTACTGAACCGGTGAATTTCATCGATGAAGAGAAATGGACTTTCACCGCTTTCCTTTGCCTTTGCAATCACATCCCGGACATCCTTTACCCCTGAGCTGACAGCGCTGAGGGTAAAAAAAGAACGGTTGAGCTGCTGTGAAATAATATAAGCAAGCGTTGTCTTTCCGCTGCCGGGTGGGCCCCACAGGATCATAGAAGGAACATTCCCCGATTTTATTGCCTTATAAAGTATGGCATCCCTGCCCACAAGATGTTCCTGCCCGATGTAATTCTCAAGGCTTGAGGGACGCAATTGCTCTGCAAGGGGAATAATCATAGTATTTATGAATTATGAATTCACCTCAAAGTTACGACAATTAAGGGTTCTCTAATGCAATGATTGTATATGCCTTTTCACTTATGCCAGAATTAGTGAATATAACCAAAGCAAATGATTGATGACGGCAAATTTAAGAACATAAATCAATTATATTCTCCTGATAATGAGTAGAATGAATCAATTGTTAAAAAATGTTAAAAATACTATTCAAATTATTTGGAAGCTATTGTTGAATTGAATTATCTTTGCACCGAATCTAAAATCAATGAACAGATGAAAAAACTCGCAACATTATTAGTTATCGGTGCAGTGGCTTTAATGTATAGCTGCGGCCCAAGCGCAAAAGAATTAGAAGAAAAAAGAATTGCTGACTCTATCAGAGTTGCTGATTCATTAGCAATGGTACAGGCAGAACAACAGAGAATTGCTGACTCGATTGCGAAAGTACAGGAAGAAAAGAGAAAGGCTGATTCAATCGCACATCAGGATTCAATTGCAAAAAAACTTATTAAGCCTGCTAAGAAAGCTAAAGTAGTAATGAAGAAAGGCAAAAAGTAATTTTTAGTCGAGTAAAACAAAAAACCCCGTTTTTACGGGGTTTTTTGTTTTAAATGCTTTTGATCTCATTGATCAGTTTCTGCATCGTCACTTTAGCATCGCCAAAAAGCATACGTGTCTTAGGATGGTAGAACAATTTATTTTCTATTGCGGCATAACCTTTTGCCATGCTTCTTTTCATCACTATAACATTCTTTGCGTTCCATACCTGGATGACCGGCATCCCTGCGATCGGGCTGGAAGGATCGTCTTCGGCAGCCGGGTTGACCACGTCATTGGCACCGACTACGATAACCACGTCCGTATTTACCATTTCGTTGTTGGCATCTTCCATTTCCAGTAATTTTTCGTAGGGTACATCAGCTTCGGCCAGAAGAACATTCATGTGACCGGGCATCCTTCCGGCGACCGGATGGATCCCATACTTGACCATGACGCCTTTTGAAGCAAGGAGGACATCCAGCTCATGGCACAGGTGTTGTGCCTGGGCGACGGCCAGTCCATAACCCGGAACGATAAATACTTTCTGCGAATAGCTCAGGAGAATCGCAGTGTCGCTCAGTGTGATCTCCTTTACGGCCTGGTCGCCCGACTGTACACCTGCTGCCGAACTTCCCCCGAATGCTCCTATGATCACGTTCAGGAGGGAACGGTTCATGGCCCTGCACATGAGAATTGTCAGTATCGTACCGGAAGAGCCAACAAGGATACCACCTGTAAGCATCGCCTGGTTATGATAAAGGAATCCGGCCATTGCGGCGGCGACACCGGTGAACGAGTTCAAGAGGGAAATGACTACCGGCATATCTGCGCCCCCGATCGGCATTACAAAGGTAACGCCATAGACCAGAGCCAGACAGGCCAGCACATAAATCATCCAGGTGTCACCGGCAACCGGCTCCCTGAACATTATAAATACAACAAATCCCAGCAGAAGTACCAGAAAACAAAGGTTAATGAACCGTAACACTGGATTTTTAATATCGCCGATCCTTTCATCAAGTTTCCCAAAAGCGATCATACTGCCTGCAAATGAAACACCCCCGATCATCAATCCCAGCAAAATCGCCAACGCTTCGCCGTTAAACATGTTATGAGCAGAAAGAGCAGACTGTGCTGCCTGCATCTTTGGAAATTCCATCATGGAAATCAGTGCTGCACAAGCGCCCCCCATACCATTAAAAAGCGAAACCATCTGAGGCATGGCCGTCATCTTTACCTTTTTTGCTGCAAACCATCCCACGAAAGATCCGATCAACAGCGCGACAAGGATAAACGGGATATTATGAATCCCTTCGTAATTGCCATTCCCCAATGAGACCTTATGGAAGAGGAAGGTAAATAAAATGGCGAGTCCCATTCCTGCCGCCGCCCACAGATTCCCGTTACGGGCTGTATCCGGGTGACTCAGTTTTTTCAATCCGACTACAAAAAGAACAGAGGCAAGGATATAAGAAATCTCAAGAACAGAGATATATGGTGAAAATTCATAGAGTCGGGTTAGTGTAGTAATAGTATCCATAGCTCTTTATTTTTGGTGTTTCTTTTTCCTGAACATTTCCAGCATACGGTCAGTAACAACAAAACCGCCCACGACATTCAAAGTGCCAAGCACCACTGCGATAAATCCAAGGATCATAGGCAACAATTCTTTGGCATGTCCCATGACAATAATTGCACCGATGATCACGACCCCATGTATGGCATTTGCACCGGACATAAGGGGAGTATGAAGAACAGAGGGAACATGAGAGATGACCTCGATCCCAAGAAAAACAGAGAGGATAATAATAAAGATTGCCTCCCTGTACAACAGGATAAATCTTAATATTTCAGTCATATGGATAAAGTTTTAGTTTTGAATAAGGGCTTTCACCCGTTCATTAATGATTTCGTTATTATGGGTGACACAGGTTCCTTTCACGATGTCATCCTCCCAATTGATCCTAAATCCATCAGAAGGTGAGATCATGAGTTTCAGGAAATTGAGAACATTTTTACCGAACATTTTACTTGCATCATATGGCATATCGATGGCAAAGAATGAATTTCCGATAATGGTGATGCCATGAACCACAATGGTTTCCCCGTCTTTTGTGAGATCACAGTTTCCCCCTGAACTTGCGGCGATGTCTATGATCACCGAACCTGGTTTCATTGCTTCGACAGTTTCCTTTTTCAGGAGCAGAGGCGCTTTCTTTCCAGGGATCTGAGCGGTACATATGATCACATCCGAACGGATCGCATGCTCATGGATGGCTTGTGCCTGGCGGATCTTGAATTCTTCATTCTGTTCCACTGCATAGCCACCTGCTGATTTGTCGTCAACAGCGCCTTCCACATCAATGAACTTACCTCCAAGACCAGTCACCTCCTCTTTAACTGCAGCCCTGACATCAAAAACCTCCACTACACCTCCCAGTTTCCTGCTGGTGGCCAGTGCCTGGAGTCCCGCAACACCGGCCCCAAGGATCAGGACTTTGGCAGGTGTGATCGTCCCGGCAGCCGTCATGAACATCGGGAAAAACTTAGGCAGCGTATTGGCAGCCGTCAATACAGCCTTATAACCGTTGACTGTCGCCATGGAAGATAATATGTCCATTGCCTGGGCACGTGAAGTGCGGGGGATGATATCCATGCTGAAAACTGTAATTCCCGCAAAAGCAAGCTTATTTACCATCTCATGGTCGACCAGCGGATTCAGCACTCCTAAAAATATCTGTCCGGGTTTCATCCATCCAAGTTCTTCTATTGTGGGATGATTGATCTTGACGATCATGCCGGATCCCGTTATCACCTCTTTTTTTGAATGGATCGTGGCACCTGCAGCAATATATTCTTCATCGCTAACACAGGACTGTTTACCTGCATCCTTTTCTACCATAATGGGGACATTCAACTTTACCAGAGATGCCACGACCTCGGGTAAAAGGGCAACCCTTTTTTCTTTTTCAGATTCTTTGATAAGTCCAATAATCATGCATTTAGATGTTAAAAGTTCAACTAATATATTTTATGTCCAGAAAATTCAGTCCTTGAACCCGATTGCAAGATGGGTCCCATCACAAAGGGGTTTCTTATGGGAGGCACCGCAACGGCATATTGATGCTTTTTCAGTACGGAGGCGGATCTTTTTATTGTCTGAGTCACGCAGAATAAAGTTACCAGAGATGATGGCAGGGCCGTTTTTTAATATTTTGATCCGTGCAAATTTAGGACGTTTCCTGGACTTTTTACGGGTCCTTCCTGGAGAAGCACTGGTATTTTTCAAATATAAAAGTGCACGTGACGGACAGGTATTAATGGTTTTTATGATTTCATTTGAAGAAGCACCATTGATATTTATCCATGGGCGTTCCCCAGAATCAAATACCCCTGGTAATCCAATAAGACAATTGGCTGAGTGGATGCATAACTTCGGACGCCAGAAAACTGTGATTTCATCATTTCTATATGACTTCGACACATCCTTACCCTGCTTCATCTCCTCCAGCTCACGCTTTGTGGCCTTATTTGACATTGAATTTGCTTTTAAATTTTTGGTAAAGTTATAAATTAAATTAATTTTGGATCATGTAAAAGCATGAATTTTCATGTCAAAGAATTTATCATTCAAGGATCAGGAACTTTATAAAAGAGCAGTATTGGATGAGAATTCAGTCAACTCTGATCCTTTTATCCAATTCTCTGACTGGTTCAGGGATGCTGTGGATTCAGGAGTGCCTGAACCTGAAGCCATGTTTCTGGCATCAGCTGATAATAAAGGAATTCCATCAGGGAGGATTGTCCTGATGAAAGGATTTGATCCAAAAGGATTTGTCTTCTTTACAAATTACAACAGCAGGAAGGGATCTGAAATTGATCTGAATCCTTTTGTCGCCATTGTGTTTCACTGGAAAGAAATTGGCCGGCAGGTGAGGATTACGGGGAAGGCCAAAAGAATTTCCAGATCAGAATCAGAGGAATATTTCAGGTCCCGACCATTTGAAAGCAAGATCAGCGCTATCATCTCCTTACAGAGCAAAGTCATCCCGGACAGGAAGTTCCTTGAAGAAAAATTCGAAAAGGTAAAACGTAATGCCGGACAAAACCCAAAAAGACCGGTGCACTGGGGCGGCTACAGGATCACACCCTCCGTCTACGAATTCTGGCAATCAAGGCCTTACAGGCTTCACGACAGGATCCAGTATCGACTTATGAAGGGAAACTGGGTCATAGAAAGGTTATCTCCGTAAATCAATTTATATTACCCTGTGTTTTTTAACAAAAGCACCTCACCCCAGTCCTCTTTTCAAGGAGAAGGGCTGGGGTGAGATGCATTGTTTGAATTTAAGAAATATTAAGTCAGATTATATCTGACTAATAGTTGCTTGCTATTTTTAACTTTTTAATATTCAATTCTGGTCGAACTGGAATTTTACCCTATAATACTGATGATAAGGATAGACATTATCCTTTGCTGAAATGGCAGAGATCTTCTGTGTCACAAAATTTTCAGCTTCATCATTTGTAGATTCCATCTTTTTAATTTCGATCTTTCCTTCATCGGTCACAGTAAAAAGGACAACGACGGTTCCTTCCGCAGGAAGATTTTCCATGTCGTCCTTATTATAGATCTGGTTTACAATTTTCTCACGGATATTCCTGGCCGTGACTGCAGCCGGACCTGAAGCATAGAGCGAATAGACGGATATGAACCCGATGACCAGGGTCAATATAATGATGCGGATTACTTTTTTTGTTTTCATGTTGTTCTATTTTAGTGAATATTCAAAGCGTTAACTGATTTGTATTCGTAAAAGATATCTGCACTGATTTTAATATAATGAGAATCCCTGCCCGACTCCGGTTTTATCCGGTCATAGGGCAGGGATTCATGCTTAAACTTCCCTTCTTTCAATCTGGTTTATTAACAACCACCATTAGCGGTTTAGTCCTGCTGAAACAGGAATTTTACCCTGTAATACTGGTTATAAGGATGAGTAAATTCATTACAGGTAAGGTTGGTTATCTTGTCCTTTACATATTTAGCAGCATTTTCATTATTTGAATCCAGTTTTTTGATATTGACCGTGCCGTCGTCATTGACAGTAAAAGTAACTTCAACCTGACCAGTTGTTGGCACATTTGCCATGTTTTCCGGGTTCTGAACTGCCTGGATAAATTTTTGCCTGATATTATTGGCACTTACTGCTGCAGGGCTTGCTGCATAAGTTGAGAATGTGGAAATGAATCCAACTAACAAAAGGATTAAAATAACGCGTGTTACGTTTATAGTTTTCATGTTTTTTGTTTTTAGGTTAACCATTTGAAATAATCAATACTTTTTTCAATAAATATTTATTTAGACCGAGTAAAAGTAATCACTATGCATACCTGATTTCAATATTATTCTACGACCTTTGTAAAAAAAAAGGTGAAAGCAAACAATCAATCGGTAAAATCAGACAATTGTATATTTACTTTGATGCGAAAATTATTGTTTACCCCGAAAAACCGCATTGACAATGAGTAAAATAATCCTGAGTCTATCGCGTTCAGGGTCAGGGAGAAATTTAAACGAATTAATTAGTTTTAATAAATGGGAAAGAAAATGAATCTGACAACAGTACTTATCCTGGTCATGATTGGCTTGATGGCCGGGGTATTCGGAGGAATGTTCGGGATAGGAGGAGCCGTCCTCATGATCCCTGCCCTGGTCTACTTCCTGGGAGTGGATCAGCACACAGCACAGGGAACCAGCGTGGCTATTATGCTGCCACCGATCGGACTTTTGGCTGCATATAATTATTATAAGGCAGGTCAGGTGAATATCTGGTATGCAGTAATTGTCGCACTTGGCTTTATGGTGGGTGGTTATTTCGGATCGAAGATCGCCCTGACTATTCCTGAAAATCTTCTAAAGAGACTTTTTGGGATCTTTTTATTGTTACTGGCTTTAAGGATGATATTTTCAAAACAAGTTGGAGCATCGGGGTAGTTCAGAAAGTTCATAAAGTTTTGAAGGCAGGTTATTGTGGTTTTGTGACACAAAATTTACCGGATTCCTTTTCCATTGAGAATTTGTGGTATATATTTTTCGATCCTTGACTCCCGTGTTTTGGATTGTTTGGGGGCAGAAAAATAAAGAATATATGCTCTTTGCCGTCCAGGGGTCAATGAATCAAAAGCAGCTTTCAAGGCAGGGATCTCATCTAATTTCGTTTGAAATTCTCCAGGAATTATGAGTCCGGTATTCTTTTTAAAATTCACTTTCAGACCGGCTTTTTCCACTTCAATGGCTTCATAAATATAGGTTTTCAGAATGGTTTCCATCTCAATTATTTCCCGGACACTGGTGAACCGGACCTGGCGTGACGCCTGCACATTCTCAGTTTGCCGGATCAGGATACTATTTGCATCTTTTAACAATGCCCCTTTGAAAAACAAAAGCGCACAGTATTCTTTAAAACCATGTATCAACACTATGTTACTTTTCTGATACGTGTAACAGGGAACACCCCATTTCAATGCTTCGGTAAGCTGACAGTCAAGAACGATCATTCTCAATTTCCTGAATTCTTCCTGCCACTTGCCTACTCTACTTAAAAATTCATCGACCTTAGGATTCATGCTATTCATTTTTTGATTAATTGAACAGGTTACTGCCATCATTTCGGTTTGTTTGCTGCCAGGCAACAAATAATGAAATCAGGGCAGTAACCATACAACAAAAATAAGCATGAAAAATGCTACCTGTCAACAACTTTTGGAAGATAAATATTTGAGCCCAATCTGAGAAGTCTTTTTTTTACCGCAAAAGCGCTAAGACGCTAAGTTCGCTAAAATTTATATTGTTGATATTGAACTTTGTACATCTACGCATTTTGTCTATACAATTTTATAATGAGAAGACGGAGGAGACTCATATTTGTAAAGTCAAAAAAGATAGATAAAGCAGCTTTTCATTCCTGCAAAATGAAAATAATTTTACCAAGATGTAGTACATTGTGAAAATATTTTTACCAAAATGCATGTCTTTGCAATGAATGAAAGTAAAATGATGCAATAAAGAATCCGGTGATATTGACCACCTTATAAGTTTGAATCTTATTCATCAGTAATTGTCTAATCCCATCGGCCAAAGGTGATCAACTTTACCGGTTGGTACAGATTATTGTTCAATTCTCATTCTGAATTGACCGGTCAGGATATTCAGAGCAACTTTTACTTCATGACTGCCAACCTGCAAACTACAGTATTATGCTGGTTACAGGAGACCTTGATGAAGTATATACCCGCAGGTAAAGAATAAAGAGGCAAGGTCAGGAGATTTTCCCCCTGTGAGGTATGGAAGGTTATCTGTTCGACTGTTTTTCCGTCGATGTCACACAGGCTGAGCTCCAGATCTTCAGCATTCCCGGTGTTCAGCTGAAGATGAACGATATCGCCTGCAGGATTTGGAAAGATCTTTACTGAATTGAATCCTGTATTCTGAAGGTCAGGAATGCCCATCGTCACGGTTGTCTGATGGATCGTAAAGGTTACGTTAAACGAGCTATCTTGTTCATTAAGAACGAGCGTTGCCGGGTAGGTAATCTTCCTTATCACTTCAGGGTAAACCGTGTATGACCCGAATGCAATACCATTGAAAGAAAACGTTCCAATGTCATTCGTTTTACAATATGCCAATGCGTGTTTTCCGGGATCAAAAAGAAAAACGGTAATCCCGGGCACACCTGATTCTGCCCCATCGATCTTATAATCCGTGTTCACGCTACCGGTGATGGCACCTTTACCGGCTATCATAGCTGATGACTGAACGAGGTGAATATCATAAGGATTTACGGCATGTCCTAACCTGATCATGGTAGCTGAATCCCAGTTAATAGCGTCTCCGTAATAAGTAGGCAGATAGTGACCCCATCCGGGAGAAGAAGGGATGAGCTCTCCGAGAATATAATAATTTCCCGGTGCGACATTGTTAAAATGGTAATATCCTGTATCTACTAAACATGTATCTAAAGAAACCACATTATTTCCAGTGCTATCCCAGCTGAACAGAATAGCTCTTCCCTGGATTACGGGAAGGTCCCCTGCATAGACTGTCCCATGAAGATTTTCCCCAAGGTTGATCCGGGCTGCTGCGAATTCATAACCAGATGAATAATCGGGAACATCCTCTCCGGCCAGTACAACTTTGTCATCATCCTGAAGCACCATGGGTCCGCCGTAACTTTGCATTCCTAAATCAATTGTTATTGTCCCCGATGATCCGAAGTAAGTGTCGGGGGTTCCATCTGGAAGGAAACGGGCCAAGAAAAAAAGATTTGAAGTTTGGCCAAAATCGAGAGCGGAGACCAGGAGCTTCCCATCCGGCTGTAAGCGGATCATAGGCCCGTACAGACTGGTTTCCGGTATTGACAAATAGGCAAACCCATTGGTTCCAAAGGCAGGATCCAGCGATCCATCAGATGTAAACCTGGCTAATCCGACTTTATAATATGGATAATTACGGGTATAAACACCAAGGATGATCTTCCCGTCAGGAAGGAGCTGGATTGAAGTGCCAAGTGTTTCATTTCCGGGGAATTTATTTTTCACAATCCCGTTTACACCAAAAGTGTTATCGGCAGTGCCATCGGCATTATAACGTGCCAGGTATTCGAAAAAATGCACCGTATCATTATAGCGAATGTTTGCGGATCCAGTCACCAATATTTTCCCATCTCCCTGCAGTTCTACTTCTGACCCATATGATGTCTCGCCCGGTCCGGTTTCTGTCGACACCATTCCGCCTGAACCAAATGTTGCATCAGGGGTCCCGTCGGGGAGACAACAAAAGAGGAAACTGTTATTCCCGGCAGATCCGATGGCCAGTACCCTGTCATTCGGCATTATACACATACGATAAAAAAAGATTGCAACATTTTGAACGTGTACTCTTTCGACCCCGCCTGTTCCAAAGGTTTGATCCGGTGATCCATCCGGGCTATATCTAATAATCACGCCATCATTATTGTTGCTCCCTGCCTGGATTATTTTCCTGTCAGACTGAATTCCCATTCCTCCGTTTGATGAAGAACTATTGAAATCCCAATAAGCTCTTCCGTTTAATCCAAAGGAGTTATCAATACTTCCATCATGGAAAATCCGGACCACGACAAAGGTGCCATGACCTGATGTAAAACCTGTATCGCCCGCCATCAGATATTTTCCATCATTTAAAAGCAGGATATCATTGCAGAATGCGTCGGGATGAACTCCCACAGCAACCGAAACTGTCCCAAAGCCCCCGAAGGTATAATCAAGCGAGCCAGGCTGGGCAATCATTCTGGTTGTACTTACGATCATGAAGCACAGCACAAGTGAATAAATTTTTCTCATAGTTATGGATTTTTTTAAGATCAGTGACATATGTCAGACATATCAATTTGAATATAGTTGCCTCATCGTTTTACACAGCTGTTAAAATAATTTTATAATAATTTAATCCTTCATTGAAATGCTGATCAAAGTGACACTTCCTTAAGCAATATAATAGTGGGTGTCTAATGACTTTTTTTTCACCGCTAAAACGCTAAGACGCTAAAAATTAAATTATTATTTTGCATTCTTTGCGTCCCTGCCTATCGGCAGGCAGGCTCCCCTAAGAGAAAGAGAAAATGTGAAGTTTGTCAAGTTCATAAAGTTCGTAAAGTTTATAAAGTGGCCAGGTTCATGGTATCCCACTGTATGTGGGGTAGTTTATTTGATTTATGGGACAAAGATAATTTACCAGAAAGGGTGGCGGTAGTGGAAGGGGTGGAAACTTTTGTTTCACGTGCTTAATAATGAGGTAGATAGAATGTCGAAAATTGTTTAAAATTTGTTTTTTGTGGTATTTTATCCACCCACGTCAGATTACTGACGATTGATGACGGATTACCAGGGCCCTATCGTGACGCGTTATGCGAGAATCATCTCCTGCTTAGTCTATCTTAAGTATGGTTTTATTCACTTGTCCTCGGGCCGGATGGGCCTCATCGCCGCAACGCGGCTGCGCCCAGCGCTGTATGCCACCTTTTTACTGAATTTTAAGATTGGACCCGCACTGGCCAAGGCCGCTTACCTGCCTTCGGCAGGCAGGTGCGGCTATTGGTGACTTTTTTTAATTCGGGTTTTAGAACCTGTACATACATCTCATCTAACAAATCAGTGTAAATCAGTTTAATCTGTGTCATCAGTGTGCCAGGAAAAAAACACGCGTCACGTGTTTGGGTTCGGAGTTTGGGGGTGATGAATGGTTCTGCTTAATAAAGCTTTATTAATCAAGAAGATAGACGATTTTTTCCGCGAATTGCCGCGAATTGCCACTTTGGGTTAAAAATGGATCATTTTTAGGCAAGAGGTTGACAATTTGTCAGGTCAGGAAAATGGTCTGTAAAGAATTCATTGATTGATTGTTAATGTCATTATATATAATATTTTTGCTTCAATCGAATTCTAGTCGAATCTTAGTCGAATTTAAGTCGAATCTCAGGCGAGTTTAAAATAGAGATAAATTTTTGTGCCACTATGACAAAATGGCATAGGGTATGAAGATAGGTTACAAGGTAGGTTAATAGATTGTAATTCTGTTTATTATTGAACAGATCAGGACTTGAAGGTGTAATGTACAAGTAAAATGGAAAAACCGAAATCTCTGATTTCTTGTGACGGTTGAACATGAACATCGTATTGGTCTGATAGTAATTCATTTAAGATCACTGATTTCATCAATAGAGTTCCAGGGATGAACTATTCCAAGAGCCGTTCTTATGGATTCATCTCCGCCGTAAACAACGTGGGAGTTTTCCGGTAAATTTCCGGAATAACCGTTCCATTTTTCGAGATTCAGGAAAAAATCACGGTTCCAGGTCCTGGCCGATTTGATTTCAACTGGTATAAGACCATCTGCTTGTTCAATGATAAGATCGATCTCCATCCCGCGATGGTCTCTCCAGAAATAGATATTGGATGCCTTTCCCTGGTTATAACGTCGTTTTAAAAACTCAGACAGGATCAGATTCTCAAAGAGATATCCTTTTAAATAATGGGTGCTTACCTGACTTACGTTCTCAATTTGAAGCAGAGAACAGCATAACCCGGTATCATAAAAATAGAGTTTCGGTCTTTTGACAAGGCGCTTACTGAAATTACGATGGTGGGGTTGAAGCAGGAATAAGATGTAACTGACTTCCAGGACAGAGATCCATGCTTTGACTGTATTGTGACTGACGCCACAATCATTTGCCAGGGAAGTATAGTCAAGAAGTTGACCCACCCTCCCGGCGCACAAACCCAGGAACCGGACGAAAAGATTAAGATCATGGATATTCTGTAATGACCGGACATCCCTTTCAATATATGTTTGAATGTAGTTTGGATAGAAATCGGGCGGATCTATCTTTTTATCAAAGAGCCTTGGAAAAAATCCCTGAAAGATATTTGCTTCATAGGAAGGTAATAATTGACCAGACTCACGGAGTTCAGAGAAAGAGAAGGGGAGGAGGCGGAAAATAGCAGTCCTGCCTGCCAGTGACTGGGAAATCCGGTGATGGAGTAAAAAGCTTTGTGATCCCGACAGGATGAATTGTCCTGTTTTCCCGCTCTGATCAACAATTCCCTGTATGTAAGAGAAAAGTTCCGGAACCAGTTGTGCTTCATCTATGATACCACCATTTGAATATTGCTGCAAAAAGTTTTTGGGATCGTGTATGGCGAACATCCTGGTTTCAGGATTCTCGAGCGAGGCATAGAACAGGTCTCCGAAAAGGTTTCTTAAAAGGGTGGTTTTTCCGGATTGCCGGGGGCCGGTAACTGTTATGACAGGAAACTTTTCTGACAGATCAAGAATCTTTTGGCTTATTTCTCTCTTAATCATGCTATCGTTTTATAATCTTGTACAAAATTGCAAAATAAATTCTAAATTGTACAAAGGTATCGGAATATTTTTTAAAGAACAGATTTACAATGTCTTTCGAGTGAAATGGAAATGACGGAATCTCTGACCAGATTGTGCCGGTGTAAAATGACCACCGTATAAGGTTGATACTAATTTATTTAAGATGTCTGATGTAGTCGGCCAAGGGTGGTTAATCGGTTCGATTTATCCAATACACCATTAATATAGTAATCTTCATCTTTTGGCATACTATAGTACTCCCTAAAATTAGGTTTTCGATTTCCACTTCAACAGCAATTCTAATTATTTTTATGATGGTTAGTCTAAACGACCATAAAATTTGTTATAGTTCGCTTGAAAGTCTAACAAATTTTGTTAGCTCAAGCCATAATGTGGAACTGCCGTTCAAAGTGACCCCCTAATTACGCTTTAAATTGACTCCTCATTCAAAGTAACGAAATCGCAAGATGTTATTCCTTAATGAACTTTCCCACTTCCACCGTCTTATCATTGGTTAACCTCACAAAATAAACACCGCTTGGAAGGCTGGATATGTCTATTTGCGTTCTGAGTTCAGTGATTTGCCGTGTAATGAGCTGCTGACCGTTC
>Ga0181533_1000755_pt1 | contig 43632 bp, 40 predicted proteins | sample PEATcosm2014_Bin_45_FD_119772 | JGI IMG/M metagenome (GOLD analysis project Ga0181533, IMG submission 119772) | Peatland microbial communities from MTU Mesocosm Facility, Houghton, MI, USA - PEATcosm2014_Bin11_60_metaG | ecosystem: Environmental > Terrestrial > Soil > Wetlands > Peat | place...
GACACGCCGTACCTCAACGTCACACCCGATGGCCTAACCTACATTTTTTCCACCCCCCGCTGGTTGTGCGACTTGTTCGTGGCCGAGGGACTGAAATGATGTCAGGAGCGATGATCGGAAAACCGACCACGCATCCCCTTCAAAGTCGGCTTGAACACCAACACACCGGGCTTGCGGCCGGCCTGCCGGATTCCTGATTAGCACACGCACTTGCTGCCTTCAGAGTTGATCCACACGATGAGCTCTTTTGCACAACGGACCGGCCCCTTCTGGCGTGGAGAGTGACGGCAGGTCTGAACCGCATTCCGTATTTTCAACGGCGTCGTCCTGAGCACTTTTGCCGCGGTAGACGCATTGGTCGGTCTCGGGACTGAAGAGATGCTCTCCGGGTCTATTTGAGTTTTTCATTGATGGCATTGATCGTTTTCCTTTTGTTGAGGGTTGCAATAGAGACGATGAGACCCTAAGTTGTCGCGATTATGAAGCTGTTCAAAAGCACCGCCCCGCTGTCGCATCGCCAAGTTGTCGATTGCATACAGAACATTTTTGCACTGCTTCCGTTCCTGGTGCTCGCGCTCGCCGGGGGATGCGCCGCAGTTTCCACCCTGCCCTTCACTTCGATGGTTGGTTCGCCAAATCCGTCGGCCCTGGAGATCTACACCGGGACCGAGGTCCGGCTTCAAGATGCTAACTTTATCGTGACCAAGACCAACGTGGTTGGGCAAAGCAAAGGGTTTTCGCTGCTCGGTGTTTTGACCATTGTCCCTGCAAAGTTTACCACGGCTGCGAGCCGGCTGTATACTCAGGCTCAGATGCAACAGGGCCGGCCCCAGACGCTGGCGAACATGGTCATGGAGAAGGACAGCCTGTACCTCATCTTGTTTTCCATCCCCCGGACAGCGATCAGAGCCGACGTCATCGAGTTTACCCCAGCCGTCACGAATATGCCGCCACGACCATTGGAATCCAAGAACTGAGCGGACGGTACGCGTGATTGACCCCCCGCTCCTCGCTACTACGGACCTGGACTTGGCGAAGAACCTGACCCTGCCTCTGCGGTCCTTCACCTCTCATTGTTGTGTGGAGTTGTTGTTGAATTCAATGTTGCTGGTCCGGGTGATTTCGAGCCGACCGAGTTCAGGTTTCTTCGTTGTCTTTGTCGAATGAGGTGCCGCTGAAACCGACCCAAACCCAAGCCGCCACGTAGCAGCCATTGTCGTTGCCCTCGCTGAATTGGGCGTTGTCGTCGATTTCAACCTCCCCGTCCTGCTGGTGTTCGTTTCGCGCCAGTTCGATGATTTCAAGCCTCCGGTCGTCAGCTTCGGCATAGCAGTCGACGCAGATTCCTTGGTCGGTCAGTGAATCGAAGGACTGGTTGCATTTTGAACAGATGATTGATGATGGTTCCTTTCGTTGTTGTTAGCGGGGCACGGATTTTGCATGGCAATTCCGTTGCCGGCGCGATGGGGCGTTCCCAGGCGCAAATTACTTGTCGGATTTCGTCAACTGGCGCACACTAATCAGTGGATGCAGCAAACCGATGCCAGCAAGCTCCTGCTCGATTACGCGGAAAACGCGTCCGAGGAGGCTTTTGCCGCACTGGTGAGGCAATACGTGCACCTGGCGTATTCAGTGGCGTTGCGGAGGTTTTTCTCCAAACACGGCGTGAGTTCGACAACAGCCGCTCTCGCGGGCGCGCTCTCTGCCAATTCCGTCCACGCCGCACCGGCGGGGCTGATAACCAAAGTAACTGCCATGGCGGTTACCAAAGGCACGACGGCCGGCGGTTCGACCCTGGCCCTCATCAAGGGAGCACTGAAGTTTATGTTCTGGACAAAAGCAAAAGTCGCAGTCGCCCTCGAAGCGGGAGTTGTCCTCACGGCTGCAACCAATGTCGCCGTCAACGAGGTTAAAGACCACAAGCCCCTGCCGTGGCGAGTTCACGAGGGACTGATCACCGAAGATCAACTGGGCCTCCAACTCATTCCAACCAACCTCCCCACGGAAGTGGTGGTGGTCGAAAAGGCAAAGTAATCAAATCCAAACCCTGACCATCCGTCGGTCACCTCCGAACGAAGCCGTGAAAACATGCCGTGCGTTCACGCTCATTGAACTGCTGGTGGTCATCGCTGTTATCGCGATTCTGGCCGCCCTGCTCCTGCCCGCCTTGTCCGCCGCCAGAAGAAGCGGCCAGGAAACGAGGTGCCGGAGCAATGTCCGACAGTTGACGCTGGCCAGTTACATGTACGCCACTGACTCCGGCTCGCACGCGGCATACACCAACGCCAGTGATCCGCACATTCTCTGGATGGGCTCTGATTATTATGCCAAGGCGAGGAATATCTTTATCTGCCCCACGACACCAATCCCCTCTCCCGTTCCTCCGCATGATGTTTGGGGAGCAGCCGACCGCGCCTGGGTCTGGGGCAGCGGAAGGAGCCCAGATGATATCGTCACGAACCCCATTCCCGGCAGTTACGCCTTGAATGGCTGGCTTTACGACCGGGTGATGTTTGGAGCGGAAGCGCACCCTGAGTACATGATGGGCAAGCAGTCCCTAATTCAGAAACCCTCCCAAACGCCGGTGTTCGTGGACGCTATGTGGGTGGACCTTTGGCCTGTGGAGACGGACCTTCCCTGCACCGACCTTTACGATGGCAGCTTGCAGACGGGCATGACCCGCTGCACGATCGCACGGCATAGCGGCATCGCCGCGAGCGCACCACGCCAGTTCGACATCAGGCAAACACTTCCCGGTTCCCTGAACATCGGCATGGCTGATGGGCACGTGCAATCGGTGAAACTCGAGAATCTCTGGAATTGCTACTGGCACTTGAACTGGAATCCTCCTGCCACACGACCACGGTGAGGCCTTCCCTGTTCATGCGGTTTCATTCGGACGCCTTCAGCCGGTCGTCCCGGCATCTCTCCTGGCAGATCCATCTGTTCTGATGCAGATGGGCCGATTCTCCCAGGCAAGGCAGGTGGCAGACAGAGCGTTGGACTTCGTAAGCCTTGCGCCATTGGCCCACGGTGTAATCTCGGCATTGAGGATTACCCAGGGGCCCGTAAGTGGAGGCAATGTTCCTGGGGATTACCGGGCCGACCACGTTCATCCAGAGGCGTTCAGCGTCAGGATGGTTGACGGGAGAGCCTGTGGCGTCGCTGTTGAGGAAGCGGTTGGCTTTGGTGACCGCTTCCTCGATGGTGGAGGCGTTTACGTCGAGGCCGAAGGCCGAACGTGTACCGCCCCACCCGAATTGGAATTCGAACGTGTTCATCGTAGTGGAGGTTTTCTCCTTTTTGTTGAGGGTTTCGTGGATTGGGTTAGAGTCCAAGACCTGCTGCCCGGGAATCGGTGGACCTGGATAATTGTCAATCTGGGCCCGTGAGGTTTCGCTGGCGGTCTGGTCCAAGTCGATGATGGGCACCGCAAGGCGCAATCGAAGATGCTGTTCATGCCAGGTTCATGCCGAGGGTTTCACCCTGATTGAACTATTGGTGGTCATCGCCATTATCGGCATTTTGGGTGCCTTGCTCCTGCCGGCGCTTTCCGCGGCGAAGGCTCAGGCCCGGTCTGCCGCGTGCAAGAATCACCTGCACCAAATCGGCATCGCCTTGGGAATGTATGTATCGGATTCCGGTCGCTACCCCTCGATCAACGACTGGGAGACGCGAAAGTTGTGGATGGATGTGCTCTACCCGTACTATCCCCTCAATTGGACGAACCGCTCTTGGAATTGCCCATCCTACATGGCCAACAACGGGATGGCGGTATTCTGGGCGACCAACATCGCAGAGCCGAGGGCCGGCGCACGCTGGTGGACCAGTTACGCCTATAACTGCAATGGCATAATTGGTAACGGCTGGAGCGGCTGGACTGCCACGCCGGTCGTTCAGTTGCGGGGAAGGCTCGGCATAGGCGGTCTCCCACCGCTGGTTGCTCGCGAGCCCGAAGTGGCAGCACCCAGCCAGATGTATGCGGTGGCGGACGCCCGGTGGTATCGACGAGGCCCCGGCTCAGGCTGGTTTCCGATTGAAGCACCGAATCGAACGCTGGGCCTTTACGGTATGACCCCCTGGCTTGATGCGTGGCATTGGGACGGGTCACTTCAGTCACTCGGAGAACTGTACTCTCCGCATGGGCAAGGCTACAACATGCTGTTCTGCGATGGGCATGTGGTCCTGGTGAAACGCAATGACTTCCTGTTTCCTCCCCGGACCGCCCGCCACTGGAATCGTGACAACCAGCCGCACCAGGAGGTATGGGCGCCGAGAAACGAGTGGGCCGTGCAGCACTGAGTATGGCCGCTGCTTCTGACAATCGAGACCGAGCGAATTTCAGCGGGTTCACGCTGATAGAGCTGCTGGTGGTGATCGGCATCATCGGCATCCTGGCTGCCCTCCTGCTTCCGTCACTGTCGATGGCCAAGGCCCGTGCCCACTCGACTCTTTGCAAGAACCATCCGCGCCAGATGGGCTTGGCCCTCCAAATGTACGTGCATGAGAACCGGGGCAAATACCCATACTATTGGGGCCTGCCCGATCCCGCTCTCGACGGAACCGTGGGCCCGGACACCGCGAGATATTGGTCAAGCAAGCTCGTCCCGTACTATCCGTTGCGTTGGACGAACCGTGCGTATCACTGCCCCGGATATAAAGGGGCCATCAAAGCCGGGCCGCTCGGGGTCCCGCATTGGGAGGGGCAACTCCAATTCGGCAGCTATGCCTACAATTCAGTGGGGGTGGGTGGGCGGAACAACAACCTGAGCCTCGGCTTGGGGTGGAGGGTGACATTCTCTCATGGGAGATACCGGGCGCCCGGCACCACTTCCGAAGGCCAGATCCAGGCGCCGAGCGAGATGTTCTCTATCGGGGAATCCCGATGGAAGGAACAGAACATTAAGCGAATGGAAGGCGGCATGGACGAGTTGGTGTGTGGCATATCCTATGAACCGGGATATGAAAGTTGGCTGATGCTGAAGATTCCAGGTCCGTGCCGCACTGCTCGCTCACACACCCGGCAATCTGATCCAGAATCGGCTGCCCTTGCCAGGTTCCGACCGTTGAGGCAGAGCTTGGCTGAGTAAGGGAAGTAGGAGCAGAACTTAGGTCCTTTTCGGGCAAGGTCAACCCCATTGCAGACGCTCTTGAGCCTGCCGCACTAAAATCGGAGGGTCTTGGGGCTGCGGTCGTTCCTAGAGCGTTTCTAGCTAGAGCTTGCCTGAAACGCGGGTGCACTATACCGGTGCTCTCTTCTGAGCCATCAGGGCGCCTCGGTTGGGCGCAATGTATCGGTATCCGTGCGCATCGGGGATTTCAGGTTGGGTCGGTATCAGCGGTGGGCCGCACTCCTGCTGGCGGGGGAACGAACGTGGCGGCCTGGGGGCTTTTGCCGCAAATGTCCCAACTGCTACTGGCGCGTTTGGCGAGTAGTTTGGCGCACTCTGCTAGTGACAAAGTCTCGGCCAGAGGTAACTTGAGACGATGACTGCAACCAAAGTCACAAGCGACCGATTCAAGGTTTCCAGCCTCCTGGCCCGGGGCCTCGGCGAACACCAGGTGTCAGTGCCCGCAGTCCTGCAGCGCGCGGGATTGCCGGCGGGCTTTTTCCAACAGGAAAAGATCTACGCCACCACCGCCGAACTGTTCGTGCTGTGGCAAGCTATTGGCGAGACGAGCGCCGACCCCGCTATCGGCCTGAAGCTGGGCGCGGAACCCCGCTTTGAACGCTACCAGCCCACCGCCATTGCCGCCGTTTGCAGCCGGACTTTTCGAGATGCCTTGCAGCGAATCGCCCGCTACAAGAAACTGACCTGCCCCGAAGAAATCCGCGTTCGTATTTCCGGCGACGAAGCCGCCGTGGAATTCATCTATCTTGAAGCCGACGAAATCCAGCCGGACGTGCTGGTGGACCTGGGCCTTTCGTGGATCCTGGCCATTGGCCGCCGGGGCACCGATGGGCAGATTACCCCGCTCCGCTTGGAGCTCACCCGCGCCGCCCAGAACAGCGAGCTGCTGGAATCCCACTTTGGCTGCCGGGTCCGCTTCAAAGCCGGACGCAATGCGCTGATCTTCCGCAACACCGACCTCGACCGCCCATTCGTCACCCGGAACGAGGAGCTGCTCAAGGCAATCGGGGCCCAGCTCGAAGCCGAACTCCAGGAGCGGAATCCCAGTGCGGATCTGGGGGAACAGGTGAAACACTCGCTCAAGCGTTCCCTGGCCGGAAAACGCCCCACGCTCCAGCACGTCGCGAGAGAACTCTGCGTGAGCGCCCGCACACTGCAACGTCGGTTAACGGATGCTGACATCACCTTCCAGCAACTCGTGGAAGACACCCGCCGTGAGCTGGCGCACCACTACCTCAAACACAGCGCAGTGGAATTGAACGAGGCCGCTTTCCTGCTGGGCTACGAGGACGCCAACTCCTTCTTTCGCGCCTTTCACGGATGGGAAGGCACCTCCCCGGGCGAATGGCGCACACGGCATCGCATGGCCGAGGCCGAGTTGGTGGGACATTGAGTTTTCACGCACAATTCCACCATTAACCTTGTGTAAAGGACTTCAACATGAACATCCAACGAGTTGGTTCACAACCCTCAAGCAAAGGCCCGGCCGAGTATTTCACCGGCGTCGTGCGAATTGACCCGCTAATTCAAGCCGCCGCTCCGGCGCGGGTCTTCGGCGCAAGTGTCACGTTTGAGCCGGGCGCCCGCACGGCCTGGCATACGCACCCGTTGGGTCAGACGCTGATTGTGACCGCAGGCTGCGGACGTGTGCGGTGCTGGGGCGGTCCAATCGAAGAGATTCGTCCGGGTGACGTGGTCTGGTTTCCGCCGGGCGAGAAGCATTGGCATGGCGCCACGCCGACCACGGCCATGACCCACATCGCCATTGTGGAAGTGCTCGACGGCAAGAGCGCCGACTGGATGGGAAAAGTTAATGATGAACAATACAGCAAATGATGCCCTGGGAGGGCTGAATTAGCAAAACCATCGAATCGCTTACGAAAGAAATGAACAGGAATGTTGTAGTGCTGTCCTCCAGCCCACGAAGGGGAGGGAATTCCGATTTACTCTGCGACCAGTTTGTGAAGGGAGCCCAGGAAGCCGGGCACCATGCGGAAAGGATTTTTTTGAAGGACAAAAACATCAATTACTGCACGGGATGCGGCACCTGCTTTGAGACGAGAAAACACTGCCCGCAAAAGGACGACATGGCTGGCGTCTTGGAAAAGATGATTGCGTCCGATGTCATTGTCATGGCCACGCCCGTTTACTTCTACACGATGTGCGCCCAGATGAAGACCCTGATTGACAGAACCTGTTCCCGTTACACCGAGATCAGCAACAAGGAGCTTTATTTCATTGTGACGGCTGCCGGCCGCAGCAAAACGGCCATGGAAAGAACCCTAGAAGGATTCAGGGGATTCACCTCCTGCCTAAGCGGAGCAAAGGAAAAGGGAATCATCTACGGAACGGGTGCCTGGAAAATTGGAGACATCAAAGGAAGCGAAGCAATGAAACAGGCGTATGAAACGGGAAGAGCCGTTTAAGCTGAAGGATTAACTCAAAGAAAGAATTCGATCGTGCAAAAGCGCAAACTGGGGAAAAGTAGTCTGGACATGTCGGCTGACCCCGCAATGCCCGGCCGCCGGAGATTCCTTGCCGCAGGGTTGGGAATGACCGCAGTGTCGTTGTTGGCTCCTTCGTTCTTGGGAGCAGAACCGAGCCAATCCTCGGACAGTGGTTCGATCCCCGCGCGCCTGCCGCAGGACAAGCTCGGTTCCCCCGTGTTTTTCACGAAGGACATCAGCGCCAATGGACTGCTGAATATTTATTCAAAAATCAACGAGGGCATAACAGGCAAGGTTGCTATCAAGCTGCACACCGGCGAGCCGCACGGTCCCAATATACTGCCGCGAGACATGGTGAAAGCCCTACAGCAGCGGATTCCCAACAGCAATCTGGTGGAGACCAATACTTTCTATAAAGGCAAGAGATATACTACGGCTGATCATCGCGAAACCATTAAGATCAACGGCTGGGATTTCTGCCCGGTGGACATTATGGACGAGGACGGTGCGGTGACGATCCCCATTAAGGGGGGGAAGCATTTCCAGAACATCTCGGTTGGCATACACATGCTGGATTACAACTCGATGGTGGTGCTCACGCACTTCAAAGGGCATGCCATGGGTGGATTCGGCGGCTCGATGAAAAATATTGCCATCGGTTGCGCGGACGGCCGCATCGGCAAAAGGATGGTGCACGCCGCCCCGGACGATGAGGATTACGAGAGCTGGCTTAAAGGCGAACCTTTTCAAGAAAACATGGTGGAGTCGGCAAAAGCCACTATAGATCATTTCGGCAAGCGGATCGTCTATATAAATGTGCTGCGCAATATGTCCGTGGACTGCGACTGCGCTGGCGTAAGTGCCGCGCCGGTTAAGGCGCGCAACTTGGGCATCCTGGCTTCCACTGACATCCTGGCAGTAGAACAAGCTTCGATTGACATCGTGTATAAGCTGTCCGAAGCGGAACTTCACGACCTTAAAGAACGCATTGAATCCCGGAAGGGTCTGCGCCAGCTGTCATACATGAAAGAGATGAAAATGGGCAATGATCAGTATGAGCTCATTACGCCTTCATAACATAGGAGATAAACAATGCAAAAGCGCGAACTTGGAAAAAGTAATCTGGAAGTCTCAGCCCTTGGCCTCGGCTGCATGGGCATGAGCTTTGGCTATGGCCCTGCCGGGGACAAGCAGGAGATGATCTCCGTCATCCGCTCGGCCGTCGAACAAGGCGTCACGTTCTTCGACACCGCCGAAGTCTATGGCCCCTTCACCAACGAGGTACTCGTCGGCGAAGCCCTCGCCCCGTTCCGCGACAAGGTGGCCATCGCCACCAAGTTCGGGTTCGACTGCGACGCCGGCAAGCAAGGCGGCCTGGACAGCCGGCCTGAGCACATCCGACGCGTCGTCGATGCCTCGCTCAAACGGCTCAAGCTCCAAACCATTGACCTGCTATACCAGCATCGGGTTGACCCCAGCATCCCCATCGAAGACGTGGCCGGCACGGTCAAAGACCTGATTCGCCAGGGCAAGGTAAAGCATTTCGGCCTATCTGAGGCCGGAGTGCAAACCATCCGCCGTGCGCACGCGGTCCAACCGGTGACCGCGCTGCAGAGCGAATACTCCCTTTGGTGGCGAGAGCCTGAAGCCGAAGTGTTGCCGACCCTGGAGGAACTCGGCATCGGGTTCGTCCCCTTCAGTCCCCTGGGCAAAGGCTTCCTCACTGGGAAGATCAACGTGGACACGAAGTTCGCCAGCGACGACTTCCGCAACAAAGTCCCCCGGTTCGACCCGGAAAACCGCAAGGCCAATCAGGCCCTGGTCGGGGTGGTCGAGAGCTTCGCGAAGCAGAAGAACGCCAGCCCCGCCCAGGTCGCGCTGGCGTGGGTGCTGGCTCAGAAGCCCTGGATCGTTCCCATCCCCGGCACCACCAAACTCCACCGCCTCCGCGAGAACCTCGGAGCGGTCTCTCTCAAGCTCACGCCGGAGGACCTGCGTGCGCTCGAAGGCGCTGCGGCCAAAATCACAGTGCAAGGCGCGCGCTACCCGGAACACCTCCAGAAACTGGTTGGCCGCTGAGCGGCAGCTCTCCCTCACGAACATACGCCGTATGACAAAGCCCTCGAAGTCAAAACCAGCGAGGGTCGGTGGGTGGGGCGGCGGCGGTGTTGGCGGCGTCAATGGCCGGGCTGCCGGCCAGCAAGGCCATGGTGAGGGTGGGGCCGCCGTTATAGAGCGCGCCGCCCCCGGCGCCGCCGGCGCTGTTGGTCCCCCCGGAAGCGTCGGCGCCGCTGCCTCACCAAATGAGGGCAATGCTTCATCTTCAAGGCCCCAGCCATATCACGGGTCAGGTAGTGGGTAAGCTCCACGGGTCGGTTCCCCGGTTTCTGCCGGGCTGATGTCAGGCAACAGGGGCGTCCCGTTGAGCGGCTGGAGGTCCTGCAACTCTTTGCCCGCCGCGCCGCCGCCCAGTTCAGCCAACCGCTCGCCCGCCGGCCGGACGCGGGCTTGGAAACTGGCCGTTGCCTCATTGAAGGCGGAGTTTGCCCGCTCCAGCCCATTGCGGATTTTGCCGAGGTGCTCGGTGAATTTGACCACGCGCTCGTAGAACTCGCAGGCCGCCTCGGCTATCTTCTGGGCGTTCTCGGTTTGGGCATGCTGCTGCCAGCTCAGGCTGACTGCGCCCAGCAAGGCGATGAGCGAGGCGGGCGTGGCGAGCAGGATGCGCCTTTTTGCCGCCCAGACGATCAAATCCCGGTCGCCCTCCAGGGCGGCGCTGAACAGCGATTCGGCCGGCAGGAACAGGACGACGTAATCGAGGGAGTTGGGCAGTTGGCCGGGGTAGTTGCGGTCTGCCAGGGCCTTGATGGTGGCGCGCAATTTGGCGGCGTGGGCCTCGAGGCATTCGGCCCGTTTGGCTGCATCGGCCGATTCCAAGGCGGTCAGGAAATCCAAATCCGGCACCTTGGCATCGATGATGATGACCCGTTCGCCGGGCAAGTGGATCACCAGGTCCGGCTTGCCCTCGCCGGCCTGCGTCTGCTCGGTGAAGTCGCAGTGGGGGCTCATGCCGGCGGCCTCGATCACACGGCGCAAGGTCTCCTCGCCCCAGCGCCCGCGCGCCTGGTTGGACTTGAGGACGATACGGAACCGCTGCGTCTCCTGGGCCAGGGTCTGGCTGGATTGCGCCAGGGTCTCGAGCCGCTTTCCGACCTCGCCCAGCGAGGCGGCCTGGGCGCTTTCGGCCTGCTGCAGGCGCTTCTGGTAGGTCTCCAAATGTTGCTTGAGGGGTTCAATGAGCGTCGCTATCTCCTGTTTGCGCTGCGCCAAATCTCCCTTGGCCGCCTCTTGGAGCGTGGCGACCGTCTGGACAATCCGCTCGATAAATGGCGGCTGCACCTTCTCGAGCGTCTCCTGGCTCAAGGTCCGGAAGGCGGCCCGCTGATCCGCCAGGGCCTGGTTGTGGGCCTCCCGCGCCTCGCGCAGCGCATTCTCGTGCAGCCGTTTCAGGTCGGCCAGCAACTCCTCGGCGGCCTTCGAGCGCGCTTGCGCCTCGGCTTGGGCGCGGAGCGCGTCGGTCATTTGCTCGCGCAGCTTGCCCAGTTCCCCCTCGCGCTGCGCCAGTTGCTGGCGCAATTCGTTGGCCAGCCGCTCATCAGGGACGGGGGCGCGGCTGCGCCCCTGAACCAGGCCCCACAGAAAGCCGAATGCGGCCCCAATGAGCAGGCCAATGAGCACGTAAATTGCAGCGGGCATCGAAACAGGGAGATCGGGACCATTCCGGGGCAGGCCAAACCTGCCGGCCCCTCGATCAGTAATGCGCGATCACTTCGATCTCGACCCCGGCCCCTTTGGGCAGGGCTGCCACCTGGATCGTCGAGCGGGCGGGGAAATCCGCCGTGAAGTACTTGGCGTACACTTCATTCATCCCCGCAAAATCAGCGAGGTTGGCGAGGAAGACCGTGCTCTTCACCACGTTGCCAAAAGTCAGCTTTTGGTCTTCCAGAATCGCTTTGACGTTTTCCAGCGCGCGTTGCGTCTGCAGCTTGATGTCGCCGCTCACCAAATTCCCGGTGGCGGGATCGATTGGAATTTGGCCGGCGCAGAAGAGCAGGCCCCCGACCCGCACCCCCTGGTTGTAAGGTCCCACGGCGGCGGGCGAGCCGGCAGGTTTAATGACTGTTTTCTTTGGCATAACTCAGAGTCATTGGATTTTGGACCTTGTTGCACGAAGGTCAAGATTTCCTTTGATTCCCGCGAGCGAAGCGACCAGGCTGCCCCAAACCCGGCGAGGCTATGCAGTTGGCCGGCCGCAGAGCAAGAGCCGAGACCAAAGCCCGGCTGGAAAGAAAAACCCGCAGATGTCTAAATGCACAAAATTCGAGGACTTGCCCGTCTGGCAGGAAGCCGCGCGGCTCTACAACCGCGTGCTGGATCTGCTGGAAGAGCCTGCGGCGCCGCTAAATCTCCATCAACATCCGTGCCGGGTTCTCGATGACCTCGCGGATGTGCTTGAGGAACGACACGGCTTCACGGCCATCGACGATGCGATGGTCGTAGGTGAGGGCAACATACATGATGGGGCGAATGAGGACATTGCCCTCGCGGGCGACGGGGCGTTCCTGGATCGCGTGCATGCCGAGCACTCCGCTCTGCGGCGGATTGATGATCGGCGTCGAAAGCATGGAGCCGTAAACGCCGCCGTTGCTGATCGTGAAGGTGCCGCCCTGCAGCTCGTCGAGCTTGAGCTTGTTCTCCCGGGCTCGCCGGCCGAGGTCGCCGATGGCCCGCTCGACCTCGGCAAAGCTCAACCGCTCGGCGTTGCGCAACACCGGGACCACCAGTCCCTTGCCGCTGCCGATAGCCACCCCGATGTCATAGTAATTGTGATAGACAATATTGGTTCCGCGCACCTCGGCATTGAGAACGGGAAACTGCTTCAGGGCGTCCACGCAGGCCTTGACGAAAAAGGACATGAAACCCAGCTTCACGTTGTATTTGCGTTGAAAGGCGTCGCCGTATTCCTTGCGGAGGGCGAGGGCGCCGGACATATCGATCTCGTTGAACGTGGTCAGCAGGGCCGCCGTGTTCTGCGCCTCGACCAGGCGCTCGGCCACCGTCCGCCGCAACCGGCTCATCGGCACCGTTTCCTCTTCCCGGCCCGGGGCGGCGGCGCCGGCCAGGGCAGGGGAAAGAGCGACCGCCTGGCTCATCGGCGCCGCAGGGGGCGGAGCGGGCGGCTCGGCGGGCGCTTTCGGCGCCGCGTCTGGTTGCCGGCGGGATTGTTCCACGCGGCGCATCACATCTTCCTTGAGCATGCGGCCGCCGGGCCCCGTCGGCGCGACTTCCTGCGGACGCAAGCCGTGCGCCGCCAGGGCGTGTTGGGCCGCCGGCATCACGATCGGTTGACCGCCCCGAGGTCTTTCCTCCGGCGCGGGCGCGGGCGCTGCGGGCGCGCCGCCAGCAGGCCCCGGGGCCGGCTCCGGCGGGCCGTCCTTGTCCAAATAGGCGATAATCTCTCCCACTTTGGCCACCTCGCCCTTCTGTTTGAGAATCCGCGAGAGCGTTCCCGAGTCGGGCGCGGGCAGTTCGACCGTCGCCTTCTCGCTCTCCAAGCTTACCAACGGTTCGTCCTTCCGGACCGGCTGGCCCTGGCCCTTGAGCCAGCCGCCGATTTCAACATCGGTGATCGATTCACCGAGGGCAGGGATTCTGAGTTCGATTGACATAGGGTAGTGCGGTTCATGATTTCTCACCAAAGGCCCGCGCAAGGACCTCGGCCTGTTCCTGTTTGTGCCGCCGGTGCGAGCCGGTGGCCGGAGAGGCGGAGGCCGGACGGGTGACGCCCCCCAGCGGAAAGCGCCCGAAGAGGGTCTGGCCGAAACAGATGCGCATGAAATTCCAGGCCCCCATGTTCTCAGGCTCCTCCTGCACCCAGAAGACCGGGGTGCCGGCCGGGTACGGCGCCAGGGTCTGCTCGAGCAGTTCGCGGCGCAAGGGATAAAGTTGCTCCAAGCGGATGAGGGCGATGTCGGCGCGCCCAGTCTCCTGCCGGTGGGCCTCCAGTTCATAATAAACCTTGCCGGCGCACAGGAGCACGCGCTGGATCGAGAGGGCGGGCCTGGCCGAAGAGTCGGGGAGTATCCTCTGGAAGCGGCCCTCGGCCAGCTCGTCCAGGGTCGAGACGGCGATGGGGTCGCGCAAGAGGCTCTTGGGGGTCATGAGGACCAACGGCTTGCGCCAGGTGCTCAGCGCCTGGCGCCGCAGGCAATGGAAATACTGCGCCGGCGTGCTTGGAGAAACGATCTGGATGTTGTCCTCGACGCCCAGCATCAGGAACCGCTCCAGGCGCGCGCTGGAATGCTCCGGTCCCTGGCCTTCGAAACCGTGGGGCAGAAGCAGCACCAGTCCGCTGAGCCGCCGCCATTTCTCCTCGGCGCTGGCGATGAACTGGTCCACAATCGGCTGGGCCACGTTCCAGAAATCGCCGAACTGCGCTTCCCACAAGACCAGCCCGTCCGGACGATCCAGGCTATAGCCGTACTCGAAACCGAGCACTCCCGTCTCGGAAAGCGGGCTGTTGAAGATTTCCACGGGCGCCTGGTCCGCGGCCAGGTGCGCAAGCGGCATCCACGTGTGGCCGTCCTGGGAATCGTGCAGGACCGCATGCCGCTGGCTGAAGGTGCCCCGCTCGCTATCCTGTCCGCTCAGGCGCACGCGATAGCCCGCGCAGGCCAGGCTCGCCAAGGCCAGCGACTCCGCAACTGCCCAGTCCACCGGCCTCTGCCCGGCAGCCATCTGCTGGCGCGCTTCCAGCAGCTTCTTGATTTTGGGATGCGGATGAAAATCCTCCGGAAACCGGGTTTGGGCCTCCAGCCAGGCTGCAAGCTGCCCGCGCGGAACGCCCGTGGGAATCTCCGCGCCCCCGGGCTCCGGACCGCCCCGGTAGCCGGACCAAATCCCCCCAGACTGCTCGGTCCCCTCGCCAGGCCCGGAGGATTGGGACTCGGACAATTCCGTCTCCAGGAGTTCTCGGCGCCGCGCCGCGATGGCGTCAGCCTCCTGGCGTGTCAACCCGCCCAGCTTGAGCAGGCGCTCAAGGTAGCCCTCGCGGACCGACCTGCGCTTGGCAATGGCGCGGTAAAGCACGGGCTGCGTGAACGACGGTTCGTCGCCTTCGTTGTGGCCGAGGCGGCGGTAGCCGTACATGTCGATGACCACGTCCCGTTGGAACTCGCGCCGAAAATCCATGGCCAGCCTGATCACTTGGGCCACCGCTTCCGGGTCCTCCCCGTTCACGTGGAGGATCGGAATCTGGAGCATCTTGGCCGCGTCGGTCGCGTACACGCTGGATCGGGCCTCGCCGGGGCTGGTGGTGAACCCGATCTGGTTGTTGACCACGACATGCAGCGTGCCGCCCACCTTGTAGGCCGGCAATTGGCTCAGATTGAGCGTTTCCTGGATGATCCCTTCGCCCGCAAACGCCGCGTCGCCGTGGATCAGCAGGGCCATCCCGCGCACCCGCTCGCTATCCCCCGCCTGGTCTTGCTTGGCGCGCACGCGCCCCAGGACCACCGGGTTGACGAACTCAAGGTGGCTGGGATTGAAGCAGAGTGAAAGGTGGACCTTCTCGCCGCTGGCCGTCACCCAGTCGGTGCTGTGGCCCAGGTGATACTTGACGTCCCCGCGCCCTGACGAGGTCTTCCAGTCGGTGTCGGCATATTCCCTGAAAATCTGCCGGGCGCTTTTCCCCATGATATTGGCCAGCACATTGAGCCGCCCGCGGTGGGCCATGCCCAGGACAATCTCCCGGATGCCCTGCTCTCCGGCCTTCTCGATAGCCAGGTCCAGGAGCGGGATGAGGCTCTCCGAACCATCGAGGGAGAAGGTCTTGGCGCCGACAAATTTCTTGCGGATAAACTCCTCGAAGGCGACGGCGTCGGTCAGGCGCGTGAGGATGCGCGCCTGCTCCTGGCGAGTAAGCTGGAGGCGGTTTTCGCTGTTTTCCATCCGCCGCTGCAGCCAGCGGCGCACGCTCAGGTCGTCGATGTGCATGTACTGCACGCCGATCGAACGGCAGTAGGTGTTGCGCAATCGCTCAAGCAACTGGCCCAGCGTCAGCAGCGGCCCTTCGTATTGAAAGGTCTCGCTATAAACCGGCATGTCCATGTCCCTCTGCGTGAAGCCGAAAAACTCCGGCTTCAGTTCGGGCGGAATGGGCTGCGGCAGGCCCAGCGGGTCCACTTGCGCGATGCGGTGGCCGCGCACGCGGTAGAGGCGAGTCAGCAGATAGACCCGGTCCTGCATGGCCGCCGCACCGGGGTCCGCCAGGGGGCTAAAACCCCGCCCGCGCCCGGCGCTCGGAGCGTTGAAGATGCTCGAGGGCCGGAAAGACGGGCCAAATCGCGGTTTCGGAAAACGCAGCTCGTTCAGGGCCAGCTCTCCGAAATACCGCTGCCAATCCTCGGGCACCGACGCCGGGTCGCGGAGGTAATCTTCGTAGAGACCCTCCACGTAGGCCGCGTTGGCGGCGCCGGGCAAAGCTCTGGTTATATCTTCGCTCGAGGCAACCATGAAAACCTTACTAAATCCAGAGCACGTCGTTTGGGCGCATAAGTCGCTTTGAATATAGCTCAGCGCGGCCCAGGCGCAACCGCCGGCCGTGCATTTGCTGTTTACGGCGGAGATTTTGCCGGTAGGTTATGGCCGTATGCGATTGATTGGCCGGCTGGACAACGAATTGAGCGCGCGCACCTTTGGTGATTATCTCTTGGCGCAAGGCATCGAAAACCAGCTCGAATTCGAGAAGGACGCCGGGTGGGGGCTGTGGATTAGGGACGAGGACAAGCTCCAACGCGCCGCGGCCCTCCTGCTGGCCTTTCGGCAAGACCCGTCAAACCCTCACTACCAGGCCCAGGCCAAGGCGGCAGCCGCGCTCCGAGCCGAGCAGGCCAAGGGCGAGGCCGCCTATCAAAAGCGGTTGCGCGACCGGCGCCATCTCTTCCGGCCGTTGACCGGCTATGGTTTCGGCGTGCTGACCTACAGCCTCATTGCCGTCAGCGTCCTGGTCTGCATCCTCTCGAACTTCGGCGCCAATGTTCAGCCGATTTCCGGCTTGTTCATCACCTCCTGCACGGTTGAATACGACCATCTCCTTTACGCCCCGGGGCTGCCCGAAGTGCGCCATGGGGAAGTCTGGCGGCTGTTGACGCCGATATTCATTCATTTCGGCCCCATGCACATCCTTTTCAACATGCTCTGGCTCCGGGACCTGGGAAACATGATCGAGGCGCGCCAAAGCTCCTTGCATCTCGGACTCCTGGTCCTGTTGTTAGCTGTGTTCCCGAACCTGGCTCAATACTACGCCAGCGGACCGATGTTCGGCGGCATGTCTGGCGTCGTCTATGGCCTGCTGGGCTATGTTTGGATTCGGGGCAAGCTGGACCCTGGTTCCGGGCTTTACCTGCATCCTTCGACCGTCTGGATGATGATCATCTGGTTCGTGCTCTGTTTCACCGGGGTGTTGGGCCACATTGCCAACACCGTTCATGCGGTGGGACTCGGCCTGGGCGTGGCCTGTGGCTTCTTGTCCAGCCTGCGCTACCGATAGACCAACCAACAACTCGCCTTTGAACTGCAATTTATGAACAGAGCCAACCGCCGGGAATTCCTCAAAACTTCAATGAGCGCCGCCACTGCCTTTGCCATTCTGCCGGGCGGCAAAGCCGCCGGACCCAACGAGAAGGTCATTCTTGGTGTGATGGGCACCGGCGGACGGGGCAGCTATCTGGCCACCGCCTTTGCCGGGCGGACCGACGCCGAGGTTGCCTACGTGTGCGACGCAGACACACGCCGCATGGCCCAAGCGCAGAAAGCCGTCGCCGCCGCCCAGCAGAGGGAGCCCAGGGCGGTGCAGGACTTCCGCCGCATTCTGGAGGACCGCAATGTGGATGCGCTCGTCAACGCCACGCCCGACCACTGGCACGCCTTGGGCGCCATCCTCGCCTGCCAGGCCGGCAAGGATGTCTATGTGGAAAAACCGATGTCTCACAACTTGTGGGAAGGACGCAAAATGATCGAGGCGGCGCGGAAGTACCGGCGCGTGGTCCAACTCGGCACCCAGAACCGCAGCGCGACCGACGCCAGGGAGGCCGCCGAATACGTTCGTTCCGGAAAGCTGGGCGACATCCACTTGGTGCGGGTGTTCAACATGATGCCGCACCACCTGGCGGTCTCGGGACCCGACCAGGCGCCGCCCCCGGAACTGGATTACGAGATGTGGTGCGGTCCGGCCGCCAAGCTGCCTTACAATCCTCGGCGCGATTGGTTGAGCCGCCTGGAGTACAGTTGCGGCCCCATCCCCGGCGACGCCGTGCATCAACTGGACCTGGCGCGCTATATCCTGGGCGACCCGGCGCCGCCGCGCACGGTGTCTCACAGCGGCGGCATCCTGGCCCTCAAGGACGGCCGCGACACCCCGGACACGCAGTTGGCGGCCTTTGATTACGGGGCCTACACGCTCCTCTTCGAGGCCGCCCTCTGGACGCCCTACCTCAACAAGACACCGATGGCCCAGCGCGACAAGGACCGGTTCCCAAACTGGCCCTTCAACGGCACACGCATCGAATTGCTCGGGACTCAGGGCTTCATGTATCTCGGACGGCACAGCGACGGCTGGCAAGCCTTCGACGCCAACGGCCAGTTGGTTGCCTCCCGCTACGGGCGCCAGGGCGACCGCCAACACCAGGACAATTTCATCGCCTGCGTTCGCTCCCGCCATGCGCCCAATGCAGACGTGGAAACGGGGCATCACTCGACCCTGCTGTGCCACCTGGCCAACATCGCCTGGCGCACCGGCAACCGGACCTTGGCCTTTGACGCAAAGACCGAGTCCTTTCCGGACGCCCCGGACGCCAACCGTCTCCTCAAGCGCGCCTACCGCCCGCCGTGGGTCGTGCCGAATGAGGTGTGATTTTGAGTTCCGAATCCCCGGCTTCATTGTTAGACTTGGGATATATGACACGCGACCAGGCCCTGGCCCTTTTGCACGAATACACGTCGTCCGAATCGCTCCGCAAACATGCCCTGGCCGTTGAGGCGGCTATGCGGCAATATGCCGCACTCCTGGGCGAGGACGCCGAAAAGTGGGGGGTGGCCGGGCTGATTCATGATTTCGATTACGAACGCTGGCCCAACCCTCCCGACCACTCCCGTGAAGGGGCGCGTATCCTCCGCGCACTGGGCGTGGATGACGAGATTGTCGAGGCAGTGCTGTCCCACGCCGCTTGGAATTGGACTGAGTATCCGCTGGACCGCCCCTTGCGCAAGACGCTGTTTGCAGTGGACGAATTGTGCGGCTTCATCACGGCGGTCGCATACGTGCGTCCGGAACGGCTGGCCGGCATGGCCCCCGGCAGCGTCCGTAAGAAGATGAAGCAAAAGTCCTTTGCGGCGGCAGTCAACCGGGAAGATATCGAGAAAGGAGCCCAATTGATGGGGTGTCCCTTGGACGACCACATCGCGCGCGTCATCGCGGCGATGCAGACCGTGGCGAAGGACTTGGGGCTGGAGCCGCCCCATACGGCTTAGTCGCCGCCTACGGGTAGCCGTCCCACCCAGGCCAACTGTGGCAGACCCACCAGTCCTTTTCTTTGGGGTTTCCCTTGAAGCGGCAGGCGGAGCCGTCCGCATGGACGACATTCATCCCCATCTGGTGCGGCATGTTCGGCGCCTCATGGTAAGGAGTCTCCCAGATAAGCACGGCCGCCGATGGTTGCAAGACCTGCGATGCCAGGCGGCCGCTAACGGCCAGGCCGTAGTCCGAGTTGGTTGGGTCCCAGTAAACATGGTTCCACACGTACGAAACACCGTTGTTGGCGTAATAAAAGTCGTTGTCAAACCCATGGTCTCCGCTGGCGGGCGGCGCCTTGATTCTGATGCCTGACGGGCATGCGAACAGGCCGCTGGAAGGGACATAGTTTGCGGACAAAGGACCCGGGGTGCTGTTCATGTTCGTGCCCAGGTAGGGGCGGAATGCCTCAGGCATCCACACCGGCGCCGGATTCAGCGCGTGCTCGTCGCCCCAGGCCCGACCCCAATTGTGCAGCCACGCAAAGCGGTCCCTGTAATCGTGCAAGTAGAGCGTAGAAGCGATGCCGATCTCCTTCAGGTTGTTCAGGCAATAGGTTCGGTTGGCCTTCTGTTTCGCCCTGGCCAGTGCCGGCAACAGCATGGCGGCCATAATCGCGAGGATCGCGATGACCACGAGCAATTCGATGAGCGTAAATCCACGCTCCGAAACGCATCTTTCCTGGGCTGCCGCTCCCGGTGCCGGGTATTTCGCCACAGTGCCAAGGCATACTCCTTTGCCCGAAGATGTCAACCGTTTTCCCTTGCTCCCGTTGCCGGCCTGATGTTCCCTTCAACTTCTCTGTGATAAGCGGTTTATGAAACAACTCACGCGGCTCGCTCTCCATCTGTGCATCGCCGCCACAGCGTCCGCCGGCAACTGGCCCGGATGGCGGGGTCCGGAGGGCACCGGTGTTTCTTTGGAAACCGATCTGCCCGAAACCTGGAGCGCCAACCAGAACGTGCGCTGGCGCGTCCCCCTGCCCGGTCCCGGCAATTCCTCGGCGATTGCCTGGGGCAACCGGGTCTGGATTGCCCAGGCCATCAAGAGCCAGAAGCGCCGCACCGTGATCTGTTTCGACCGCGCCGAGGGCAGGCAGCTCTGGCAAGCGGGCCCAATCTATGACCAGAACGAGCCGACCCACGAAAACAACCCCTATTGCTCGGCCACGCCGGTGACCGACGGCGAGCGGGTCGTCGCGTCGTTTGGCTCGGCGGGGCTCTACTGCTACGATTTGGAGGGGAAGGAACTCTGGCATCGTGACTTTGGCCCGATGAACCATATGTTCGGCAACGCCTCATCGCCCGTGCTCCACGCCAACCTTTGCATCCTCAACTTCGGCCCCGACCCCAAGGCCAGGCTGATCGCGGTGGACAAACGCGACGGCCATACGCTTTGGGAGGCCGAGCCCCCGAAGGTTGATCCCGGCGAACAGCCGCCGGCAGGCGGCGGGCCGGGCGCTCCGGGCGGCGGACCCGACCCCGGCGGTCCGGCGGGTTCCGGGGCGGGTCCTCCGGGCGGAGCCTGGGGCACGCCCCTGCTCATCAAGGCCGGCCAACGCGACGAACTGGTCATGAACTTCCCGAATCGTCTGGCGGGATACGAGCCCCGGACCGGCAAGCAACTCTGGTTTAGCAAAGGCATTGACGATTGGGTCTTCACGACGCCCCTCTCAGGCGGCGGAGTGGTCGTGGGGATGAGCAGCGGCACAATGGGCGGCACCGTCCTGGCCGCGCAGCCTGGTGGCAACGGGGATGTGACCGAGAGCCGGCGGCTCTGGCGTTTGGAGCGCCTGAAGAGTCAGTCCATCGGTTCAGGGGTTATTCACGACGGGTATGTTTACCTGATCGGCGAGGGCGGCATCGCCTCCTGCCTCGAACTCAAGACCGGCAACAAGGTGTGGGAAGAGCGCCTCAAGGGTCCCGGCGCCAAAAGCAGTTCTTGGTCCTCGATGCTCCTGGCCGGCGGGAGGGTCTATGTGCCCAACCAGTCCGGCGACGTCTTCGTCCTGCGCGCCGGCCCCAGGTTCGAACTGCTGGCCACCAACTCGGTGAACGAACCAACCAACGCCTCCCTGGCCGCCTCGGATGGAGACCTCTTCCTCCGTACCGACCGGGGTCTTTGGTGTCTGGCCGGTCACGGGGGCGGCGGCGCCAGCACCACGCGGAACCCGGTGCCGTTGCCGAAGTAGGACTGAGGGCTGGGGGTCCGGTAGGCCGACCTGCACCACCTGCCGGCATCGTACCAAGAGCCGCCGCGAACCACGCGGTCCGATCCCACGGCCGGACCTGTTGGATTGGTCACGCTGCCCCCTGGCAGGCTCGAGGTCCACCGATCCAGGCACCACTCCCAGAGGTTTCCATGCATGTCATACAATCCCCAGGCATTGGGCGCGTATTGGCCTCCGTCGGCCGTTCGCCATAGGCGAATGCCGTTGGGGTTGTACACCTCTCCCAGTGTGGCGTAGTATTCGTAGCACCCGTCGAAGTCTGCCATGCCGGAACGCAAGTCGGGACCCAGGTTGAACGGAGTCGTAGTGCCGGCCCGGCAGGCATATTCCCATTCTGCTTCGGTGGGCAGCCGGTAGGCCCACCCTGCCGGCAGGCATCCGGCAAGCCACTGTGCCGCCGTCAGCAGTTGGCAGTACGCCATCGCATCGTCCCAACTCACCTGCTCCACCGGGCGGTTGGAATCTCCGGTGAAGTAACTCGGATTGTTGGTCATCAAGGCCTGGTACTGGGCCTGAGTGACTTCGTATTGCCCCATCCGGAAGTCGTTGGTCAGAGTGACCATCGTCTGCGGACCTTCACAAGGCAAACGCTCCAGCTCCGATTCCGGACTGCCCATGAGAAATGTCCCGGACGGAACCTGCACCAGGGCGGGAGCCTGGCCCGCCCAATACGCGGCTCTGAAAAAGCCCCCATTTGAAAAAGCGCCGGCGGTTGGAATCGGCAGCCGTAGCTCATTGGTGAACGGCGTGGTGGTTTGAAGCATCACCGCCGGAGCGGCCGCCAGGGATGGGAGATCGGGCGCCGCCAGGACGAAGAGCGCGCCGGGGTCGGAAACCGGGCCTACGACAAGGCAAACCGTGTTTGTGTTCGACTCGACCCGGAGCGGCGCCGCCGCCGCGGAAGCGCCGGCCGTCAGGCCTCCAAGGCACGCCAGGGCAAGAGCAAGGAAGGCCAGCCTCCGGGTCCCGCGTGCTCGGCGGGTTGGGCGGTCTGCTCCTAGGGCCGATTTCAGGCCGGCGAACAGGCAAGCCTGGATGTTCACGCCGCAGTCCTCAGCCTTTTGTCCGCCGGCTTCGGCTCCGTGGCTGGCAGGCTATAGATGGGAGCAGCGTACCGGTCCAAGCTTCCTCCTTCAAGGAAGGGTTCTCCGCCCTTCTCCAGCCAGCAGTGTCCGATCAGTTCGCCGTTTTTCCATCGGACGCCAAAGCAGAGCATCACGTCCAGGCCCGCCCGCCGCAGGAAGTAGTAAAGGGTAAGCCCGCGGGTCAGGCATCCTGGACGGACCAGCGGCGCCCCCACCGCGAGGGCCGATTCCACACAACGCACAATTTGCCCTGGCCCGTTTGCATCGCCACCCGCCCCCGCCGCGGAGGCAATCCGGCGTTCCAGCAGCCTGTTCAGCACGGGAAGTTTCAAGCGCATCAGGACCGGGACCGCCGCCGCGAAGGCAAGAACCCGCAGGAAAAGCCACCCCGACCCCGAGCCAGGACTACGCAACTGCCGCAGCGCCAACCACCTTCGGTGTATTCTAGCCCACCAAATCTTCATTGGCCAGGTCGGTTAGCAGCTCGCCCACATCGCGTTCGATGGTCTCGGCCGGCGCATCATATTCTCCGCCGATGATGGCGGCGATCTCCGAAAGGGTTCGGCTCCCATCACACAGGTCCCAAACGCGCCCGCCCACTTCGTTCACAGCATAGTATTGACCGCTGTCCACATCGAGAAGGACGGCTGTGCCGGCGGCTTCCTGTTTGAGGACCCGCTCCTTGCGCCGGGGGCGCGTTGCCAAAGGCACGCTTTTCATCTGTTCCGTTTGCCGATTCCGGAGGCGATCACGGCAATATAACACCCAACGACGGCCCTAAAAGCGAGAAGAAAGAGCGCGAAGGCGGTGATTTTTATTATGCGAAATCGCTGCCGCGACACTCAGAACCGGCCCCTTTGCCTTTCCGTTTCCCGAAGGGTGTTCCCATTGGCGTTGGCAGGGACTGTCGAGACCGGGGACCCCAGTTTTCGCGCGGCCGCAAGGTCCACCTGAGCTGCCTGGTGGAGCGCCAGGCGCTCCCATTGCTTGAACCATTCGGTTTCCCACCATCGAATGTAGCTGGTCATGGTGGCACTTTAGCGCATCGGGCGGGTTCACCGCAATCGGGCCGACACCGGAAAGTTCCACCGGGGATTCACCGGGCGGCCCATTTGGAAATGGCAGGGCGTTGAAAGCTGGGTTATTCTGAGCTGTCTATGAATAAGCCGAATCCGGGCGGGCCGCAGTCGCCCGAGGAATTTCAGAAGCAAATGTCGGACTTTGTCCGGCAGCATTTTCAGAATTTGCGCGCGGCGCCGGCGCCGGAGGCTGCCGGGGGCGGCGCGGGCGCGCCTGAAGCCAAACAGACTCAGGCGGGGGCGGAGCCGTTCGAGTTCAAGCACAAGCCGCGGGAGATCAAGGAGTATCTTGACCGCTTCGTGATCAAGCAGGAGGAGGCCAAGAAGGTGCTGAGCGTGGCCTTGTGCGACCACTATCATCACGTGGGCCTGGCCCTGGAGGGAAAGGAATCCCCCAGTTACACCAAGCAGAACATCATCCTCATCGGGCCGACGGGGGTGGGCAAGACTTTCCTCATCCGCAACGCCGCCGACTTGGTTGGGGTGCCTTTTGTGAAGGCGGATGCGACGAAGTTTTCCGAGACCGGCTATGTCGGGGGCGACGTGGAAGACATGGTGCGCGACCTGGTGCGGCTGGCCGACGGAGACATCACGCGCGCCCAGCATGGGATTATCTACATCGACGAAATCGATAAGATTGCCTCCGCCGCCAACCTGGCGGGCCGCGATGTCAGCGGACGGGGCGTGCAAACCAATCTCCTCAAGCTCATGGAAGAGACTGAAGTTCCGGCCCGTTCGCCCAACGACATCGCCGGCCAGATCCAGGCCATGATGGATTTCACCCAGCGCGGCCGCAAGGCGCCCAGCACCATCAACACCAAGCACATCCTGTTTATCGTCAGCGGGGCGTTCGATGGGCTGGAAAAGATCACGCGCAAACGCCTGCGCGAGGCAACCATTGGCTTTGCGGCCAAGGAGCGCCCGCCGGAAACCGCCGCCGAGGTGCTTAACCACGCCCAAACCCCGGATTTCATCGAGTTCGGCTTCGAGCCGGAGTTCATCGGTCGTCTCCCGGTGCGGGTCGTTTGCCACTGCCTCGGGGTCGATGACCTCTTCGACATTCTCAAGAACTCCGAAGGCAGCCTCATCCGGCAATACGAGCAGGACTTCGCGGCCTACGGCATCGAGGTGTTGTTTTCGGACCAGGGTTTGCGAGCCATCGCGCAGCGCGCCGCAGAGGAACAGACCGGGGCCCGAGGGCTGATGACCGTCTGCGAACGGGTGTTCCGGGACATCAAATTCGAGCTGCCCTCCACCGGGGTCAGGCGGTTCGTCGTTACGGGCCAACTGGTCAATGACCCCGCCGCTGAACTCAAAAAGATCCTCTCCGACCCCAGGCGGGAGGAGCGAATTGTCGCCCGCCAGCTCGTCGAGGAGTTCGCCCGGCGTTTCCAGGAAGCCCACGGCATGACGATCCGCTTCACCGAGGCCGCCGCCGGAATGCTGGCGGATGAGGCGCTGGACAAATCACAATCGGTGCGCGACCTCTGCGCCAGCCGCTTCAAGGACTTTCACTTCGGCCTTAAGCTCATTGCCCAGAACTCCAGCCAGCGCGAATTCGTCATCGACACCGACGCCATCGGCGCCCCCGACAAGGTGCTCAGTGATTGGGTCGTCGCCAGCTACCGGCCCGGGCAGCCCAAGACCTAACGGTCTATTCTTGAGACGGGGCGGCCGCGAAGGCGCGCGCCCGGGCCTGGTTGAAGCAGCGGAGGAAGAGCGTGTTTTCGGCCACCGCCTTCTCGATCAACTGCTGCAACAGGAAGAGCTCGGAGCTGTTGATGACCGCATGCACGCTTTGCTGGAAGGCCTGCATGGGCGTGAAGGTCAGGAACGAGTCGCCCAGGAGAATCACCGTCGCATGACGGCGCTCGCCCATGGGCATTTTCTGGAGGGCCTGCAACGTCAGGTTCTCGCTGATGTCATTGGCTGCAAAGCGCTCCTCCAGTATCACCACCTGGTAGCGCACCTGGCTGAACCGCACCAGGAAATCGCCGTGAGTAGCGGCCGTATGGACCTTGTAACCCAGGTCATTGAGCGCCTTTCTGGCGGTCTCCAGCCATGACGGCGTCGAGAAGGCCACCAGGGCGGGCTTGTCGGTTGGGCCGATAAACTCGAACTTCTCAGCCATGGCAGTCTAGGGGATCATTTGAATTTGAGGATAGCCACGCGCGGCTCCTCAGGCAGGGCCGAGTCGTGGCCGCTTTTCATGCGCAAGCTTTGCATCGTGGTGGTGCATTCGCCTCGGGCCTTCTTGAGGTTGTCGATGCCACGGGCCACCGAGCCGCGTTTAGTGCAGTGGAGCAGGGCGGTCTCCTCCGTGATTCTCCCCTGCTCATAGGCTTCCAGGCTTGAGGCATCAAAGGTGCGCCAGCCGAAGGGCTGGCTGGCCTCGATGATTTCGTAGAAGCTTTTGCCTTCGGATTCACCCAGCCGGATGCTCTCCTGGACGCGGAGGCTGGAGCCCATGATTTCGAGCAGGGCATAGCGGCCGCCTCCGATTTTGGGCACGAGCCGTTGGCTGACGACCCAGCGCAAGGCATTGGCCAGGCGCGCCCGAAGCTGTTCCTGCTCTTCAATTTCAAACATGCCCAGCACGCGGTTGATAGTCTGGCCGGCATCGATGGTGTGGAGCGTGCTCAAGACAAGGTGGCCGGTCTCGGCCGCGCTGAGGGCGATCTTCACGGTCTCGCGGTCGCGCATCTCGCCCACCAGGATGACCTTGGGCGCCTGCCGCAAGGCCGCCCGCAGCCCGTTTGCAAAGGTGTCAAAATCGGTTCCCAGCTCGCGCTGATTGAAAGTGGCCTGGGATTGGGCGTGAACGAACTCCACCGGGTCTTCCAGCGTTACTATGTGAACGGTTTTGGTCTGATTGATCTCGTCGAGGATCGCCGCCAGGGTGGTCGACTTGCCCGAACCGGTCGCGCCGGTGATCAGGACAAGCCCTGTTTTCTCCCGCGGGATTTCCCTGATGATGTCGGGAAACTTCAGCTTGTCCAGCGTGGGAATCGCGCTTTTGAGCTGGCGCAAGACCACGGAGTAGTTCTCGCGTTGGGAGAAGATGTTGATGCGGAAGCGGGCCTTGTCGGCAAGCGTGTAGGCCGTATCGCAGGAGCCGCGCCGAAGCAGGTCGGCGATGTGCCACGAGTTGTCCCCGATCAGGTTCAGGGCGATGGTCTCGGTCTGGAACGGAGTGAGCTTTTTGATCGGCGGGTCGCAGGCGACGGGTTTGAGTTCCCCGAACGATTCGACCTGCAGAGGCCGGTCGACGGTGAAAAGCAGGTCTGAAACCTCGGGCTGGGCCTCGAGCATCGCGGCCAGGAGAATGTCCAGTTCGGGGCGGCGCATGGGTTAGGGTCGATAAGCCATAAGGCAGGCCAAGGTCCGGAATCTCAGCCCTCGTCATCCTCGGGAGGATGGGACAGGAATGGACGGAATTTCTTCTTGTCCAGGGCCTTGTCGTAAGCATCCTCGGGCGAAATGCGTTTCATCCGCAGGTGTTCCATGATGGCGTCATCGAGCGGCTGGTTTCCGTACTTCTTGCCGACTTGGATCATGCCCGGGATTTGATGCGTCTTGCACTCCCGGACGAGGTTGGCGATGGCGGTGGTGAAGACGAGAATCTCCAGGGCCGCCACGCGCCCCTTGTTGTCAATCCGCTTGAAGAGATTCTGCGCCACGACCCCTTTCATGGCCTCGGAGAGGGTGGCGCGCACCTTGTTCTGCTGGTCTGCCGGGAAGACATCGATGACCCGGTCCACGGTCTTGGCGGCGCTGGGGGTGTGGAGCGTGCCCAGCACCAGGTGGCCCGTGCTGGCGGCCACCAGCGCCAGTTCGATGGTCTCCAGGTCGCGCAGTTCGCCCACCAGGATGATGTCCGGGTCCTCCCGCAATGCCCCGCGCAACGCCGCCGCGAACGACTTGGTATTGATCCCAACCTCCCGGTGGTTCACCAGGCAGCTCTTGCTCTCATGCACGAACTCGATAGGGTCTTCAATGGTGATAATGTGGTCTCGGCGGTTTTTGTTCGCATAATCCACCATGGCCGCCAGGGTCGTGGATTTGCCCGACCCTGCCGGGCCGGTCACCACCACCAGCCCGCGGCTGAGCATGGCGAGCTTCTTCAAGACCGCCGGCAACGGAACCCCCATCTTCTCGAAGTCCTCGAACGAGAGCACTTTGCTGGGGATTTGCCGGAATGCCGCCGCCACGCCGTGCTTCTGATTGAAGAAATTGACCCTGAACCTGCTTAATTGGAGGATCTCATACCCGAAATCCACATCGCCCGTCTCCTCAAAGATCTTGGTCTTGAATTCGGGGGCGATCTCATAAAGCATCTTCTTGAGTTCGTCGTTTTCCAGCGGCGGATAGTCCACCCGATGCAGTTCGCCGTTGATCCGCAGCATCGGCTGGTTGCCCGAGGACAGGTGGAGATCCGAGGCCTTCTGCTCGAACATCAGGTTGAAGAATGCATCGATCTTCGCCATAAATTCCGCTACAATCCGATCCAATAGTGACTGGAAACATAGCATTCTCCGGGCCGTGGACGAAGTCGCAAGAATAATCACCCGGCAAATCAGGGCGGGCGGGCCCATCTCGTTCGCCCGTTTTATGGAGTTGGCGCTTTACTGTCCCGTTTATGGATACTATGAGAGGGATCAAGACACCGCAGGCCGGGCCGGGGACTACTACACCAGCGTCACTGTCGGCAGTTTATTCGGCGAGTTGCTGGCCCTCCAGTTTGCGGAATGGCTCGAGGAGGTTTTGAAGCTCCAGACGCAGGGGCCACGGTCCGGGGTCCGGGGCAGGGGGGCGGGCATTGTGGAGGGGGGGGCGCATGACGGGCGATTGGCCTGGGATATCCTGGCCTTTCTTCGGGAACGGCGGCCGGAGTTGTTTGGACGGATGGACTACTGGATTGTGGAGCCGTCGGAACGGCGGCGGGCCCGGCAGGAGCGCCGCCTGGGTGAGTTTGCCCGGAAGGTGCGGTGGGTCCGGCAGTTGTGCGAATTGGCGGGGGCCTGCCCGCCGGGGGGTGTTCGAGGGGTTCTTTTCTCGAACGAGCTGTTGGATGCCATGCCGGTGCATCGGTTTGGATGGGATGCGCGGCAGCGGCGTTGGTTCGAGTGGGGGGTGGGCCTCGAGGGAGGGCGCTTTGTATGGACCAGGATGTTGAAGAGCCGGATGGCCCCTGCAGTGTCCGGCCACTGGGATGCCCTGTTGGGGGCGTTGCCCGACGGATTCACCCTGGACATGGGGCCGGCGGCGCAGACCTGGTGGCGAGAGGCGGCCGACGTGCTGGAGGAGGGGAGATTGGCGACCTTTGACTATGGCCTGACAGCGGAGGAGTTCTTCACGCCGGAACGGAGGGATGGCACGTTGCGGGCGTACTCACGCCATCAGCAGGGCGCCGACGTGCTTGCCCGGCCTGGTCGGCAGGACATCACGGCCCATGTGGATTTCTCCGCCATTCAAGCGGCTGGGCACGAGGCGGGCCTGGCAACGGAGACTTTCACGACGCAGGAGCAGTTCCTGACGAGGATTGCGGCCCGGGCTTGGGAAGGAGGGACTGGCTTCGGGGAGTGGACCCCGGGGCGCGCGCGCCAGTTTCGGACGCTGACGCACCCGCAGTTTCTAGGCCGCCCGTTTCGGGTGCTGGTTCAGCGTCGTGGAAGCGAGCCTGGAGTTCGTAGTTGAGGACAGAGAGGCAATAGGCGGCGGCGGTGTCCGCGCGAAGGACCCGGGGGCCAAGGGTGATGGGCAAGCTGCCGGCGGCTTCGATGGCGTCCGTTTCTGCGGGGGTGAAATCACCTTCCGGCCCCACCCAGACACAGGCGGTCCGGGGGGTGCGCCCGTGTTTGGCGCCGAAGGCCTCGAAATACTGCCGTGGGTGGCGGCTGCCCGCTTGGAGGGAGGCCAGGAAAGGCAGCTCGAACTGTTCCTGGCGGGCGAGCCACTCCTGGAGGGGCGACGGGGATTGGACCTTCGGCAGCCAGGCCAGGCCACACTGCTTGATGGCCTCGATGGCGACCCGCTGCCACTTCTCGGTTTTGCGGACTGCTTCGCGCGCGCTGAAGCGGGTGACGACGCGTTCGGTGAGCAGGGGGACGATGCGGGAAGCGCCCAATTCGGCCGCCTGCCGGACGATTGACTCGATGGTCTGTCCCTTGGGCACGGCCTGGAGCAAGGTAATCTGACAGGCCGGGGCAGGCACGGCCTTTCTGTCGAGGATGGCCAGGCTGACCTTGCCGTGTGCGGAATCCTGGGTTTGGCAAAGGAACTCCAGGCCCGCCCCGTTGAGCACTACAACCCGCTGGCCGCGGCGAAGGCGCAGGACCTGCACGGCATGGCGGGCCTCGCCCCCGGCCAGCAAGAGAGTCTCCCCCTGGCACTGTTCCGGAGGCAGGTAGAAGCGGTGGATCACTGGAAGAACTTCCTGGCCTTCTCGAAAAAGCGTTGGGTGGCGGGGCTCTCTTTGCCGCTGCACAATTCGGCAAATTCAATGAGCTTTGCCTTTTGCGCGGCGGCCAGGTGGGTCGGCACCTCGATATTGACGCGCACATGGAGGTCGCCGCGGCCGTAACCCTGGACGTTGTTGACGCCTTCGCCTTTGAGGCGAAAGACGGCGCCGGGCTGTGTGCCGGGGGGGATTCTGAGGGGAGTTTTCCCGTCGAGGGCGGGCACTTCGATTTCGGCGCCCAGGGCGGCTTGGACGAAGGTAATCGGCACTTCGCACAGCAAGTCGTCGCCGTCTCGCTGGAACAACTCGTGCGGGCGAACATGGAGGACCACATAGAGGTCTCCAGGGGGTCCGCCTCGGTAGCCGGCCTCCCCGTTGCCCGAGGAGCGGAGGCGCGAGCCGGTGTCCACGCCGGGGGGAATGCGCAAGGTGATCTTGCCGGTGGCTTCCCGGCGGCCGATGCCGCGACAGGCCTTGCACGGGCGGTCGATGACGCGGCCGGCGCCCTGGCAGTGGGGGCAGGTCTGGGCGAAGCTGAAGACGCCGCGTGAGGAAATCACTTGGCCGCGTCCCCCACAGGTCGAGCAGGTCCGGACCCGGGAGCCGGCCTCGGCGCCGGTGCCCTGGCATTCGCTGCAACGCTCCGGTTTGGCGAGGGTGATCTCTTTTTGCGTCCCGCGGACGGCCTCCTCGAAGGAGATCTCCATGTCGTAGCGGAGGTCCCCGCCCCGGTGCGGCTGGGCTGCGTCGGTGGACCCTCCGCCGAAGAGGTCTTCGAAGAGGCTGCTCCCGCCGAAGACCTCGCGGAAGATTTCAAAGGGATCGTGGAAGGCGCCGGCGCGGGCATAAGCGCCGGCGCGGCGGTCGAAGGCGGCGTGGCCGTACTGATCGTAAGCGGCCCGCTGCTGCGGGTCGTTGAGCACTTCGTATGCTTCGCCCAGTTCCTTGAACTTCTCTTCGGCGGATTTGTCTCCCGGGTTCTTGTCCGGGTGATACTGGAGGGCCAGTTTCCGGTAAGCCTTCTTGATTTCGTCCGGACCGCTGTCTTTTGCGACTCCCAGGACTTCGTAATAGTCGCGTTTGGCCATGGGTCAGGCGGGAGGTTGTTTGGCCACGGTCACGGCGGCGGGCCGGAGAAGGCGTTCGCCCAGACGATAGCCTTTGCGGAGTTGCTGCACGACATGGCCCTCGGGGGCGTCCTTGGTTTCCTGTTGGGAAACCGCCTCGTGCAGCTTGGGGTCAAAGGGCTGTCCAAGGGCGTTGACCTCCTCGAGTCCGCTGTCCTTGAGGGCATTCTTGAGTTGCTGGTGAATCATGTTGATGCCGGTCTGGAGGGACTGGACTGCCTGTTGCGGGGCCGCTTGGGCGGAGGCCAGGGCCATATCGAGGCTGTCCAACACCGGGATCAGCTTCTTTAGCATGGCCTCGTTGGCGTAGCGGGCGGCCTCCTGCTTTTCCCGAGCGGCGCGTTTCTTGTAATTGTCAAGGTCCGCCGACGCGCGCAAGAGCCGTTCCCAGTGCTCTTCGGCTTTTGCGGCGCGTTCTTTCAAGTCCTCGAGTTGCTCAGGAGTTACGGTGGCTACTCCGAGCGGGACCAGCGGTTCCGCCGCTTCGGGCCGAGGGGCGGGCGCCGACTTTGCATTTCCCACGTCAATATGTTTCATGGAGCAGAGATTCCTCAAGCATCACGTTCGTAAAACGATAAGCGATTATCCCTGCCCCGGCAAGGGAAAGCGGCGCGCAGGGGTAAGGCCAGTGGGAGTCCGTTTAATGCTTGCGGGGCAGGCGGGCCGGCTGTTTAATAGCGCCTATGAACTGGCTATGAACTGAGCGAGGCTTTTTTTGTGGACGTTGTCATCTACTCAATCTGTTTCGGCGTCGGGCTGCTGTTTGCGGTTGTGAGCGCATTTCTGGGGCATCTGTTTGGGGGACACGATATGGATGGGGGTCATATTGACGTGGGCACCGGGGGACATGCGGAGGCGGGATTTCAGGAGACGGGCATGCCGGGGCTCTCGCCGTTCAGTCCCACGACCATTACCTCGTTCCTCACTGCCTTTGGCGGTTTCGGTTTGATTTTCACGCGACTCGATGCGACGCGCAGTCCGTGGGTAAGCGTGCCGCTGGCGACTCTGGGCGCGCTGATGGTAGCCGCCGGTGTGATCGCGTTGTTCGGCTGGATATTTCACCATACCCAAAGTTCCAGTGAATCGCGCATCGGGACCCTGACCGGGATGACTGGCACCATTATCACCCCCATACCGGCCGGCGGGGTCGGCGAGATTGCTTATGTCCAGGCGGGCACGCGCTACACGGCCCCGGCGCGTGATGAGCGGGGCGCGCCGGTCCCCAATGGCCAAACGGTCAGGATCGTCCGCATCGTGGGCTCGCAGTTTTACGTCGTTCCAGTCTGATCGGGCAGCAATCTGCAACCAAACCCTCAAGAGAGCTACATGTATGAACCTACCCCCCCTCCTCGCTGAAGTGCCGAACGTGGGCGCCATTACTATCGTCGTGGCCGGCCTGGTAATCGTGGTTTTCATCTTCCTGGCCATTTGGGCGGGTCGTTACACGAAGGTCGGTCCGAACCAGGTGCTGATCGTCTCCGGGCGCAAGCATCGATACGTTGACCCTGATGGCAGTGTGCAGGCGCGGGGTTTTCGCGTGGTCAAGGGCGGCGGCACGTTCATCATCCCGGTGCTCGAGAAGATGGATGTGCTGTCTCTGGAGTTGCTGACCATTGATGTGCAGACGCCGGAGGTCTATACCAGCAAAGGGGTGCCAGTGATGGTGGATGGCGTGGCCCAGATCAAGGTCAAAGGGGATGACATCTCGATTTCCACCGCCTCCGAACAATTCCTGAGCAAGGGGACCGACGACATCAAGAGTATTGCGATGCAGACGCTGGAGGGCCACTTGCGCGCGATTCTCGGGACGATGACCGTGGAAGATATTTATCAAAACCGGGACCAGTTTGCCTCGAAGGTGCAGGAGGTTGCCGCCGGGGACATGGCCAACATGGGCTTGGGCATCGTCAGCTTTACGATACGTGACATTCGGGACAAGCAGGGCTACCTGGACGCCTTGGGCAAGCCGCGCATCGCGCAGGTCAAACGCGACGCCCAGATCGCCCAGGCCGAGGCCGACCGGGATGCGATGATTCGTTCCTCCCAGGCCCAACAGGCGGGCCAGGAAGCCAAATTCGCCGCCGATTCGAAAATCGCCGAGGCGCAGCGGGATTACTCGATGAACGTCCAAAACTACACCGCCTCGGTGAACGAAAAGAAGGCCACGGCCGATCTGGCCTACGACTTGCAGAAGTACAAGACCGGCCAGCTCGTCAAGGCCGAGGAGATCCAGGTCACAATCGTCGAGAAGCAGAAACAGATCGAACTCCAAGAGCAGGAAATCCGGCGCAAGCAGAAGGAACTCGAGGCCAACGTGCAGAAACCGGCCGACGCCGAGCGATACCGGGTCGAGACGTTGGCCAACGCCCGGAAGTTCCAGTTGGAGACCGAGGCGGTCGGCGCGGCAGCCGCCACCAAGGCCACTGGCTTTGCCAACGCGGATGTCGTCAAAGTCACCGGCGTCGCCGAAGCCGAGGCGCAAAAGGCCAAGGGCCTGGCGCAGGCCAGTATTATCGAGGCCCAAGGCAAGGCCACCGCCGAGGCCATGCGCGTAAAGGCCGAGTCGTTCAAGCAATACAACGAGGCGGCCGTGGTCGAGATGATTATCCGGGTGCTTCCCGAAGTGGCGGGCAAGATCAGCGAACCGCTCGCCAGGACCGAGAAGATGGTGATCATCAACTCGGGCAGCGGCCCGGGGGGCGGCGCCAGCAAATTGACCGGCGATGTCACGCAAATCGTGGCCCAACTGCCGCCGATCATCGAGAGTCTGACCGGCATCAAGTTGGAGAAACTGATCGAGCAGGTGCCTGGGTTGACGAGATCCCCGAGCGCCCCCGCGGCGGACGACCGCAAGAAGTAAGCGGCTGCGCCGGGGCGCCGGCGTCTTTGTCCGCGCTTGCTCTTTGCACAATGTTATGCGGCTCTTCGAAGCGATTATTGAGGCCAATCACCGGGCGCTGGAGGGGGATGCCTCGGCGGGGCTGCACCCGGCGGATTTCGGGACGGAGCTGCCGATGGTGGCGCTGACGTGCATTGATGTGCGGCTGAACCGGCTTCTGCCGCAGGCGCTGGGCGTGGCCGAAGAGCAGTTCATCTGGCTGCGCAACGCCGGCAACATCATTACCGGTCCGCTGAGCAGCACGATGCGCTCGCTGGCCCTGGCGTGCGCGCTCAAAGGCGGGCAGAGCGTGGCCATTATTGGCCATACGGATTGCCAGGTCGGCAAGTTCACGACGATGCAGTTGATCGACTGCTTTCGGGCCCTGGGCATCCAGCGCGAGCGGTTGCCTGAAAACGTCAATGAGTATTTCGGGACCTTTGCCAGCGAGCGCGCCAATGTCATCAAGGCCGTCGACCTGGCCCGGCACAGCCCGGTGATTAGTCCCCGCATCGCCGTGCATGGTTTGATGGTCGATACGGCCAGCGGCAGGCTGGACTGGCTGGTCAACGGCTACCGGGACCTCGAGATTCTGGGCGCCCAAATGCCGGACCGGGGCGCGCAACCCGGCCCGATCAGGCCGTTTGGCGCCCTGGACGTTAGCGCCCTGAAGTTTCCCGAGGTCAAGATTGGGCGGACGGTATCGAACTTAGGCGATTGGGCAGGGCACAAGAGCGAGCCTGCCGAAACCAGCGAGCCGCCCAAGGCGCCGGAACCTCAGCCCCAGCTCCCCCCGAGGATCCCCGTGCCCCCGCCCATTAAGCCCGGCCTGCAATTCCACAAAGGACCGAGATATGTCCGCCCGAAGGCATGACAGACCCCATCGCAAAGCAGCGCCGCGGCCGCTTCTTTTACGGATGCCTTGCCGGTTCGGCGCTGCTCGTGGCCATGCTGACCACGGCATTCCTGGGCTTGTGGCACCTCAAGCGGGCGCTTAACGAGTTTACCGACGCGCGGCCCATACCGGAGCCGAAAGCTCAAGTTTCTGCGGCGCAGGGGCAGGAGGTCCAGCAGCGCTTCGAGGCCTTCGGGCAGGCCCTCCGCGACCATCGGCCCGTGGCCCCGCTGGTGGTCAGCGCCGAAGACCTCAACGCCCTCATCGCCACGAGCCCCCGCCTCCGCGCCTTGAGAGGCAAACTCTACGTTGTCATCGAGGGCGGCCGCTTGAAGGGTCTGGCGAGTATGCCGCTCTCGGAAGCGGGCCTGAGAATGTTCGGGGGCCGTTACCTGAATGGCATCGCGACTTTTGGCTTCCGGCTGAATAACGGCGTCCTCGGGGTCCGGTTCGACGACTTCCAGGTGAGGGGCAAATCGCTGCCGAAGCTCTTGATGAACCGAATCCGCAAAGAGGACCTCGCGCAGAGACTCAAGCCCAACCCTCACGCCGCCAGCGCGCTGGACCGGCTTCAAGACCTCGAGGTCAGAGACGGCAAGCTCGTGATCGTGCCGCTGCCTTAGTGGTCATGACCCCTTAGTGGGCCAGGAGCCGCTGGACGGAAATGCCGCGCAGCTCGAAGAGGCGGCGGATGGCGTCTTCGATGAGGTTGTTCGGACAGGAGGCGCCGGCGGTGATGCCGACGGTGACCTTTCCCCGAGGCAGCCAGTGGCGCGTGGTGATCTCGGCGTGTTTGTGCTGGTCGTAATGGAGGATGAAATCGTCGGACTTCATCTTGGCGGCATTCTTGATGAAATAGGTGGGCAGTTTGGCCTCCCCCATTTCGGCCAGGTGGGAGGTGTTCGAGGAATTATAGCCGCCGATGACCAGGAGCAGGTCGGGCGGTTCGCGCAAGAGTTTTTCCAGGGCGTCCTGCCGGTCCTGGGTCGCCCCGCAGATGGTGTCGAAGAAGCGAAAATGTTCCGGCAGGGCCCGCTCGCCGAATTTCCTAGCCATGGCCGCTTTGAGGCGCCGCTGGACCTCCTCGGTTTCGCCGCGCAGCATCGTGGTTTGGTTTGCCACGCCAATGGCCTGCAGGTGAATGTCCGGATCGAAGCCTTCCGAATAGGCCCCCTTGAATTTCTCAAGGAACTCCTCTTTGTGATTTCCGTGGACGATATAGTCGCAGAGGTAATCGGTTTCGGCGAGCGTGAAGACCACCAGGTAATGGCCGGCGCCGCTGGCGCGCGCCTGGGAGGTGGTTGCCATGGTTTCCTCGTGCCGCGCCTTGCCATGAATGATGCTGGTGACGGAGTCTTTCGAGTACTGGCGCACCCGTTTCCACACGCTCATCACGTCCCCGCACGTCGTATCGACGAACAGGCATCCTTTTTCCTCGAGTTTCCGCCGGGTGGACACCTCGGTGCCGAAGGCCGGGATAATGACGATGTCCTCGGGCCGGAGTTGGTTGATCTCCTCATCCCGGGGATGGCCGGCGATGGTGACGATGCCCATGCGGCGAAGCTGGTCGTTGACTTCCGGGTTATGAATGATCTCCCCCAGCAGGAAGATGCGCCGGTCGGGGTAGGCGCGGCGGGCGGCGTAGGCAAGGTCGATAGCGCGCTCGACTCCGTAACAGAAGCCGAATTCCTTCGCCAGCTTAATGGTCAAGTCCCCGGCCGAGAGGATATGGCCACTGGCCCGAATCCGTTCCACCAGGTCGCTCCGGTAATGAGAGAGCACCTGGGCCTGCACAGCCGCCATGATGTCCGGCCGGCGCAGGTTGACCTTCTGGGGCACTGGAGGGGCTTCCGTCAACATACTGGGCATAACCTACCACAGCCCCTCGGAGCGTCCAGCACAAAGCCGCCATTTGGTCATTGCGCAACCCTGCGGTTGTGGGATACTTCTAACCCTGGCGCCGGAGCGTAGCTCAGCCTGGCTAGAGCACTTGGTTTGGGACCAAGACGTCGCGGGTTCAAATCCCGCCGCTCCGACCACCTTTCCGCCACGGAAATACCGAGTGAAAATGAACAGTCCACCAATTCTTAGCCTGCGGACTCTGGCGAGTCCAGCGGCAACAATTTTCTGTAGGTCGAGCGGTAGCCTGTTCGGGTCGGCTTTGGGCTCCGGTATTGCTCAGCAAAGGTCAGGGTAACCTGGCACGATAGAACCTGCCGCGGAAATTCTTCCAATCAGGATCGCTGAAAGAGAACGTCCCGCTGGACGGCGCATTGGTGGCCAGGGCGGTCCAAACCGGGCTGGAGAGGTTCGTGCAGGCTTCCACCACCACGGTGGTGTTGGGGGCCACTGCGACGGTGAAGCCGAAGACCTTGTTCTGCGGGGCAAACCCGCTGATGAGGGGCGCCTGGCCCGAGGGGGTCCAGGTCGCGCCGATGAACCCGTTCAGCCTGAGGAACTGTGTCCAGCCCAGGGTGGACGAGACGTAATAGACCGTGAAGCTCGAGCCGGTGTCGAAGGCCCCCGTGTTGACGTTGGTGGGGGCGTCGCCCGCGAAGTAGAACCCGGCCACGTTGGGGCACGAGCCGAAGGCGTAGAGCCCGACGCTGGCGAGGTCGCCGAGGATGGTGACGTTGGTGAGGCGCCAGCACAGCTCGAAAGCCCACTCCCCGATGCTCGTGACGCTGGCGGGGATGGTGACGCTGGTCAGGTTGCTGGCGTAGGAGAAGGACCACTGGGCCAGCTCGGTGATGCCATCGGGGACCGTGTAGGTCGCGCCGGGCCGCCTCGCCGGGTACTGCAGCAGCACCTCCTGGACTTTGTCGATCAGCACCCCGCCGGGGGCGATGAAGCGGGGGTTGGCGGCGCTCACCGAGATGTTGGACACCCCCGCGCTCAGGAACGCATTGCTCCCGAGGTTGGTCAGGCCGCTGCCGATGGACACGCTCGAGAGCAGGGGGTTGCCCGCGAAGGCGGTTGACCCGACGCTCTTGACGCTGTCCGGGAGGGAGACGCTGACCAGCTTGCTCCCATCGAACGCGTTGTCCCCGATGCTGAGGACCGTGTCTGGGATGGTCAGGCTGGCCAGGGGGCAATCGTTGAAGGCCGTGTCCGCGATGTTGGTGAGGCCGGCCGACAGCGAGACGCTGGCCAGCCTGGTGCAGGAGCCGAACGCCGCCTCGGCGATCGAGGCGACGCCGGCGCCGATGACCGCGTTGGTGAGGCTGACGCACCCGACGCACAGGTCGTTCCCGATGGACGCGACGCTGTCGGGGATGACGATGTTGGTGATGGCGGTCCCTTCGAAGGCGCCGATGCCGATGGCAGACACGTGGCCGGGGATGTTGATGCTGGCCAGGGCGGGGCAGTCGCTGAAGGCCACGTCTCCGATGTTGGCGAGGCTGTCGGGCAGCGTGACGCTGACCAGGGCGGGGCACTCGCTGAAGGCCGCGTCCTCGATGTTGGTGAGGCTGTTGGGCAGCGTGACGCTGACCAGGTTGCTGCAGCCAGAAAACGCCTGGTAGGCGATGTCCTTGACCCCGGCGGGGACGGCGTAGGAAGCATCGGGCTTGCCAGTCGGGTACTGGATCAGCGTGGTCATGGCCTTGTCGAACAGGACGCCGGAGGAGCTGGCGTAGGCGCGATTGCCCAGAGCCACGGTCACGCCGGCCAGCATGCCGCAGTCGCCGAACGCGTTGGTCCCGATGCTGGCGACGCCCGCCGGGATGACCACGTTGGTGATGCCCGTGCCGTCGAACGCCTCATCCCCGATGCTCGTGACGCTCGCCGGGAGGGCCAGGTTGGTCAGGGCGGAGCACGCTTCGAACGCGTAGTCGCCGATGTTGGCGAGCCCGCTGCCGAGGGTGAGGCCGGTCAGGGAGTAGCACCCCCCGAACGCGCCTCCCCCAAGCGAGGTGACGCTGTCCGGTAGGATGACGTTGGTCAGGCCGGCGCAGCCATTGAAGGCCCCGGTCCCTATGCTGGCGGGGCCGTTGCTCACGATGAGGCTGGTTATGGAGCTGATGCCCTCGAAGGCCCCCTCGCCGATGCCGACGACGGGGAAGCCACCGATGCTGCTCGGGATGTAAACCGGCCCCCCGCTGCCGCTGTACCCGGTGATCGTGGCCTCGCCGCCGGGGTGGGTGTACGTGAAGTCGCCGGACTGGGCGGCCGCCAACCGACCCTGGGGGAGGGCCAAGGCGGCGAGAGTGAGGAGCACGCGGACGGTGCGGTGCGGTGTTCTCTGCGATTTCATCTCAGTTTTTCCTTTCTCTCGGCGCGGCGTCGGCCGGAAGGAGAATCAGCCACCTGAGGAGCACCCTTGCCAAGGGATTCGCCAAGCTACCCCAGCCAGGGCGCCATGCGGGCTCTCGCCCTCGCGAAGGCGGATTCAGAATCTCGTCCGGCCTCCGCCGACGTGCTAAAATGGCTTTCGCACTGGATTGGAGCACCAAGGCCGCGCCAATGTCAACGGCAAACGCGGTTGCAAGTACCGAGAGCAGGGCGAGTTCATGAGGCACGGCGCCAAGCGCGGCCAGTGCCGGCTATGCGTCCATTTCGGTAAACCCAACCAATGAAGTCCTGACCAACAGTATTTATGCAACGAACGTCACGTCCATCGGCGCGGCGACGAACCAGGGCGGGACCTATTTCGGGTCGGCAGGCCAGGCCGTGATCGATTCGATGGGGGACATCACGACCTCCGGGTTGATCACAAGCACCGCGAGTGGGACCACTCAGTTTTCAGGCGCCATTCAGGCCGTTGGCTTCCAAGGCCTTCCGGGGACTGCCTCAGCCATATCGGTCGGCGACGGGACGGTCACAACCGCGATTCTCAACGGAATCACGGGCACCCTCAACGTCCAGGGCCAGTACGGGACCAATGGCCTCTTCGCCGGGAACTACGGCCTGCTGCTCACCAACGGCCTTGGCTCGATCACTCTGAGCAATGGCGCAATCATTGCCAGCGCCGGGGTCCTGCAGCCGATCAACGGGCCGGTCAATCGTGGCCGCCCCGCTGGCGGAGCAATTCCGCAATGTCCTTGTGGCCCTTGAACACCGCATAGTGCCATGGCGTGTCGCCGTCGTTGGCCTTGGCATTGACCTCGGCCTTGTTGGCCAGCAACAATTCCGCCACGCCCTTGTTGCCAAACAACGCCGCCTCGTGCAAAGGCGTATGGGCGCTGTTGGCCTTGGCATTGACCTCGGCCCTGTTGGCCAGGAGCAATTCCACAATGTCCTTGCGGCCCTTGAACGCCGCATAGTGCAAAGGCGTGTCGCCGTCGTTGTCCTTGGCGTTGACTTCGGCTTTGTTGGCCAGCAGCAATTCCGCCACGCCCTTTTGCCCATTCAACGCGGCCATGTGCAAAGGTGTCTGGCCGCCGTTGCTTTTGGCATTGACATTGGCCTTGCCGGCCAGCAGCAATTCCACCGCCTCCTGGCGACCCTCCGAGGACGCATAGTGCAATGGCGTCGCCCCGCTGTTGGCCCTGGCATTGACCTCGGCCCTGTTGGCCAGGAGCAATTCCACAATGTCCTTGCGGCCCTTGAACGCCGCGCGGTGCAAAGGGGTATAGCCGTTGTTGTCTTTGCTGAAAACAAGGTCAGGATTGTCTTTGAGCAGCGCCTTGACCGTTGTCAAGTCGCCTTCCCAGGCGGCGCGATGGATCTGGCTTGAGCGGCTGTTGGACACCGAAGCAGCCCGGCGGCCGGCGTCCGATTCTCGCTCGCGTCCAGCGTTGATCGCCTCGGCCTTTGCCTCCTTCCTTAACTCCTCCGCCGAGGGAAGGCGGATATTGGCCCCGCCGGCCGCCGGCGGAGTTGTTGGCGGTGTTGCCGTCGGAGCACGCGTTGATGCGGTATAAGTGACTATTGTGTCCTGGCCGCCGTGCTGGCGCAGCAACTCCGCCACGTCCTTGTGGCCATCGTAAGCCGCCCAGTGCAAAGGCGTATGGGCGCCGTTGTCCCCGGCATTGACCTCGGCCTTGCGGGCCAGAAGCAGCTCCGCCACCTCCTTGCGGCCACGATACGCCGCCCAGTGCAAAGGCGTATTGCCGCCGTTGTCCTTGGCATTCACATCGACCCCGTTGGCCAGCAGCAATTCCACCACGTCCCTTTGTCCCGTCAAGGCGGCCATGTGCAAAGGGGTCTGGCCGCCGCTGGTTTTAGCATTGACATTGGCCTTGCTGGCCAGGAGCAACTCCGCCACGTCTTTGTGGCCCCCAGAGGACGCATAGTGCAATGGCGTCCCGCCGTTGTTGGCCTTGGCATTGACATCGGCCTTGTTGGCCAGAAGCAATTCCACAATGTCCTTGTGGCCCTTGAACGCCGCATGGTGCAAAGGGGTATAGCCGTTGCCGTCCTTGCTGAAAACAAGGTCAGGATTGCCTTTGAGCAGCGCCTTGACCTTTGCCAAGCCGCCCTCCCAGGCCGCGCGATGAATCTCGCCTGCATCCGCATTGGACACCGAATCAGGGCGATGGCGGGCGTCCGATTCTTGCTCGCGTCCAGCGTTGATCGCCTCGGCCTTTGCCCCCTTCCTTAACCCCTCCGCCGAGGGAAGGCGGATAGTGGCCCCGCCGGCCACAGGCGGACTTGTTCGCGGTGTTGCTGTGGGTGCGGGTGTCGAAGCGGTGTCAGATTCTCGCTGGCGGCCGGCGTTGATCACCTCGACCTTTACCCCCTTGCTTAACTCCTCCGCCGAGGGAAGGCGGATAGTGGCCCCGCCGGCCACAGGCGGACTTGTTCGCGGTGTTGCTGTGGGTGCAGGTGTCGAAGCGGTGTCAGATTCTCGCTGGCGGCCGGCGTTGATCACCTCGACCTTTACCCCTTTCCTTAGCTCCTCCGCCGAGGGAAGGCGGATAGTGGCCCCGCCGGCCACAGGCGGACTTGTTGGCGACGTTGCTGCGGGTGCGTGCGTCGGTGCGGTGTCAGTGGTCGTCGTGTCCTGGCCGCCGTGGCGCCGCAACAGTGCCGCCACATCCTTGTGGCCGGAAGCCGCCCAGTGCAAAGGCGTATGGGCGCTGTTGTCCTTGGCATTGACCGCGGCCTTGTTGGCCAGAAGCAGTTTCACCACGGTCTTGTGGCCATAAAACGACGCATCGTGCAAAGGCGTGTCGCCGTCGTTGTCCTTGGCATTGACCTCGGCCTTGGCGGCCAAAAGCAGTTCCGCCACGCCCTTTTGTCCCTTCAACGCAGCCAGGTGCAAAGGCGTCTGGCCTTTGTCGTCCTTGGCATTGGCCTCGGCCCTGCCGGCCAGCAACAACTTCGCCGCGCCCTTGTGGCCATAAGCCGCCCAGTGCAAAGGCGTATGGGCGCTGTTGTCCTTGGCATTGACCGCGGCCTTGTTGGCCAGAAGCAATTTTACCACGTCCGTGTGGCCATAAAACGCCGCATCGTGCAAAGGCGTCTGGCCCGTGTTGTCCTTGGCGTTGACTTCGGCCTTGCCGGCCAAAAGCAGTTCCGCCACGCCCTTTTGTCCCTTCAACGCAGCCAGGTGCAAAGGCGTCTGGCCTTTGTTGTCCTTGGCGTTGACTTCGGCTTGGTTAGCCGGGAGCGATTTCGCCACTGCCTTGTGGCCAAACCACGCCACCCAGCGCAAAGGCCTGCGGGCGCCGATGTGCCTGGCAGTGGCCTCGGCCTTGCCGGCCAGAAGCAGTTTCACCACGTCCTCGTGGCCATAAAACGCCGCATCGTGCAAAGGCGTGTTGCCGTCGTTGTCCTTGGCATTGACTTCGGCCTTGCCGGCCAAAAGCAGCCCCGCCACGCCCTTTTGTCCCTTCAACGCAGCCAGGTGCAAAGGCGTCCGGCCTTTGTTGTCGCTGGCGTTGACCTCGGCCTGGTTGGCCAGAAGCAATTCCGCAGTGTCCTTGCGGCCCTTGAACGCCGCGCGGTGCAAAGGCGTCAAGCCGTCTTTGTCCTTGGCGTTGACCTCGGCCTGGTTGGCCAGAAGCAGTTTCACCACGTCCTTATGGCCGTAAAGCGCCGCGTCGTGCAAAGGCGTGTTGCCGTCGTTGTCCTTGGCATTGACCTCGGCCTTGCCGGCCAAAAGCAGTCCCGCCACGCCCTTTTGTCCCTTCAACGCAGCCAGGTGCAAAGGCGTCCGGCCTTTGTCGTCCGTGGCGTTGACCTCGGCCTTGTTGGCCAGGAGCAATCTCGCCACATCCTTGTGGCCATAAGCCGCCAGGTGCAAAGGCGTAGAGCCGTTTTTGTCCTTGGCATTGACCTCGGCCTTGTTGGCCAGCAGCAGCTCCGCGATGTCCTTATAGCCCTTGAACGCCGCATGATGCAACGGCGTGCAGCCGTTGTTGTCTCTGCTGAAAACAAGGACAGGATTGTCTTTGAGCAGCGCCTTGGCCTTTGCCAAGTCGCCTTCCCAGGCCGCGTTATCAATCTCGCCGCAGAAAGGCAGACTGCTCCAGGCCAGCGCGACCAGCATGACGGCGGCGCGGCGCGGCATCGGGCAGTGGCGGAGCCAGCCAGAGAAAGGGCACATACTCAGGGTTGTTAGACCGATTGACACGAAAAGTCAACCCGAAAAGTAAGTCATGTCGCGTAGTTTTCAAAACAGGAATTCTTTGTAGTTAGCAAAACAGGAATCTTCATTGGGAGCGATTGGTGAACAGAAGCAGGGGTTTTTCTGCGGCATCGGGTGGAGCGGCCAGCACGGAA
>Ga0181533_1000758_pt1 | contig 43527 bp, 42 predicted proteins | sample PEATcosm2014_Bin_45_FD_119772 | JGI IMG/M metagenome (GOLD analysis project Ga0181533, IMG submission 119772) | Peatland microbial communities from MTU Mesocosm Facility, Houghton, MI, USA - PEATcosm2014_Bin11_60_metaG | ecosystem: Environmental > Terrestrial > Soil > Wetlands > Peat | place...
CAACTCATCGTCCGATCACCCGATCACCCGATCACCAGATCACCCGATTATCATATGGCCGCCGATCTTGAAACCAATCTTGCTCTCCTGAAGCTGCGGGAGTATGTCCCTGAGGCGGTGGAAGATGCGCGCATTTTCCGCGACGAGGTAACCCTCTACATCCGCCCCGCCCATTTTCTTCATGCCTGCGAATTTCTGCGGGATGAGCCCGGCCTGAAGTTCAGTTTTCTCGCGGATGTCACGGCCCTGGATCTTTACCCTCAGGAACCGCGCTTTGAGGTTGTGTATCACCTGCTCTCCCTTGAGACCGCACAGCGCCTGCGCCTGAAGGTTCGGGTGGCCGGTGAGAACCCGCATTTCATCACCGCCATTCCCGTTTGGCCCGCGGCCAATGCCTTTGAGCGCGAGGTCTTCGATCTATTTGGAATTGTCTTTGAGGGCCATCCCTTCCTTCGCCGCATGTTGCTGCCGGAGGAGTGGGAAGGCCACCCTTTGCGCAAAGATTATCCCACGGAGGGTTACCGCTAGATGCCGGTAACGCTGGAAAGAATTCCGGGCAAGGAAGAGCGGGTCATCCTGAGCATGGGCCCGCAGCATCCCTCCACGCACGGCGTGCTGCGATTGGTGCTCGAGCTCGAAGGCGAAACCGTCCTGCGCGCCATTTACGATATCGGCTACTTGCACACCGGCTTCGAGAAATCCTTTGAGAGCAAGACCTATTCCCAGGGAATCACCCTCACCGACCGCATGGATTATCTCGCGCCCCTTTCGAATAATCTGGGTTTCTGCCTGGCCGCGGAAAAGCTGCTCGGTTTGGAAATCCCGGCGCGGGCGCAGTGGATTCGCGTGCTGCTGACTGAGCTGACACGCATCCAAAGCCACCTGGTGTGGCTGGGGACGCACGCCATCGACCTCGGCGCCATGTCCGTTTTCCTCTATTGCTTCCGCGAGCGCGAAGAAATCCTGCACATCTTTGAGGCCGTCTCCGGCCAGCGGATGATGACCAGTTATTTCCGCATCGGGGGGCTGGCACTCGAGCCCCCGTTGGGCTGGCTGAAGGGCGTGGAGAAGTTTGCCAAGAGTTTTCCCGCGCGCATCGACGAGTACGAAGCGCTGCTTACCCGAAACCCCATCTGGCTGCGCCGGACGCAGGGCGTAGGGTACATTTCCGCGGAGGACGCCATCGCCTACGGCCTTTCGGGGCCGTCGCTGCGCGGCTCCGGCGTTGATTGGGACATCCGCAAGAGGCAGCCCTATTCGAGCTACGAAAAATTCGATTTCAAAGTCGCGACCCGCCCGGAAGGCGATGTGTACGGACGTTATCTGGCGCGCATCGAGGAAATGCGCCAGTCGCTGCGGATCGTGAATCAAGCGATGGAAGGCTTGCCCGAGGGGCCGGTTAAGGCCGACGCTCCGCACATCGTCTTGCCCGAACGCGAGAGCATGAAGACCTCCATCGAAGCATTGATTTATCACTTCAAGATTGTGACGGAGGGATTTCACCCTCCCGTCGGCGAAGTCTACCAGGCCATTGAATCGCCGCGGGGCGAACTGGGCTTCTACTTGGTCAGCGACGGCTCACCGAAACCTTTTCGCTGCCATGTTCGCGCGCCCTCGTTCGCGAACTTGCAGGCTTTGCCGAAAATGATCGAAGGACGTTTGATCGCTGACGTGGTGGCGTGCATCGGAACCATTGATATCGTTTTGGGAGAAGTGGATCGATAAGAAAGGGCGGAACGATTGTGGATAAAGGGCAAATCCTAGCAAATGCGCGCTACAGGGGGCTTTTTAACCGTTGCCGCCAACGTTCGATATTGTGACATTTTGTCGGATGCCGTACGACCTTTAGTCCTTTTTTGAACATGCTCTCGGAATCGCTGCTGAAAAAATTCGACCAGCTCATCGCGCGGTACCCGCTGAAGCGCTCGGCCATGGTTCCCTTGCTGCTTTACGCGCAGGACGAGGTAGGCCACGTGAGCGAGGAGGTCATCGCGGAGGTGGCGCGGCGCGTGGACGTGCGTCCCATCGAGGTGGTGGAGGTTGTCTCTTACTACTCCATGCTCCACCGCCAACCCGTGGGCAAGCACCATCTTCAGGTCTGCACCAACATCTCCTGCATGTTGCGCGGGGCCGACGAAATCTTCGAGCATTGCTGCAAGAAGTTGGGGATCACGAACAAACAGACGACGCCGGACGGCCTGTTTTCACTGGAAGAAGTCGAGTGCCTGGGAGCGTGCTGCGGCGCGCCCGCCATGCAGGTTAATTACGACTTCTACGAAAACCTGACGCCGGAAAAGATCGACGCATTGATTGAAGAACTGAAAAAGAAAGAGCCGCAATCCAGGATGTAAGGGCGAAACTCGAAAATCGAAATTCGAAAATCGGAAACGGTCGACCGAATTTCGAGTTTCGAATTTCGAGTTTCGAATTTCAACTATGCCTGGCTACAACAATCCGATGGGCGAGAGCCCCCTGGAAGTGAAGGTCATCAGCAAGCGCTTTGGCTTGCCCAACTCCACTTCTCTGGATGTCTACGTGCAACATGAAGGGTATCAGGCCTTGAGAAAAGCCCTGGCCATGAAGCCCGAGGACGTCATCAACGAAGTGAAAAACTCCGGCCTGCGGGGACGCGGCGGCGCGGGGTTTAACACCGGCATGAAATGGAGTTTTGTCCCCAAGCAGTCGGCCAAGCCCAAGTACGTGGTGTGCAACGCTGATGAGAGCGAGCCCGGCACCTGCAAGGATCGCCCGTTGATGGAGTACGACCCGCATCAGCTCATCGAAGGCATTATCATCGCGGGCTATGCCATTCAGTCTCATCAGGGATTTATCTACATCCGTGGCGAGTATCGCTACCTGCTTGACATCGTCGATCGGGCGCTGGCGGAAGCTTACGCGGGCGGGTACCTGGGAAAAAACATTCAGGGCTCCGGCTTCGATTTCGAACTTTGCACGCACACGGGGGCAGGCGCCTATGAGTGCGGCGAAGAGACCGCGCTGCTGAATTCACTGGAGGGCCTGCGCGGTTACCCTCGCATTAAACCCCCTTTCCCCGCCGTGGTGGGGTTGTACGGCGGGCCGACCGTCATCAACAACGTGGAAACGCTTTCCAACGTTCCCCACATCCTTCTGAAGGGGGCGGACTGGTATTCCAAATTGGGCTCACCCAAGAATGGAGGCACGCGCCTCTTCTGCTTGAGCGGCCACATTAACCGCCCCGGTGTCTACGAATTGCCCATGGGCTTTCCGTTGCGCCGGATGATCGAGGAAATTGGCGGGGGCGTGCCGGGTGGCAAGAAACTCAAAGCGGTGATCCCGGGGGGCTCGTCGTGCCCGGTGCTGACGGCGGATGAAATCGACGTCGCCATGGATTACGACTCGGTGGCCAAGATCGGTTCCATGTTGGGTTCCGGCGGCGTCATCGTCCTGGATGAGGACGCCTGCATGGTGAAAGCGGCGGGCCGCATCATGCGGTTCTACGCGCACGAATCCTGTGGTTGGTGCATTCCCTGCCGCGAAGGGACGTCCTGGTTGAAGCACTTGTTCGACCGCTTCCATGCGGGCGGAGCGATGGCCGACGATACCGACACGGCGCTGGACGTTGCCTACAATATCCTGGGCAAAACGCTCTGCCCCCTCGGTGATGCCGCGGCCATGCCCACCATCAGCATCCTGAGAAAGTTCCGGCACGAGTTCGAAGAGCATGTCAAGCTCGGGTACTGCCCATATGAAAGGACGGCAGTGACGAGTGACAAGTGACGAGTGACAAGCGGACAAATCGAGAACAATCTATAAATGAAGTGGGAATTATGTACTTGACTCCTTTATACATTATTGAAATGAGCATTGCCACACGATAGGTGTGGCCGAATGGGAAGGAGCACAAAAATGGGTTATTTTGTTTGGACGAAGATGCAGGTGGAATCTGGTTTCCCTCTCCCGCAAACCCTTTTCTTCAAGGAAATGGAGAGGCAAGCCGGTGACGGTGTGTTTTGGTGGGGTGTTGGGAGCCCAGTGGACAAAAATGTCGTTCGCGAAAAGGCTGAGGCGGCTGGCGGCAGGCTGCCAGTTCTATTCTCGCTGATGGTATCGCCCCCGAAACAAATAGATGTCTGCCCCGTCCACGTGAGCCTGTGGACCCAATGGGAGGATTCTGACGGGAAGCCCCACGACCTTCCTGCCCACGTCCTGGAATTTAGCGGGGGCAAAAAGCAAGAGAACTTCCACTACGCTCTCGTCTGCCGTTCGCATGTACCACTCGCACTTGGCATCCTTCTCTTCAATCCGCGGTGCTGCAAAACTCGCCTCGGAAATCCTGTGGGCGCCAGACAGGTCACCGCGCTATTGCAGGGTGACATGGAAGACAAGGATCATTCCCTAGGTATTTACCATTTCGGATTCCGAGCGGAATTAGTGGAGCCCTGGTTCGTCAAACTGGTCACACCGCGCCTATTGGAACCAAGAGAGATGCAAATGGATGTTTGGAAGTCAGCATGGCTGAAATTTGTTGCCCAATTAAGAAATAAAGATGTAAAGCCAAACCCACCACTACAAAGGGAGTCAAGTACATAATGCCGAATGCAGGTGTGTGCAAGTCACCGGTCACTCGTTGCATGTCCCTGCGTGACGAAAAGCATGCTCGTCACTCGTCACTTGTCACTCGTCACTTTTTCTTTAAGGCGGTGAGCGTCGCATGAACGAGCAAACACCCAATTCGCCATTCGTCATCCTGGACATGCCGCCCAAGGAGGAGAACCTCCACGTCCCGGGTCCGTACACGCGCAGCCCGAGCCTTTCTCCGCGAACCAATCCGGCAGCCGAACCCGTGACCCTGACAATCAACGGCAAAGAGGTGAAGGTTCCGCCAGGAACGCTGGTGATTGAGGCGGCAAAACAAGCGGGCATTGAAATTCCGTCGTATTGCTATTATCCCGGCCTCACGCTTCAAGGCGCCTGCCGCATGTGCCTGGTGGCGATTGAGAAGATGCCCAAGCTTCAGACCGCCTGCACGACGGTCGTGACCAAGGGGATGGTGGTTTTCACCGAGACCGAGGAAGTGAAGAACGCCCGCAAGGCCATGCTGGAATTCCTGCTTACCAATCACCCCCTCGACTGCCCCGTCTGCGACAAGGGCGGCGAATGCGAACTTCAGGACGCGGTGTTCCGTTACGGCGCGGCGGAGACGCGCTTCATGGAAGCCAAGCTCCACCATGATGAGCGCCAGTTCTCCAACCTGGTTTACTACGACTGGCCGCGTTGCATTCTCTGTTACCGCTGCGTGCGCGTATGCGACGAGGGCCTGGACGTGAATGCTTACGGCATCGGCTTCCGGGGCGCGCACAGTGAGATCATTCCCAACCAAGGCGAGAAGTTGGAGTGCGAAGAGTGCGGCATGTGCATCGACATTTGCCCCGTCGGCGCGCTCACCAGCGGCACTTATCGTTACAAAACGCGCCCCTGGGAATTGACTTACACGGGCACCATCTGCAATCACTGCGGCGATGGGTGCAAGACCACGCTGGCGGTTCGCAACAATCAGATCATTCGCGCCAACAACCGCGACCACTCCGGCTTCAATGGTGAGTTTCTGTGCGTCAAAGGCCGGTTTGGCTGGGACTTCGTAAACCATAACCAGCGCTTGACCGCACCGCTCATTCGCAAGAATGGCAAGCAGGAAACCAGTACCTGGGAAGAAGCCCTGGGCACGGTAGTTGAACGCCTCACCGGCATCTTGAAGGAGCACGGGCCGGCGTCCATCGCCGTGATCGGTTCCAATCGCACCACCAACGAGGAGAATTATCTGCTCGGCCGTTTTGCGCGCACGGTACTCGGAACGAATAACCTTGATCACCATCGCACCGCCGACTTCCCTTCCCTGGTGGGGGCCTTGACCGCCGCCGAAGCCGACGGCCGCTACGCGACCATCGAGGACATTGCTGAGGCGTCGAGCATTCTCCTGGTCGGCAACGACCCCACCCACCAGCATCCGCTGATTGCTTATCAGATTCGGCAGGCCGTCCGCCACCATGATGCGCGCCTGTACTTGCTGAACAGCCGCGAAATCAAGTTGCAAAGGCAGGCAAAGCAAAGCGTCACTGTTCCGGCAGGGGGAGAAGCGGAAGCGATTCGCGCCCTAGCGGGAATGCCATTGCCGGCGTCGGATGGAGTGGCAGCGAACGCCGGCGAGCTGGCCTCTCTCGGCGACAAGTTGCGGAAGGAATCCGGCACCGTCATCATTTTCGGGGACGAGATTCGCGGCAAAGAGGTGGCGGAGCTGGTGCAGTGGGGGCTGACACTGCCCGGCCGCACGCGTTTCGTTGCGCTCAGCGACTACGCCAATTCCCGCGGCGCTGCGGACATGGGGTTGTTTCCTGACGTGCTGCCTGGCTACGCAGCGCTTTCTGACCCCGCAGCTCGCGAGCGCATGGAATCTGCCTGGCAAGCCAAAATCGCCGAGGCGCCGGGCCGCAATATCCGCTCGATCCTCGAAGGCGTCGAGTCCGGCGAGATCAAGGCATTGCTGGTGTTCGGCTCAAACCCCGCCAAGACCTTCCAACTCGCCAAGGAACATCTGGGCAAGCTGGCTTTCTTGACGGTGGCGGAGTTGTTCCCGACCGAAACCACCGAGGCGGCCGACGTGGTCTTGCCGGCCACCAGCTTCGCGGAAAAGTCCGGTACGGTGACGAACACCTGCGGGCAGGTACAGATCCTGAAGAAAACCATGCGCAAAGCGGGCACGCGCAGTGACCTTGAAATCCTGTTGGCGCTGGCGAGAATGCTGGGCCAAACGTGGAGCTACCGCACCTCTGACGACGTGCTGAGAGAAATCATTGCGCGGGTACCGGGTTACGCGATCGCGCTGCCCAGTTTGCTGGTGGGCCATGCCGTGCCCACGCAGCCGGCCGGCACGCCTCCCGAGCTTGCCAGCAGCGATTTGATTTTTTCATCCCGAGATTCGCTCTTCACATCGGGAACCGTAAGCCGGTATAGTTGGGCGCTGAATTCCGTGGACGAAGCTAAGAAACCTCATGGGCACATTTTCTGACACGACAGTACTCCTGCTCATCGCGGTGGTAAAGATTGCAGTTGTCCTCACAGTCTTGCTGACCGTCATCGCCTATGTGACGTGGCTGGAGCGCAAAGTGGTGGCGCACATCCAGGCGCGGTGGGGGCCTTACCTGGTGGGCCCGCACGGATTGCTGCAACCCGTGGCCGATGGCGCGAAGTTCATTCTCAAAGAAGAGATTGTGCCGGCGGAAGCCGATAAATTTATCTATTGGTTGGCGCCCTTGCTGGGGTTTGTCCTCGCGCTCCTCTCCATTGCCGTCATCCCCTTTGGTGGCGATTTCAAAGTTTATGGCCAACCGATTTTCCAGATTACCGATCTGAATGTCGGCCTGCTTTTTGTTTTCGCCGTCACTTCCCTGGGCGTATACAGTATTGTGCTTGCCGGATGGTCCTCCAACAGTAAGTATCCGCTTTTCGGCGGGCTGCGATCGTCCGCGCAGATGATCAGTTACGAGCTCTCACTCGGGCTGGCGGTAATTGGCGCGCTCATGATGGCCGGCACGCTCAGCCTGCGCGGAATCGTTGACGCGCAAAGCGGTTTCTGGCATATCGCCGGCGTCAACACCTGGGTGCCGCATTGGTATATCTTTGCCCAGCCTATCGGCTTTTTCGTATACTTCACCTCGGCGATTGCCGAAACCAATCGCGTGCCCTTTGATCTGCCCGAGGGCGAAACGGAGCTGGTGGGCGGATTCCACACCGAATACAGCAGCATGAAATTCGCCATGTTCTTCATGTCGGAGTATGCGAACATGATCACGGTCTCGTGCCTCGCCACGTTGCTCTTCTTTGGCGGTTGGCACGGCCCGGTGTTTGGTTGGTTGCCAACGATCGTGCGGATTTTTCTTCCGGTCTTTTGGTTCTGCCTGAAGGTATTTTGTTTTCTGTTCTTCTATATCTGGATGCGCGGAACGCTGCCGCGCTTCCGGTACGATCAGCTCATGTCCCTGGGGTGGAAATTCCTGCTGCCCCTGGGCCTGCTGAACATTCTGGTGACGAGTTTCCTGATTGCCTGGCGGGGGTGAAAAAAAGGAGTCAGGAGACAGGAGTCAGGAGACAGGAGTCAGGAGACAGGAGTCAGGAGACAGGAGTCAGAATGGATTTACCGGGAGGGCCTGCCACGACATTTCGGGATTTGACTGTCTGGCGTAAAGGTCATGAATTTGTGATGGGCGTATACGGCTTCACGTCCGGTTTCCCAAAACACGAAACCTACTCGTTATGTAGTCAGATGCGGCGAGCCGCAGTTTCAGTCCCGGCGAACATCGCGGAAGGATTTCGAAAACACGGGAGAGCCGACAAGGTCCGATTCATGAACACTGCGGAAGGTTCCTTGGAAGAGAGCCGGTACTATCTGATTCTTGCGCAGGATTTGGGTTACGGAAATACCGAAAAACTCATGGCATTGCTGGAAGAAGTGAGTCGGCTTCTGAATGCGTACTCGAAGGCGATTCAGGCCGCCGTCGCGAGTCATTCTGACTCCTGACTCCTGGCTCCTGGCTTCTCAAGAATATGGCCATTCTCTTTTACATCTTCGCCGCCGTAACCGTTCTGGCCGCGCTGAACATGGTGCTGCAACGCACTCCGGTCTACAGCGCGCTTTCACTGATTGTGGTGCTCTGCTCGCTGGCGGTGGTGTATTTGCTGCTGGGCGCGGAGTTCATGGCGGTCATTCAGGTCATCGTTTACGCCGGCGCCATTATGGTGTTGTTCGTCTTCGTCATCATGCTGCTGAACGCCGGGCACGAAAAGCCGAGCCACCGAAGCCGTTTAGCCAAATGGCTCGGCGCACCCCTCATCGGCGCTTTCCTGGTGGAAATGCTGATGGTGATCTGGGACCAGTTTCCACCCACTTCCGCGGCTTCGCCGGCGCCCCTCGACGGAAGTCCCGTGGCAATTGGCCACTTGTTATTCCGGAGCTACGTGTTGCCCTTTGAAGTGACTTCCATTTTGATTCTGGTGGCAGTGCTCGGCGCGGTGGTTTTAGCGAAGAAGGAATTCTGAAAGGCAGGAGGAAGGAGAGAGGAGACAGGAGTCAGGAGTCAGAATAAGGGCTTCCGGCATGGGAATTGGGATAGGATTTGATCTTAGCTCCTGACTTCTGACTCCTGACTCCTGACTTCTGACTCCAGGAATTTGACTATGGTTCCGCTCTCACATTATCTGGCGCTCAGTGTCATTCTCTTTGTCCTCGGCGCCGCCGGATTCATTTTCCGGCGCAATATCATTACCGTTTTCATGTGCATCGAATTGATGCTCAACGCGGTTAACCTGGCGTTCATGGCCTTTTCGCGATTTCTCGGGAATCTGGATGGCCAGATCTTTGTGTTCTTCGTCATTGTGGTGGCTGCCGCCGAGGCTGCCGTGGGACTGGCCATCATCATTGCGCTGCACCGCAATCGTGCGTCGCTGAATATCGAAGATGTGGATGAAATGAAGATGTAGGGGCGCGTCCTGTGCCCATGCGTCCGGTCCAGATGGCCCGGGCGGGGCCAGCGGACGCAAAGTTTCACACGATACTTTCATGAACCTGGAAATCCTACTCCTCCTCATGGTGTTGCCCCCGCTGGCGGGCGCAGCCCTCAATGGTCTCTTGGGCCGCCGCTTTTCGCAGGCCACCGTGTCTCTCATTGGATGCGGCGGGGTGGGACTTTCGATGGTCTTCGCGTTTCTCTCGGCATGGGTCTACTCAAAATCCTCAACCCAACCCGCGGCTTTCACCTATCCTTACTTTACCTGGATCCAAGCGGGTCAGTTGCGCGCGGAATACGCGCTCTATTACGACCGGCTGACTCTGATCATGACCCTCACGGTCACGGTCGTGGCTTTCCTGATTCACCTTTACTCGCGCGGGTACATGGAGCATGAAGGCGGTTACTACCGCTTTTTCACCTACTTGAACCTCTTCCACTTCATGATGCTCACGCTCGTCACGGCCGCTAACTTTCCATTGATGTTTGTGGGCTGGGAGGGCGTCGGGCTCTGCTCCTACCTGCTCATTGGTTTTTACTTTCGGAAGAAATCCGCCGCCGATGCCGGCAAGAAGGCCTTCATCGTTACACGCATTGGGGACGCCGGCTTCACCGTGGGTGTAGCTCTGCTGTTCTGGACTTTTCACTCCCTGGATTTTCAGACCATCTTTAAGCGCGTCGCCGATTTGCCCCAAGGCGAGCTCGAAAGTGTGCTGACGGCCGCCGGGCTCCTCCTCTTCCTGGGTGCGATCGGCAAATCCGCGCAGCTTCCCCTTTACGTGTGGCTCCCCGATGCGATGGAAGGCCCCACGCCGGTGAGCGCCTTGATCCACGCCGCCACAATGGTGACGGCGGGCGTCTACCTGGTGGCAAGGTCGAGCATCATTTTCGCGCATGCTCCCTCCGCACTAGCGGTGGTGGGCGTGGTGGGTTGCCTGACGGCTTTCTATGCGGCCACCATCGCGCTCACGCAAAACGACCTGAAGCGCATGCTCGCTTACTCCACCATCAGCCAGCTCGGATACATGTTTCTGGGCTGTGGCACCGGGGTTTTTGCGGCGGGCATTTTTCATCTCATGACCCATGCCTTTTTTAAGTCGCTGCTCTTCCTGGCCGCCGGCAGCGTGATGCATGCCATGGGCGGCGAACTCGACATGCGCAAGATGGGCGGGCTACGTCACAAGTTGAAGATCACCCATGCGACGTTCCTGATCGCGACGCTGGCGATCAGTGGCGTGCCCATGTTCTCCGGCTTTTTCAGCAAGGACGAAATCCTGGCCGGAGCATATGAGAGTTGGGTCGGGCGGCCGTGGCTGTACTGGCTCGGAGCCGCGACTGCCGGCCTCACGGCTTTCTACATGTTTCGTAGCGTTTGTCTGACCTTCTGGGGAAAATCGAGGGTCGATCCCGGAACCGAGCACCATCTGCACGAGAGCGGTTCCAAGATGACGGTGCCATTGATCGTGCTCGCATTCTTTTCCGTCGTCGCGGGGTACGTGAGCTGGCCGCGGGCCTGGCACGGCAGCGAGGCGTTCGACAGGTTCCTTGAGCCGGTTTTCGCTCCCGCTACCAAGGCACTGTTGAAGACTCCATACTTTCATCCTGTCAGCCTGGGTCCCGGTGCGCTGATGGGATTCTCTATTCTCGCTGCCGCGATCGGCATTGGGGTAGCACTCTGGTGGTATTTGAAGTCCACGGACATTCCAGACCAGGTAGCAGAGCGTTACGCCGACCTTTACAGGATATTGACGCACAAATACTATGTGGACGAATTTTATAACTGGCTCATCGTGCGCCCGCTGTGCATCGTTTCAGACAAGTTCCTGTGGCGTGTTGTGGACGAAGGCGCCATCGACAACGTGATGGTGAATGGCACCGCCGAAGGCACGGCCAGCTTGGGCGACGTCTTGCGGCGAATCCAATCCGGAAATATTCCCAGTTATGCCACCTGGGTCCTGCTGGGCGCGGTTTTATGGCTATTGTACATTTTCGCGGCTCACAGCTAACAGTGACTGTCTGCCGATGACTGTAAGCTGTCAGCTACTCACGACATTAGATTTTCAACTATCGACTATTGACTTTTGACTCTCAACTGCCTTATGTCCTGGTACAGTGCGCATTCTCTCACGATCGTAACCTTCCTCCCCCTTCTGGGCGCGGTTGTCATTGCTTTCCTCGGGCGTGAGCGAACATCGTCCGTCCGCTGGGTGGCGCTCATCTTTTCCCTCCTTACATTCCTGATAACGGTTGGCCTCTATTTTCGCTTTGACCCCCAGCGCGGGGGCATGCAATTTGAGGAAATGCGTCCCTGGATGGTTTTACCCCCCGTCAACTACCATCTGGGCGTCGACGGCCTCAGCGCGCTCATGATTCTGCTCACAGGGTTTCTGACCCCGCTTTCGGTGCTGGTTTCCTGGAAAAGCATCACCCAGCGGACGAAGGAGTTCTTCATCTTCCTGCTGGCTCTGGAAACAGGAATGATAGGAGTGTTTGCCTCACTCGATCTGGTCCTCTTCTTTCTATTTTGGGAAGTGATGCTGATTCCCATGTATTTCCTGATTGGCATCTGGGGCCACGAGCGCCGCGTGTACGCTGCGATCAAGTTTGTCCTCTTCACCATGGTCGGCTCGGCCTTGATGCTCACCGGAATCATCTACCTTTACAACGTTACGGGGAGCTTTGATTTGCCGCGAGTGCTGGGACACTTGGCGACGATTTCCGCGCTTTCGCCGCAAGCGGAACGCTGGCTCTTTCTGGCCTTTTTCGTCGCTTTTGCCATCAAGGTTCCCCTTTTCCCCTTTCATACCTGGCTGCCCGATGCGCACGTTGAAGCGCCAACGGCAGGCTCCGTCATCCTGGCGGGAGTTCTCCTTAAAATGGGGACCTACGGTATGCTGCGATTCTGCCTGCCGCTCTTCCCCGATGCGTCACGCTTGTTCGCCCCCGTCATTTGTGCCCTGGCCATTGTGGGGATCATTTACGGCGCGCTCGTCGCCATGGTGCAGCCCGACTTGAAGAAACTCGTCGCATATTCCTCCGTCGCCCATCTGGGATTCTGTGTGCTGGGGATTTTCGTGTTTCGGCCGGAGGCCATCGAAGGCGCCATCTATCAAATGTTCAGCCACGGCGTTTCGACGGGGGCTCTCTTCATGCTGGTGGGGATGCTTTACGAGCGGCGCCACACGCGCCTGATCAGCGAGTTCGGAGGCCTGGCCACTTCCGTGCCCGTATACAGCACGTTTTTCCTGATTGTGGCGTTATCCTCTCTGGGCCTTCCCCTTCTGAATGGTTTCGTCGGCGAGTTTCTGATTATCATCGGGTCCTATTATAGCCACGCTGCTTATACCGCCTTCGCCGCTGCCGGGGTGGTGTTGGCTGCCGTTTACTTACTTTGGATGTATCAGCGCGTATTTTACGGTGAAATTACCAACGAGAAGAACCGCACCGTGCCCGATTGCGACTTTCGCGAGAAATTGATCCTGACCATCATGGTCGTCGTGATCATCGCCATGGGAGTTTATCCCCAGCCCTTCTTGCGGCGCATGGATCGCGGTGTAACCTCCATTATGCTGCGCCTCGAAAAACACTCCTTGCTCTTGACCGATCGCGCAGCCCCCCTCGGCCTAGCGAGTGCGGGAGCCGGGAGTCGGGAACTAAGAGTTAAGGTGCTTTACCCAATTTCCCACTCCCCACTCCCCACTCTCAACCCCCTACTGCCTACTGCCCACTGCCTACTGCCTACTGCCTCTGCGGGGGGTGGCCGATGATTACCCTCCTGCCGATCGACATGATGCGGATTCTTCCCGAAATCATTCTCTCCACCTTCGCCGTGCTGATCATGGTGATGGAGCCGTTTGTCGACTCCGCCCACAAGAAACTGCTCGGCTGGATGGCGGTGCTGGGAGTTCTCGCCGCAGGCGCCGTCACCGCCCGGCTTTCTCTCTACCCCTGGCCGGGAATAGGACCCGCCTTCGGCGGGGCTGTTGCCGCCGACGAATTCGGCTTCTATTTCTTCTATTTGTTCCTGCTCGTGGCAGCTCTGGTGATTATGGGCTCCATGAATTATCTGCAACGCGACCACGCCCAACACGGTGAGTTCTATGCCCTGGTCCTGATGGGAACGGTGGGGATGTGCTTTATGGCGGCCTCCACGGATCTCATCATGATTTTCCTGGGACTGGAAATTTCCTCCATCGCCACTTACATCCTGGCAGGCTACCGGCGGGGCGACCGCCTTTCCAACGAAGCCTCGCTGAAGTATTTTCTCCTGGGGTCGTTTGCCACCGCATTTTTGCTGTATGGAATTGCTTTCGTGTACGGGCTGACGGGAACCACCAACCTCCTGGGAGCAAGCGCGCGCCTCAGCGAGTCCTCGCAATGGACAGCGTTTGCGGAGGTGGCCTTGATCCTGATGTTTGTCGGCTTGGCCTTCAAACTTTCCACCGCTCCCTTCCAAATCTGGACGCCTGATGTGTATCAGGGCGCGCCGGCGCCGGTCACCGCATTCCTCTCCGTGGGCCCGAAGGCCGCCGCCTTTGCCGTTCTTCTCCGGGTTTTCCTGGGAAGCTTTTCATCGGCGAACGCCTTCAGCTTCTGGATTCTGTGGATCTCCGCGGCCCTCACCATGTGCGTGGGCAATCTGGCGGCGCTGTGGCAGACCAACGTCAAACGGCTGCTCGCCTACTCCTCCATCGCTCACGCCGGCTATGTGCTGGTGGGAGTTACGGCGGGGGGCTCGCGCGGAATATCCGGCGTCTTGTATTACCTGGTGGCCTACGCGCTGATGAATGTGGGGGCCTTCATTTTGATCGCGCATCTGGCCGGCGCGGGCGAACGTCTGGTCCAGATCGAGGACTATAAAGGGCTGGCATTCGAACGGCCCGCCGTGGCCGCATGCCTGACCGTGTTTTTCCTATCGCTCGCCGGGTTTCCCACCACTGCGGGCTTCCTGGGGAAGTTCTACATTTTCCGGGCAGCCATCCACTCGCACTTGATCGGCCTCACCATTCTGGCTCTGCTGAACAGCGTAGTTTCAGTCTATTATTATTTTAAGATTATCGGCGCGATGTATATGCGCGAGGGAAAAACCGAAACTGCCGAAGTCGTCTTGCCGTGGCCGGTGCGCGCCGCCGTGACCTTCAGCATCCTGGGCATCTTCTATCTCGGCCTGGCGCCGAACGGCTTCGTGGGCCTCAGCACCCTGGCCACTATGCCGCTGCTCAGGTGAACCAAGAATACAAAGGGGAGGCCGAAGCCTCCCCCTGTATCCGAACCGGCGCAGATTGCGACTAGATAACTTTGATGAAGATGATGGCGAAGGTGTAAAGCGCCATCGACTCGATCAACACCAAGGCCAGGATCAACGCGAACTGAATGCCTGCCCGAGCTCCTGGATTTCTTGCCAAGCCTTCGCACGCTGCCGACGCCGCTTTCCCTTGCGCGTAGCCGCAGCCTGCCGAGGCAATCGCCATGGCGAAACCGGAAGTTAACGCCACCCAATTCACGGTGCTGCTGGCTGCTGTCGCCCCCGCTCCCTGCGCGAAGGCTGGCGCTGCCAGAAGCAACCCGGCAATCGCCAACAACCACATGAGTACATTTCGTTTCATTTACTCCTCCTCTGGCCCTCGCCCCGCAGGGAGTTCAGGCTGCGATAATTTCCGCCAGGAGGTGGTTTCCTGCCAACCCTCGTGCAGGCAGGACTCACACTGGCGGCCTTGCAAAGACTTCGGCAGACCCTCCGCTCGCGTGCCTGCCGCCGTTATCAATGCTCTTCCGAAACTGCCATGCTGATATAAATCGCGGGCAGCAGCATGAAAATATATGCCTGCAAAACCGAAACAAAGAGGTGCAAAGCCATGAACACCGCCGGAACAGCAATCGGAATCAGGCCTGTGAACACTGCTTCCAAAATATCTCCCACAAACATGTTGGCATAGAGACGGACGCTGAGGGAGAGAAGCCGGCCCACGTTCCCTACAACTTCAATGGGAAACATGATGATGGCCATCATCATGACCGGCCCGCACAAGTGTTTCAGATACCCCAGAATCCCTTGGTGCCGGATTCCCTGAAAGTTGTAATAGAGAAACGCCGCGACCGCGCAACCCAGCGTCACTTGGATATGCCCGGTAGGTGTCTCGAAGGTCGGAATCAATCCCAGGATGTTGCAAAGGCCGATGAAGATTCCGAAGGTGCCAATCATGGCGAGGTAACGCGAAGAGCCATGGCCGATAATCTCCTCATTCATATCGCGGATGAATTCCACGACCGTCTCCATGACCTGCTGGAACTTACCCGGTGATTCCACGGAGAGTTGGAAGCGCAGAAGAACCGCGCCCACCAGAATGACGAGGGTCACCAAAATCTCCATCGCAATATAATTGGGGAGGGGATGAGCGGCATTGGCCGCGGGATGACCCAAACGGGCGAGAAGGGCAGCCACCGGGCCGCCTAGGATTTTATTCAGGATTGCAGTGAACCAGAGTTCATGTTCCATAGTGGTAAGAAAGAAAAGAAAGGTTAAAGTGTAAAGGATAAAGGTTAAATAGTAAAACCATGAGATGCGGATCTACCCTTTGCTTTTACCCTTCACCTCTTACCCTTTACACTTGGTCCTTTAGCCTTCACCCTTTATCCTTTACCCTTTTACACGGACTCCTTCCAACCATCGCGGAGCAGAGCGAGCGCCTCAATCAGAACCCCGCCCACAGGCACGAATAATCCCGCCAGAATCGCCGTGAAGGGCAGCCACCCCGACTTGTAGAAGAGATAGACACCCGCAAACATCAAGGGATAGCGGACGAAAACCTTGGCCAGGGCAGTTTTCGGCGGCCGCACCCTTCCGGCGTTCACCAACGCTTCGACTATATGATGAAGCCAAAGATAATTGAGAATGCCAAGTCCCGAGCCGACCGCAAACCCTGCCCCGAAGCGCACATGAGTGGACAGCAAGATGCCGAGCGTCCCCGCACCGGCCAGGACGAGCATCCAGCGGGGCAGCCGCGCTTCAGCTTGCTCCAGATCCATCGTTGGATTCGTCTGCGTCATCTTGTTTTTCTGCTCGCGTCAGGATCCGCAGGATATCTAGTATTCCTGCCCCCGCACCCACCAAGCACAGGATTAGCGCGAAGACCGGCTGGGTGTGCAGCCATCGATCCAGAAGCCAGCCCAGCCCGAGCCCGCCTAATGCGCCGGCAGGGAGAATGATGCCCAGACTGGAGTAATACCCAACCTTCTCCCATAGACCCATTCGCTTGTCCGGAGTCTTGGGCACCATTCCTCCCCCTCACGAGAAAAACGGCCGGACTGCTTCGCGCGCAATAACTATAATCGGCTGAGGATAGATTCCGATTAGCAAAGTCATCGCCAGCGTCACTCCCAGCGCCACCCGCACACCCAAACTGGTGGCATAAGGGACTTCATCCAACGGCCTCTTCATGAACATGACAACCACAATTCGGAAATAATAGTACAGCGCCACCACAGCATAGGCAACGCCCAGCACCGCCAGATAATAATGCCCCGTCTCGATCAACGAAAGAAAGATGAAATATTTACCGATAAAGCCCGCCGTGGGGGGAATTCCGGCCAAGGAGAGAAGAAAAATGAGCATCAGCAGGGCCAACGCCGGCGCGCGCGCCATCAGGCCGGACAAATCGTCGATTTCATCGCCGATCATATCCTTTCTGCGCATTATGATGATGACGGCAAAGGCCCCGAGATTCATGAAGGCGTAAACAATCAGGTAGATGACGATGGCCCGCAGCCCATCACTGTTTCCATTTCCATCCGCGGCGGCCACCAACCCCAGCAATAGGTAGCCCACGTGCGCGATCGTGGAGTAGCCGAAGAATCTCTTGATGTTGGTCTGGGTAATTGCCGCAAGATTGCCCAGCGTCATGGTGGCGATGGCGACGCCGATAGTCAAGGCCTGCCACTCTTTGTGCAGGGGCCACAGTCCCATGAACAGGATGCGGATGATAAACGCGAAGGAGGCAACCTTCGGCGCCACGGAGATAAACGCGGTAATCGAGGTTGGCGCGCCTTCGTAAGCATCAGGAGTCCACTGGTGGAAAGGCACCGCGGCAATCTTGAAGTACATTCCCGCAAGCAAAGTAATGAGCGCAACCCAGGATAGCGGGTCGGACGCCGGCCGGTCCCGAAGGCGTTCCGCTATGATGCTCAATTTCGTCGAGCCGCCGATTCCGTAAAGCAGCGACATACCGTAAAGAAGCAGGCCGGAGGAAAAGGCGCCGAGCAGGAAGAATTTCACCGCCGCTTCGTTGGATCGCCGGTTGCCCCGCAGGAACCCGGTCAGCACGTACTCGCACAGGGCCATTACTTCCAGAGCGAGGAAGAGAACGATCAGGTCCTTGCCCGACACCATGAACATCATCCCCACGGCGGCGAAAAGCAGCAAGGCGTAATACTCTCCCAGGTTCGCTTCCTCAATCTCCAGGTATTTCACCGAAAGGAGAACGACGAGGGCGGTGGCCAGCACGATGATCGTTTTGGTGACAACAGCGAAAGAGTCAAAGGCAAAACTGCCGTCAAATCCCAAATACCCAGGTCCGCCGACGGAGAAACGCTTAACCCAGTAAATGCCGAGTTGCCAAAACGCAAAACCCAATCCGATCAGGGCCGGCGCGGGCTTGAGATACTTGTCACGCTTATCCAACAGGAAATCAAACACGAGGGCGCCCAAGCCGAACATGGTGAGAAGGATTTCCGGGATGATGGCCTGATAATCCGACTGGTTGAAGAATATGCTCGCCATTAACGGCTCGCTCCTCCGTCTGTGACGGATGCCCTAAGACTGGCTCGCCCGCTCGCAGGCAAAGCCGGCGCCACCTTCGCCGCTTGCGGCGCCTTGAAAAAATTGGGATTTAACTGCTCGACAATGGCATTGACGGGTTTATCCAGCACGTCGAAAAAGGGCTTGGGGTATACCCCGATCCAGAACGCCCAAATGATCAAGGGAACCAGCGTCATGATTTCCCGGAAGCTCAAATCCTTCAAGACCTGGTTCTTGGGATTCTCGCAGGCGCCAAGCATCGTCCGCTGGTATAGCCAAAGCATGTACGCGGCGCCCAGCACAATCCCCGCCACGGCCCACGCGGCCCAATGCCAATTCGCCTCGAAAGCGCCTTGCAGAATCGTGAACTCGCCGATAAAGCCGTTGAGAAGCGGCAAGCCAATCGAGGAGAGCATCACGATCATGAAGAGCGTCGCGTAAATGGGCATGACATTGGAAAGCCCGCCCAGTTCCTTGATCTCACGCGTGTGGCGGCGCTCGTAAATCAGCCCGACGATCAAGAAGAGCGCGCCGGTAGAAATACCGTGGTTGATTTGCTGAATCACGCTTCCCTGCAAGCCGTGCGGGTTCAAAGCGAAAATTCCCAGAGTGCAGAATCCCAGGTGGCTCACCGAGGAATAGGCAATCAGCTTCTTCATATCCTTCTGCATCAGAGAAACCAGCGCCCCGTAAATGATGGCAATCAGCGAGAGCCACACCATCACCTTCACCACCGTCGGATTGGAGCTGGCGTCCGGCAGCAGAGGCAGCGAGAAACGGATGAAGCCGTAGGTGCCCATCTTCAGCAAAACGCCCGCCAGGATCACCGAGCCCGCCGTGGGGGCCTCGACGTGAGCGTCCGGCAGCCAGGTGTGGAACGGGAACATCGGCACCTTAATGGCGAAACCGATGGCGAAAGCGATGAAGACCCAAACCTGCATTTGCAACGGCCAGGAATGCGAGTGCTTCATCAGCTCAGTGAGGTCGAACGTATGCCTGCCGTCAGGCAGCGTATAGTTGAGGTAAAGCGTCAGGATTCCCAGCAGCATCAGGACGGACCCCGCCAACGTAAAAAGAAAGAACTTGATCGCGGCATAGAGCTTGCGCGGCCCTCCCCACACGCCAATGATGAAATACATCGGAACCAGCATGACTTCCCAGAACACGTAGAAGAGGAAGAAATCGAGCGACATGAAAACGCCCAGCATCCCTGCCTGAAGCAGAAGGAACATGGCGTAGTATTCCTTCACGCGCTCCTGGATGCTTGTCCAAGACGAAAGGACGGAGAGGAAACCCAGCACCGTGGTCAGCATGATCAGCAGAAAGCTGATGCCATCAATGCCCAGATGGTATTGCGCGCCGATCGAAGGAATCCATGCATGCTGCTCAATGAATTTGAACTGAAGCGCCGGAGTCTCACTCGAGAACCAGAAGACGAGGGGCAAGGAAGCGAGGAAGTCCACGAACAGTACGACGTTCCCCCACCACCGAATCGCCTGCTTGTTCTCCCCGGGGATGAAGAAGAGCGGAACCATCCCCACCAGCGGGATAAACAGAATGATGCTTAGAATATGGTCGTGAAAGAACGTCATCGTTGACCTCGAAAAGGAGCACCGACCTTAAGGCCGGCACACGCCCAGCTAGACTCGAGATTCTGCATTTTCAAGCGCAAAAAGTCGTTCCGCAACGCGCGAATCGTGACAAAAAAGCCGACGGTTTCCTCAAAATCCGTGTTTTTCGTGTAAGTACGTGCAGAAAAGTCGCTTTTTATTTCGGTCATAGTGTCATATTGTTCTTTGTTTTCATATACATTCAGGGTTTGCTCGCTAACTTTTAACATCTTTTTTTGTTTCTCCAGCCCCGCGCGGCTTTTTCTGACAATGGGGCGTCCCCTTCATCGGACAGCTTGTCATGCGCTTTCCACGTCTGTCTGGATATTCGTCATGTCTTGAGGGCCTCCTTGTGGGACGGCCCCCTCCCCCAACTGTCCCTGCTCTCCCAGGCTACATTAGAGCCCAGGAGGCTTGTCAACAGAAATCTTGCCCCTTTTCCTGCCGGTAGGAAAAAATTTTACAAAATAGCCTCGCAATTTCCTACCGGGATGAAACCCTGGATGGCGGATTTCCGTTTAGGGCCGAAGCGGCGGCCTGCGGCCGGGCTTGCCCATATCCTTCACCATTGCCCAGTCCGCGGCGCGGAGAATATGGAATGTCGAGTGCCGGGCTAAAGCCCAGCGCTACACCTCCTCACAAATGGACCAGATAGTAGACCATGAAAAACAAAACCCCGAGCGTGATGAACCACGCATAATTCTGAACCAAGCCGGTTTGCACGATCCGCGCGGGCCAACTCACGAGCTTCACCATAAAGGCCAGGGCATTCACCACCCCGTCGATGACCCAGGTATCCCAAATGATGGACAAGCGCGCCGAGAGGCGTGTGAACCATCCCACGCCGTTGACGCCACCATCCACCACCCCCAGGTCAAATGCGGCCATGGCACTACCCAGGTCTTTGACGCGGTTCACGAAAAGGGCGTCATAAATTTCATCGATATAGTACTTGTGGAGGAGGATGCTGTACGCGGCGCCCGCCGCGGCCGCCACGCGATCCGCGATTCCAGGCTGCTTCACGTACCAGCGGTGCGCTACGAAGAACCCCACAAAAGCTACCGCCACAGAGAACAGCATCAGGCCAAACTCCTGGTTCCAGGTGTGCTCCAGTGCAGGGCGCATCGCAGGATTCTCGTAGACCGGATCAAGGAATTTCCCGAACCAATTGGGACCGCCCAATACTTTCGGCCAGCCCACGTATCCGGCGCCGACTGCACCCACTGCCAGGCAAATCAGCGGCACGGTCATTGAAGACGGAGCTTCGTGGATGTGGTGCTCCACCTCGTGCGGCACCCGCGAGTTCCCTGCAAAAGTCAGGAAAAAGAGCCTGAACATGTAAAAGGCGGTCATGCCCGCGGTTCCCACACCAATCACCCAGAGCAGCTTGTTTCCATAAGGGCTCGCGAAAGACTGCCAAAGAATTTCGTCCTTGCTGAAGAAGCCCGAAAGAAATGGCGCGCCGCTGATGGCTAGCGTGCCGGCGAGCATGGTCTTGGCAGTGGTAGGAATCTTGTGCCACAGTGCGCCCATCTTGCGCAGGTCCTGTTCTCCACTCAGGGCGTGAATAACACTGCCGGAACCAAGGAACAAAAGGGCCTTGAAGAAAGCATGGGTCATTAGATGAAAGATGCCCGCACCGAACGCGCCGACGCCGCACGCCAGAAACATATAACCCAACTGGCTGACCGTCGAGTACGCCAGCACGCGCTTGATGTCGTTCTGCACCAGGCCGATCGAAGCCGCCCAGATGGCCGTCGCCGCGCCGATCCCCGCCACCAGCGCCAGTGCCGTGGGGGAAAGAGCATAAAGGGCATTCGAGCGCGCTACCATGTACACGCCGGCGGTCACCATGGTCGCCGCATGAATCAAGGCGCTAACCGGTGTGGGGCCTTCCATGGCGTCGGGCAGCCAGACATAGAGAGGAATCTGCGCGGATTTCCCCGTGGCGCCGATGAAGAGCAATATGCAAATGGTGGTAATCACCCCGCTGCCCACTGGGAATTGACCGCTGTGCGCGGCTTTGGTGATGAGATGAAAGTCCAGCGTCCCGAAAGTCACCACCATCAGCATCACACCCAGCAGGAACGCGGCGTCGCCGATACGATTGACGATGAAAGCCTTTTTCCCGGCATCCGATGCGGACTTGCGCAGGAAGTAGAATCCGATCAATAGATAAGAGCAGAGGCCCACGCCTTCCCAGCCCACAAACATCATCAGGTAATTGTCCGCCAGCACCAGGACCAGCATGGAAAACATGAACAGGTTGAGATAACCGAAGAAACGGTAGTATCCGCCTTCATGCGCCATGTACCCGATGGAGTAAACGTGAATGAGAAAACCCACACCGGTCACCACCAGCATCATGACGCAAGAGAGCGGATCGAGTTGCATTCCCACATGGACGTTGAGGTTTCCCAAAGAGCCGTTCGACAAATGGAATGCCCCGGCGGGCAACCAGGTGTACAAGGGCCGGAGAAAAACGTGGTGGTACGACTCCGGAAGGCCCAAGAACTGGGCAAAGCACCCCACGGCCCATAGGAATGAAAGTCCCGGCAGCCCCACGGAAACCGTGGAGACCGCCCGATTCGAGGATCGGCGTCCAAAGAAAAGCTGGATAGCCGCTCCCAGGAGCGGGAAAACCGGGATTAACCAAATATAGTCAAGCATCGTTTTTGGACAGTAGGGGCGGTTCGCGAACCGCCCCTACGCCTTACCATTTGAGAAGATCGATTTCATCCGCATTCACCGTCTCTTTGTTTCGGAAGAGGGCGATAATCAAGCCCAGACCCACCGCCGCCTCGGCGGCGGCATCGGTGATCACGAAAATCGCAAAGACTTGGCCATCCACCGACTTGAAGTATTGCGACAGCGCCACCAAGTTAATGTTAACGGCATTCAAGATCAGCTCAATCGACATCAGGATGATCAGCACGTTGCGCCGAGTCAGCACGCCGATGACGCCGATGGTGAACAATCCAGTGCCGAGAAAGATGTAATATTCCGTGGGGATCATTCCAGTTTCCTCTTGGCCATGATCACGGCGCCAACCATCGCCACCAGCAACAGCACCGAAGCGATTTCCACCGGCAGCATGTAATTCTGATAGAGAGCCAGGCCCACCGCCTGAGTGTTTTGGGCGGGAGCACATATCATCGGCCTTGAAGGCAAATTAAGCCCTTGTGAATGATTGTAAAGCGCGTATCCGACTATCGCGAGCAGGAGAGCGGCAGTCACCAAGGCCACGGGCCATTGCCGTGCAAAGCGCGCCTGCTTTAGAGCCACATCGATATCCACCAGCATGACGACAAAGAGGAACAGCACCATGATGCCGCCGACGTACAGAATGATTTGCACCGCGAAGAGGAACTCGGCGTGTTGCAACAGATAAATCCCGCTCACGGCAAAGAGTGTCACAACCAGCCAGATCGCACTGTGCACGGCATTGCGGCGCGTAATCACAAGGATCGCTGACACGAGCGCGATGACCGAGAGAACGATGAATGTGATGAGCTCAAGCATAAGTACCTAAGAACGAGGAGTCAGGAGCCAGGAGTCAGGAGTCAGAAGCCAGGAGAGACGCACCCCGCATGAATGGAAGAATTGGACCTGCTTATCACTCCACACGCGAAGGCAAAAGGGAAACATGGGGCTTGGCATTCTGACTCCTGACTCCTGGCTCCTGACTCCTTTCGTAGTTACCGTGTGTACCGCGCCGGCTTCGGGCCTTCCTCCAGCGCTTGCCGGTCCCAGATCATGCCCTCGCGCGTATAGTTGGCGATCTCGAAGTCCTGCGTCAACTCCAGCGCGTCCACCGGACAGGCGTCCTCGCACAACCCGCAGAACATGCAGCGCGAAAGATCGTAGGTGAAGGTCGTCAGCCGCTTCTTACGGTCTTCCGTGCGCGCCCAGCCCACCACAATCAGGTTTTCCGGACAGGCGATCGAGCACAGGTTGCAGGCGATGCACAGCGTCTCGCCCGATTCGGGATGATTGTTCAAGCGCGGCGCTCCCCGATAGCGCTCCGCCACCGGTGGCCGCTCCAAGGGATACTGCTCCGTGTAAATGGCGTCCGGGCGCTGATAGGAAAACGTCAGCCGCAAGCCGTTGATCAGATCGATCAGAAATATCCGCCGGAGAAAATCCTTCCAGTCCATCCTCACCTCATCGGGTGATGTAGCGCCGCCCTTTAGAGCCTGCCCTGAGTGCCACGAAGGGGCGGCACTTGCCAAGCTAAAGCCCGGCGCTACCAACTGGTCACCTGCCCAGCCACGCCACTGCCGTCGCCGCGTGGTGAGACAACCAAAAATATCGAAGCACCGCCGTCACGATCAGGTTCGCCAGCGCCAAGGGAATCATCCACCGCCAACCGATGTTCATCAATTGGTCATAGCGATAACGCGGAAAAGTTGCACGATACCAGATGAAGGCGTAAAGGAACGCCAGCACCTTGGCGCTAAACCAGAAAATGCCCTGAAGGGCGTTGAGCACCGGCGGATAAACCAGCAGAATCGCGAGCACCACGAAACAGGCGGTAAGGGCAATGAAAAAGTAACGGTCCAGCTTCACGGAGCTCTTCAGCCACAACCAAAGCACAAACCCTCCCGCTCCCAGGGTAGCAAGGATGGGTGTGAACTTGAGGAAATCGAGCCTCGCGTAATTGGCAAAGGGCCGCAACCACCCTCCCAGGAAAAGGGTCACGGCGATACACGACACCACCACCATGTTGGTGTATTCCGCCATGAAATAAAGGGCGAAGCGAAAGCCGCTGTATTCCGTATGGTAACCGGCGGTTAGTTCCGATTCCGCCTCGGGCAGGTCAAAGGGGTTGCGATTGGTCTCCGCCACGGCCGCAATGACGTAAATCAAAAAGGCGACCGGCTGCAAGAACACGTTCCAAACCCCCATGCTGAGCTGCCGCTTTACAATGTCAACCATGCTGAGGGAATTGGAAAACAGCAGCACGCCCACCAGCGCCATTCCCGCGGCAACCTCATAGCTTACCAATTGCGCGGAAGAGCGCAGCGCTCCCAACAGAGGATAATGGCTGTTGGACGACCAACCTCCCAAAATAATCCCATAGATACCGAGGGAAGAAACCGCCAGGATAAAGAGGAGGCCGATGTTGATGTCGCTCACATAGAAATTGCCCGCGAAAGGAATGACGGCAAAAACCGTAAAGCAGGCGAAAATGCTGATGGCAGGCGCCAATAGGAAAAGCCACTCGTCCGCGCCCGCGGGAATAATGTCCTCTTTGAGCAACAACTTAATTCCATCCGCCACGGGTTGCAGCAACCCCCAGGGTCCCACGCGCATGGGCCCCAAGCGCGCCTGCATGAATGCCAGGACCTTTCGCTCCATGTAGACCAAGTAGGCGACAATCCCCGATACGACGGCAAAAATGATGAGAATCTTGATAAGGGCGAGCAGTAGCGGGTTGGCGCTAAGGAACTTGACCGTGCTTTGAAGCATGTTCAGTCCGCGGTCCGTGGTCCGTGGTCCGTGGTCCGTTGCAGTGGTACGCTCGGGCTGCGATTCACGAGCGAGAATCCGCGACAACTGACTACGGACAACTGACTACGGACGGTTTTATCTATCTACTTCCCCCAATACAATGTCGATCGTACCGATGATCGCCACAACATCAGCAACCAGATGGCCCTTCGCCATCTTATCCAACGCCTGCAAGTTGAGGAGCGACGGCGGCCGCACCCGTACGCGGTAGGGATTGACCGTCCCGTCGCTGACCACGTAATACCCGAGTTCGCCTTTGGGTGCCTCGATGGAATGGTAAACCTCGCCCGCCGGCGGCTTGATGACTTTTCCCACTTTTCCGAAAATCGGCCCGGGCGCCAGGCGCTCAACGCATTGGCGAATGATGCGAACGGACTGGCGCATTTCCGCCATCCGCACGAGGTACCGGTCGTAGGTGTCGCCATGCTCACCGATAGGGACATCGAATTCGACCTTATCATAGGCTTCGTAAGGCTGTGCTTTGCGAATGTCCCACTTTACGCCCGAACCCCGCAGCACGGGACCGGTCACTCCGAGGGCGATCGCGTCTTCGCCCGAGATGACCCCGATGTTGCGCGTGCGGTTGATCCAGATGCGATTCTTGGTGAGGAGCTGTTCGTATTCATCGATCTTGGGCAGGAAGTAGTCGCAGAACTTCACCACATTCCTTTCGAACCCATCATAGAGATCGTATTGCAGGCCGCCGATGCGGAAAGCATGGGTGGTGAGGCGCGCCCCGCAATACTCCTCGAAGATCTTCAGGACCTCCTCGCGCTCGCGAAAAGTGTAGAAAACCGGCGTCATGGCGCCGATGTCCAACGCGTGCGTCCCGAGCCAGATCAGATGGCTGGCGATGCGCTGCAATTCCGCCAGAATCATCCGCGTGTACTGCGCCCGCGGAGGGATTTCCACGCCCAGCAGCTTCTCAACGGCCTCCACATATCCCATGCCATTGGTCACGGCAGCACAGTAATCCATGCGGTCAACGTAGGGGGTGAACTGGGCGTAAGTGCGGTTCTCGGCGATCTTCTCAACCCCGCGGTGGAGATACCCGATGATGCATTCCGTTCCCAGCACGCGCTCGCCGTCCAGTTTGAGCTTGACGCGCAAAACTCCGTGCGTGGCCGGATGCTGCGGCCCCATGTTGATAACGAGCTCGTTGGCGTCGAGAAAAGTGGCTTCCGGCATGAGTTACAGTACGCTCTCAGTTCCTGGGTCTGCTTTTTCGCTTGTCACTCGTCACTGGTCACTCGTCGCTGCTTGTTGCTGCCTCTTAGTGCTGCTTTGCTCATCACTCATCAGTGTTCACTGTCCACTATTCACTGTTCACTGCTTTTTTTACTGTCCGCTCTCGATTCCCAGGTTTGTTTTCACCCAAGCTTCGTCTTGCTTCAGGATGTCGTAATCCTTGCGCAGAGGGTGACCGACCCACTCGTCGGGCATCAGAATCCGCTTGAGGTCCGGATGGCCCTCGTAAACCACTCCGAACATGTCGTAAATCTCCCGCTCCAGCCAATTGGCCGTGGGCCAAACGCCCGTGACCGACGGAACCTTTTCCGCGGCGCCCACTTGCACCCGCAAACGCAGGCGATTGTTCCGTTCAAAGGAATACAAGTGATAGACAATGTCGAATCGTTTTTCCCGCTTGGGATAATCCGCCGCGGTTTCATCCGTCAGCAACGTGTAAGCGCCACCCTCAGCGCCCTTCAGGAATTGGCAAACCGCCACCAAGTGTTCCTTCGCCACATTTAAGGACGGCATATTGCGGAAGATCACCGCCTCACTGATCGCGCCCGGGAATCTTTTCTGGATGTCATCCAACAGCGGATTTGCCCACGGCTCGGGTTTGATAGGAGCTTTGGCGGCAGCGGGCTTGGGAGGAGCAGCAGCAGCAGGGGGCTTCGGCGGAGCTGCGACCGGAGGCTTGGCAGGCGCACCACCACCCGCACCCGCAGGTGCGGGCGGCTTGGAGGAAGCGCCGGCGTCGTGCTTGGCTGGCGCGCTTGCCCCGCCGCCCTCCGCCGCAGACTTTTCAGCAGGGGTTTGAGCCCCTTCGGCCGCCTTGGGCGGCTCATTTTTTTCGTTGGCCATTGGCCTAAAGTGGTTACCGGTGAGTCCTTGATTCCCGCCTTAAAACGTTGAATTCTCGCATACGCCATCCACCATGTCAATAACGGCGAGAGTTGTCAAAAGCTATTGTTCGCGTGAGAGCATGTCGAATATACTCGTGGTTCAGGTTTTCTGCTCCCGGGTGCAGTCTATTAACCAGATGAAACGACTCGCTTCCAGAAAGTTATCCGCAGCCACGGACACCATGCGTGCCGGCGCTGGCACTTTTGCCGCCAATCCGGCTCTCCGCATCTGTCCTCCAGGTAATGAATTCAGACTTACCTGTTGTTCATAATTCACTCCGCAGTTGCCTGAGTATTTCGCCGGAATCGATGTTCAGGAGCTACTATGCAGTTCAGCAGGAGATGTTTCTTTTCAGTTGCGGCCGGTTCTCTAATCGCCAGAATAAACCTTCCGGCTGAGACGCGCATGTCCAGCCGGGAGCGTGTTGAGCGTGCCCTCGAAGGCCGTGATGTTGATCGCACCCCCTTCAGTTTCTGGCACCACTTCGGCCTACAGAAAGAACCACCGGAGCGCTTTATCCAAGCGACTTTGGACTTCCATGCCCGCTTCAAAACCGACCTTGTCAAGGTGATGAGCGACTTCCCTTATCCCCAGCCCGCCGGTAAGTGGTACGACCTTCGGGAAGAGGCCAACCCCTTCCCCGCCCAAATCCAAGCCCTGACCGCTATCCGTCAAAGTCTTGGCCGTCAGGCCTACTTCATAGAGACCATCTTCAACCCCTGGAAGGTCGCCGAGAACCTGAGTTCCACCCAGGAGGTCCTGCGCTTGAAGGAAGAGAACCCCCAGCGCCTGCTCGATGCGCTGGAGGTGATTACCAAGTCGGAAGCGAACCACGCGCGGCGGGCAGTGGCGGCGGGCGCCAGCGGCATTTTCCTCGCGATCGCCAACGCCCAGGACGGCATCCTTTCGCAGGACGATTATGCGAAATTCAGCGAGCCGTTTGACCGTCGGGTCCTCGAAGCAACGGCTCAGGCTCCTCTGAACACCCTGCATCTCCATGGCGACCGAGTCTACCTCCACCGCTTTTACAAGGGGTGGGCGGCTAGCGTGATCAACTATTCCGTGCAGGGAACGCACGTGCCTATCAGTAGCGTGCGCAAACAATTCAGTGGCGTCCTGATGGGGGGGCTGGATGAGGAGCGCTTCCGGTCACTCTCCTCAGAGACCTTGCGTTCACAATATGAGAGCGCCCGGAAGGAAGCGGGCAAACGCTTCATTCTCGCGCCAGGTTGTTCCGTGCCGAATGACTCCACGGACGCCGAACTTTTGCAAGTCCCCCACATCCTCGGCGCCTGAGGGAGTGAGGCCGGTGGGTCAACGCCTCCAAGCCTCGAGCGCCGACAAAATACATATGCCTTATGGAGGGCCAGGCATTGGACATTTATGTCATCAATCTTGACCGCAGCAAGGATCGACTGTTGGCGTTCGAGAAGCTTAACGGTGAATTGAAGCCGAATTTCTTGCGCTTCTCGGCCATCGAAGGGAAGAACGTCGCGAGAGGCCCCCTGCTCGATCGCGGCATTATCACCGCCGATCTTGGCTACGGCGATGGAGCGCTGGGCAACGCCCTGTCGCATCTCGCGCTGTGGGATCTGGCGATCGAGAAGAATCAATCGCTCACGGTTTGCGAAGATGACGCGATCTTTAACCGCGGCTTCGGTCCGGCTGCGGAATCGCTGATCAAGGCGCTCCCGCGGGACTGGCACGTGATTTTCTGGGGGTGGAATTTCGATTCGATCCTTTTGTTCAACATGATCCCGGGAGTCTCGGGCTGCCTTAGCTATTTCGACCAGGATCGGATGAGAATGGGAATCGACGCGTTTCAATCCGCAAGTTTGATGCCGCAGCCCTTCAGGCTATTCCGCCTGTTCGGTACGGTGGGTTATTCCGTTTCTCCCATGGGCGCGCAGGCAATGAAACAGCACTGTTTGCCCCTCCGCAAGATGGAGGTCTTCTTTCCTGGGCTGGAACGGACGCTGCCCAACACGGGTATCGATATCATGCTCAACGACGCGTTCCCACGCCTCAATGCCTTCGTGAGTTTCCCGCCGCTGATCGTTACCAGGAACTTTCACACCATTTCGACCATCCAACAGGCGCTTTGACCGCCAGGATTGCCAACCGCACCAATAGCGTACATAAATCTCTTGACATTTGTAGGCCATGAGATGTACTATAACGCGGAGAATGCAGGATTCCAACTTTCGAGAAGTCCGGCGGATTACCAACCTGCTGCTGAAGCTTAAACGCTATGAGCGCCAGAGGGGAGCCCTAGAAGAAACCGCGGCTTTCCAGGATGTACTAGAAACAAAGGGGGTTAGTGTTTAGCGTCAAAATGTCTTAAATCAATATCTTATTCATATACAAAGAGTTATCTTGACAGTCGAGATCCGGAAAGAAAAAAAGAGTGCGGCTTTCCAGGATGTACTAGAAAAAAAAGGGGTTAGCTATGAATAGCGAAAACCTTGCAAAAATCTATATCATTGAAACTAAAACAGTTAGCCTGTCCTCAATGGACAGGGGTCACGAAAAAAAGGGGGAATAAAAAATGGGCTTAAGCTTCTGTAAGTTATTGAAAACAAATGTAGAAAAAATGCCCGTTTATCGCCTTTCCACGATGTTTATGAAACTAAAGGAGTTAAAGCATCCTTTCCAGGATGTTGATGAAAAGTAAGGTAGTTGGACGGAAATTCCAAATTCTGAATCATGAGGGCTCCGGACGCAAGATCCCCTCATCCATGGATCTGGCCCTCGGCTCATCGGATCATCGAGCCATCTAAAAGCAACACTGTAATCAGTCGATGGATCAATGACCCGATGAGCCGATGACCCGATGGCCCGATCATTTGATGACCCGAGAATTCGAAACTGCACCTTGACTTGTCGGTGCACCGGCCATAGATTTCAAACCATGCCCGATAGGATCCAATCCGAAGCAGAACTCGAAGACCGACTCTCCACGCCCAGCGCGGAAGATGTGGCATTCTTTCGTGATTTGGAAGGCGATTTGATGATCATCGGCGTGGCCGGCAAGATGGGCCCCAGCTTGGCGCGGCGAGCGGCGCGCGCTGCCCAATCTGCCGGGGCGGAAGGGCGAATCATCGGTGTATCTCGATTCTCCGCCCCGTCGGCGGAACTTCACCTTCAACAAGCCGGGGTGGAAACCCTTCGCGCCGACCTGCTGGATTCCGGAGCTGTTTCTGCCCTGCCCGATGCGCGCAATGTCATTTTCATGGCGGGGCGCAAATTCGGCTCGACCGGCGCGGAGAGCTTAACCTGGGCGATGAACGCGTACCTCCCGGCCCTCATTGCCGAACGCTTTCGCCACTCTCGCATCGTCGCTTTCTCGAGCGGTAACGTTTATCCCCTCGTGCCCGTGGAATCCGGCGGCGCCACGGAGGACACACCCCCCGCGCCCGTCGGTGAGTACGCGCAATCGGTGCTGGCGCGCGAACGCATCTTCGAGCACTTCTCGCGTCGCCACGAAACTCCGGTCACCCTGCTGCGGCTGAACTACGCCATTGATCTTCGTTACGGAGTCCTGCTCGATATCGGCAGCAAGGTTTTCGAGGGCCGCACCGTGGACGTCACCATGGGCGCCGTCAACGTGATCTGGCAGGGCGATGCCAATTCCGTGGCGCTGCGCAGCGTCGCCCACTGCCAATCGCCTCCTCTCATTTTGAACTTAACGGGGTTGGAGACGCTCTCGATTCGAGCGCTGGCGAATCGCTTCGGCGAAATCTTTGGCAAAGCGCCGGTGCTGGAAGGCCAGGAAGCCGCGACCGCCCTGCTCAATAATGCCAGCCTTTGTCACCGCATGTTTGGCGCTCCCTCCGTGACGGTTGAGCAAATGATCGAGTGGACAGCGCGCTGGATCATGTCCGAGGGCCCCACGCTCAATAAGCCCACACATTTTGAAAGCCGGGATGGAAGATTCTAGTGACCCAACACCTCACCGTCGGTTTTCTCGGACTCAGCCATTTGCATCCGCGCCGTTACATGCCGCTGTTCCAGGCCATCGCGGGGGCCACGGTGGTCGCCGCCGCCGACTCCAACCCATCCGTGCTCGAGAGTTTTGCGAAGGACTTTCCCGTGCGGGGATACGCCGATTGGCGCCAATTGCTCGAGCGCGAGCGGTTGGACCTGGCGGTGATCTTTCTTCCCCATGCGGATTGTCCTGACGCGGCTGTGGCCTGCGCCCAGCGCGGTGTGCACGTGCTGGTGGAAAAGCCCATGGCGGCGAGCGCCGAAGGGGTGCGCCGGATGATCGCCGCCGCGAAGCAAGCCGGCGTAATCCTCTCCACGCCTTACGTGTGGCGTTACCATCCGGTCGCCCTGCAAATGAAAAAGCTGATCGAGCAGGGCGTGACGGGACGCATCGTGGGTTGCGAGGGCCGCTGCGCCGCCGGCCGCCTCTCCCGCTACACGGAGGCCCACGCGGGGTGGATGCTGGAAAAAGCCCGGAGCGGTGGCGGCCCCATGTTCAATCTCGGCGTCCACTGGATCGACCTCTACCGCTGGCTGCTGGCTGACGAGGTAGTGGAGGTAATAGGAAAAAACGTACATGTCAATCCGCAATATGACATTGAAGATAACTCTTTCGCACTCCTGACCTTTTCGCGAGGGACGGTCCTCGCCCTGGACATTAGTTATACGGTGCCGGAGTCGTATCCTTTTGGACGCGATCTCTACCTGGCGATACGAGGCGCCACGGGCGTGCTTTCCTGGAGCCCGTCATTCGAGGGCGCGAAGGAGCGACTGTTCGTGTGCAGCGATACCGGCGAGTACTCCCAGGCCTCTCACCAGCATGTGGATTTCAATCTCGCACCGCAGGCAGGCTACGCGGGAGTCATGGGCCATCACTTTCTCTCTGACCTTGTCGAGTCGATTGGTTCGGGCAAGCCACCCGCCATCACTGGGCGCGATGGGCTGAAAGCACTCGAAGTGGTGGAAGCGATCTATCAATCTGCCGAAAGCGGGCGGAGCATAAAGCTATAAACGGGAGACAATGTGAAGCGGAGGCTTAAAGTACGGGAGGCCGCAAAACGGCAGCCGCGGGCTTCTCCCCGGCGCGGCCCCCGACCGGGCACATGCAAGCTGCCAAGGGTCAAGGCGCAAGAGTGCGGCAAATATCAGGTAAAGGGGGGTTTGTTTTGAGGCCCAGACAACTGAGATACTGGCGGAGAGGCAGGGATTCGAACCCTGGGTACAGCTTTTGACCGTACAACGGTTTAGCAAACCGCCGCCTTAAGCCACTCGGCCACCTCTCCGCTCTTTTGGTTCAATAGCTTAGCACGACTCACCCCGCTTGTCGAGCTTTCCGCTAACAGTTACGCTAACAATTTGGGATAAATCGGCCTGACTTTCCTTACCCAGCCTCCAGGAGCCGAGAAGCTACATTTGCAGCCTCGCGTTCCCCTTCCCTGTCGGACTCGATATACCAATCCGCGGTCGTTTGCCAGCGTGAGTGACCCAATCTGTTCTGGATGACCTTGATCGGCACACCAGCCCGGTAAAGCATGGTTCCCGACCAGTGCCGCAGTTGATGCCAAGTGAGGTGAATCCCGGTCTTCGCCGCGGCTTTCTGTAACCCGCAGCGAAGGGCGTTCTGCTCGGTCATTGGCCGGTCTGGGTGTTTCGGATGAGCAAACACCAAGTCGTTTTCTGTGCTGTTGGGAGACAGCGCCTTGAGTTGCTTGAGCCTGGAGATCTCCGCCTCGGTGAGGTAGAGAGGTTTCTTGCTGCGATGGCCTTTGGTCAGGTGCTCTTCCCCGGCGTAGCTGGCCGTGAGAAACCATACGAGTTTGTCATCGAAGTTAATGGCTCCCCACTTTAGTCCCAAGGCCTCTCCGATTCGACAGCCGGTCACCAAGACGAACCAAGCGAGGGTCCGGTAGGGTTCTTCGAGTGAATCCAGTACAGCCTGCATTTTCTCTACACTGGGCACGGCTCTGGGCATGCGAGGATCGGCTTGGGGCATCTGGATGAGTGTCGCGGGGTTGGCGGTGATGTATTCATCCCGGATAGCCTGTCGAAAGAGGGAGCGAATAACCGTCCTGACGTTATCGCAGGTGTGCCTCGACTTAGCTTGGCCGTGCAGGCGGTTGATGAGCAGTTGTACGTCCCGCCTGGTAACCTGATCGAATTCCATGGCGCCGAGCGCTGGAAGAACATGGGCTTTAAGAATCTGGAGATAGGCCCGGCGCGTGCTGGGTTTGCGCTTGCTCACGAACTCAGGAATGTAATGATCTTCCACGTAACCTTTCACTGTCATCACCAACCGAGGCTGCCTGACGATCTCAGATTCCTTCTGCAAGATCACTTTGTGTAGGCGTGACTGAGCCTGCTTGCGAGTGACCTCTTCTTTGAACCCGAGGTTGGATGACTTTAATACACCCTGTGGGTGCGCTTCGGAATACTGTCTGAAGAAGCCCTCCCAATAGGGGCGGCTAACATCGGTACGTAAACGAACGTGACCCGTCTGACTGTGACTTCGGGACATTCTCTTTAACCTCCTGTCCCGGACGGAGGCACTTCCGCTTGTGAGGTTATCACAGTTGGGATTGGGTTTGCGAGCCTGCAGCCATATTTCAACCTCAGCGAGCTTGAAGCGCGGGCGATTGCCGACCCAGCAGGCTACGGGGATCGGATTAGAAGCGCCCCTTTGCGTATACTTATAGAGAAAGGACGTACTGCACTTAAGTGCTGCGGCGAGTCCAGCGATGGTGAGCAGCTCTGTTTGTTGCAAAGAACATGGGGCCTCCGCCAGATTTTGCCGGGTCTGCCCGATGGCAGGCTCTCGCCACCCTCTCTCTCCGCCATCAAATTGGCCTGTGGAATGAATCATTTAACGCGCCCATTAGCTTTGCATATGTTATTCGTGTAGTTCGTCTCACCAAGTGCCTCGCGGTGGGGCTCCCAAAGACGCCTGACATCAGTCTCAAGCTGCTCCCACCTAGCGCGTACCTGATGGCACGGGGACGCGCCTTCCAGTTTCCTTACATGCACTCAATTGAATTTGAAGGTTAGAAGTGAGCCCGGCGGCCCTGGCAAAGCGCCTGGTATGAATCCCCAACTTCTAAATACTCAGAAAATCTTTTCTTGTCAAACGATGGCAATCATTCGGGAGTCAGGCGCGCCCATTGCGGGGTAAGTCGCTAACTGCAACGGACTTCTCCATTTAGGTTCCAACTCAAGGTGATGGTCGGAGAAATCGAGGTTCGAACTCAGATTGCAAGCCCACTTCTGTAATTTGTTGATCGCGCGGATGCAGTTTCACCCGGGGGTGGCTATAGGCAGCGGCGTCCGCCTGGCCACTGGCTGGGCCGACCTTATTTGGACGTGATCGCAATCATCACAGGTGTTTTTCTATAGCCCTACGATGACGCCAATACCCAAAGAAGAGCCTTGTTGTGTATCACTTGCACGCCTGTAGAGACGATTCCATGCGCAGACACTAAGAATTCTCCGACCGAGCGACGCATCGCACTGCAATCCCTCTGCAAGGGCGATTTCAGGGTGCCCAAACAGTCCCGCTATAACCTAAGTGCGAGTTCAATTCACGGGCCATAGATGGACATATGGCTTGGTATTCTCGATTTAGTTCTGACAAGTGTCGACCAGTGAAAAAAACCTGGCAAGCGACATGCCCCCCTGGTCACGCACTCGGGCTGCATCAACGGCTCCTCCACCCTCTGGCGATCTGCGCCGCTGGGACGCAGCAGCGAGCCTGGCTCAGGCCCCAGCGCCCGCCGTCATTGAGAGTGTGCCAGTTACCGAGGTTTCCGCCTGGCCCGGGTGTAGCAGGAAATCCACATTCGCCTTTAATCGAACCAAAGCCGCCGAATGGAGCTGCGAAACACGTGATGCGTCCACTCCCATACGGTCGCCAATCTGTTTCATCGTTAGCTCCCGCTCGTAGTAGAGGGTGATGATTTGCTGTTCACGCTTCCGCAAGCGGGAAAGCGAGCGAGCGAGAATTTTCCGCTGTTCGCGACGGTAGCAGAGCTCAAAGGGATCGGGCCCGTTATCCTCCAGAAGTGCCGGCCCAATCCGTCGGCTAGTGGGCATGTCGGTCGGCCCTGCGGAAAGGGTGCGCACACCTCCGTCAGAACACACGGGCTGAATCTCATTGAGCGTCCGGTGCCATTGCGCCAGATCCATTCCCAGTGCTGTGGCAATTTCCTCGTCCTTGACGGTTCGGCCGAGCTTGACCTCCAGTTCACGAGAGAGCTTTTGGATTTTTCTGGTCTTCCGCCGTAAGTCCCGGGAGGCCGGATCAGCGTTACGGAGCCCGTCCAAGATGCCTCCACGAATCCGGTGCCGTGCGTAGCTCTCCAACTTCACTCGCTTGCGAGCGTCAAACTTAGCGATCGCATCAACCAGTCCCAACACGCCGTTTGCGATCAGCTCATCCATTTCCACATGGGCAGGCAGGTGTTCGCGAATCTTGAAAGCAATACGTTTGACCAAGGGAAGCATGTCAACCAGTAGCGTCTGCCTGTCTTGGCCCTGCTTTTCCTCGCGCCGCCTGCTGGCAGCCACGATGGGAGGACTCGGGAAGCGGCGCGACGCCATCCCGCGGCGAACCGCGGGGACGGCCGCCGCATTGCCTAATGTGTAGATATTGGGAACGGATTGAGTTGCCATAGGAGCCTCGCTCACTCTCGAATCGCCCTTTGAGAGCCAGTGCCTTCCGACGTTGGGCTTCGTTGCTGGCGTCCAGAAGCAACACTTCGCCCGCAGCGTGGAGATAGCGGCTCCGCGCTCCGTCCACGGCACCGGCCATTGGAGGGCCTTTCTTATTCGGACGCGATTATGACCATGGTATAATGACTATGATAAGGAGTTCGAAATGAAGACAATGGCAGCGGGTTCGTTCAAGGTACATTGCCTTGCGGTCATGGACGAGGTTCAGGCCAAGAGGCAGACCGTCGTAATCACTAAACACGGCAGGCCCGTGGCGAAGCTTGTCCCCGCCGACAAAGGTACAGACGAGATCTACAACTTCCTCCGTGGCAAGGGTGCGGTTATCGGCGACGTCATCTCGCCCGCTATCGAAGACTGGGGAAACCTCAAGTGATTCTCGTCGACACGCACGTAGTCGTCTGGCTAGCGTTTGATCCAAGCCGCCTCTCCAAGAAGGCAAGAACCGCAATCGACAATGCGCGTGAGAATGGAGATGGCTTGGCCATCTCCGATATCACTCTCTTGGAATTGACAACCCTCGCCAGTAAGGGACGCATCCACCTCGATATCAGCCTGGAATCATTCTTGCGGGAAGTCGAGGCCCGATTCGTTGTCCTACCAATCACTGGCCGTGCCTGCGTGCGCGCCCTTGGACTCCCAGCGGCTTATCCCAAGGATCCGGCGGATCGAATGATCGGGGCTACCGCGCTGGCTGAGGCCCTACCTCTGGTTACGGCCGATCGTGATATCCGTCGGTCGAAGGCGCTTCACACGATCTGGTGAGATTAACCAGGCTTACCGAATTTCGGATTCAAAGAGCGCAGGTAACCCTTCATTCAAGGCCGATCCGCACCGTTTCACCGAAAGGCGCCGTTTCGCGGGAATCGGTCACCCATAACACGGGATATTCCGGCGTCTCCGGAAACGAATCGCAGCACAAGTCGGTGAGATAGATAAGGCAGACCGGCGCGAAATCATTCTCAGCGACCCACGCGAACGCCGGGCGGAAATCTGTTCCGCCACCTCCCTTGGGTTCAAGTCGCACCGGTTCTGACGCTCGGAACTCTTGAGCGGACTGGACTGCTGCGTCGCAATACACCACATGGATGGCTTCCGGCTGTGTCTCCTCGGAAATCGCTGAGATCTCGCCTGCAAACTGTTCCAGCTCACGTTTTCCGATCGAGCCCGAGGTATCGACGACAATCACGATTTCACCCAGACCCCGTCGCTCAACCGAGGGCAGGTATAGGCCGGAACCGATGTAGCGGCGATTCGGTGGCGTCCAGCGATAATCAGACGGTGCAGTGGCGGCCACAAAGTCACGGAGGATCGTGCGCCAATCCTGCTGAGATTGGCGGCTTTCGCTTACGGGCCTTTCAATCCCGCCGGGTTCGTTTCCGCACGCCTTCGCCGACCGAAGAGCCTGCTCCGCCGCGATGTTCCACTCGTGCTCCTGCCGGCGCTTTTCGGCGGGCGAAGCCGCGTGACCGTGCTCGTCCGCTGCATCCCAAACTGCGCCGAACCCTCCGGACCGCATCGACGCCGGTCCCATGGCTTGACCAGTTTGCTGCCCACTTTGGCTTGAACCTGACCCGTTGGAGGAGTCAGACATCGAATCGGACGTTGCGGAGCCGTGTGTGCCCTGTGGACCGTTACCGATTCCCCCGCCAGCATTTGTCTGCTTCGGCGCTTGCTGCTGTGCTGCGCTTGCCCCCTCGCATCTTCTCTGCAGTAACCGGGCGTAGATTTCTTCGGCGCTTAGGTTCGCGAATGCGGGATCGATCAATGCCCCGGCCGGAAGCGTCAGCCCGTTTCCGAGCACGATAGGGTTGATGGCCAAATCAGCTGCTTCATTCCAGAGTCCGGGATCGCGATCGCCGCGGCGGCAGTGGTGTCCCAACGCGCAGTGTAAGACCTCGTGGGCCAGTACTCCCTCCAGCTCCGCCGGCTTGAGTTCGCCCACAAAGACCGGGTTGTAGACGATCCGTGAGCCGTCGGTAGCCATCGTCGGCAGCGAACCCGGCACCAGCTTCAACCTCAGACCCAGTGTTCCAAAGAATGGCTGATTGAGCAGAAGCTGCGTCCGAGCTCGCGTCAGCTTTTGTGCCGTGGTCATCTGAGGGCTCATGCCGCCCTTCCTTCGTTCGAGGCAGGAACTGTGTAACCAGCCATATACCCGGCCATGCGCTGGGCAATAGCAGCCGCCGCTTTGGCGGTCTCGCTACGAACTGACTCCGACTGCCGCAGTTCTTTGGGATCAACCAGTAGCGAGGCCCGCACCTGTGCGGCCAGCCGTTCGAGCTCCAGATCCGCCGTGACGTTCAGTTTGGGCAGAATGTCGACGAGTTTCACTAGGTTGGTGACGACGGAATCGCGGAAGGGATGTTCTACTCCCTCCTCCGTCACTTGGTAGGCCTGGAGGCGTTCGGCCAAGTGGGTCACCGCCTCATAGAGACGCAGCCAAAGATCGCGGCTCGCGACCTGCAGCGACGCCTCGACGGCGGTAGTGATCTGCCGCTTGATTCGCTCCTTCTCTTCGTCGCCCAGGGAGACCCGGAAGTCGCCCGCGTCCGGCAGCGGCATCACTTTGGTCTCGAAGGAGAACTTGGAGCGGAGTTCCTCGGGAGCTGGGTAGTCCTCTGACCGGAACAAGCCTCCGAGACGTACCTTGGCCTCTTCCACGAGCTTTCCGAACTCGCGCGCCAGAGCCTCGACAGCGGGAGAGAACCGGTTCGATAGCTCCCGCATTTTCTCCGTGTGGTCCATGTAGGCTGCGGCGGGGAGCACGCGATAACCGTTATCATCCCAGGGCAAGGTCATGAAGTAATGCTCTTGGCGAGCTTCGCTCACGATTTTCTGGATCTCGGCAAGCGCTTCTTTGGGGAGAAGCACCTTGTGATAGCGCCCGGCGTCGGCTTGTGCGCCGTGCCGCTGGGCGATTTCTTGGGATGCATCGGGGTCGTGTTTCCGTGCCGACCACATGCTAATCGAAAGCGAGCAGAGCATGGCTCGCGAGGACAGAGAGGGTTCTGAAATAGGGATATGGTCCATAGCAATATCTCCTGTCTTGTTTCGGGGCGATAAAAAGGTCTTCGATTTGCGATCGACTGCACCAAATCCATTTGACAACTTATGGACGAAAGCTTTCTGATGAAGACATTGGCGCGGTAAGGGCAGCGAGTGAAAAGGAGGCGTATGGCCACAATCGTTCAAGCATCTACGACCTCGGCGGTGGCTCACCGCAATGTTTATTTGGACCAAAGTGCATACGGTGCGATGCGGCAAAGCGGTGATTGGCGTTCGTCGAAGATCGGAGCCGCATTATTACATGCACAGAACGCTGGAACTGCCCAAATCTGGGCGGGCCCCACAAACGTGATAGAGACGATTCAGGCCAGCAATATCCAGACACGCAAGGAAATAGCTTCCTTGATGCTTGAACTAATCGAAGCTAAGCGCATGTGGTGGGGCCACGAATTCGAGGTCATTGAAGACTTTTTTCTATTTCTCGAACGGTTTGCGCCTGGCGCAATTCGGCACCGTGATTACTTTCGGCACTACGGAGATGTCGCTCGCCAAACATGGCTGGGAGCGCTGGCGCTGACGGCTGCAACCGGCGGACCCCACTTCGGACCAATAATCGACTCTCTTCGCCACACTAAAACAATGAACCAGCTAATCCATGCACGGTTCGCGCTCAACCCTGGAGACTGGGTTGCGAGCATGGCGGATGCTGCCAAAGAGCTGAAGACGGCCGCCTCGGACCCATTGGCCGAGTTGGAGCGGATGTCCACAGAAGAGATGGAGAACGAAATTAAGCGATTGCAGTCCTCGACAAAACGGCTTGACAAGTCCACTTTGGAGAAACTAAACAAGAACCGCGACACGATCGCAAAAGCCTATGGTGCAATTGAGATTGGAGCAATGCTTGGTGTTGTGTTCAAACTGCCATTCGATCTTGAACTCACGTTAGACATACCCCGCATTGTGTCGAGGTGGAACGAGATCCAAACAGCGACCGGATGTGAACCGCTGCCCAAATACATCCGAGAGGCGGACGAAAGTCGTTTATGCGGGGATTCGTCAATCGCGATTGAAGTCATTCAACTCGCGATCCGGGCATCTGCAAGACGAGGTCTGCTCACGACTTCAATTGGGGTACATGTGATCTTGCGTGAAATGCAGCAATGCATGAACGCTAATGAGCTCCCAACGGGGGGATTGGCATTCGATGCGGATCATGCGGTTGCCCTAACTCGCCACGAAGTGTTCGTGACCCACGATGAGCGATTGGCCGGAACTCTAAAAACGATGGCGAAAGTCATCGAAAAGACCACCGGAGGCAAATGCCAACCTGAGGTCGTGACTACAGCGAGACAATTGGAGCAAGTGCTTGCTCGTCCTGTGCGGTCAGACAATTGAGTATCGAATAAGCTGGCGCGGGCCCTTCCTTTAGAACCCGTTGGCCTAGATGCGAAACTCTCTCGGATTGACTCGCTCGCCCCCCTTCGGATCCCTCCGCCGCCACGGGGACACCACTTATTTATACTTTAACAGTCGCTTCTAGCATCTGTCCTCATAGTATGTACGCGTAATACGACAAATGTGCTCTACGCGAGCGCGTGGTGGTTCTCCACGGCCCACTTCGTGTAGCCAGCGGTGCAGCGAATGGCTGGCGTCCGCAGCGTGGCATCCCGCACACATAGAACTCGAAACTCGGTGGGCATGCGATTCAGGTACAGGCAGACCCGGTCGAAGTTAGTGTCGGAGGCGCACCGCGCCAGCGCGGAAGCGACCGCATACTGCGCGGCCGCGTTCTCAGGAACTGGTTCCTGGGTCGGGTTCAACAGAATGGCGTCGATGTTGGGCAACTCCCTGAACATTCTGAGGAAAGCCGAAGTTGTACCCCCGCCTCGGCTATACTCAAACCGCTTAACCTGAACTAATTTGAGTTCACTTTCTTGTTGACAGCCGAGAGAAACCCACCTATTAGTATACTCATGGTATTCGCTTTTTCTTCGCCTATGGTCCACTCGCGGGTTGAGCACCTGGATGGAGCCGGACGTCCCGTGATTTCGATAGTTCTAAATGGCGGGGGAGAATTCCACGCTTGGTCTGAGTACCGCGATGCGCAGGCGCTGAAGATTGGAACGCAACACTCGAAGGCGATGGCCATTGGTTTGTTTATTGATTTCATTGCCGCGCGTGGACACCTACATTATGACGCGGAGCACCGCCACAGACTGTTCCAGGCTTTTGCGGACGCGCTGGTGCTTGGAACTATCGAGGGGGGCGATGACCCTTCTGGTTTGTACTGGCTGGCGCGGTCACAGAATGCGGCCCGCCGAGCCGTGGCCGCCGTGACGGAGTTCTCCGACTGGTTGGTGGAGGCACGCGGCGTCGCGCCGGTTAACCCGACGCGGCAAGCTACCTTGGCAGAGCAGATCACGTTTTGGCGAGCCTGGAGACGGAGCACGAAGGGAAGCCTGCTCAAGCATCTCAAGTCCAGCGCACGGGCCTACGCAGCAGCGAATACAGCCCGTGTTGTATCCATAAGAGGCCACAAGCCGGCTCTGCCCGAGACGGAGGCCAAAGCCTTCCCAGAAGGCATGTTCTCCGCCCTGCTCCGCATCGGCTTTGAGCGTTATGGACCGCAGCGTTGGACCACGTATCGCGACCAGGCGATCACGCTACTTCTCCATGAAGGCGGACTGCGGCTGTCGGAGCCTATGCACTTGTGGCTGGATGACGTGTTCCTCCACCCGGAAGATCATACCGTTGCGATGGTTCGTGTTTACCACCCCACCGATGGTCTCAGGGAGTATCTGGACCCCAAAACGGGCTCCAGGCGCATGATCACACGCGCCGAGTTCTTGCGCCTTCGTTATGATCGACTAGCCCTGACAGAGTTGGCGGGAAAGCGGCGCGTCGGCTGGAAGGAGCCGCTGCTCAGCGACCGTCATGAGAAATATTTTCACGTCTTCTGGCGTTCGACCCAAGCGGCACGGACATTCCTGCGCATCTATGAGGCCTACTTGCGGGTGCGCCCGCGGGTGACTGCACACCCTTACCTGTTCGTAACCCCTCGAGGGAGGCCCATGACGGACGGTGCATTCGAAAAGGTTCACGCTGCCGCAATGCGACGAATCGGTCTGGAGCCAGCCATGCCATTGGGGACTACGCCGCACGGTCATCGCCACGCCTATGGACAGTATCTTCGGCAAGCCAAGCTGGATCCTAAAGTTATCCAAGTGGCGCTGCACCATAAGTCGGTTTTGAGTCAAGACGTCTATACCGAGGCCAATGCGGCCGAGGTAGCCGCCGCTCTGCGGGCAGCAGAAAAGGAGCTCGGTGAGGCGCCAAGGTTCGAGGGAGTATGCCTTTGATGCACGGCAACCACTGGCAGACTGACAATTACCGGGCGGCAGTGAGCTACCTGACCGGCCGAACTATTCTGGTGAACACCGATCCGCAACGGTTCTTGATCCCGCGCGAGAACTGGAATGGCGCAGAGGTACGGAGACGCATTGAGGCTCTGAAGCGCCGTTGGGCGCTACTCTCGTCGCACCTCCGTCCATCCAACATTCTACTCACTCACGTTCTGGCGTTTCACCGAGCCGAGACTGTCCAGCAGTTCGGCGCAGAACTGGACTCCCTATTAGCGGAACGCAAGAACTGGCACATGGGTGCTAAGAAGGATAAGCAGTTCTGGCTGCGCTCACCTTGGAAGCGCGATGACAGAACCCGGATCAAGGAACTGATTGCGGAGTTCTGGGTAGCGGGAGCTTTGGCCTTGCCCATAAGGGAGGGTATTTATCCTGGTGCCAAAATCGCCGGGGAACAACTCGCCCAAGTCCCTCTATTCGCAGCGATCGACGCAATGATCCCTGATACAGGGAGACGTGACGTTGTCGTCAGAACCCAACACATAGTTGCCGCAATGTTGATGCGTACTTGCGGCTTACGCGAGATCGGGGATTTGACGCCCGATGTTATTGGTGACTTGTTCGGGAGATTCCACAGCCATCATCTCCGCAAACCCATTTCCGCGGCGATCATCGAAATTCAGAGAAATGCCCATGGCGAGGCCGTCCGGCACAGCAGCGATGATTTCGGCAGCAGCCGAAGAGTGACCCTCGTCCGTGATCTGAAATTCGGTTGGGTCGTTGATCGCGATGCTGCCATGGAGGAATGGCGGACTTTAGGTGCCGCCTATATTGCCCAGTTGCCAACAAGCCTCGGGGTGCGG